>Ga0209717_1001756_pt1 | contig 22506 bp, 15 predicted proteins | sample AD_UKC048_MetaG_FD_184418 | JGI IMG/M metagenome (GOLD analysis project Ga0209717, IMG submission 184418) | Active sludge microbial communities of municipal wastewater-treating anaerobic digesters from USA - AD_UKC048_MetaG (SPAdes) (version 2) | ecosystem: Engineered > Bioreactor > Anaerobic >... | reverse complement strand
ACTAAATTAGGTGAAACTTTTCGTATAGCGAAGTACTGCGTATATTACTTATACACAGTACTTTGCTTCATTTTGTTGATAACTTTCTTGCGGATTTAAGGTATGATAAAATTATGCAACTACACGGTTTCATTATGCTGATACAATTATTATCAATTAAAAATAACTTTCGGGGCTGATTTCATATTCGGAATAAAATATTAAATTAATCGTATATGTCATTTTTTAAAAAAGTCTTTTTAAATCAGGCCGGTAAAGATGAGGGGGCAGGCAGTTCTGCCCAAAATGTTGCTGTAGGCCGGTATAGCGGGGTGAACAAGTCATCTGTTCAACTGTCATGCTGGACCAGGGCTCAGGATTTTTATCTCCAGAAAAAGTACATTGATTCTTTCGAAATCCTTTTACAGTACATGAACGATCCTGACACGAACAACATAAAAGTCAGGCGTAATGGAAATGAACTTGAGTTTGACCTGGTACAAGGTTCCAAGATCATCAGAGGCAGGGCGGATATGAACACTTTTTCAGCGCAATCGCGCATCGCCCGGTTCGACAGACTTAGTGTGGCTTTTTTACGGAAGCTGATCAACATGAACTTTATATTACAGTACAGCCGTTTTGCGATAAAAGACGATATCATATTTCTTAAAACCGACAGTAAAACTATCGATGCCTCTCCGAACAAGATTTATTATTCATTACGGGAGCTTGCATTGAAATCGGATAAGATGGACGATATGCTGGTTGGTGAGTTTGATTCGCTTCATGCTGTGGATCGTGAACATATTCTGGATTTATCCGAAACGGTAAAAGAAATAAAATACAAATACCTGCAACTATGGATCAGCGAGACCCTGGATAAGATAGCCGGCATGGATGAAGCTGCCCTTTCCGGTGGAATTTCTTATATGCTCCTGGGCCTTTTATTCAGGATAGATTATCTGCTGCTGCCACAGGGTAACTTTTTTAATGATATTGACAAGATCAATGCAATATACAATGCGAAAGACAACAAAAGCACCCTTGAAAAAAACCGCTTGATGATGGATGAGTTCCGGGCTTTGCAGTGCAAAGAAAAAGAATACTTTTTCAGGTGTTTGTACGATGCAAAAAACACGTTCGGATACGTCCCCGCTACCACGCATCAGCAGTTTTATGAGTTTATTCTCAATGAATTTAAAAACACCAAATGGTATTATGATAACCGGCATGACCATATCGTCACGGCTATTTATGAATGGATGATCGGCTATTCATTGTTTTACTACGGTCTTTTCCCGGCCAGCAGCGAATATCTGAAAATTGCTTACATGGTGTTGCAACCCGGGTTTTTCAGCGAGATGGGAGCCGCCCGTTGCTTATACGACACTTCCAATAATACGTTTAACAAAGCATTAATTGAAAAGGAGATCGAAACCGTGACCGCCAGGTACATAAATGAATACCCTAAATTGGCGATAATCACCGCAAACATCAATTACACCTCATTAAACGAGTTTTTATATACGTACTTAAATGAATTGACTTATTTAAATTATTCAAAAGTATGAGCGAGATCATTGACCTTTATAAAAGAATAATCATCCAGATTGCTACACCCTATGGCAGTGGAACCGGATTCTACCATAAGGAAAAACACCTGTTCGTCACCAATTATCATGTTATTGCCGGTAATGATGAGGTGGTGATCAGCGGCAAAGGTTTTAAAAAGACAACAGCGAGAGTTGTCTATTTTGATCCTTTGTACGACCTGGCATTTATACAGCCGCCTTCATGTATTGATATGGAATCTGCTGCGATTTCATCTGTACCTTTGACCGAAGGCGATAATATAATAGCTATTGGGCACCCATACGGATTAAAATATACAGCCACTAAGGGTATTGTTTCGCAAGCCAGCCGGCTTTACAATGAGATCAGTTATATACAGATCGATGCCGCAATAAATCCCGGTAACAGTGGCGGACCGCTGGTAAATATGAACGGAGAGGTTGTCGGCGTGAATACCTTTATCATTGAACAGGGCGAAAGTCTTGGGTTTTCCTTGCCATCCAGGTATTTACAGGAAGTACTCGATGAATATGCCAGGCTTGGCAATCAGAAAGCCGTCCGTTGCAAATCGTGCAAAAAAATACTCACAGAAAGCCTGATCGATGGAACCTATTGCTCTAACTGCGGCGCTGAGATCGACCTGAAAATACTCCACCCTCAGCCCTATATTCCTGCAGGGGCAGCCTATAAGGTGGAACAGATACTTAGTAAGCTGGGAATCAATGTAAAAGAAACCCGGATCGGACTCAATACCTGGGAACTGGAACATGGCAGCGCCAAAATAAAGATCATGTACAATCCCGAAACGCATTTTATAGTTGCTGATGCCTGGCTGTGCAACCTGCCTAAAGAAAACATCATTCATGTTTACGAATATCTTCTTAAAGAGAATTACGAAAGTGAAAGCCTTGTCTTTAGTGTGAACAATCAGGCGATCATGTTGTCTTTCATCTCATTTGAGGATGATCTTTCCACCGATACCGGATGTGAACTGCTTAAAAACCTCATGTATAAATCCGATTATTACGATGATATTCTTATTGAGAAGTTTCAGGCACAACTCGTGACTGCTGAAGAATAACACGCAGTCTTATTTGTGTGAGTTATTCAGAAAGTGATATTTAAAACCATCTCTGTGGTCAGGCGAAATATTTTATTAAGCTAAAAATCTTCTTATATCTCGACACTCACTTGACTTTCTGTTATTTCAATTTCTTATGATCATAGAATTATGTTAACAAGCTTTTGTTTATTATAAGATGGTTTATTATCATTCAGTGTCAATAATAATAATATATTTGAGGCGTTAATGTGCAGTTATGAAATCAGTTATCAAAGCTGTTGTTGTTTTTATGGTTTTTTGCTTTTTTTCATGCGGCAATACCAAAAAGGAGAAAGAAACACGCACGGTTTTCCGTTATAACGAATCAGCGGGGATAATGACGCTGGATCCGGCATTTGCCAAAGACCAGGCACATATCTGGGTGTGTAATCAGTTATACAATAGCCTGGTACAGCCTGATGATTCTATGCACATAAAACCATGTATAGCAAAATCGTGGATAATTTCGGATGACGGCCTCAGCTATACCTTTTCTTTGCGTGATGATGTTTTTTTTCACGATGACGCTGTTTTTCCTTCGGGCAGAGGACGCCGGGTGGTCGCAGCAGATTTTGTGTTTAGTTTTAGCCGGATACTTGATGACAAGGTGGCCTCACCGGGTGCATGGATATTCAATGATGTGGCGAGATCTGAAGATGGGAGAGGAAGTTTTTCGGCGCCAAACGACACTACATTCATTATCCGGCTCCGGCAGCCGTTTCCGCCTTTCTTGAGCCTGCTCGGGATGCAATATTGCTCGGTGATCCCATATGAAGCTGTGGATCTCTACGGGAAAGATTTCCGTTCACACCCCGTTGGCACCGGCCCGTTCATGCTGAAGCTGTGGAAAGAAAGCCAACGGCTGATACTGGTAAAAAACAAAAACTATTTTGAAACAGAAAATGGCTCCCGGCTGCCTTATCTGGATGCGGTATCTGTATCGTTTGTTGTTGACAAGCAATCGTCATTTCTGGAGTTTATCCGCGGGAACCTTGATTTTATGTCGGGCGTGGCTCCGAGCTACATTGATGAACTAATCACCAAAAGCGGTGAGCTGAATAAAAAGTATCAGGACCGTATCGTCATGCAGGTACAGCCCTATCTCAACACGGAGTATTTAGGATTCCTGATTGACGGCTCTTTACCTGAAAACAAAGACAATCCATTGCTTAAAAAGGAAGTCAGGAAGGCTATAAATTATGGCTTCGACCGGCGTAAGATGATAAGGTATCTGCGTAACAGCCTGGGAACACCCGGCATATACGGCATGGTTCCTGTTGGTATGCCCGCGCATGATACAGCAGCGGTAAAAGGTTACACGTATGATCCTGCGAAAGCCCAGGCACTGCTGGCCGAAGCAGGCTACCCCGGCGGTAAAGGATTGCCCGAGATCACTTTGTCCACAACATCCGGTTATCTGGATCTGTGTGAATACCTGCAGCATCAGCTGGGCGAAATCGGCATAAAGATCAGGGTGGATGTCAATCCCCCTGCCACCTTGCGGGAGATGGTCGCCAAATCAAAAGTCAGCTTTTTCAGGGCTTCTTGGATTGCTGATTACCCTGATATGGAAAATTATCTTGCTTTGTTTTATTCGAAAAATTTCTGCCCGAAAGGTCCAAACTATACACATTTTTCAAATTCCCGCTTTGATCAGCTTTTCGAAAAAGCCAGGCAGACTACCAATGACAGTCTGAGATATATATTGTATTCCGAAATGGACAGTGTTTTGATTGAAGAAGCGCCTTTTGTTGTGCTATATTACGATGTAGTGATGCGGTTTACACATAAAAATATTAGCGGACTTGGTAGTAATCCTATGAATCTGCTAAGCTTGAAGAAGGTGAGGAAAGGGGAGTAGTTATTAATCAATAGTCAAATAGTCAAATAGTCATATAGTCAAATAGTCAAATAGTTAATAGTCAAATAGTTAATGGTCAAATAGTTAATGGTCAAATAATCAAATAGTTAATGGTTAAATAGTTAATAGTTAAATAGTTAAATAGTTAGAATATCAGAACGTTAAAGGGGTAAATGGGGGAATGGGGTGAATTGATTCGACTATGGATCTATTAGATTTCGTATTCAACAGCTTTTTCGGCAATGACAATATTTGAGAAAAGATTTTCTTCCAGGGTTTTCTTATAATCGGTTAATACCTGTTCTTCGCCATGAACCAGAAAAATCTTCCGGATTTGTTTCTTATCCTGGCAGCTCAGGTAAACGATCATTTCAGCATAATCGCCATGGGCACTGAATTCTTCCAGTGACACGATGTCGGCTTTAACTTCATATTTGTTGCCGTGTATGGAAACTTCTTTATCGCCGCGCTTTATTTTTGCGCCCAGCGTTGAGGGTTCACAATAACCGACGATCAGGACGGTATTATCCGGGTTGGAGATGTTGTTTGCCAGATGATGTTTCACACGTCCGGCCTCCATCATGCCCGAGGAGGAAATGATGATGCAGGGTTCTTTGAGGTCATTGATTTTTTTGGAATCTTCCGAAGACTGGACATAAATCAACTGGTTGAATCCGAAAGGATCAGGGTCTTTTTCCATGGTCTGGAGCATGTCTTTGTTGAAGCACTCGGGGTGCATACGGTAGATGTTTGTAGCGTTGACAGACAGCGGACTGTCCACGAAGGTTCTTACTTTTGGCAGCCGTCCCTGCGTTTCAAGCTGATTAAGAGCATATACCACCTCCTGTGTTCGCCCGACACTGAATGAAGGAATGATGAGTTTGCCTTTTTTGCGGACACAGGTGTCGACAACCACTTTAAGCAGTTTATTGTTGACTTCTTTGCGTATGTCGTGCATACGGTTACCGTAGGTTGATTCAGTAACAATTACATCAGCCTGCGGAAAGGGCTGTGGCGTTTTTAAAATACTGTTGGTCTGCCGGCCAATATCTCCGGTATAGCAGAAATTAATGACACGGTCATTTTCTTTTATTTTCAGGTTGATCGCTGAACTGCCGAGTATATGTCCGTTATCCGTAAAGGTAAGTGTGACATTATCCGTAACGCGGAATTTCTGATTATAACCTATACTGACAAAATGTTGCATGCTTTCCTGTGCGTCTTCGGCAGTATAAATTGGTTCTGCCGGAGGCAGTCCCTGCCGCGTCAGTTTTTTATTAAAAGTCCGTGTATCATGTTCCTGTATCCTGCCTGAATCCTGGAGCATGATGGCGCAGAGGTCACGGGTTGCATGTGTACAAATAATCATTCCTGCGAAGCCATTTTTCACCGCGTAAGGAATAAGCCCTGAATGGTCAATATGGGCGTGTGAGAGGATGATATAATCAATTTCATGGGGGTCAAAGCCCATCTGGCGGTTCATTTTATCAGTTTCTTCGCCTTTGCCCTGGAACATTCCGCAGTCGAGGAGAATTTTCTTTCCATCACCGGTAGTGATCAGATGTTTGCTACCGGTTACTTCTTTTGCGGCGCCGTAAAATGTAATTTTCATAAATATTTTTTTGACAAAAATAGAGAATAAAAAAACCCGGTACAAAGGCACCGGGTTTTTAATTTAATAAAATCAGGTTATTCAATAACAACTTTTTTGGTAATTCTTTCGTTACCAGCCTGAACTGTAAAGAAATAAATACCAGAGCTGAAATCAGAGGTGTTTAATTTTACTCTGCTTGCTCCTGCAGCCTGTTTTCCATAGTTTTTGCTTAACACTTCTTTGCCAAGCAGGTTATATACAGAAACTTTTACATTGGCCGGCCTGTCGATTTTGAAGTCAACATTTACATAGTCAATGGCAGGATTCGGATTGACCGAAACATTATTGATAGTCACAGCGTTTTCGTTTTCATTGATGCCGGTCGGAATAGGATAAATCATTCCTTTGATGAAATGATGTGTCGGTTCAGCATCGGTGTCACTACCGTTGATAACGGCAAAAGTAGCCGGAAGATAATACGTGCCGTTGTTGTTATCAACAACATCGTGAGCGGCATTAAACAAATAATAATCAGACTGGCTGGTCAGTTTGTTAGAAGCATGAAAAGTTCCGGCAGTAACATCAAACATTCTGGCGTGAATGTCGGGCATGTAGTTGGCTGTATCCAGGTCGGTATCCGTCCACATGAAGAAAATCTTGTCAGCGGCTTCATTACGTGCTACATGGAAACTGTGATCCAGGTACTGATCTGATAAAACTACGCCTTTATCAATACCCGCATGGATAGTATCTACAAGCTCAATATCCCAGCCGGTAGAGGTGGTATGCAGATCAAACATGTTCCACATGTTGTAGGCATAAGTATAAAACAAACTGTCGGGATGGTTGGAGTACATACCTTCCACATTGACAGCAATATGCAGGTTGCCATTCATATCAACAACACCGGGGAAATTGGTTTCTTCAACGGTAGCTCCCGACATAATACCCGGGCGGTACACAAATAAGCTGGAATCCAATTCTAAGGTGCTTCTTATGGGTTTAAGCACACTCTTCATTTTTGCGGACATGGTACTCAGGTTGGGTATTGCCATTTTATTCCAGGTGAGGCCGCCATCAATAGTTTTCCATACTACCGGTCTTGGACCGTTAGCCAGCATATCATCGGTGGCTTCCAGCGCCATTACATAGAAATAGCCGGTCATGCCGTCTTTTGAGAAAGCCATATAAGGGGAAAACGCCCAGGGTGTGGTGTCGTTTGAAAAGTGTCTAGTCTGATAGCTATTGATGAACATATAGTCAGTAGACCAGGCTACGGAATCGCCTTGTATCTGTCCATTCTTGAAATAGAATAACCCGCCAACTGTTGCGTTCAGGCCGGCAGCTTTTATTTTACCGCCGTCGCATGCTGTAAGGTTTACGTAAGGAGGTCTGAACGTATCGTTAAGAGCTTCAAAATGAAATTTGATAGACGAGCCATCAAGTTTCTGGCTGCAGAAATAATTGTTTACCCATCCGCTTCCATTGGTGCAGGGGCCTGTGATGATCGCATAGGCATTGGCAGGATCGGTGTTGCCTGCAGGATTGTAGATAACGCCTCCGGGATACCTCATGAGGTTGGTTCCCTGGTGGATAAACTCTACAGAGTCAATGGCTGTTGCTCCGACATAGGGCGTAAAATGACAACGGATGTCTCCGCTGCTGCCGCCATAGGCGCCGCCAGCACGGTGAGTGAACATCAGATAATCCAGATCCTTATTGTACACACAGGTGTTTGCTTCAGTAGCCGTCAGCGTCAGCATGTTAAGTGATGAACCGAACGGGATTCTGTCGATGGCTTTGGAATCAGTAAGTGTAGCTGGCTTCAGCGGGCCATGATTAGATGACACCCCGATATCAAGAATTGTTTTTGCCCGTTCTTTGAGTAGCGGAGACGGCTGGTGTTTCTGAGCATTTGCAGCAAATGCAATGGTTACAGCCAAAATTAAAAATAATACTTTTTTCATAGTTGTTTGTTTTGGTTAATAATTAATCTTACGAAATATAGAATAATTTCGACCACAAATTTATAATATTTTTTTAAAAGAAAATAAAAAATGTTCATTTATCCATATATTACTTTCAAATTAATTAATATTTGGCAGAAACGAATAATTCTTTGAATAGTTCATCATTTGTGTAGTGAAGTCTGACGGATATTCTATTTTTATATCAATGATCTCATTGTTTTTCATTACGGGCACTAAAACAGGGTTGATAAAACCCGCATAAGGTGCCAGCTTTAGTTTTTCGTAACGTTCTTTTACTTCTTTGTGTAACACAGGGTCGATCTTTATGGCATATTTTTCCACTAGTTCTTTTCCCGCATTAAAATCCCCTTCGGAAGTAATACGTTGTATTTCTTTAAGCAGATCGCCAAAAAGCGAACGGAGCTTAATATAGTCGTTGATGACAAAAAATGTTTTTCCTTCACGTATCTTTTTTTCTATTACTTTACCGGGTTCTCCTTTTTCATAGACCCATCTGGCAATAAGCTGACGGTTTCGCATGTGAGCCTGTTCAATATTTTTGCCCAGTTCTATCCTGACCAGTTGTGTCATCAGGCCATTGCGGATGTAAGTATCATATTCTGTCTTTGCAACATCAAAGCTGGGCATAAGTTTCAGGTCGACCAATTTTTGATCCATTATAAAGTATAAAGCAAAAAGGTCGGCACGTGCTTCTTCGATGGCTGAATGATAGTTTTTAAGAGCATCCGCACTAATGCCTGGAAGCAGTTGCCCTGAACCATGCCCTAGACATTCGTGCAGATCAGTATTCAGGTTTCCGGCCAGATATCCGTATTTTTTTGACCGTTCTATTTCTTCGGGTGAATAACAGAATTCTTCCAGCATACCGCTTCCCAGCGAAGACTGGTCGTATGAGTACATAATATTGTCCATGGTTACCGATTTGGAACCATGCTGTTTTCTTATCCAGCGGGCATTGGGCAGGTTGATGCCTATCGGGGTACTGGGATGGCAATCGCCACCAAGCTGGACCACTGTGATCACTTTTGCACTCACCCCTTTGACTTTGTCCTTTTTGAAGCGGGGGTCAACAGGTGAGTTTTCTTCGAACCACTGTGCATTCATGCTGATGGTTTCGGCTCGTTTTGTGGCCTCGGTATCTTTGAAATTCACGACAGCTTCCCAGGTTGCCTTCATAGCCATTGGATCACCATAGACTTCGATGAAACCGTTCACATAATCAATATCAGATTCCAGATCCCTGACCCATAAAACATTAAAATCATCCCAGGTTTTCAGATCGCCGGTTTTATAATATTCAATAAGTTTTTCAAGTCCAGCTTTCTGATTTTCATTTTCAGCGACTTCTTTGGCCTGTTCGAGCCAATATGTAATTTTTTCAATGGCCTGCGAATACATTCCGCCTGTTTTATAAGTCCTTTCCGTGATTTTGCCGTTTTCTCTGACCAGTTTTGAATTCAATCCGTATGATATCGGAGTTTCTGATTTTTCATCAATGATATTTTTATAAAAATCTTCGGTTTCTTTTTGGGTTACATTTTCGTAAAAATTACATGCTGAGGTGGTAATCAGATCTTTTGAGGGATCCAGATTGATACGTTTGGAAAATAAATCAGCATCGAACATAATGGGAATGATCCTGTCGAGTAACTGATCGGTATTTTCTCCTTTTTCCAGGGGAAATTGTCCGCCGGTAGCATTTTTCACAAGTTCTTTGAAATATTCTTTAGAAAATTCAGGAATGAATTTGTCAGTAGAATAATGATGGTGAATGCCATTGCTGAACCATACCCTTTTGGTATATGTGATAAATTTTCCCCATTCGGGAGTGGTACGGTCACCGGTATATTTGTCTACAATGGCTTCCAGGGTCCGGCGTATAGCCAGGTTGTATCTGAAGTTCTGGTCGTAAGTAATATCACGTCCACAGAGTGCTGCCTGGCTCAGAAAATACAGGAGTTTTTTTTGTTTAAGCGTAAGTTTGTCAAACCCGGGAACCTGATAACGTAAAATCTTGACATCTGCGAATTGTTCAGTTTTATACTTAAAAGTATCTTGTTTTTCATGGTTTTCAGCTTCTTTTTTATTGTTGCCGCAAGAACCAGCTACTAACACAATTAAACCCATAGATAATAAGTTTGTAAATTTCATTTGCTGAAGATTTAAAATTAATGACAAACATACAGAATATAAGGTTTTCAGACAAACGACAGAACGCTTTTAACAAATATTTATGAGTATAGTGTCATCATTCATGACATATAAAAATCTGACTGTACAGTTTAGTCATGACAGATTTTATGACCGTACACTGCCGGATGGAATGACGGAAAGGGATTGAAATTTATAACCGATCGAAAAAAAAGACAGTTTTATTATAAGGATTGAGGCTTAATTTTTATCCTGAAAAATGTCCATTACTACAATCTTTATCGAACAATGATGTATTAAGAAGTAAGAATGGAGGTTGTTAAAAATTCGATTTCCGGGTTAGTTTCAGGATGTCTTTAAGGCTGTTTCTGTTATTCGGGATTTGGTCTTCCGATAGGTTTGCCGGTTTTCCACATTTTATCGATTTCTTCAAGTTCTTTTTTGTGTTCCTGAGATATTTCTTTGTTTTCGAGCCGGCTCAGGTCAGGTTGTCCGGCATTTACCCATGCAGTATACCAAAGACTTGTGACGGCATAAACAGCCCGCTGCATGCGGCGTTCGACCATGTTGTTCGTTCTCTTGTTAAATTCATCACAATATTTTTTTGAGAACTGTTTTTTTATCACGGTACCCTTTTCATCGTAAACAAATTGGGCATCTTCCGGATAATTTTTTCGCAGGTCCGTTTCAACGGTAAAAATGGTATCAACCGCTGCATGACTCTCTGCAATAAGTTGCCAGATGAATTCATAGGGTTTGTCAATGTATTCTGCCCGACCGACAAAAAAGTTATAATTGTCCGCGAAAAGCTCCGGGATACGTGTTTCCCAGAATGCGTGTATGCCTTTCTGTTCCGGGATCTTTCCATCATAAAAAGCGGATGTGTGTAACGGGGTGCAGGCATCGGCGATATAATGACCAAGATTGGCAGCCATATAAAGTATTTTGTCAAAGTCTTCGTCTTTAAAAGCCTGTATTAAAGAAAAGTACATTTTGTTTGTCCACCATGGGTTTATACCGTATTCCTGTAAGGTATCCTCCGTGTATTTTTCCACTGCAGCTTTCCAGAATTTTGGAAGATTTTCAAAGGGTTTATCACCATACATCTCAATATCAATATAGTGTTTCACATCTTCGCCGATGACTCCCCGCGAACGTTTGTCGGGATCGATAGCATGTTCGGTGAGGTAATCAATATGTTTTTTGAAGAAAGTGATCATTTGCGGTGGCAATGCAAATACGGCCATACGGTTGATCTTTTTATGTGCAAAAAATCCGAAAGCATTAACTTTTTCAGAGTGATGGATTATGAGCGCAGATGTCAGAAAAATAAACAGTATATTTTTAAATATTTTCATTTGTATCGATAATTTTATTTTCCGTAAATACGGGTAATGTATCGGTCGTGTCAAAGGTATGACAATATTCGATATCCTCGTTATAACCTAATTTTTTAAGGCGTTTACAGTGATCGCTTTTATCAACGTATTTAAGAAGATCATTCTTTGCATTATTCCACATATCAACAGAGACAATCGCTGCGTCATCATCCGTTTGGAAATATTTCCTTGCAATAAGTCTGTAGCATAAAGACCCGGCAAAAAGCATGTCCTCTATGGAAAATTTGTTTTTCCATCCGGAACATAACAGCAATGCATCATGATTATCTTTTTCAAGATAGTTTGCTACGGATGAAAAGTTGAGGTAAGAACCAACAACGAGCCGTAGCGCGTTTTTAGCAGCATTTATTGCTTTTGTACCATTGGTGGTGCAGAATACTATCGACTGGTCTTTTATTTTATCGTTCATAAAATTAAACGGAGAGTTTCCAAGATCTGCGAAACTCAGCACTTTCCCGTCACGTTCTCCGGCGACAATAAATCCTTTGGTCTTATATGCCTGTGCTTCCTCTTCCGATGCCACAGGTATGATCTCTTTTATACCCCAGGCAAAAGCGGTGCAGATGGTAGAGGTAGCTCTGAGAACATCGATGAGCACGACATTTTTATCCTTAATGTCATAATTATCAATCAGGGCAGGAGAGAAGCATACTTCGATGTTTTTTTGCTGCATCGGTTTTTAAATTGAAAACAAAGGTAGCAAATTATCATACATTTCCAGGGACATTTGCATCCTTGCAATATTGTTTGGTTACAGGTAAAGGTGGAATACACTTTACCTCAACATATACAGAATGTTAATATCTGATAAATAAAAGTAACCTTTACACTTTTTGCTTTTCGTAAAATTTTTGTGGTTTGCCTGTAAGAACATCCCCCGAAACACTTACCGGAAATCTGCTAATAGGGTAATTGTGTTTTAATAGCTGATTGTCTTTTTAATATGTTTCAACAAACTATCTTAATTATCAGTGATCATAAAATAGGATGTTGATATTATTTTCTTTTCCTGTGACAGACGGAAAAAGTATAGCCCGCTTTTTAAGCGGTCACGGTAAATCGTAAGTGCAAGTCCTGAAATTCCTGTATATTGTTTTACTTCCTGCCCAAGTGTGTTATATACAATAAGGTCTGCATCGGACAAGGGTTGTGTAAAATGCAATATTGCCTTATCGGAGAAAGGATTCGGATAAATACAGACGACAGAATTCTGTATGTCATTTTTTTTTATGAGTGTTGATATCGTATCAGGGGCCAGCATTTTTCTTCCGTTGATTTTTATAAGCAGGCCATCTGTTTTATGTCCGTCCGACAAGCCGTTTCCAAAACTTTCCGTGGTTCCTGTAATATACAGGTAGTCGCCTGAAAGTATGGCATCATGTGCCACCTCATGGTACGATCCGCCCCAGATGATCGAATCGAGCAGTATTCCGGCCGAATCATATTTCAGGACAAATATGTCCTTGCCTCCATTCCCGTAGCTTGGTGTTGTGCCCACAACATAGATGATGCTGTCATCATCAGCAACTACCGAACGGGAAATATCACCTCCGGCGCCACCCCACAACCGGCTCCACTGCAACTGTCCTGTACGTGAGTATTTGTTCAGAAAAACCTGCAATCCGTTGCCAAAACTTCCGGTATAGCCTACTATATAAAGCATTGAATCGGCGCTCATCGTCATCCCCAGTCCGTCGTCAAAGGATGAACCGCCCCAGGTAACATTCCACTGATAGGCTCCGTTTGAACGATTGAAACATACCAGCGCCATCTGTCCGTCGAGGGTGGCAATATTCGTCCGGTTGACATGGGCGGCAGCAAAGATAAAATTGTGGTCCATGGCTATGTGTCCGTTTTCACCATCGAACCTTCCAAGACTGTCATAATCGTATATGGTTGACCAGATCGGTTGCCCTGAGTGATCAACTTTCTGGATCAGAAAATCCATGTTCATGGTACCTGAGATAGTGTCTTTTTCCGGGCTCTGAGTCCAGCCCGCGATGTAAATTCCATCGGGTTGCGGTATTATTCCGTCAATTTCTTCATAACCAACGCCTTGGTCGTAGACATAATTCCAGTCAAAACTTCCATCGTTGGCATGGGCAGTCAGCAAAAGTGCATTTCCTCCGGTTCCGTTCAAGGAAGCGCTGGAATCGATCCGTCCGCCAATGATTAGTTTATTTCCATGAACTTTTACAATAAAGGCGAGTTCGTTATAGGTCCATCCCCATGAGTTGCTTTGCCAGACCTGCTGCGCATCAGGCTCAATTTTATATAAAATAATATTGTAGTACCAGTGCGGCCACTGATTCTTTTCTTCAACTGCCCAGTAAAGGCAGCCGGCGCTGTCAGCATCCACACCCCAGGCCTCATCTGACTGGCCGCTGATGCCGCGTGTAAGATACCATAACGGCGACTGTGCCACAGTACAAGGCAGATTGATATCTATAATAATAAAAAATAAAATCAGTTTAAATATATTCATATTAATTAATCTAATAATCACATTTTAAATCAGATAAGTGTTTCATCAGAAGATGCTAAAAACCACTGGTCATTGGCCAATTCATGTTTGAGGATGTAGAAATGATTATCATCTGTACTGACTTTAAAATAATCAGCAACTGGCCATCCGGGGTCAGGATTTGCCTGATACCAGTGGTCTGCAATTTCTTTAATGGGAAACCTGCGGTTATTCCAAAAGAAACAAACCGGATATTCATCGGCTTTGTATCCTGAATGACATTCTGCAGTTATAGGAATAAATTTCATTTGTTGTTGATATCCTGTTATTTTTAGGGTTAAAAGTTTCGCACTTTTAGTTAATAATTATTTCAAAATTTGTGAAATGCACACCTTTATAATCCACGGACTACCCTTGATCGGGTACAAATCTTTTCAAATAACGGCAGGCACCCGCCTGATCAAAGTTGTTATGGCATAATTATAAATGACTGTAAATTAAGTTCAAAAATAAGAAAATCTATGAATTATTTCAAGTTTTTGACAAAAAGGTTCAGGTACCTTACTCTGATTTTTGGTTGTAGTCTTAATTTAGTAATTTTGCCTAAATTTTTATCGAATGTCAACATCAAATTTCGGAGGTATCCCTGTTACACTTACTGATCTTAAAAGGTCAAAAATTGTAGTTATGCCAGTTCCTTATGATGGCACCAGTACATGGATCAAAGGGGCTGACAAAGGACCCGCAGCAATACTTGAAGCTTCAGCTAATATGGAGTTGTATGATATTGAAACTGACAGCGAAGTATACAAAAACGGGATACATACTGCCAGGCCGGTTACCGAAAAGTCGGGTCCCGAAAAAATGACAGCGGCAGTTTATTTAAATGCGCTGAAATATGTTTCGGACGGTAAGTTTTTGGTAACTCTGGGGGGAGAACACTCAGTCAGCGTTGGAGTAATTCAGGCTTATGCGGAAACTTATGAAAAGCTTACGGTACTTCAGTTTGACGCGCACTCTGATTTGCGCCCGGAATACGAGGGCAGTCGGTATAACCATGCTTGTGCTATGTCGCGTGCCGTGGAATTTTGCCCTTTGGTACAGGTGGGCATCAGGAGTATGGATGTCGATGAAAAGAAGTATATTACAAAAAGCCGGGTTTTCTTTGCTGAAGAGCGAATGAAAACTCCCGGATGGATGGACAAAGCAGTAAAACTTCTTTCAGAAAACGTATATATCACGATCGACCTGGATGTATTCGACCCTTCGGTCATGCCCTCTACAGGGACTCCCGAGCCGGGTGGCCTGTTCTGGTATGAGGTACTTGAGATGATACGCAAAGTGAATAAAAAATGCAATATCGTCGGTTTTGATGTGGTAGAACTTTGTCCCAATAAGGTTGATAAAGCCCCCGATTTCTTTGCTTCCAAACTTATCTATAAAATCCTGAGTTACAAATTCAATAAAAAATAAATATCATGAAATTAAAAAAGAAAGACCTGTTAAAAGAAACCATCAAGCATTTTGATATAAAAAAGGTAGACACTACCTCTGTTATCAATGCCATGCGTGATATGTCATTCACTTCACGGGATACCGCTGTTGCCGCGGATATTTTCGACCGGATGATTAAAGACAAGGATTGCACGATCATGCTGACACTGGCCGGCAGTACCAGTGCCGGAGGATGTATGCAGGTATATGTGGACATGGTGAAAAATAAAATGATCGACGTGGTTGTTGCTACCGGCGCCTCCATCGTTGATATGGATTTCTTTGAAGCCCTTGGTTTCAAACATTACAAAGGTACTCCGTGGATAGACGACAGTATGCTGCGCGGCCTTTACATCGACCGTATTTATGATACGTTTATCGATGAAGAACAATTACAGGCATGCGATAATGCAGTTTATGAAATAGCTAATACATTGGAACACCGACCGTATTCTTCACGGGAATTTATTTGGGAAATGGGGAAATACCTTACCAAACACGCGAAGAAAAAAGATTCGCTGGTTCAGGTATGTTATGAAAATAATGTTCCTATTTTCTGCCCTGCTTTCAGCGACAGCAGTGCAGGTTTCGGACTGGGTAAACACCAGTGGGAAAACCCCGAAAGCCATGTCAGTATTGATTCGGTGAAGGACTTCCTGGAACTGACAAAAATAAAGATGGCTGCAAAGTCTAGCGGTTTATTTATGGTTGGCGGCGGCGTCCCGAAAAATTTCACGCAGGATACTGTTGTATGTGCTGAAGTTCTGGGTTTTGATGTCCCGATGCATAAATATGCCATACAGATCACTGTTGCCGATGTACGTGACGGAGCATGTTCCAGTTCCACGCTCAAAGAGGCATCCTCATGGGGAAAAGTTGATACGGTTTACGAACAAATGGTTTATGCCGAAGCTACAACGGTTGTTCCGCTGATCGCCAGCTATCTCTATCATAAAGGAGACTGGAGCAGGCGAAAAAAATACGAATGGACAAAACTGTTTGATAAAAAAACAACGGACAAAAAGGTATCTAAGAAAAAGTAGCTGTTGTGGTTCAGGCACGACTTTGGATAAAGCCTGAGCAAAAGAAAACGGGAGCGCCGGCCTTTTGGCCGGCGCTCCCGTTGTAATCATACGTATTTATGCCGGAAAACTATTTCGGAAACGTTACCGGCAGACAATGATTTTTCTTGTATAAGTCGTTTCGTTTGTATTTGCAATTGCGAAATATAATCCATCTTCAGATAAGTTGATATTCATAACGGATTGAAAAGAGCTTTCTGTTTTCCATACCAACTGCCCGGATGAATTGAAAATGCTCAGAGAGCTTGTATATTGAGGCAGCAATACCATAAAATCCCCGTTATTGGGATTGGGATATGCTTCGAATGATCCCTCAATATAATTATCCGTAATCCCGACGGGAGTGACCATAAACTGAAGGGTATCGGACCAGTCGCTCCACCGTATATTTTTATCACGATAACGCATGCGCCATTTATACGATTGGCCTGCCGACAACACTCCGGATGGAACGGTGAATTTTGTCAGATCCATTCCGGCATACAAGTTCACCGGGTTATAAAAAGGTGAGCCCGAATCTCCGTAGTAATTGTCAACATCTCCTGTAACGTCTAAAAGGGGATTGCTGAAATCACCGCTTGCCAGATCTATTTGAAACTCTGAGGACATGAGTGTGTCCATGCCAGAAAATGCCGATGCTGTGAGTGTCGGATAAGGGGAAGCGTATAACTCAGGAGAGATAGCAAAGGGCTTATCCGGTGCAGGCTGGTTGAGAATACGGTGCCACTTGTCCATGACTTCCAGGTTGCGTGGTTTATCAGGATTACCTAGGCTGTACATGGTTGAGAAAACGGTTTTGGATGACATGTCAATATCTAGAAGGATAAAATTATAATGATCCAGCGATTTCTGTATTTCGGGATAGTCCGTCTGGTTTGAATACATGTTCCAGCGATCGAGGGCGCCACCACCGCCACCAGACAATACTTCCCAGAAATCCCAGTTACCGGTATGTGTACCTCTGATCGCTCCCCTCTCATAATTATGTGAATGTCCGTGAGTTGTCATCACCATCTTGGGACATGCCGCTTCCAGCGGATAAAGACTATCCAGCACATAAGCCGTGTTTCCATCCGGCCACAATTCACTATGTCCCGGCTGGTGATTGCAGACGAAAACAAAGTCCAGATCAGGGTTTGAATTTGCGTCGGACAGGCGGTCCTGAAGGAAGTTTTTCTGTGGAGTAAGGTTATACGTTCCGCTGGTGTTCAGAGCAATAAATCTGCAGTTTCCGAGGTCAAAACTGTAGTATTTTTCAGCGTAACCGGCGAGGTCATCGTATTTCATAAACTGATAGTAATAGTCGCTTTCGCTTTCATGATTCCCGATAGAGATCATAGTTGAAATGTAGGGTGACAAACCTGACAAAGGATTGAAATGTTCATTCATAAATCGTCCCAATTCCCATCCCCACTCCATAATATCACCTGAATGCATGATAAAACTAACGGAGTCGTACCAGTCGGGCCCATACAATTGCTCATAAATATAAACAATAGTATCAATAATTGCAGTACTTGTGAGTGTGTTCGTTTGCGTATCGCCGATTTTGGCAAACCGGATATGTTTTCCTGCTGTACCCGGATAGGGCGGCGTATGGAATGCATAAACGGCAGAGGTATCCGTACCACTGATACAACGATAATAATAACGTGTGTCAGCTGATAAGCCTGTTAGTTTGACGGTATGCCAGCGGTTGATGGTCGGATTGCTCCCGATATCCTCAAAAGAGCCTGTAGCTGACGATCCCATGCCGGGAGTAACCCCGTACTGAACAATAGAAGAAATGGTGTCATAAGAGTTCCAGCTGATATAATTGGAATTGACCGTCGGTGTTTGAAGATAGGGAGTGATGTTTGAAGAATGAAATCCTCCGAGTCCGTATACTTCAGAAGCAGTAAGCGGTGCGCTGAAAATGGCAACCTGCGAAACATAGATCATATTGTCTTCACCATTTTCATCGGCAAAGAAAAGCACATTAGGATCCAAAGAGAAATTTCCGTTCAGGGACTGGCTTACACCCTCAAGTACCAGTTTGCCATCAATATAGTAACGCAAACTGCTGCCCAGATCCACCGTGATGACTATCCGGTACCAGTTAAAAGCTTTTAATGAAAAACCAGTATAACCTGTTGCAGAAATTCCAAGCTGGCTGTTGGGATTAATAAATACTTCGCCATCGTTGCTGTTGCTCTGGTTTGTCTGGTACAGACAATGGAATTCCTTCGGGTTGTCAATCATAATGTCAAACAATAAAGAGTACTCATTGACATAAGAACCGCCTCCGTTGGCAGGTATGCCATGTGAACAGGTATAATAACTTCCCACATCAATAGCCACTGCACCATCGCCAGAGGCAGACCCTGTAACGGCGCTTTGAGTACCCGTGAGTACGAGGTCAGTACCTACCGTTGCATGTAACAAATCCGATGGATTATCAAAAGTCCAGCGTCCTGCTGTTGTCGCCGGCCAAACCTGTGCATATGTGGCCGTATTGATTATCAGTGTGAAGAGAAAAAATGATATTTTTTTCATAAAAGTTTTATTAATTATGGCTGATAGCTTTCATAAAGCCATGGACAGGCATAAGAACCGGTAAAAATAAATGAAATATGAACACATTGTTTTTATTTTTTACAATTACAATGCTTTTTGATGACATGGAAAAAAACTACCCCGCTCAGTAATGGGCGGGGTAGCCTGTTAGTATTTATTTACCCTGTCATTTGTTTGCTGGCTTGGGATCAGTCCGTATGTTGGTGCCTTTTTCACTTTTCATGTCTACATTTCCAACACCTTTTACAAAGCCGGTTACCTTAAACTCTGTGCGCCGGTTGAGCTGGTGTTCTTCTTCGGAACAGCTTGATTTTTGTGCGCCTTCGCACGGGCAGTTTACGAGCATCTGGTATTCGCCATAACCTTTACCTGTGATACGGCTGGGATCAATACCCTGGCTTACGATATACGCTGCACTGGATTTGGCGCGGCGGTCGGAGAGGGCTGCGTTGTATTGTTTTGTCCCGCGGCAGTCGGTATGCGAACTGAGCTCAATAATAATGGTCGGATTATCGTTGAGCAATTTCACGATTTTATCGAGTTCTATGGCAGCATCAGGTCTTATATACGACTTGTCGTAATCGAAATAAATATTTTCGATTTTGATCGCCTTGCCTACGATCATCCTGTTGAAATAGAAGTCGCGCACGGCTCCTCCGGGAGGGATATTATCCACGCTTTGTTTTTGGGTAAAGTAGCCGTTTTTAGAAGCCGTAACCAAATATTTGGTGTTCGGTTTCAGATCCGGTGCATAATATTCGCCGGAAGCATCCGTGAGATGCGAGTAAACAGTAGTGCCGTTGTTATCGGATATTTCCACGAGCACACTGTCTAATTTGACGTTGTTTTGTTTGTCGATGATCTCATAACAGGTACCGGAGATGAAATATTGGGGTGTTTTTTTCAGGAGGATCTCAAATTCTTTGCTGTTATCGGCGGGCGTGGTATATACGATATTGTTTTTGGCGATATAGCCATCACTTGAGGCATCGATGCTGTGCGTCTGTTCGGGGAAAAGATCCACGGTAAATCTTCCTTCTTTTTCTTCCAGGTCGTATTTTTCTTTGGTTGTGGTATCGGTGATGAGGATTTTTGCACTGAGCATCTGCCGTGTAATGGAATCCATCACGAGAATAGTGTATGGGAGTTTTTCAGTTTTTTTGAACGTAAACTCATAGATGTCATCATTAATATCTAAGTTTGCCCGGTTAGAGCTGAAATATCCCTTAGTTCCTTCGGGAAAGAACGTTATTCCAAAATCGTCGGCAGAACTGTTTAATGGTGCGCCAAGGTTTTTGGGTTTTCCTGCAGGGAGTCCGTCATTGTTGAGTTTAACGCAAAAGATATCCAGTCCGCCGATACCTTCCAGTCCATTGGAAGCAAAATACAACATTCCATCATCTGCGACATAGGGGAACACTTCGCTGCCCGGGGTGTTGATATCGCTGCCCAGGTTAACCGGGTTGATCCATGCCTGGTTAGCTTTCTGCACCATCCACAGGTCCATGCCGCCCTTACCTCCGGGCATATCGGAAGCGAAATAGAGTTTTGTGCCGTCGGGGCTTATGGCAGGATGTCCGGTATTATACTCATTGCTGTTAAAAGGAAATGACTGGAGACCGGCAAATTTTGCCTTGTTATTATCATAGGCGGCTTCGTAAAGGTTGAACTTGACATCACCGTTCATAGCGGTTACCGCTTTGTTTTTTATGACGTTATTCCGGGTGATATACATTGTTTTGTTGTCTTTGGAAAAGCACACGGGGCCATCGTTGTATTTGTTCTGAATATTCCGCGCAAACAACTTCTTTTTGTAGCGGTCGCTGCTTTGTTTCTCGGCCTGATAGATAAAATAATATTTTCTGTCGGTCCAGGGATGCGTATAGCTGATAGCCTGAGCACGGACACGGGCTGAGACAAATACCACCTTATTGCCATAAATTGCCGGAGAGAAGTCGTTCTGGGGAGAGTTGAAGGGGGCAATTTTTACCGTATACTTTGCAGTATCTTTATAGAAATCGCCGAGTTTTTCGATGGCATGTAAAAATATTTTTCCACGGTTATCCGCTTTGAATTCTTTCAAATATTTTTCAGCAGCCTTATAGTTCCCTGTCTCCATGAGCGCCTGGGCATAATAGTACAGATGAACAGGCTTGGCGTCTTTTAACCGGGCTACCTTAGAATAATAGCGTACCGCATTTTTGACATCGTTGGTCAGACGGTAACAGTCGGCCAGGTTAATCAGCGCTTCGGATACGGAAGTGTCTTTTTTTAAGACCTGCAAATATTTGGGTATTGCATAGGCATAAGCTTTGAGTTCGTATAGCTTATTGGCTTTTTGTAATGAGTTTCTTTGGGCAGAAAGACCTGCCGGCACAGAAAAGATTAAACAAAAAGCGAATACAAATTTTAAAATATTTTTCATAATTCAAAGTATTATAATTAACGTATTAGAAGTACCGTGGAGAAATAATTTTCTTTCCCTTGTATCCGAAGATGTAAGAAACCAGAATTTCATGCGAACCTCCGGAGAATTTACGGATGGGGGTGATCTGGTAATCGTATGAATAGGAGATAAGCAGCGTGGGGAGTATCTGTATGCCCGCCAGTGCGCTTATGTCGGCTTTGCTCCGGTACGACACCCCGAGCCATAATTTTTCAATGATCAGGGCGTCGAGATTGATGTCGAATTCAATAGGTGAATTAATGGCCACCTTCATCATGGCATGTGGTTTGAGTTTGAAATTGTCGCTGATGGTGAACATCCTGCCAGCTGCCAGGTAGTAATGCCATGATTTCAGTTTGAACGAAACATTTTTGATTAAGGTTCCTGCGCTGTTGTAAGTAATGTTGTCATCAAGCATTCTGGGAATAGAAAAACTGGCATAAAACTTATCGGTATTGAAATACATGCCGAACCCGAAGTTGGGGGTTCCTACCAACGGAGTGTTGGCAGAAAATACCGGGTCGCCGGGTTCGGTAGGGTTCACATCGCCAAGCCGGTTGAGCTGCAGATGCACACCGCCCATGAGCCCGAAACTAAGAAAGCTGCGTGTACCGGTTTTGATCCGGTACGCGTAGCTCAGATAAATGAGGTTACGGTTGAGCACCCCGATTTTTTCGTTCAGGAAAGCCAGCCCGAGACCCATTTTGTTTTGATACAGCGGTGTGTTGATAGAGAAGGTCGTGGTGACAGGCCTTCCGGGGAAGCCAACCCACTGCTGGCGGTGCAGCAGTGTCATGGCCAGAGCCTCTTTGGC
>Ga0209717_1001749_pt1 | contig 22554 bp, 22 predicted proteins | sample AD_UKC048_MetaG_FD_184418 | JGI IMG/M metagenome (GOLD analysis project Ga0209717, IMG submission 184418) | Active sludge microbial communities of municipal wastewater-treating anaerobic digesters from USA - AD_UKC048_MetaG (SPAdes) (version 2) | ecosystem: Engineered > Bioreactor > Anaerobic >... | reverse complement strand
TCGCAACGGAAAATGCGAATATCGGCATGTTTGCCCATGATTATTTTCATGCTCTCGGCGGCATTCACGAAGGAAAACGATTAGTGCCCTGACTGTACGACTTCGTGCGTCAGTCTGACGCATCCGTCGCCAATCCTTCTTTCGAGCATCATGCCATCTATATGGGACCGTGGGACATCATGTCTCAACACCTGGTCAAAAAAGGAGAGCTCCCTCCCGGCATTTCATCCTTTACCAAAATACGATTAGGGTGGATCAAAGAACATCAGGTTCAAATCGTCAAACCGGGAGAGACCTCGTTCGCCCTGCTTGCTCCTTTATCCGCGGGAGGAAAAACGCTGGCCGTCAAGATTCCGCTGGATGATGGAACGTACTATCTGGTGGAAAACAGGCAGCAGATCGGTTTTGATCGGATACTGCCGGATTCGGGAATGCTGGTTCTGAAGGTTCATCCGCAGGAGGATGAAGGGTTCGGCACTGTAAAAGTAATGTCCGCCGGCGGTTCACGCGATTTTGTCCATGCCACCTATAAGCTGGAACTAAGCAACAGGATTCTTTTTGTGGACAATGCCGGTCTGTTCAGAAAAAACAACATTGCGATCATTCCTCTCTGGAAGGAGGGGGATCATCTCGGCGTGCTGGTGACAACGCCTGAACAAAGCGCGGAGGCAATCCAGGCAGCACAAGCGATACAGACATTAATGAATCAAAACCCTGGAGCCAGCAGGGAGGAGTTGATTTCCGCGGCGATAAAAGCTTTCAAGGAAAAAGATTTTGAAAAAAGTCGGACTATAGCGACAAAAAAACCTTTATAGGAGCAACAGATATGAAACAATTTGTTTTAACGCCGGCGGCGGGAAAACGTCTGATCGGAAAAGGCATGGCCAAACATCCGGCGATTGCGAAGGCGCTGAAGAAAGGAACCGTTGTCATTATTGCCGGAACGACCAACGGTTATGTTGCCGAAGAAATTCTTAGAAAGCTTGGTCAGTTGAAGGAATTCCAACGGGATCACTTCTACCGGGGCATCATTCTGCCTCCCGGGAGACCGGTTACGCGCGAGGGCAGAAACTACGATGAAAGTAAGTTTTTCGGAGACGTGGTGATCCAAAACGGCAAGTTCCGGAAAAATCAGACCATCTTCGGCGTGGTGGACGATCTGCGGGAAGGTGACGTCATTCTGAAAGGCGCCAACGCCGTGGATCTGATTCAGCGAAGGGCGGCTATTCTGATCGGGGCACCGAAAGCGGGAACCATCGGTGCGGCCATGCCCGCGGTGGTCGGTCGGCGCGTAAAACTGATTCTTCCGGTGGGTCTGGAAAAACGCGTCACGGAAAGTCTGGATGACCTGGCGGCGAAAATGAATGCTCCGGGAGCGCAGGGTCCGCGACTGATGCCGGTGCCGGGAGAAATCTTCACGGAACTGGATGCCATTGAACTTCTGACCGGAGCCACGGCTTCGCTGGTTGCGGCAGGCGGCGTCAGCGGCGCGGAAGGCAGCATCTGGCTGACTGTCAGTGGAACGGCCGCTCAGGAAAAAACAGCGGAAGCTCTTATGCAATCGGTCATCAACGAACCGGCATTTAACTTTTAAAAATATCCTTTCATTGGTCATTCCGGGCTTGACCCGGAATCCAGGAAATAATAAACATTACTTGGTTTCCACCTTCGAAGCAGTGTTGTGATGCTTTGTCATGTCCCGGAATGACATCTACCTTAGCTGCATCTTTATGGGAAGGGCTGAATTTATTAAAGAAATATTTGAAGATCAATACATGAAAGATAACGACATCAACACCATTATCAAGATTTTAAAGAAAGAACTGGACGTGGGAACCATGCCGATTGTCTCGCACCTGGCGCAAAATCAGCGTGATCCCTTTGTGATTTTAATTTCCACATTGCTCAGTCTGCGGACCAAAGACGAAGTCACGGCAGTCGCCACCGACAGGCTCTTTGAACTGGCCTCCACACCGGAAGAGATGCTGAAAGTGCCTGTGGATAAAATTGCCAAAACCATTTTTCCGGTTGGCTTTTACCGCGTCAAGGCAAAAAATATTCATCATACCTGCCGGGAGTTAATCAAACGCTTCGATTCCAAAGTGCCGGACGACATTGATACTTTGTTAACCATTAAAGGTGTGGGACGCAAAACCGCCAATCTGGTTGTGTCGCTGGCCTACGGTAAGGACGCCATCTGTGTGGACACGCATGTGCACAGAATTTCCAACCGGCTCGGTTATGTCAAAACAAAAACTCCGGATGAAACCGAATTTGCCCTGCGCAAAAAACTGCCGCGCCGCCACTGGATTATCTATAACACCATCATGGTGGCCTTCGGCCGTAAAACCTGCAAACCAGTTTCTCCGCTTTGCAGCCAGTGCCCGGTAAATGAATATTGTGATCAAATCGGCGTTACCTTGAGCCGTTAGTATTACCTGAACAAAGCCCGGTTTTAGGTGATCAAAGTTCCTTTATATACAAACTGAATTTCTTGTAGTAAAATTTACACGTAAAATTTGAGGTTAAACTCGGAGACAGAGGAGTGAAACGCCATGGTAGAAAGGAGAAAAGAGGAGCGTCTAAAGGTAATCAACGAAATCTCTATCTCTGTCATCGCCATCGATAAAATTATTCCTCTTAAAAAAGGATTTCCATTCAACTATAGCAAGGATATTTCTGTTCACGGAGCAAAAATCAAGTCCGAAATTCTTTTACCGGTTGATACGCTTGTCAAAATAGATTTCAAATTAAAGACGCTGGGAAGACAGATCACCTCGTTAGGGAAAGTAAAATGGGTCAAAGTAAATATCGATGATAAATCTTATGATGAGGGCGTGGAATTTATTGATACACCCCGTGAAGCGATCGAAAAAATCAAGTTTTATATCTCACAGATCAGAAAATTACACGAGACCGAGAAAAAAGTCTAAGAAGCCCGATCTTTCTTGAACAGAGACTGTCTGACAAAGGGAAATGATTGTCAGTAAAATATGATTAAAAAATTCATCAATAACTTTACAACCGCATGGAAACGGCCCGAATGGCGATGGGCCCTGTTGTTTGCACTCATTTCGGACATTCTGGGATTTGCATTCACATTCACACCACCGGTGTACTGGATGATTGATATTGTTACAGTGCTCGTATTATTTATAGTGATTGGTTTTAAATGGGCGCTTTTGCCGGCACTCGTTGTTGAGATGATTCCCGGTTTGCAGTTATTTCCGGCGTGGACCCTGGTTGTGCTGGCATTGGCAGGCATAAAAAATAAAAACGAATCGCAATCGTAAACTTTTTATCGGGTATAGCTTCCTGAAAGAGAGTATTTTAGATTTCCTACGGATATGCTTTCTTTCGTTTTGTAATAAACACTGTTTGTACCCGACAAATATAGAAGCAAACCCCTCATTATGTCTGGCCAAGCATTTCTTGACATACTAGGCCGCATTTCTTTTACTACCTTCCAAAGAAAACAAGCTCTTGTCAATTCAATTTCAATATAATTCAATTGCAATTTCTCCCCGCCGTCATTCCGAAGGCCGGAAGCCAGATAAGCATCCAAACCATTCAACAATCCCTCTGTCAAAGCTCCGAAAAGCCAATTGAAAAAAGGAGAATCTTGATAGAATGCCGTAAAATAATAAATATATCTTTCAAAAACCTTAACATCTTAACATTGTGCCTTATAAGAGGAAACGCAATATATTTTCTCCATACTACCCGTGCAAAACGTTATCCATGCAAATAAAGATTGACTATTCCGTGCCATTACTGTATTATTTCGTCAACTTCGAATATTTAGAAATAAAATGCGAAGATAAGAGTTGGATTTAGACATTTTGAAGCACATAGGCTAGCCACCAGGTACTTTGGAATCTTGGTGGTTTTTTTATTCGTGAAACTCCAATTCCGAAAGCAAAGCGCAGCGGAATTGGTCAGTTGAACAATCCCATAAAGCGGAGATTATTATACCCCGCAATTTGCGTGGGGTATAATAACTGTGGGTTCTGTCATTGTGCTGATTCGACTTTTGAAAATTTATGAAAGGAGGATTAGAGCTATGTCAGAAGGTAAAGTTAAATGGTTTAATGAAAAGAAAGGCTTCGGATTCATCGCAAACAATGATGGCGGTGATGTTTTTGTCCATTTCAACGACATTCAGGCCAGCGGTTTCAAGACACTGCAGGAAGGCGCGAGCGTCAGTTTTGATATTGAGAATGGACCCAAAGGCCCGTCGGCAGTTAACGTGAAAGCGCTGCAATAAAATCATGTTAATAGAAAAAGCGCTCCGTGAGCTCAGAATCCCGGAGTGCCTTTTTATTTTCAACCTATTCAGCAGCACCTGAATAGAAAGGTAAACAATTATTAAAAATGGGAAAGCCTATGCACAACTTTGGTAAGACGGCCAATTTAAAAGCACAACAGAGAAAACAAATGGATAGGGATTTAAAGCGCCGGATAGCCAAGCAGATTAAGGCTAATATAAAGTCGAGCAAAACAAACAAAGATTTTGATACAGTCGAATCAAGCCGGATGGCAGACATCGTCGAGGGCGCGGAATAATCGACCTGCCATTCAATAGAGTTCATGCCAGAAATGGAACAATAATTTCAATGAATTTATTGTTAAAACTCCGATTCCGAAAGTGCAGCGCGGCAGAATTGGTAAGTTGAACAATCCCGCGAAGCAAAGGGCTTAATACCCGTGATTTAATATGAAGGAGGCATCATGAGTCAGAAAAGTGGCGAACGAAGAAAGGAACTGGCCCGCAAAAGAAGAAGGCGGGAGCAGAGCCTGAAGGTCCGGGAAAAAGAGAAGAAGGCATCAGGCAAGAAGAAATAGGCCAACGACGAAAACCATAAAAGAGGAATTTTAACATGAAGGATGAAAACGGTTCAGCATTTCCCAACAACGACTATCGTAGAAGAAATTGGTGCGACTCAAACCGTGACATCATAGAGGTTTTAATGGCCTCAAAGGAATTACTCAAAAAAACAAGAGAACTTATATATCAAGAAATAAGGGATGGTGAGTTAAAGTGTGGGAAATCTTAACAACTGTCGGTAACGATGTGAGAAGTGATCGACAAAAAGTCCGTGGAGGATGGATTGTCAGAAAATTTAAAACAGATCAGTATGGTAAAGCGGTGAATCGAGATTTTGTGAGTGACCCGAATCACCAATGGAAAGTGTACAAAGAACCGGTTAAAACAAAGAAGACTAATCTATAAAAACAGCTGTGGCCCAAGCCTAATTCACGGCAGTATGGTTTCTGTCAGCTTTATTTTATATCGAAAAAGCAATCTGCAGCATCAAGTATTGCCTTGACAATAGGATTATAGAGCGTAGACTATGAAAAGGCGGTAATATATTTGTTTCTGTTTCCTTTCTCGACCCCGTCAAATCTCTTAATTAACTGCATGTACTGACTCGTTTGAGGTCGTTGTGGAACATTTTGTAAAAGTCTTTTCGGATGGAGAAACTCTTATCGCTGCAGCTGTTGGTGAATTGAACGAAGCAGCTTATTTATTGATGCGTAAAGAAATTGTTGACTCAATAAAAACCTGCAACGCAAAACGCATATTAATAGATATTCGCAACGCGATTGTGCATGCTTCAGTTATGGAGATATATCAATTTGCTGAATCAAGCCTTAAAATGTTTCCTTTGGGGTTCAGGTATGCGGTTGTATATTCGGAAAAGACAATGTCGGAGGAAGATGCAAAATTTGGAGAAACAGTAGCCTGTAATCGGGGAGGGCACGTTCAAGTATTTAGAGATGTTTCTAAAGCAAAAAAATGGTTAGCTATTGCTGAAGTAGAACATGCATAATAATATATTCTAGGGAATCCATCAGAAGCGTTAATCAAAACCAATGTCGGTTGTGACGATGAAGGAATTATTGCTAAGAACTCCCTTTTAGTTGTCGGCAGTATAGAAAGTGCTGTCCTGTGTGTTAAGAATATTTTACCATAGTAGTGCCATTGGAGCAAAATCCCCGAATAAATTCTTTCAATTAGCAATCCTCAAATCAGACAACGATCCAATAATGTGGACGGGTAGGTATTAGCAACGACCTCATTGGACTTTCTTTTTCAATTCAAGTATAAATCAAAATAAATAATCTTAGGGGACGATGAATTAACGATGGACGTTCAATTGGGAAAGGTTCGCTTTATCCGGGGGGACAACGGCGGCAAATATCCTTTCAATCATTCCGTTTATCTGGAAGGCGGAGATTGCCGGGTGGTCATCGACCCTTCCTGCGGATTGCAGAAACTCTCTGACCTGAAAGAAAAAGACGGCGTTGATCAGGTTTGGTTGTCGCACTGGCATGAAGACCATATCGGATTTTTAAACCTTTTTGAAGGCTGCCCCCTGCGCATTTCCGGGCGCGATTTTCCGCCGCTCACCGACATGGAAATCTTTTTAGACTGGTACAACATTAAAGACGAACAACTCCGCGAACTCTGGGAAACCATTGTGCTGAATAATTTCAACTACCGTCCGCAAAAGGACGCTCTGTTTTTTCAGGATGAAGAAACAATTGACTTGGGATCTCTTAAGGTTCAGATCATTGCGACGCCCGGCCACACACCGGGACATCTTTCATTTTTTATTCCTGATGAAGAAATTCTTTTTCTCGGCGATTATGATTTGACAACATTCGGTCCCTGGTACGGGGATCTTTATTCCAGCATCGAACAAACTATTCAATCTATTCGCAGGCTTAAATCCATTTCCGCGCGCAGATGGATTGCTTCCCACAACACCGGACTTTTTGAAGAAAATCCGGGAAAGCTTTGGGATGATTATGAAAATGTCATTTATCAGCGTGAAGAAAAAATTCTGAATTTTCTGAAAGAACCCAAATCGCTGGACGAAATCGCCGGGGCATGGCTGATCTACGGCAGGCCGAGGGAACCCAGGGAATTCTTTGAATCGAATGAACGGGCGCTGGTCGGCAAACATATTGAATACTTAGAGAGAATCGGAAGAATAGCGATTGACGAGGGGAAATATTCAGACTTTGAGATAATAGACTTAAGTTTTTAAAATAACTGGGAAAAGAAAAAAGTTGACTAGCGTATACCGTTTTGGTATTGTCCAGCCGCTTTAAAATAAAATTTTTACAAGAGATTTATATGTATACGTTATTGATTGCTCTTCATATTGTGATTTGTCTGGTTTTGATTCTGATTGTTCTTTTGCAGGCAGGTAAAGGCGCCAATATGGGGGCGGCCTTCGGCGGTTCCAGCCAGACGGTTTTCGGTTCTTCCGGCGCGGGGACGTTTTTGGGAAAGTTGACCGCAGGGGTGGCAGTCGTTTTTATGCTGACATCTCTCATCCTTACCTATATGGCCAACCACAGAAGCACGTCGTCTTTAATGGATCAAAGACCGCCGGCTGTTGATCGGACCATGCCTGCGCCCGGCCAGGACGCAACCGCACTTCCATCTCCTGTGCCGGGGCCTGATGCTGCAAAGATGCCGGCCGTGCCGCCTGCACCGGCCAGTAAGTAGATTCGGTTTTTCCCCAACGGATCATCGGGAGCAGAAGAAATCGGGCAAATATTAAACGATATTCTTTGATAAGCAGTTTTTTTGAGGCATTTTGATGCCGAAGTGGTGGAATTGGTAGACACGCCATCTTGAGGGGGTGGTGGGTATCACCCGTGCTGGTTCAAATCCAGTCTTCGGCACCATTATTAAAAAACGGCGCGGATCGGTCAGTGATCCGCGCTTTTTTATTTTTTAAAAACGCTGTGTCCGAGGGCAACGCAAGCCTTGCATGTTTATGATCTGCATGTTATTTAACTAAAAAAAGCAATATCATGCGGTCTGAAGAAATTTTTTCACATAAAAGCGGTTCCAAAACTTATAACATACAAATGAAGCGTTAAGATAATCGGACGCCATCTGCCTGATGGCAGGGCATTTAATTTTTTATTATGAAAGCTTTATCGGTTGGTAAAACCGTGCAGGATCAAACAGCTGCGGAATTTAAAGGATTTAGCCATGCAAAACAACAATGATCAACAGCCCAGAAGAATCAAGATCGGGCTTTTTGGATTCGGCAATACCGGCCGGATGGTGGCGGATGAGTTTTATAGGGATGGATTGTTTGATCTCGAATGGGTGGTCAGACGAACCCATAAGGACAATCATAAATATGCCACCCGCCTTTTGGGATATGAAGCAGACGATGCCCCGATCTTTTCGGTGGATGAAGTATCGCCGGAATTCTTTTCTCATCGTCCGGTGGATATCATCGTGGATTTTTCCAGCGCCAGAGCGCACAACAGTTATGCGCCGGCTGCCGATGTCGGAATTAAAATTATTTCTGCCATCTCCAAATACGGCGGAAAGGATATGGAAGAATTAAAACAACTTTCCGCCAAAACAGCGGTTCTTTATTCTCCCAATATTACGCTGGGCATCAATTTTCTGCTGGTGGCATCTCAAATCCTCCAGAAAGTTGCTCCCCATGCCGATATTGAAATTGTGGAAGAACATTTCCGGTCCAAGAAGGAACAATCGGGAACCGCCGTCAAAATAGCGAATATCCTGGGACTGGAAAAAGATAAACATGTCAACTCCATTCGGGTAGGGGGCATCGTGGGCAAACACGAGATTATTTTTGGCCTGCCCAATCAGACCATCAGGCTCATCCATGAAAGCATCAGCAAAAGGGCTTTCGGACAGGGCGCCATTTTTGTTTCCAAATGGCTGATCGATGCACCCATCGGTCTTTATTCCATGGAAAATATCATCATCGACATGTTCAAAAAAAACATTCCTGTTTATTAAATTTTCATTTCGGAAATGATGCCGCGGGCGTAACCGTGTATTGATTTGTTGCGGCTATCGGGTCAGGGTATATTTTTGTTCGTCTTTCGGAACGTACCATTTGATGAAATTGTGTTCCAGTCCGATCGGCGCCGGCTCGATTCCACGGAAACGTTTGTTGATAATTACCAGCGCTTCAGGAACATACAGGAATGTATAGGGCTGATCTTCGGCCAGAATTTCCTGAAAGCGGTCATAATATTTTTTTCTTTCCTTCGGGTCGAAGGTGCTGCGTCCTTTCTCGAGCATTTCGTCGACTTCCGGATTGTTATAGGAAATGAAATTTAATTCTTCCGGCGCCGTTTTGCTCGAGTGCCAGACGTCGTAGGCATCCGGATCAAGCGGGATGGTCCATCCCAGAATCACAGCATCGAAGCGCCGTTTGTTGATAAAATCCGTTACAAACGCGGACCATTCCAATACGCGGATTTTGACGGTGATGCCGATTTCTTTCAACTGCCGCTGGATGATCTCGGCGCACTTTTGCCGTGTTTCATTGCCCTGATTGGTGACGATTTCGAAAATAAACGGTTGTCCGTCTTTTTTCAGGAGTCCTTCGCTGCCGGTTTTTTTCCATCCCGCTTCGTTGAGCAGTGCAAGGGCTTTCTGCGGATTGTAATTGTACACCTTCACCTTGTCGTTGAAGGCCCACGTACCCGGTTTATACGGGCCGCTGGCGGGTTTCCCCAGCTTCAGCAATACGCCGCTGATGATTTCATCCTTGTTGATCGCGTAGGAAATCGCCTGTCGCACTCTTTTGTCGGCAAAAAGCGGATTCTTCAGGTTGTAGCCCATGAAGGTATAGGCAAAGCTCAAATACCGGTACTTGTTAAAATTATTTTTAAATAAATTATTCTCGGTTTGCCGCGTGTATTGCAGAGGCGTGAGGCCCATCATGCCGATATTTTGTGCGCGCAACTCCAGAAACATCGTGGCCGTGTCGGGGATAATGCGCGTCATCCGTCCGTCGATATAGGGTTGCCCATCGAAATAATCAGGGTTGGAAACGAGAACAATTTTCTGACCGGCCACCCATTCCCTGAACATATAAGGTCCGGTGCCGATCGGATGTCGTGATAAAGAACTTTGTGTAATGTCTTTTCCCGCAAGCAAGTGTCGCGGCAGAATGGCGCTGCTCCAGCTGATCAGTGCCGGCGCAAACGGTTTCTCATACGTTGCCCGGAACGTGTAATCATCGGGAGCCTCGACTTTCTTGACTTTTAAAAAATCACCGGCGTAAGCGGTCGGAGTTTTCGGATCGATGGTGGCCTGATACGTGTAAAGAACATCGGCGGAGGTAAAAGGCTTGCCATCATGCCATTTAATGCCTTTGCGAAGGTGGAATGTTATGACCAGACCATTCGATGAAATGTCCCACGATTCGGCCAGATCGCCGACGATGTTCATATTTTTGTCATATTTGACCAGACCGTTGTAAATCATTCCTGCGATATTGTGGGAAGCCGAATCGGAAGCCAGGATGGGAATCAGGTTGCTGGCGTCTCCGATATCGCCCCGCACCAGAATATCCCCGTAAGCGGGCGGTTTTTCTTCCGGCGGCTTGCTGCTTACGGATTCCTGCTTTGTGCCGCAAGCCGTCAGCGTGATATGGATGAAAAAGAGAAATAATAAGAGACAGACTTTTTTCATGGCATTTTATTACCGCAGTGATGATGTCATTGCAACGAAATTTTATGATGCATTCCTTAAATTCTCAGGGTACAATCATCGCGGTATCGGCCGACCGGGTTTCCCTTGACATGAAAAAGCAGACTTCCTATAGTCCTAGTCCGGCCTTGAAAAGTCGACACACAATACAGCATCATCGGATCAGCCTTATCATTTATGAAAACGGATGAAACAAGCGTCAAAGAGGAAATGGCGGATATTCTTCCGCATCGTTTGTATTATGAATCCAAGATTAAATCCGTCCACTGGCTAAACCGCAAACGAATCGAACACTGTCTCGATCTGGCCGGAGACATGACGGGTAAACGCATACTCGATGCCGGTACCGGCGACGGGTACATGCTTCAGGAGATAAAATGCAGAGAATTGTGGGGAATTGATATCTCGCGGAAGCGTCTGGAGCGCGCCGCAAAAAAGGCCCCTTATGCCATTCTGAAGCAGGATGACCTCAACCAATCGCAATTAGAGAGCAATTTTTTTGACGGAATCATTTGCGCCGATGTGCTGGAGCACATGCGCACTCCGGCGAACGCGATCCGCGAGATGATCCGGATATGCAAGCCGGATGGATTTATCGTGGTTTGCCTGCCGCAGGAAATCAACAACATCCTTGCCCGCATGATTCTGTGGAAACCGCCGATGATCAATCCGGATCATTATCATCTGGTGACCGGCTTTTTTCTGCAGCGTGAATTTAAAATCCGGCCAAGCCGCGTCAGAAATATTCCGGATGTTCCCGGGCCGTTTTGCCTGCATCGGGTAATGCGTTATGACATGGCGAAATACGGACATCACAGGCCCTATTCGTTTTGATGATTTTGTATCAGGCGAGATTATTGTTTTGTTTCGTCCTCAACTTTAAAAAAAATCGCGGAAATGCATCTTTAAATTGGTCAGGATATCGGCTTTCCGGGGTGTCATCGATATGATCTTATAGACCCGTATCGGATTGGCGTAAAATTTCCAATAGGCTTTTTTCCGAAGCGTTCTTAATTGCTGCAAGGGCATATTCGTTAAATTTAAAGTATTCCGGTGGTGATGATACGTGTCAAAATTATTGGGCAGGGGGATGCCTGTCTTTTTTGCCGTCTCATACAACTCCGTTTCCGGGTACGCCGTCACAGCGAAAAATGCAGCGGTGTTCAGCGAACTCTTTTGTGCAAAATCAATCGTCATGTTAATTTGCTCTTCTGTTTCTCCGGGAAAACCCATCATAAAAAAACCGTGAACAATAATTCCCATCCGGGCGGCATCGTCAATAGCCTGAAATGCTTTCGCATGATTGAGATTTTTTTTAATCACTTTTTGTATTTCCGGCGAACCGGATTCAATGCCTGCGGCAAAGTAGTACATGCCCGACTGTTTCAAAGCGGAAAGGATATCTTTATCCAGAAGATCTGTCCTGAGCCCATTGGGAAATGCTATGGCGATCCCGGGAAGCTTTTGACAAATAAGTTCGCATATTCTTAAAACTCTTGTCCTTTGCAGATTAAAAACATCATCAATAATATGGAATTCTCGTATTCTATAATCTTTCCTGAGCATCACCATTTCTTCGACAAATTCTTCCGGTTCTCTTGCCCTGAAGTCTTTTCCGAAAATGTTGTGACAATATATGCAGCCATAGGGACAAGCCCTGGAACTCATTACCGTCATATACTCGGGATACTTCAGCCGGCCCGATTGCGGCGGAATTTTAGCCGTCCAGTATTTTTCGATAGGGATTAAATCGTATGCAGGCCAGGGCAAATGTTTGATATCCAGGGAAGGAGGCTTATTATTTATCACTGTGTTTTCTCCGTCACGATAGCCTATCCCGTCTATCGATTCATATGGCTTATTGTTTTCCAGCGCGGAGATCAGGCGGTGGGTTGTTTCTTCTCCTTCGCCCACAACGCAACAATCAACACATTGTGAATCCAATGCTTTATACGGCATCAATGTCGGATGAGGGCCGCCTAATGTCACGTAACATTTCGGATTCCATTTTTTTATTAACCCGGCAATTCTGAGAGAGTTGTTTGCGTTCATGGTCAGGCAGGAAATTCCGCAGATGTCGGGTTTAAATTCTTTTAAAACCGGCAAAAGGCCATCCGGCGTCAATTCTTCAAGCGCCATATCCACGATTTTAATATTTCTATTTTGGTCAAGACATCTCAGATATGAGGCCAGATACATCAACCCCATGGGCGGATTATTGGCCGGTATAACCCTCGGCGCGCTGGCAATATTCGGTTTTATTAATAATATCCTTGACATATGTTTGCCCGACATTCAATGGGTGTATGAAAAATGATCGCCATGATGTCAATCATAAACTTTTTTTGCATCGACAGGCACAAAGAAAATATCTGCATACGAGAATGGCTCCGGGTTATTTATTTTCATGACATGCTTTCTCAAAAAGAAACGGATCATATATGTTCAACGGACAGGAACAATATTTAAACGGACATTTGATTAAATTTTTATTAAACGCAATGTCCGTAAATACATTTCCCATGCTTTGACCAATCAGAAAGCAAGCCTGGGCGTTCCCGGAAGGGAAGACCACCGCGACATTGTACCCGGCATTGCAGAGCTTTCCTTTCCGGTAAAAGCAGCTCATGATATCTGCGGGCGAATTTTGAGATGCTCCGAAACCGAATCTTTCTATCTCCTGTTCCGTGTAGGATTTCGGATACTGTTTCCATCGATACCGTCCTCTAAAAGGAACAAACGCGATGTCGATACCCCTTTCTTGGAAGTATAATCGATATTTTTCCACGTCACCTGCAAGGTCCGGATAAGCAACGGCCTGAGCGCTGACGTTGAATCCTTTTTCTCTGAGGAGTGTGAAATTCTCTATATATCTTTCCAACAGACGACGTCTTTCTAATTCTTGGATATGCAGCGACCCGTAAATTTCCAATACGTTTCGGGGATCAATTGTATCGCTGAAGGTTTTGATGTCCGGAGATGTTAAATTACTGAAAAGAGCGATGTAATGTTTTTTGGTTATTGCTTTACAGACGTCGATAAAATTCGGAACGAGAAAGGGTTCTCCTCCTGTGAAACTGATTTTAAAAATTTTTTGTGTTGCATCAAGCGTCCTCATGAGGGCCGGGGTATCGATCGCTGCTCTTGCGTCAGGCTTTAACTTTACTTTTGTCTCCCCGTACACACGCAAGAGACCTTTTTGGAATGATTGTTCAAGCAGTTTGCCCAGGTTAACTGTTATAATTTTTACCGAATTTAACAATCCCAGATCATAGAATTTTTTGATGATCTTTTTCGGATTGCTCGCGTTGCAATAGGTGCAGTTTAAATTGCATGCATTGGTGACAGTCCAAAACAGCCAGGCATCGTAAGGTATTGCTTTTTTCTTGTTATTGATCATAAATTTTATGGATAAGCGTTTCCTACACTATAAAACATAAAAAACGAGGTCCGGTCTGTCAAGATAAACTTGGCTGATCCGTGTCGGGTGGGCAATCAGCTTTCCATTGACAAATACGATTACATTGCTTTATGTCTAAAACATTAAAAAAAAGAACCTAAACTATGAATAAATGCGCAATTATTATCGGTGCCGGTCCGGCCGGGTTAACAGCAGCTTACGAACTGATAACCAAAACAGATATTAAACCCATAATTATTGAAAAAACAAACCATATCGGCGGAATTTCCAGGACGGTGGTGCACAATGGCAACCGGATGGATATCGGAGGTCACCGGTTCTTTTCAAAATCGGACACGGTCATGAAATGGTGGCAGGAAATTCTGCCGATTCAAGGCAATGAGTCGGAAAATGGAGCGAGAAAATCGGCTTTTTCAACCGGAAGCCCCGATCCTGAAAAAACTGATCGGGTGATGCTTGTCAGAAGCAGATTGTCCCGCATTTTTTATCTGGGAAAGTTTTTTGATTACCCGATCAAGCTCAATTGGAAAACCGTATCCAATCTCGGCATGATTCGGATCGCAAAAATCGGCTGGTCATATTTACGGGTTAAGATATTTCCCGTCAAACAGATCAAATCTCTGGAAGATTTTTTCGTCAACAGGTTTGGGCAAGAACTTTATGAGACGTTCTTTAAAGATTATACTCAAAAAATCTGGGGCGTTCCATGCAATGAAATTGCCGCCGACTGGGGCGCGCAGAGAATTAAAGAATTGTCTGTATCCAGGACGTTGCTTCATGCATTCAAAGCACTTTACAGCAAAGATAAATCCATCGAACAAAAAAATACGGATACCAGTCTGATCGGGCGCTTTATGTATCCGAAACTGGGTCCCGGACAAATGTGGGAGACTGTGGCGAAAATAATAGAAGAACGGGGCGGCGTTATCATTAAAAACGCTGAAGTCACCGGGTTGAAAACTGCGGAAAACCAGGTTACTGAATTAACCTATTACAACCGTTTAACGGATACCATCGATGTCATCAACGGCGATTATTATTTTTCCACCATGCCCGTAAAAGATTTGATTGCCGCAATGGGTCGTTCCATTCCGGCACGCGTTAAACAGATCAGCGACGGTTTGCCGTATCGCGATTCTGTCACCGTGGGCTTGCTTTTAAATGCGTTGAAAATAAAAAATGAGACGGCAATTCCGACAATGAATAACCTGGTGCCGGACAATTGGATTTATATACAGGAGAGAGATGTGAAAGTAGCAAGAGTACAGATTTTCAATAACTGGTCTCCTTATTTGATAGCAGATATCAATAAGGTTTGGATTGGACTGGAGTACTGTTGTAACGAGGGTGATGAATTATGGGCAAAGCAGGATTCAGACGTTATTCAGTTTGCAATTGATGAGTTAAATCAAATTGCTATCATTGATAAACATGAAGTCATCGACAGCACGATCATACGAACTCCGAAAACCTATCCGGCATACTTCGGCACCTATGCCGACTTTCATACCATCCGGGATTATACGGATCGTTTTGATAATTTGTTCTTAATCGGCAGAAACGGCATGCATAAATATTACAATCAGGATCATGCCATGCTAACGGCCATGGCCGCGGTCAACAACATCCTTTCGGGGGAAAAAACAAAAGAGAATATCTGGGACATTCATTCTGATGAGAAATATATTGAAACCGAAAATGATTCGTTAGCATTTCAATATGAAAACTAGCAACCACATCATCAATATTTCAGGGATATTGGTTTGTATCATTATTTTTACCATCATTCCCCTGAAGATCCTGTTTCCCGTCGATTTTCAAAATGCCGATAACTATCAGGAAGACCTCACTGCTTTTTCGCAGAACATGGTCAACAGTTGGTTAACAGATGGCATTGCGAATGATCAATTTAACACTTATTGCGATTTCGCCTCGGTGGAATTTGAAAACAATAATGACCGATGCATCTACCTTTCCTATCCGCCCGGTTCGTTTGTGCCGTTATATTTGATCGCCAAGGCAACCGGCCAAAAAGAAGTGTCGATCGGTTTCATTAAATATTTCGTTCAATTTGAATTTTATATTTCAATGCTTTTATTAGGCATTCTTTTTTATCTCTGCCTACAATATATCAACGTCGCCTCCAGATTCCTCATAATCTTTCTGCCCGTATTATTTTCCTCCTTGTGGGCGTTTCTGCCTTATAACGTCTATTATATGAATAATGTCTATTTTACGGATCAGGCGGTGATATTATTATCTATTGCGTTTTTCCTGATAGAGATTGCTTTATATACGAAACGATTAAAACACGCGGAATTTTTTCTGCAAATGCTATCCCGTGTGATTTTATTTGCGGGTATTTTGACGGATTATTATTTCTATTGCATAGCGTTTGTGGCTGTTGGTCTACGTATAATGAATAATTTCCGGGAGCGTCCGGAGCAATCGCTTATTTTCAAAATACTATCCAATACCTGGCCGCTGATTGTCAGTGCCATCATTGCGTCGGTATTATTTTTAATTCAACTCCTCTTTGCTCCTAATGGGATGAAGTTGTTGATGGTCACTTTTTTTATGAGAGCCGGCAGCGGCACGGAATGGGGTGGCATCAGAGAGCTCGCGCATCATTTCGGCAACGGGTTTACGGTGCTTTTCATCCCCGTATTGATCTTCGTCACCGTTTTTTGCCTTGTCTTTCCCTTGATCAGGAAAAAATTCAGCGAGCAAAAACAAATCTTCATCAACGGCCTGAGTCTGATTGTTTTATCGTCAGTTTTGCATACTGTAATACTTCGTGAACATTCCATCATTCATCCGTTTTCGATGTTGAAATACAACCTGGTTTTTGTTTTTATCATTTTTGTTTTTTTCTGCTGGTTGTATGTTCATTACCAGAGCGCTGTTCTGAACATAACAAAGAACTACTTAAAAGCATCATTAGCGTTGACCGTTTGTTCCATCATGGCTTTCATTCCGGGGGTGCAAAGTTATAACCAAAACTTTTACAGAGCGAGGATGAGTGCCGCGGATCATTCCATTGCCCGTTTTATCAGAGCCCACACAAATTATTATGATGTCGTATATTCCCCGGATTATGAGATCCCGTGGGATCCGCCCCAGGATCTGGCGATATCCAGGAAAAGAGTCTATAAAGTTTTGTCCCCGCATGAAATTCCTGTCGATCGTCTGCCGGAACACGCGGTGATCAATGTCCTCATCTCTTCCGAAACGCTTAAGAATCCTGTCTGGAGCCAGCTGGGCACAGGCGGGTCCTTTTCCGGAAAATCAAATGATCTGTATTTGTTTAAATTCCGCGGGAAATCCTTCCGTTCAGTGATTGATTAAAACGATAGCGAGATTATTTTTTCTGCGGAGGTTTCTGTCTCTTCTTATGCCGTTTGTGGGAGTGCCGCGTACCGGACTTCTTTGTGACGCGGTTTTTAATCTGCTCTTCCTTGAATTTCGAGACAAATTCTTTAGAGGCAAGATATTTATCTGCGAAAGACACGATAAAAGATTCCTTGTATTTTGGCGGAACCAGCGTCAGCGGCCACATATGCTTGATGATAATGTCCGTTTCGATATCGTTTAGTTGGAAATGTTTCTGAGCGTTGGCAAGCGCGATTTTGGGGTGCTCGATACCGTGGAATTTGTCTTCCGGGAGATCGGGGACGTCGTGATTTCTCCAGTCGTAGAGAAAAAAGTCATGCAGGAGTGCGCCACGCGCAGCGGAGTGATGATCCAGCTTCAGAAGTTTGCAAGCTTTATAGGAAAAATAGGAGACGTCCATCACATGTTCGTAGATGGAAGAGTTGTGATGGTAATGTTCTTTGAGTTTCAGGAACTCTTCATGTTCGCAAATGTCACTGATAATTGTATAGAATTCGTTTTCCGCCGGTTTCCTTCCGTAATCGCCGGGTATAATTTTGGCCGGAATGGATTTTACAAAAGCGCTGATCTTGTTTTTTATCTCAGCGTTGATGTTATTTTCGATATACCTGCTCAAGTTGGGGAAAGCGGTCCGCAGACGTTTAAAGGAATCGAATATTTTTTCTATTTCCGAATTGCTCAGATTGAAATATTCGGAGTACAGATAAGCGATTTTTCTTCTGAACGATGTAAGGGATATAACGGAAAACACAAAATCCATGATGCTGTAAGCCAGGAAAACGGCCGCGAGCATGTTCATCAAAGCAGCATCCAGCGATGCAACGAAGCGTGAAACGACCGGATGAAGAAAGGTGATGAATCCCAAAGCCATTGCCGTCCAGAATATGGAGAAAAGCAGACAGACGCGGCCATGAATATGAAATTTGTTGTTCGAATAATCCCAGAGCTTCAGTTTGAAAGCTTTTTCCATGATATAGCTGGTGAAATACTCTATGCCCGTTAAAATAATTCCATAAAAGGCAATTTTTACCGGCAGCGGCCACGGATGAATCAGAAATTCCAGAAGGATAATAAAAACCGCTCCGAAACCGTAAATGGGAATAAAAGGACCGAAAAGAAAGCCTGCATTGATCAACTGCCGCTGTGAAACGGATCTGTAGATGACCTCGATGACCCATCCCATGCAAGCATAGACAGCAAAAAACAGAATGAGGCTGGATACCGTTATATCGTTAAAAATCATTGGATATATTTATCTCATGTTCGGGTCTTGCAGCAGTGTGTTATTTGAATTCGGAGGCTTAAGTTCATCGGTTTATGTCATGTCAATCCGGAGCGGATTAGTCGCCATACCTATAATATTGGACAAGCGTTGTCAACAAGTCTCTGTAGGGGATATTTTGCTAAAAATGCTCATGTGACAATCCGTTGAGAGCAAAAAAAGGGGCGTGGTTGGACGTAAAAAAAACCGGATTTCTTTTAAGGATCAAAGAGATGGCCGGGTGTTTCTTTAAAACGCTTTCAAGAAAACGACGAACGGCGGGTCTGTGCCAGCCCAGGGGGTGTTTGAAGTTTCGATAAAGAGACAGGTCGCCGGCGTAGAAATCATGCGTCGCCAGATTATCCGATTCGACACTCCGGACCGGCAAATTGAAAATGGCCAGATTCAGAAAATCGATACAGTCGCGATGATCGGCAATGAAGTTCATTGTTGTGAATGCGCTATTTTCATTTTCCGGCGGCGTGCCGAAAAGGAAGTAACAATACGTGGCAATCCCCGCTTTTTTCAAATTTTTTAAAACGGCAGAGGCTGTCAGTAAATCAATTCCTTTATGGAGTTGATCCAGAACGTTTTGATCGCCGGATTCAATACCCAGCTTCAGCATGGCACAGCCGCTTTTTTTTAAAGATAAACAGAAATCTTCATCAGCTAAATGTGCAGTGACCCGGACAAAGCCGTACCAGGGCGCCCCGGGCGGATTTTGTGACAGAGTCTGTAAGAGCGACGGCGAAATAGAACTATCCAGAAGATGAATCAGCGTTGGATTCATTTGGCGGGTTAATTCCTGCAGTTCTGCGTTGGCCTGAGAGGCTTCCAAAGGGTGATAAGCATTTCCTTCGGCTTTTTCCGGGCAGAAAGCGCATTGGCGCCAGTAACAGCCGCGCGCGCCGCTGTAGGGGATGATCAGGCCGGGCGATAAATATTGATCAAGCGGAAAATCATCGTAGGCAGGGGCGTTGTGAATCAAATTGTTTTGTGTACCCAGTATCTCGAGCAGTTTTTGCTCTCCTGCGCCTTCCACAATTTCGTCAACCAGACCGCCGAAGGTATGGAGATGTGCGCCCAGCTTCATCCACGATGTGACAAGCGATCCGCCCAGAATAATTTTTTGTCGCGGATGACTGTTTTTTATAAAACCGATCATGGCAAAGGTGCAGAGCGCCTGACTCAGGTAGTTTAAAGACAAGCCTATGTAATCAGGATTTGACCAAAGGGCGTTCGTCAGACGATTTTTAAAATAAGGGTAAAAGGGGTTGGCTTGCGGATTGTGAGCGGACGCTATCAGATCGGCGCTCTTAACCGGAGAGAATCTTCTGTCCCGGTAATCGGTCAGTGACAAGGCAACATGAAACGGTTTTGCCGCAACATTTAAAAGACGGTTGATGTCCTTGACGGCCTGCCCATAGCGACCCGGATTTTGGTACGTGCCGATGTTTTTCATTGCAGCAAGATGACGATCCAGATTTTTGCACGCGCGCTTTGTCCATCTGTCGGATAAGGTGTTGTTTCCCGAAGCGCTCTTTAACAGATACAAAAGACCTTCCAGATTGGCATCAATCGTTTCATATGGGATGGCGTTGGCATTCAAACAGGAAGTCAGTCTGGCGATCCCCGCGGGCGGCTCCGAACATTTTGCAACCGGCGGATGAATCAGAATGATTTTAGGCGTCATAATAAAACCTTACCTTTGAAAAACTGTTTTTTTCTAGTACGTAATCTGCGCATACGCAAGAAGGATTTTGGCTTTCTGCTTTGAACTTGACAGCCGTAAAACTTTAAGCAATAGTTCGTAATATTAATAAACTACCGCTCTGACAGACACATGATGATTACTGGCAAGAAAAAGAAAAGTATCGGCCGTTCTCCGGGGATTTTCCTTGCCGTCTTCTTCATGCTTTGGATGGTTCTGCCCGTCCATGAATCATGGGCGGCGACCGGGTATCCGAAGTCGCGCGGAGCGGTTAATGATTTTGCCGGTGTCATTGATGCGGAAAACACCGCAAAAATGGAGGCGCTGGCTCAGGAAGTTTTGCAAAAGACCGGCACTGCAGTTGTCGTGGCAACGGTTGAAACCATCGGCGAGAATGAAGACTACAATATGTACGTCAACGGGCTTTATCAGGCCTGGGGGATCGGCAAAAAAGGCGAAGATAAAGGCGTATTAATTTTTCTGACCGTCAAAGAACGGAAAATCCGCATTGAGACCGGTTACGGCGTGGAAGGCATTCTGCCGGACGGACGGGTCGGCGAAATTCTTGATACGTATGTTGTGCCGTTTCTGAAAGACGGACATTACGGCAAGGGACTTTATAACGCAATGTATGCCTGTTCTGCATACATTGCCAGAGAGGCCGGTGTTCAGTTGAGCGGTTCGCCGATGCCTTACCGGGCAAATGCTCAGTTGACGCAAAGGAAGATAACCGTTTTTGAAATTCTTTTCTTTTTAATTGCCGCCGCAGTGCTTCTGGGTACCCGGCGGGGCCGCGAAATGCTTCCCTGGCTGCTGGTTGTATTGATGAGCGGCGGACGCGGCGGTGGTGGCGGCGGTTTCGGCGGCGGTTTCGGAGGGTTCGGGGGCGGCATGAGCGGCGGCGGCGGCGCCGGCCGGAGTTTTTAATGAGACCCAAATTTTAATGAGACTCCGATATGACAAGCGAAGCGCAGTCAGATTGGTTAGTCGAATTATCCCACATGCGAAGCCATGTGGGACTATATTTGTAAGTCGAATTATCCCCGAGGTGGATAACCTAAAGGTCACTATAGGCCGAGCGGGATAAATGTGGGTTTAATTCCCCGCCCCTTGGGGCGCAGTTCCTTTGGATGGTGGGGTTGTTCATTCCCGCCGCATTGCGGGATAATTTGGGATTCGTTAAAACATAAAGGGTGAATAAAATGTCAAAAATACCGGACAAACCACAGGATATTTTCATTGATTTGGCAGATGATTATAAAAAAGTGTTCGGCAGCGATCTTGTTTCGCTCATCATTTACGGAAGCGCTGCCGCCGGATTTTATGTCAAAGGAAAGTCGGACATCAATCTGCTGGTTGTCTTAACTCGAAACGGCATCAACAGACTGGAAGACGCCATGGATACGGTCAAAAAATGGATGAAGAGACGCGTGTCCGTGCCCTGGGTAATGACCGGGGCGTTCATCAACAATTCTCTGGATTGCTATCCGATCGAATTTCTGAATCTGAAGATCAACCATGTTTTGATCCACGGTGAGGACGTTCTGACGCCGCTGCAATTCAAACCGGAGGATCTGCGTCTGCAAATCGAGAAGGAACTCAAGGGAAAGCTGGTTTTGCTGCGCCAGGGTTATCTGGAGACGGAAGGGAAGTCCAAACACATCAAAGAGCTCATCGGTCGTTCCCTGATGGCCTTTATCTCCATTTTTAATGCGCTGATTTATCTGAAGAAGGGATCGGCGCCGCCCAGACGGCGCGAAACGGTAAAAGAGCTGGCCGGGATTTATGCCATCGATGATGATGTGTTTCTGAAATGCATCGATATTAAGGAAGGAAAGGATAAGCTCTCCGGAGATGAAATTGTGGTATTATTCAAAAAGTACATCAGCGAAGTCGAAAAAATCATTCACATCGTTGATGCGTTATAATTTATCAATTTAACACGATAGGGGAGGTAAAAAATGGATTCCAAAAAGAAAACGATCATTATCCTTTTGGTTATAGTTGCTCTTCTGACCGTAAGTGCTTACTCTTTTTTCGCCGGCAATTACAATACATTTGTCAGGCTCGATCAGGCCGTCAAGAGCGCCTGGGCGCAGGTGGAAAATCAATTGCAGCGGCGCTATGATTTGATTCCCAATCTGGTCGAAACGGTCAAGGGGTACGCCAAACACGAAAGAGAGGTTCTCACCGAAGTGACCAACGCCCGCGCCAAAGTCGGCGGTGCCGGTACGGTTCCCGATAAAATA
>Ga0209717_1001748_pt1 | contig 22560 bp, 14 predicted proteins | sample AD_UKC048_MetaG_FD_184418 | JGI IMG/M metagenome (GOLD analysis project Ga0209717, IMG submission 184418) | Active sludge microbial communities of municipal wastewater-treating anaerobic digesters from USA - AD_UKC048_MetaG (SPAdes) (version 2) | ecosystem: Engineered > Bioreactor > Anaerobic >... | reverse complement strand
GGAATGACTTCGGAAAGCGTGATGTCGGCGCCAAGGCGGAACACCTTGAAATGGAGCACGCCTTCCTGCTTCTGCGAGGGATAGAGGTTGAGCTGGATGTCGTCGGCATCCGCCAGCGCCGCAGCCAGAACGACATCGGCAGCGGCATTCTGCGGGCTGACTTTCTCGATGTATCCGGCCGGCAAGGCTTTGCCAAAACGCGTGGCGAGCTTGCTGCCGCGTTCCTCGCCGTGATCGGCGACGAGGATCTCGCGCAGGTCGTCGTGCCAGTTGCGCACGATTCCGGCGAGCTTCGTTTCAAGCTCGGCGACGTTCCACGGGGTCGTCGCGCCCGGATTTGGTCGCACGATCATGTGGACGCGGGCCAGCGGTGATTCGTCGAGCAGGACAGTCGAATCGATGCGCTCGGCATGGAAATGCTCGGTCAGCGTCGCTTCGATGCGCTCGCGCACCTCGGTGTTGAAACGGTCGCGCGGCACGTAGGCGAGCACCGAAAAGAAGCGCCCGTAGCGATCCTGGCGCACGAACAGGCGTGTACGCGCACGCTCGCGCAAGTCGAGCACGGCCATCGCGATGTCATAGAGCTCGCCGGTCGAGCACTGGAACAACTCGTCACGTGGCAGCGTATCGAGGATATGGCGCAGGGCCTTGCCCGAATGCGAATCGCGCTTGAGCCCGGAACGCTGCAGGATCGTCTCGTAATTGTTGCGCAGCAGCGGCACTTCGCGCGGGGGCGTCATGTAGGCCGACGAGGTCAGCAGGCCGAGGAAGCGCTGCTCGACAACCGGCTTGCCGGCTTCGTTGAAGCCGAGCACGGACAGGTAGTCCATGTGCCCGGGCCGATGCACGCGCGAACGCGAGTTGGTCTTGGTCAGGATCAGGGCGCCCACCGAGCCCGACTTGTCGAGATTGCTGGCCGCCAGCGTCTTGAGCGAACGCGAGGCGAATCCCTTCTCGGATCCGCGCATGATGCCGAGCCCCGAATCGGCTACCGGCTTCAGGACCTCCTCGCCGTTTTCTTCAGCGACACGGTACTCGCGGAATCCGAAGAACGTGAAATGATCGTCGGCCATCCATTTGAGGAAATCCTGGGCCTCGATCAGGGTGGACTTGTCGAATGGCAGGTTGAGGGTTGGCAATTCATCGGCAATCGCCAGCATCTTTGCCTTCATCGTCGGCCAATCGTTGACCGCCGCACGCACGTCGTCGATCGCCGCGACGATGTTCCGGCGCAGGTTCTCGATCTCGTTGGCATCGCCGACGCGCTCGATGTCGAACAACATGATCGACTCGGCGGCGCCCTGCCCGCCAGACTCGTCACCGAAGCTGAGGACGTGGCCGCCCGGGTCGCGCGCGACGCTGAAGATCGGATGGATGACCGCATGGGTCGCCAGTCCAGCCTGGTTGATGGCCATCGACACCGAATCGACCAGGAACGGCATGTCGTCGGTCACCATCGCGATCAGGGTATGTCCACTCTCGAAGCCTTCCTCGGCAAGATGCGGGTTGAACACCCGGATCTTCGCCGTATGCGGCTTGCGCTGGCGCACGAACTCGACCATGTACTGGGCGATCCGCGCCCATTCGGCGGGTTCCCGCGAACCAATGTCATCGGCCGGCACGTGACGGAAGAAATGTGCCGCAAAGGCTTGCGCCTCGCGCTGTCGGGTGGCTCCGGCCTGAGCGGAAATCTGGTTCAGGATCGGTTCGAGACGCTTGGATTCTGGGGCGGCGCTGGTTGCGTTCATTGCCTGTCGGTCGAGGGTCACTTCGGTGGCCGCGGAGGATACGCCCCACCCCGTATGGAATCCACCCGCCGCGCGGAATCCGACCGCCTTGCGCCTTTCCTGACATTGCATCGCGCCCGGCCACTCGGCTCCTGTCGACGAGGCATGGCCGCCCTCCCTCGCATGACACGTGTGCTGCCAGCCGACGTTCCGGCCGGGCCGCAAAGTGGCGCACGGTTCCGCTTGCCTGCTCCACCTTGCTTCGCTTGCGCGTTCCATCCCGCCGAATGTGACCCACGTCTTGAATCGCATCATCGCCACGCGCAATAGTCAGGTTCCGGCAGCAGCTGGCACGCACATTGCTACATTTTTCTCATCCTCCCCCTGATCCACGACAATGTCATCAGCAGTCCAGCCGAACGAAGGCCCTCGTTTACCGTCGATCAAGCGAAGAGGTTTGGGGATACGCGTCAGCGTGGTTTTCCTCGTTCTCGGCTTGATACTCGCAACGGTTGCGGTCCAGGTATATCGACGTGTCGGCGACTTCGTCTCGGCGGCGAACTGGGTCACCCATTCGCTCACGGTCCGCCAGGAGATCACCGATACCCTGGCCAAGCTGCACGATGCCGAGGCCAGCCAGCGTGCCTATCTGATTTCGAAGAGCCCCGAACGTCTGGCCGACTACTCGGCTGTCCTGCCACAGATCGGCGACCATGCCTCGCAGCTGATCGACCTTGTCTCCGACAATGCACGGCAATCTGATCGGGCAAGGGAGTTGTCGGCCCTCATTCATGCCCGCCTGCAAAGGATGGCCGAGACGCTGCAGATTTTTGAACGCTCGGGCCTGGACGTGGCGCGAAACTCGGAACAGATGAGTCGATCGCGTTCCGAGGACATGCAGATCGACGCACTGGGTCGAAACATGCTTCGTCTCGAGGACGAACTGCTCACGACGCGCGAGAAGCAGACCAGCGAACAAGCCATGCTGACCCGCGTGCTGACCGTCGGTGCAATCGTCTGCTGCATGGCGATGCTCGTGTTTGCGTTGTTCCTCGTTCTTCGCGAGCAACGTTATCGCCGCGCCAGCATGGAGGCGGCGCGGTCAGCCAACCTCGACCTCAGCCAGAGCCTCGAGGAAGCGCAACGCCTGAGTCATGCGCTGCGGCAACTTTCCGAACTTGGCGAAATGCTCCAGGGATGCCGCAACATCAGCGAAGCGGTGAATGGCATCGAAGTGTCGATGCCGAGATTGCTGCCGGGTTACTCGGGCTCCATCGGCTTGATCAACGCGTCGCAAAACCTGGTCGAAACGATTACCTATTGGGGCTCCCCTCCCACCGACGAGTCGGCCCTGTTCGGCCCCGACGATTGCTGGGCACTCCGGCGCGGCCATGCCTATCCACTTGCGGGCAGCATTCCCGCGTTCACGTGCCGGCACCTCGAACCCGTGTTGGCGGAGCGCCCGGAGATAGGACATCTGTGCGTTCCGATGGTGGCCCAGGGCGAGATGCTCGGCATCCTCACGCTGACCTGCGAACACGCGATCACGAGCGAGCAGCGGACCAATATCGTTGCTGCCACCGAGCAGATATCGATGGCGCTGGCCAACCTCAAGTTGCAGGAGACGTTGCGCACCCAGTCGCTGCGCGATCCATTGACGGGGCTGTTCAACCGACGCTATCTGGAGGCTTCACTCGAACGTGAGGTTCAGCGCGCCGAACGGCGCGGGCTGCCGCTGAGCGTACTCATGATCGACATCGATTACTTCAAGCGCTTCAACGATTCGCACGGCCACGAGGCGGGCGATGCGCTGCTTGCCCAGTTCGGCGCCTTGCTCGGTCGCATCGTGCGCAGCGAAGATGTCAGCTGCCGCTACGGCGGAGAGGAATTCACCGTGCTGATGCCCGAGACCGACATTGCCCAGGGCGTTGCACGTGCCGAGGAGATCTGCGCGGCGGTTCGCCAGTTGACCGTGCAGCACCGCAACCAGGCCCTTGACCCGATCACCGTTTCGATCGGCGTGGCCTGCCATGGGGCGCACGGGCGCACGCCCGACGAGTTGCTGCGAAATGCCGACAACGCCCTCTACTTCGCCAAGAACAGCGGTCGCGATCGGGTCAAGGTTGGCGAAACCCTGCATGCCCACACCCCGACGAAAGAGCGCAAGCGGTCGAGTCCTGCGCCCATTCCCGACCAGTACTGAGCGTTGCGCCGCTCTCGCGCCCGATGGCGCCGAGCGCTTCATTCGCAACGGCGATGTTCAGCGACAGCCGGTTTCATTGCGCGAAATGACGAGGCGCTGGATTTCGCTGGTTCCTTCGTAGATCTCGGTGATCTTGGCATCGCGGAAATAGCGTTCGAGCGGCATTTCCTTCGAGTAGCCCATGCCGCCGTGGATCTGCACGGCCTGGTGGGTAATCCACATCGCCGCCTCCGAGGCATACAGTTTGGCGACTGCCGCCTCGGTACTGAAACGCCCGCCGGTCCGTTCCGCCTCGCCCTTGGCGAATGCTGCACGCAAGGTCAGCAGCTGCGCCGCATCGAGGCGGCACTTCATGTCGGCGATCTTGGCCTGGATCATCTGGAACGAGCCGATCGCCTGGCCGAATGCCTTGCGCTCCTGCACGTAGGCGACGCTGGCTTCGTACGCGGCGCGACACAGGCCTACCGCCTGCGAGGCGATTCCGATGCGACCCGCATCAAGCACGCCCATCGCAATGCCGAAGCCCTTGCCCTGCGGGCCGAGCATGTCGGCGGCCGGGCAGACATAGTCGTGGAACTCGATTTCACAGGTCGCCGAAGCGCGGATGCCGAGCTTGGGTTCGGTCTTGCCGGCATGGAAGCCCGGGCGCGCGGTGTCGATGATGAAGGCCGAAATGCCCTTGGCGCCGATCCCCGGCGTCGTGATCGCGAACAGGATGATGTATTTGGCCACTGGCCCGGACGTGATCCAGCTCTTCTTGCCGTTGATAACCCAGTCGCCGTCCTTGTTCCGGGTAGCCTGCGTGTGCATGGCCGAGGCATCCGAACCCGATTGCGGCTCGGTCAGCGCATACGCGCCGATATGCTCGCCGGTGGCGATCGCGCGGACGTATTTCTGCTTCTGCTCCTCGGTGCCATGCTGGAGGATGCCGTTGCAGTACAGGGAATTGTTGACCGACATGATCGTCGAGGTTGCCGTATCGGCTGCGCCGATCTCGATCATCGCCACGGCGTAGGCGACCGGATCGAGTCCTGCGCCGCCATATTCAACCGGCACCTCGATACCCATCAAGCCGAGTTGCCCCATCTCGCGGATGTTCTCGAGCGGAAACGTGCCCGAAGCGTCGAGTTCGGCCGCGACCGGGACGATGCGCTTCTGCGCGAAATCCCGCGCTATCGACTGGATCGAGAGCTGGTCTTCGGTGAGACGGAAATCCATGGTTGTTCCTTGAAGCGTGAGGCGGCCGCGGATTTTATCCGCCTTTGCGCCCATCCGCATCGAAATGGCAGGGTAATCCGCTCAGGCGTTGCTGCAGGATCCAGAGCAGGAGACCTTCCTCGGCGTAGGCGCGCGGCCAGATCACGTGCATCTCGTCGGGATACTCGGTGTAACGTGGCTTGCCACCCATCGCGCGCAGCGCGCGCACGACGGCGCGCGAGCCGACCATGGCGCCGCCATAACCGGTTTCCACATCGGTGTCGTTGTCCTTGCCTCCGTGGAAGACCCACTGCGGAACATCGCGGATCGAGGCGAGACCGGCCAGCTCGGTCATGCCAGACATCGGCACGCCGGCGGCGAAACAGCGCGGATACGCCTTCAATGCCGACCACACGCCGGTGCCGCCGTTGGAAAGGCCGGTCAGCACGATACGGCGCGGATCAACCGGAAAGCGCTGCAACGCGTCATGCACAACGGCAACGATGCGGTCAGGCGGCCAGTCATCCTGATCGACCTGGGGAGCGACGAAAACCAGGGGAATTCCGCGCGCGCGTGCCTTGTCGACAAGTTCGAGCGAACCGTTGCCGTGTCCCTGGAGCTGTGACGCATTGTCGGTACCGTTCTGGCCGCTGCCATGCAGGAACACGATCAACGGCAGCAGCTCGGCGCCGCGTCGTCCTGCCGTGGTGATCGCGCGATACGGAACCGGCCCGGGCGTCGGTGTCTCGTAGCTGCCCGGTTCAGCCGACTCGATCGCGCCGGCTGCGCGGGCCACGCCGATCGTGAGCGAGAGGACAGCAAGGCCGGCGAGGGCCCGGCGACATGGTGCGAATCGCATCGGTCAGCTTCATCCACCGGGAAATCGTCAGCATAGCCGGATCCGATCGGGCGGCGCGAGTCGCTGCCGGGCTGCCGCGCGAGCGCGTTGACGACACACGCCATGGCGGCTACGCTGCACATCCATCCTTCAATCAAGATGAAAGGATAACTCGTGGACCTGACCGCCACTTCGGCATTGCTCCGTCTGTTGTCCGACCCGACCCGCGTTCGCCTGCTGGCCCTGCTCGAGCGCGAAGAACTGACCGTGGCCGAGCTTTCGGCGATCCTGCGCCTGGCCCAGCCGCGCGTGTCGACGCATCTGGCCAAGCTCAAGGAGGCCGGTCTGGTGCGCGATCGCCGCGCCGGCGTTTCGTCCTACTACCGTTTCAATGGCGAACTTGCGCCCAGGGAAAGCGCCCTGCTGCATGCGCTCAAGGAAGCCGTCGATGATGCCCTGCTCAGCGATGACGAACGGCGCCTTCCCGGCATCCTCGCCAAACGTGCACGCGCCGAAGGCTGGGCCGATACCGTGGCCGGTGACATGGAACGCCACTATTCGCCGGGCCGGACCTGGGAGACCCTGGCCCGGGCCATGACCCAGCTGGTCGATCCCGGCGACGTGCTCGATATCGCGTCGGGAGACGGTGTGCTCGCCGAACTGCTGGCACCGCGCGCGCGTTCGATCGTCTGTGTCGATGCGAGTCCGCGTGTGGTTGCGGCCGCGAGGGAACGCCTCAAGACATTCGCGAATGTCGAAGTGGTCACTGGCGACATGCATGCGTTGGATTTCGGCCGCAAGCGTTTCGATCTCGTGCTGCTCATGCATGCATTGACCTACAGCGAGCGACCGGCGGTCGTGGTGGCCGAAGCGGCGCGCGTGCTGGCCAAGGGCGGGCGCCTGCTTGCCGCAACGCTCGGCAGGCATGCACATCGCACCGCGGTCGAACCATTCGACCATCGCAACCTCGGTTTCAAGCCCGCCGAATTGCGCGGTTTTGCCGGCGATGCGGGGCTTGAAGTGCTTTCCTGCGAGCGCATCACGCGCGAAGGCAAGGCACCGCATTTCGAGGTACTCGCCCTGCTGGCGCGAAAGCCATGAGCAAGCCACTGGCCTGGCTGCATCCCCAGCGCGTGCATGCCCTCGAGCAAGCCTTGCGCGAGCGCATCCTCGTCATCGACGGTGCCATGGGCACGATGATCCAGGGTCATCAACTCGAGGAAGCCGACTATCGCGGCGAGCGCTTCGTCGATGGCCATGATTCGATGCATGTGCACGGCGATGCCTGCGGCCACGACCTCAAGGGCAACAATGACCTGCTCCTGCTGAGCCGGCCCGATGTCATCGCCAGCGTGCACAACGAGTATCTCGAAGCGGGCGCCGACCTGATCGAAACGAATACCTTCAATGCGACGGCGATCAGCCAGTCCGATTACCACCTGCAGCACATCGTCAACGAACTCAACCGCGAAGGCGCACGCGTGGCGCGCGCGTGCTGCGACGCGTTCAGCGCACGGACTCCCGGCAAGCCACGCTTTGTCATAGGCGTGCTCGGCCCGACCAGCCGCACCGCGTCGATCAGCCCGGACGTCAACGATCCGGGTTACCGCAACACGAATTTCGATGAGCTGCGGAACAACTACCGCGAGGCGGTCGAAGGCCTGATCGAAGGCGGCGCCGACACGATAATGGTCGAAACGATCTTCGACACACTCAATGCCAAGGCGGCGCTCTTTGCCATCGACGAAGCCTTCGAGCAACGCGGCGGGCGCTTGCCGATCATGATTTCGGGCACGATCACCGATCGCTCGGGGCGCACCCTTTCAGGCCAGACCGCAGAGGCCTTCCATGCGTCGCTCGCGCACAGCCGCCCACTGTCATTCGGGCTCAATTGCGCGCTCGGTGCCAGCGACATGCGCGAGCACATCGAAACCCTGGCCCGCGTCAGCCGCAGCCATGTCAGTGCGCATCCGAACGCCGGTCTTCCGAACGCCTTCGGTGAATACGACGAGACACCCGAGGAGATGGCAGCCACCTTGCGCGAGTTTGCGACATCGGGCCTGCTCAACCTGGTCGGTGGCTGCTGCGGCACCACGCCCGCACACATCCGTGCGATCGCCGAAGCGGTACGCGGACTGTCGCCACGCGCCCTGCCCACCGAAGCGGACCAGGCAGGATGAGTGCAACCCTGCGCCAAACGGTGCTGTCCGGGCTTGAACCGCTGGTCATCACGCCCGAACTGAACTTCATCAACGTCGGCGAGCGCACCAACGTCACCGGCAGCGCGCAATTCCGCAAGATGATCAAGGAAGGCCGCTTCGAGGATGCGGTCGTCGTCGCCCGCCAGCAGGTCGACAACGGTGCGCAGATCCTCGACGTCAACATGGACGAGGGACTCATCGATTCGGAAGCGGCGATGGTCCGCTTCCTCAACCTGATTGCATCGGAACCTGATATCGCGCGCATTCCGGTCATGGTCGATTCGTCGAAATGGAGCGTGATCGAGGCAGGACTCAAATGCCTGCAGGGCAAGGGCGTGGTCAATTCGATCTCGCTCAAGGAGGGTCCTGAACAATTCCTCGAGCACGCGCGCAAGGTCATGCGCTATGGCGCCGCCGCGGTGGTCATGGCCTTTGACGAGGACGGCCAGGCCGACACCTGCGAGCGCAAGGTCGCGATCTGTACGCGCGCCTATCGCATGCTCACCGAACAACTCGACTTCCCGCCCGAAGACATCATCTTCGATCCGAACATCTTCGCAATCGCGACCGGCATCGAGGAACACAACAACTACGCGGTCGATTTCATCGAGGCGACCCGGATCATCCGCCGGACATTGCCGCACTGCCACGTATCCGGAGGTGTATCGAACGTCTCGTTCTCGTTCCGTGGCAACGAACCGGTGCGTGCCGCGATCCATGCCGTCTTCCTCTATCACGCGATCCGCGCCGGCATGGACATGGGCATCGTCAATGCCGGCGCCTTGCCGATCATCGACGATCTCGATGCGGATCTGCGCGAACGCGTCGAGGATGTGGTCCTCAATCGCCGAGCGGATGCGACCGAGCGTCTGCTCGACATCGCCGAGAACTACAAGCGGGGCAGCCTGGATTCCGGGCCAGGCGCTCGCGACGACAAGGATGCCTGGCGCAGCCTGCCTGTCGCGAAGCGACTCGCACATGCCCTCGTGCATGGCATCGACGCGTTCGCCGAAGTGGATGCCGAGGAAGCGCGGCTGCAAACGACGCGACCGCTCGATGTGATCGAGGGGCCACTGATGGATGGCATGAACATCGTTGGCGACCTGTTTGGGGCGGGCAAGATGTTCCTGCCGCAGGTGGTCAAGTCGGCGCGCGTGATGAAGAAAGCTGTCGCCTGGCTGCTGCCGTTCATCGAGGAGGAGAAACTGCGCACCGGCGATTCCGGCAAATCGAACGGCAAGATCATCATGGCCACCGTGAAGGGCGATGTGCATGACATCGGCAAGAACATCGTCGGCGTCGTGCTTCGCTGCAACAACTTCGAGGTGATCGATCTCGGAGTCATGGTGCCGGCGCAGAAGATCCTCGACGCCGCGCGCGCCGAGAACGCCGACATGATCGGATTGTCCGGGCTGATCACGCCGTCGCTGGAGGAAATGTCGCATGTCGCCCGCGAGATGCAGCGCCAGGATTTCCACCTGCCGTTGTTGATCGGAGGTGCGACAACGTCACGTGCGCATACAGCACTCAAGATCGACCCGCACTACAACGCGCCGACGGTGTGGGTAAAGGATGCGTCGCGCGCGGTCGGCGTGGCCCAGTCGCTGATCACGAAAGAGCTGGTCGACGCCTTCATGGACAAGATCCGCGCCGAATACGCCGATATCCGCGAACGCCACCGGGATCGCGGCAACGCGAAGCGGCTGGTTTCGTTCGAGAAGGCGCGCGCGCAGCGTTTCAACGGCGAGTCGGCCAACCAGCGACCGCTCGCACCGAAGCAACCCGGCATTACCGTATTCAAGGATTTCCCGTTGCGGGACCTGATCCCGTTCATCGACTGGTCGCCGTTCTTCAATGCCTGGGAACTGGCCGGGCGCTATCCGGCGATCCTGCAGGACGAAATCGTCGGTCCGCAGGCGAGCGAGCTGTTCCGCGATGCGCAGGCAATGCTCGATCGCATCGTCAATGAAAAATGGTTGGCGGCGAACGGAGTGATCGGCTTCTGGCGCGCCTGCTCGACCGGCGAGGACGTGCAGGTACTTGACGAGGACGGGTCGCAACTCGCGCAATTGCATTTCCTGCGCCAGCAGGTCGACAAGCCGGTTGAGCGTCCCGACTTCTGCCTCGCCGATTTCATCGCAGGGAAAGATTCCGGCGTCGAGGACTGGATCGGCGCGTTCGCGGTCACGGCAGGCATCGGCATCGACGAACATGTCAGGCGCTTCGAGACGGACCACGACGACTATTCGGCGATCCTGCTGAAAGCCCTCGCCGACCGCCTCGCCGAAGCCTTCGCCGAATGCCTGCACCAGCGCGTTCGCCGCGACTACTGGGGTTATGCCGCGAAGGAAGCGCTGAGCAACGACGATCTGATCGACGAGAAATACAGCGGCATTCGCCCTGCGCCGGGGTATCCGGCCTGCCCGGACCATACCGAGAAGGCCACGCTTTTCAGCTTGCTCAAGGCAACCGCGAATGCGGGCATCGCGATCACTGAGAATTTCGCGATGCTGCCGACCGCGGCGGTCTCGGGATGGTATTTCGCCCATCCGCAAAGCCAGTACTTCGTGGTTGGCAAGATCAGCCGCGAGCAGGTCACGGACTATGCGCGGCGCAAGGGCTGGACCTTGCTGGAAGCCGAGCGCTGGCTGGCGCCGAACCTCGACTACGATCCCGAGTAGCGGCCTCTCGCGGAAACGCGCCTGCCGGGGACGGCAGGCGCGTCGAAGCCTACGCTCCGGCCGAGCCGGCGCCGCTCATGGCCGACATGAATGCCAGGCCGCCAAACAGGAAAAACAGGACGATCGCGACCAAGGCAAGGATCAGGTAGGCCTTGCAGAAGTTGGACTTGTTCGGATTGGTGCTGCTCGAGAACCCCCAGACGAACAACATGACGATATTGACCAGCGGAATAGCGAGAACAATGAAGGTGATGATCCAGTCGCCGAGCGACATGACCGGTGCACTGCTACGATTTTCCATGCTTGCCTCTCCCCGAGATTGATTGCCAGGCGAGCGCCTGACCGGCGGATTCTGGCACGAAGCAGAACGCGCCGCATCTGTTCAGGTTTCGACCCGGTCGCGCCGGTGGCGGAAGTCCACGATCAGGTTGTAGACCGAGACAAAGGCCGGAAATGCATTTGAAAGCACCCCGACCGAATCGTTTTTGCCAAAGGTGAAATAGCTCACCAGCAACAGGCTGCCGAACACCGAGAGCCACCAGAATGCGCGCGGCATATGCACGCGCTTGAGCTTCTTGGTCGCGTACATCTGCACGAACCAGCGGCTCGTGAACAGCAGGACGCCGACATAGCCAACGAGCTTCCACGGCGTAACGCCGATGTTGTGGATGTGGAACAGGACCTCGTTCATAGCAAGGCGGCACCCAAAGAAGGTGTCGCATTTTAAGGCAACGCGGATCAGCCCGCGCAACCACCCTGACGTTCCGGCGGGCCTGCAGGAGGCGGGCGATGCCTTCCCGCGCGCATCGCGCCGGAAGGATTTTCAGGGCCTGGCGCGCAACCAGTCGTGGATGGCCGGCGGTACTTCGCGCTGCGCCCGCCCGGACACGTAGATGCCGATATGGCCGCCCTTGAACGCGATCTGGGTGTAATCCTTCGTGCCGACCACGCCCTGGAGCGCCCGTGAGGCGTCGGGAGGTACCAGGTGATCCTGCTCGGCAAAGATGTTCAGCACCGGCATCGTGATGTTGCGGAGATCGACCTCGTGCTTGCCGAGCCTGAGTCCGCCATTGATCAACTTGTTGCCCTGGTAGAAATCGCGCATGAACTGGCGGAACGCTTCACCCGCCTGGTCCGGCGAATCGAAGATCCACTTCTCCATGCGCAGGAAATTCTCGAGCTCGACCTTGTTGTCGAGGATGTCGACCATGCCGACGTACTTCTGCTGCAGCAGGCGCATCGGCTTGAGCATCAGGTAGCACCAGTTCATCAGGTCGGCCGGCACGTTGCCGATCGTGTTGACGAACAGGTCGGCATCCATGTTGCGCGTCCAGTTCGACAACATGTTGTCCGGCGTATGGAAATCGACCGGCGTCACCATCGTGATCAGGTTCTTGACCTTGTGCGGATGGATCGCCGTGAAGCACAGCGAGAACGCCCCACCCTGGCAGATACCGAGCAGGTTGATCTTCTTCACGCCGGCGTTCTTCGCCACGGCATCGACGCTGCGCCGGATATAGCCGTTGATGTAGTCATCGAGGGTAAGCCAGCGATCCGCCAGGTCCGGGTAGCCCCAATCGATCAGGTACACGTCCTCGCCTTGCGCGAGCAGGTTGCGAACTAGCGATTTGTCCTCCTGCAGGTCGACCATGTAGGGGCGATTGACCAGCGCGTACACGATCAGCGTGGGCGTTCTTGCAGTTGGCTTGTTCGCACCGCGGAATCGATAGACGACGAGCTTGTCCTCGCGATAGATCTCCTCCTTGTCGGTGACGCCGAATTCGACATCGTCGAGATTGCGCAGCACCTGCATGCCGGCGACCATCTTCTTCTGGAACTTCTGTGCTTCTTCGAAGAGCTTTCCGGGTTCGATATTGAGCGGTCCCATCACTTGCCACCTCCGCGCTTCACGGCCTTCGGCTTGGCGCGCGGCGGCGCACTGCGCGTGGACGAGGATTTCGATTTGCGCGCGAAGCGCGCGATGCTCGCGGCAAAGCTGCCCGCAGCCGCCGCACTCCGATCCTTCCTGCCCGGCGATCGGGCGACCGCAATGGCGACTTCAGCGGGCTTTCCCGCAGGAGACTTGGACCGCTTGCCGCGCCGCAGCGGAGTCGCTTTCGACAAGGCCTTGCGTCGTGGCTTCTTCGCGGTTTTCCTGGTCTCCGCTGCTGCTGCGGAGTGCACTGGCGCTTTCTCCGTCGCGGTCTTGCGTGTCCTGTCGGGCTTCGCAACCTCGACCGGCGTTATCGGTCCCGCCGACTTCGCGGCCGAGGTCGATCCGGACCGAAGCGCCGCCAGCTCCAAATTCAAGGCAGCGACTTCGATCCGCAGTTCGTCCTGTTTTTCGCGCTCCTCGCGCAATTCGCGGCGCACCGCCTGCAGCCTTTCGCCGATGCTGCTCACCTCGCTGCGGGTCGGCATGCCGAGTTCGCCGCAGAACCGCTCGATCTCCCCCTGGACCTGCTGGCGCACGCGCATTTGCGCGTCGACCACCGCGGCATAGACTTCGCGGAACTCCTCGGACAAGGCGATCTCGGCATAAGCCTCCTCGGCCGCGTCGATCCACAGGTCATACAGGCCGCGCACCGAATCGATCTGCCGACCCGGCTCCTCGCGCTCGGCGAGCTTCAGCTGGAATCGCGCAAAACTGCGCTCGCCGACCTTGAGCATCAGGCGATCGTAACGCGCGCTTTGCTCCTGATAGTCGATGAATACCTGCGCGGTCTTCTGCAGGTTCTCCTGCTTCTCGCGCAAATGGCCGAAGGCTGGCTGATGCAAGCCGGCCTTCGCCTTGTCGAACATCGGCCCGGCGACCGCGGAAAACTGCTCCATCATCTGCTCGAAGCCGCGCGCGCCCTGGCTGCCGAAGCTGCGCATGGCCGCGGCAAAAGGATTGCCCATCGCCGCTGGCGGTGTCATCGCCCCGAGAAAGCCGCTGCCGGGCAGGTTGCCGAATCCGCCAGCATGGCCGCTCGCGGCGCTGGCCATGCTCTGCAGCATGCCGAGATAGCCTTGTGCTCCGGACATCAGGTGTTCGATGGCCTCGCTCTGCTGCTTGCCGCCCGCGAAAGGAGCGGACTTGAACAGGGCCTCGGCCCACGGGTTGCCCGAAGCCGGGCCCGCCGACCAGGCAGGCTGACCGGCATTCGCATTCCCGGGGAACGATGCCTGGGCCTGGCGCGCAAGCGCCTCCCAGTTCCTTGCCCATTGGGCGACATCCAGCGGTTCGCTCATGACTCGTGCTCCGGGTTATGGATCAGCTGCGGTGACTTCGCGTCTGCCGCACATGATAACGGCGCACGTGTTGCAACGGCGACCGGGCGTGGCGTCAGTATTCGCCGAGTTGACTGGCCCCAAGCGGACCATTTCCGCGCGGTGTCGTCGCAATGTCGCGACTGGCCGGCAACGGCTCCCCGGAAAACAGGTGCGCCCACAGCCGGTCGAGCGCGGAATAGGCATACGGCATCACCGGTACATGCGCGTCACCGAAGCCCGGAAAGGCAAGGAAGGCGTCGAAATGCTGGCCGTTGCCGACTTTCCAGAACACCGGCTTGCGACCGTTTGCCTCGAGCCAGCGCACGTAAGGCTCGGACGTGAATGCGAGCGGCAGGAGACCGTCGGACTTGCCGTGGACGATGATGATCGGCAGATCCTCGCGCGGCAGGGCAGCACGCGTTTCTTCCGCGCCTGCGCGAACGCGCGCACCCAGCCTGCCTGATTCGCTCCACAACTGGCTCAGGCATTCCGATCCCGGCCACAACGCATCCTTGCCCGCGGACAGGCTGTCGATGATGCCGACCCCCGCGCCCGGAGGAATACCCGTCGCATCGGCCCACCAGGCCGCCTTTTCGATTGACGACGCGGCCCGGGCGTTGCCGCCGGCATCGGTGGCAGCAAGTCCGAAACCACAAGGCATCGGTCCAACACCGGATCGCGCATACGCGGCGGCATAGGTGACGGTCACGGCACGCCACAGATCGAGCGCCGTCGATGCCGCCGCACTGACCAGCGCCTCGTCGGTCCAACCGGTCGCGCGCAGGCTCTCGAGCGCCTGGGCGGCGGGACTCTGCGTTGCACCGCTCGCCTGCCAGCGCTGATCGTTGAGGGTTTCGCAACGGCTCACCCAGGCCGGCGGCGGCGCGCCGTTGACGCGGGCAAAAGGGGTCTGGTCGAAAGTCGGATCGAGCAGCGCGCAAGGCATCAACAACATCGCTTCGGTCGAATAGTCGTACAGGGCACGACCGCCCTCGCCTGCCCAGATGTTCGGCTCGATCGCCACCACGCCATCGAGCAGGCCGGCATCCGCTTCGGCCGCACGCAGCACCGCACCGCCACCGTTGGAAATTCCGGCCGCGATGATCCGCGTGTTGTCGGCCGTGAACGGCGCCTGGTCCGGAAAAGCCTGATCGAGCGCATGCAAGGCAAAACGCGCGGCCTGCATGACATGTCGGCCCCAGTCCGCTTCGGGGTTGTCGGCGGAGTGTGCATGCTTGACCAGGATCGCGTTCAGTGGCGCGGGCGCCTCGTCTTCGGGAGGCGCGAATTCCAGTTGCGCCGCGCCGCGTTCGACGCGCGTGCCATCGAGGGCCACACCGGTATTGCTGGCGACGTCGAAATAGCCGCTGCCTGTGCCCTTGTCGGTATAGGCGACCGCGCAGCCACGCGGCAGGCCCCAGGCACCCGCCAGCGAGATCGAACCGTAGATTCCGCGGGATCCGGACGATGCGCTGACGATCACGCAGCGTCTGTCGCGATCGAAAAGATCGGGTACCTGCAACAGCACGCGATGCGGTGAGTTCGCCTTGGGCAGGCGCGCGAACGCGCTGAACTCACGCCCGGTCACCAGCGGCACGGCGCCATAGATCTCGCCGTAACCACCGAGTGGACCGAGATCGGCTATACCGCGCCAACTCGCATGGATCGCCCGCCGCCGCAATTCGGCCGGAGTCGGCTTTGCCGGATCGACGAAGGCCGTTGCCGTTCCGCGCAAACCCGCGAGTCCCAGTCCGGCGCTGAGCAGGTCATCGTTGCCCTGATGGGTGGTGACGCGGATCTCGCTGACGAGTCCATCGGACATGATGGCTTTCTCCGGAGCGGTGCGGTGGCTCGCGCAGGCGGTCAATGCGAGCGCGAGAAACGCGCCAGTGCCGATTTTCGGGATGCTGTTCATGCCTGCACCGTAGCAAGTGGCGCGACGACTGTCATCGGACCATCGTACAGGTCGGCGCGAGGCGTGGCCGCGCGAGTCCCGCGGAGCGGAGACACCCGGCGACGACGATGCCCGGCCGGGTCAACGGTGCGGGACGGTTGCGTCCCCAGTTTCCGTGAAGCCCACTCGGCCGCGCAAGGAATCCGTGGCCGGTGGGCACTGCCGTGACGGACGCGCCTTACAGCGCACCACCTCCGAACTTCGTCGTGAACTGCAGGTAGTAGCTGCGTCCCATCGAATCGAACCACGAAACATCGTAGTACGGATACGAGGTATAGGACGGATCCTTCGGCGGCATCTTGTCGAACAGGTTGGTCACCGCGAACGAAAGCTGCATGTGGTCGTTGAAGCGGTACTGGGTCGACAGGTTGTAGCGGTAGGTCGCGCCGATCCAGGCCTCCTCGCCGGCTTCCGTATCGACGATCTGGTCATACGAGTCGGAGTTCGGCAGTCGGCCGAGGCGATCGCCGTGCACGGTCACGGTCCAGGCGTCCTTCTCCCACGACACGCTCGCACTGGCCTTGCTGCGCGGAATGTCGAATCCGCTGTTGACGAGGAACTCGTCGACCTCGGGATCCCCGGTGTACTGCTGGAACAGATGCTCACGCGTCCAGGTGTAGTTGCCCGAGAAACGGAAATCGCCGATGCCGGTGGCGAGCCTGTAATGGGCACTCAGGTCGAGGCCATTGGTGCGCTCACGCGCGACGTTGACCGGATTGACCGTGATCCCGTACAGGTTGCCGTTGGCGAGTCGGTTGATGCGCGCAATCGCGTCGATGCAACTCGGTGACGACGTGTCGACCGGGTTGCCGTTGACGTCGGTTCCAATGCGACAGTTCGCCTCGAGCTGGAGCAGACGATCGGTACTCAGGTCCTGCACCTGATTGCGCATGTCGATGTCGAAGTAGTCGATCGACAGGTCAAGGTTGTCGCGTGGCGAGAAGACGAAACCTGCCGTCCACGAGGTGCTGGTTTCCGGGCCGAGGGCGCGGTTGCCGCTGCGGGTGCGGATCAGTCCCTCGTCGGAGTAGGAGCAATCGGTGATGTCCTCGTCGGGTTCCTCGGTGCGGCAGCGGTAATAGTCGGTTCCGCCTGTCTCGTCGTTGCCGACGCCGGCGTAGACGTAGTGGAGATCGGGCGCACGGAACGCCGTTCCGTACGAACCGCGAACCAGCAGAGGTTCGACCGGACGCCATTCGAGTCCGGCGCTGTAGGTGAACTTGTCCGCGCTGTTGCCGGCAAACCGATAATCGTCGTAGCGACCGGCAACACTGAGGTTCAACGTATCGAGCAGGGGCAGGCGAAGTTCGCCGGCAGCCGCCCAGCGATTGCGGCTGCCACTGCCATCGGAATCCTTCCAGCTGTAATAGTAGTACTGGGTGGCCAATGGATCCGGCTTGAGGTCGTAGGACTGGTAGCCGTACTCGACGACACCGGCGAATCCGGCCGGGCCGGCAGGCATCTGGAACAGATCAAGGTTCGATACGGTGAATGCCAGGGTGTCGCTCTGCGACTCGGGATGGTAGACCGTGCGCTGTGCGATCGAATCGTACTCGCCACGTGTCAGAGGCGTGTACAGGCGGCCGGGATCCGCATTGAAGATCGGGAAACCGCTGTCTTCGTCGATCCCGAGCTGCGGTCCGAGATAGAGGTTGTTCGCCAGCGCGGCGACGATCTGCGGCCAGCTGATCGTGGCGTCGTACTGGGAGTGGCTCAGCGAGGTTTCATAGTCCCAGTTTTCGCCGAACGTCCCGCGCAGGCCGGTGGTCAAGCCGAAGGTCTTCTGCGTGGTCTCGATCTTGCCGCGATTGAGGCCTCCCATTTCCTCGGGAGTGAACTGGCGCCCCCAGTATTCGATCTGCCCGGTGGCCTGGTTGTAGAAGTAGCCTTCTTCATTGCCATCCGGAGCCATGTAGCTCCACTGCTCGACGTCGCGGAACAGGCTGACCTTGCTGTAGCCGGCCTGGACGTCGGCGAACCAGGTCAACGATTCGCCGATCGGCATGTTCATCGAGGTGTAGGTGTTGATGCCCTTGCGTTCGCTCAGGATCGTTCCATAGCCGATCGATTCCCGGCTGCCGCAGAAATTTCCGTAGTTGATGCGGTTTGCATAAAACGTCGAGCCACCGTTGAGGTCGGCCAGGCCCGCACAGACCTCTTCACCGGGATCGATGTAGTTGTCGTCGTAGTCGGTGCGCAGGAAGGTGCGTCGCGGCGTCCGCGAGCGTGTGGTCGGTGCATCGGCCGTGGAATCCTGGATGTCGCGGTCGTATGCCCACAGCGGTTGCTGGTCGATCAGTTCGGCACCGAAGACCAGGTTGAAGTCGTTGTGCGAGAAACCGGTCGAAAGGTTGAGCTTGTAGGATTCACCGCCGCCACGCTCGGTGTCGCCGTAGCGGAAATCCACCGTCGTGCCATCGGCCTTCTTCTTGAGGATGAAGTTGACGACTCCCGAAATCGCATCGGAGCCATACACCGCCGAGGCGCTACCGGTCAGGATCTCGATGCGATCGATCATGCCGATCGGAATGCTCGATACATCGGTGAAGTTGCTGCGACCCTTGAATGGCATCGGGAAATCGGCGATGCGACGACCATTGACCAGGACGAGGGTGTGATTCGGGCCGAGGCCACGCAGGTCGACCTGTTGTGCGCCGGGCGAAAAATCGGCGCCACTGGAGGATTGCTGGCTTTGCGTTTCACCGCCATTCTGGGTCACCGAACGCAGCACGTCGGGAATGCTGCCGAAACCGCCGGCCTTGATCTCGGCCGCCGAGATCACCGTGATCGGTGCCGGCCCCTCGACCTGGGCACGCGGGATGCGCGAACCGGTCACGGTCACGGTCGACAGTGTTTCGTCGGTCGTGGTCGATGGATCGGTGGAGCCCGTATCGGACTGGGCAAGAACGAAACCGTTCGCCAGAACGAGCGAACCGTACAAGGCAACACGAATCGGCAACAGCAAGGAACTTCTGCGCATGGGAGTTCTCGATGGATGAAAGGCAACGATCGATGGGAATCATCGCGGAAGCTGGCCGGGGCACCCCGTAGACAAACATCGCCAGGCACAGCTCTCGCCTTGCGATTCTGTGCCTCGATCGCGCGATTGAAAAGATGACGAAAGTACTGTCGACACCGATTGAGAGTCGCGGTACGGCGTGTCACCATCACCTGCTTTCAGGACCGGTGGCCACCATGTTGCTTGCATCGAATTCCCGCGCGTTCCGGTTCGCCGCGTGCCTGATCGCGATCGTCCTGTGCGGCACGGCGGCAAATGCGCTTGCCGAGGCCCGCGAACACCCGGGATTCACCTACTACTCGATAGGCGAACTCCAGGCGGCGACTCCTTCCGCACCGACGCCGGGACTGATGCTGATGGGCGGTGGCGACTGGGTCGATGAAGCCTTCCGCTGGTTCGTCGAACGCAGCGGCAATGGCCATGTCGTGATCGTGCGCGCCTCCGGCGACGACGAGCTGCAGCGTCGCCTGCATGACGATATCGGTGGCGTCACTTCGGTACAGACCTTCGTCTTCAGCCGTCGCGAGGCCGCGGACGATCCATTCGTGATCAAGGCGATCGAACGGGCCGATGGCATTTTCATCGCGGGCGGTGATCAGGCCAATTACATCCGCTACTGGAAGGGAACGCGCCTGAACACCGCTCTCGATCACCATGTACGGCAAGGCAAGCCGCTCGGTGGAACCAGCGCCGGCCTCGCCATCCTCGGCGCGACCAGCTATGGCGCGCTCGATGGCGGCAGCATCACCTCGGAAGAAGCACTCGCGCGTCCGCTCGGCGCGGCGGTGACTCTCGACAGCGGCTTCCTGCACCTGCCCTTCCTCGACCGGATCATCACGGACAGTCATTTCGGCAAGCGCGAGCGCCTGGGTCGCCTGATCGCTTTCCTGGCCAAGGCGCAGACGAATCGCCTGATCGATCATCCGATCGGCCTCGGCATTGACGAAAACACCGCGCTTTGCATCGATGGCGACGGCCTCGGCAGGCTTTACAGTGGAAGCGGCGGATACGCCTGGCTGGTCCGGGCACAAGGCGCGCCGGCGATCGCGAAGCCGGACGCCGCGCTGAGCTGGACCGGTATCGATGTCACCGGAATCGGACCCGGCAGCCTGTTGAATCTGCGCACGACAACCATCGAGCGCCCTGCGTTCGCAAGAAAAGCCGAGGTCAGGAATGGTGCCCTCGAGCTCCACGAGCAATCCATCGCAACTGCACCAGCCGCGTCCAAACGAGGAAATCCATGAATCGACTCCACTGGCTTTGTGCCGCCGCCCTGTTCGGAACCAGCCTCAACGTGAGCGCATCGGAGGGCAAACCCGTCCTGGTCATCCATGGCGGTGCCGGCGTCGTTCGCAGCGAGATGACCCCGAAAGCCGAAGCCGATGTGCGGGCCGCCTTGCTCAAGGCGGTCAACAAGGGCTATGCCGAACTGAAATCGGGCAAGCCGGCCCTCGATGCCGTCACCGCAGCAATCGGCGTGCTCGAGGACGATCCGAACTTCAACGCCGGCAAGGGAGCGGTGTTCACCCATGACGGGAAGAACGAACTCGATGCATCGATCATGGATGGACATACGCTGAAAGCCGGCGCGGTCGCCGGTGTGCGCACGGTGCGCAATCCGATCCTGCTTGCGCGCAGCATCATGGAGAAATCCGAACACGTGATGATGGCGGGCGCAGGCGCAGAAGCGTTCGCCAAGGCACAGGGTATCGTGCTCGTCGACCCCGCTTATTTCCGCACCGAGAAACGCTGGCAACAGTTGCAGAAGGCGCTCGCCGAAGAGAAAGCCGGTCAGGCGCATGCCGATCTCGAAACGGCGAAACATTTCGGCACCGTCGGCGCCGTGGCCCTCGACAAGGAGGGCCATCTCGCCGCCGGCACCTCGACCGGCGGCATGACCAACAAGCGCTTCGGCCGCATCGGCGATTCGCCCGTGATCGGCGCCGGCACCTATGCGGATGCCCGCTGCGCGGTTTCAGGAACCGGCTGGGGCGAGTTCTACCTGCGCACGGTCGCCGCCCATTCGATCTGCATGCGTGTCGATCTGCTCAGGCAACCGCTGGCCGAGGCAGCCGAGCAGGTCATCAACAAGGACATCCCGGCACTCGGCGGCGACGGCGGAGCGATTGCGCTCGGCGCCGACGGCAGCATCGCGATGCCGTTCAATACCGACGGCATGTTCCGCGCATGGATCGGCGCCGATGGCATCACCCACGTGGCGATCTATTCCGACGAGAAGGAGTCGACGCCCTAGCCCGATCCTGGCGGCCTGCCGGACGGCCATCCGGCGCCGCCATTGGCGTCGATCTGGATCAGGTGACCGCGGGTCGGTGCCGCAGCAACCTGCCTGCCCTTCCGTCCTTGCTGACGTTCCGGATCCAGCCGCGCGCGTCGTCAAGCAGCGAATAGATCACCGGCAACGCGAGCAAGGTGACGATAGTCGAGAACATCAGCCCGCCAACGATCGCGCGCGCCATCGGGAAGTACGGCGGTCCGTCGCCGCCGACCTGGACCGTGCCGATGCACAACGGGACCATCGCGAGGATCGCCGTTCCCATCGTCATCAGCACCGGGCGCAGGCGATCCTTGCTGCCCTGGACGAGCGCCGCCGTGCGCAACTGGCCCTCGTGGCGAAGCTGGTTGATGTGCATCAGCATGACGATGCCGTTGTTCACGACAACGCCCATCAGGATCAGGATCCCGATCATCGCCATGAACGAGAACGTCGTGCTCGTGATCCAGAACAGCCAGAACACGCCGAAAATCGAGAACACGAACGTGGTCATGATCGCCGCGGGATAGATCAGCGACTCGAACATCGCGCACATGACCACGTAGACCAGCAGCAGCGCGATCAGGATGTTGAACATCATGCGCTCGCCGGTTTCATCGGCATTGCGGAACGAGGTGCCGAATGTCCAGCCGTAGCCCGCTGGCAGCGACACTTTCTCCATCGCCTTTTCGATGCGCTCGCGCGCCTCGTCGGGCGTGGTCTCGCTGTCGACGTTGGTCTGGATCTGCAACGCGGTCTGGCGATTCTGCCGGCTGATGCCGGACGCCGCACCCTGGGTCTGCACCTCGACCATCGCCATCAGCGGCACCTGGCTGCCGTCCGGCGCACGCAGTTTGTAGTCGGACATGTTGCTGATGCTCTGCGCATCGGCATTCTGGAACCGCAGCCAGGTCGGAATCTGCGTGTCACCGCGACGGAAATCGCGGAGCTGCGCACCGCGCAACGCAATCGACACGTACTGGGCCACGTCGTTGGCGCTGAAACCGTAGTTTCGCGCGCGTTCGCGATCGATGCGCACGGCGACCTCGCGATCCTGCGCGCCTTCGGCGAGACGGACATCGTGCAGTCCGGGAATCCGGCTCAGCAGGGCGATGACCGCGTCCGACTGCTCGTGCAGGGTCTCGTTGGAATCGCCGATCAGGGAAAGCTTGATGCCGTTGTCGCTGCCTCCGTTTCGATCGAAACCGACTGT
>Ga0209717_1001745_pt1 | contig 22581 bp, 19 predicted proteins | sample AD_UKC048_MetaG_FD_184418 | JGI IMG/M metagenome (GOLD analysis project Ga0209717, IMG submission 184418) | Active sludge microbial communities of municipal wastewater-treating anaerobic digesters from USA - AD_UKC048_MetaG (SPAdes) (version 2) | ecosystem: Engineered > Bioreactor > Anaerobic >... | reverse complement strand
CACGGCGCTGCGGCCGGTGCTGGCGCGCGGCGCGGCAGCGAAGGCGGTGGTGCCGGCCTGATCAGGCGCGGCGTCGGCGCGCCAGCGCGGCCACCGCCGTGCCGAGCGCGGCCAGCCAGCCCAGGCCGAGCGCGCCGCCACCGCCGCTGTCGGTGGCCGGCGGCGTGGTGGAGGCGATGCTGCCGTTGAGGAACAGCACGCGCTCGAAAGTGGTCGTCGAGGCGCCCTGCTTCATCGTGAAGACCAGGTCCGGTGTGGACACCGCGCTGGTGGTCGGGGCGTAGGTCACGGTGATCGAGCAAGTGCCGGCCGGCGCCAGCGTCACGCCTTCCCAGCCTGCCTTCGCCAGCACGAAGTTGGCCGCGCCGGTGCCGACGGCGGCCACGCTGGTGATCTGCAGGTTCTCGCTCACGGCAGTCGAGTGCTTCAGCGAGACCGTCTGCGCCGCCGAGTTGCCGTTCAATGCTGCGCTGAAGTTCAGCTGCGACTCGCTCTCCGGCGTGGTCTTCGGCGTATCGGCGATGTAGGCGGCGATGTCGCGCACCTGCTGATTCGTGAGCACGCGCAGTGGGCGCATATCGGGCTGAGTGGCGAGTGCAGCCGTGAAGCGAGTCATCGCCGTATCGAACGTGATATCTGCAAAGCTGTCGCCTGTACCGCTGATTTGGCTGCGACGAGCCTCGACAGAACCGTGGCAGCTCGTGCAGCTCGGAAGCCCAGCATTGCCGCTTGCCAAGGCGGTGTTCTCGAACAGCGCTTTGCCCGTCACCGGGTTGTCGGCCGTCTGCGCCTGGGCTGCGAAGGCGAGCACGGAAAGAGCAAGTGCAAGGGGTGCTGGGGTCGGGCGCATGGTGTGGGGAGGAACTGCAATGCCCGCGATTCCAGCCTGCGCCGCCCTGCGCAGGGGCTACGAAAGGTTACCGCGGTCGGACTGTTGCACCGCGAAGACGCCGCCGCGAGGCCGCGCCGCTACTCCGGCCGCGCGTAGCGCTTGGCGCGCAGGTTTTTCTTGATCTCCTGCAGCATCGGCCGCAGCTCGCCGGGCAGTCGCAGCGCGACCGCGGTGGTCAGGATGTCGATCACCATCAGGTGCAGCAGGCGCGACACCATCGGGCTGTAGCGGTCGTAGTCTTCCGGGTGGTCCACCGCGAGCAGGATCTGGTTGGCGCCGCCTTGCGCCATCTGCGCAAGCGGGCTGCCGCTGGCGGTGACGACGATCAGCGTGGCGCCCTTGCGGCGGGCGATCTCGGCGACGTCGATGAGGTCGCGGCTGCGCCCGGAGTTGCTGATGATCACCGCGCAGTCGCCCGGCGCCAGCATGGTGGCGCTCATCACCTGCACGTGACTGTCGCTCACCGCGGCGGCGTTCACGCCGAGGCGGAAGAACTTGTGCTGCGCGTCCTGCGCCACGATGCCCGAGTTGCCGACACCGTAGAACTCGATGCGCTTGCCGCTCTTGCCGGTTTCAGTGAGTGCCGCGATGGCGCGCTCGAAAGCATGGCTGGCGGCGTCGTTGCGGTACTTGAGCAGCGCGCTCACCGCGTTGTCGATCACCTTGACGACGATGTCGGCGGTCTTGTCGTCTTCGTCCACCGAGCGGTGCACGAATGGCACGCCTTCGTTGACGCTGCCGGCGAGCTTGCGCTTGAAGTCGGCCAGCCCGTCGTAGCCGACGCTGCGGCAAAAGCGCACCACCGTCGGCTTGCTGACATGCGAACGCTCGGCGAGCTCGACCACCGGCAGCGTCGCGAAGGCCCGAGGGTCGGTCAGCAGCAGCTTGGCCACGCGCTGCTCGGCCGGCGGCAGCGCGGGGATCGAGGCCTTGATGCGATCGAGCATGCCGCTCACTGCTCCTCGGCCCAGGCGAAGCCGTCGCGGGCGACGAGCGCGCTGGCGGCGGCCGGGCCCCAGGTGCCGGCGGCGTAGGGCCGCGGGCCGGTGCTGTCGCGCGTCCAGGCATTCAGGATCGGCTCCACCCAGCGCCACGCCTGCTCCTGCTCGTCGCTGCGCACGAACAGGTTCAGCTTGCCGGCGATGGCGTCGAGCAGCAGGCGTTCGTAGCCGCCGACGCGGTTTTCGGCGAAGGCCTTGTCGAAGTCGAGGTCGAGGAACACCGGCGCCAGCGCGTCGCTCTGCCCTGAGCCCTTGGCGGCCAGCAGGTGCAGCTCCAGGCCGTCTTCCGGCTGCAGCTTGATGACCAGCTTGTTGGGCTGGTTCAGGCCCGGGAAGATGCTGTGCGGCGTGGGCCGGAAGTTGACGACGATCTGCGCATCGCGCGCGGCCAGCCGCTTGCCGGTGCGCAGGTAGAAGGGCACGCCGGCCCAGCGCCAGTTCTGCACTTCGGTGCGCAGCGCGACGAAGGTCTCGGTCTGGCTGCCCGGCGGCACCTTCACCTCCTCGAGGTAGGCCAGCGCCGGGCTGCCGTCGCAGTTGCCGGCGCGGTACTGGCCGCGCACCACGTCGCGTGCCACGCTCTCGTCGTTGAAGGGCTTCAGCGAGCGCAGCACCTTGAGCTTCTCGTCGCGGATCGCGTCGGCGTCGTTGCGGCTGGGCGGCTCCATCGCCACCATGGTCAGCAGCTGCAGCGCGTGGTTCTGGATCATGTCGCGCAGCGCGCCGGTGCGGTCGTAGAAATCGCCGCGCGTGCCCACGCCGATGCTCTCGGCCAGCGTGATCTGGATGTTGGCGATGCTCTCGCGGCGCCACAGCGGCTCGAACAGGGCGTTGCCGAAGCGCAGCGCCATCAGGTTCTGCACCGCCGCCTTGCCCAGGTAGTGGTCGATGCGCAGCGCCTGCGTCTCGGTGAACGCGCCGCGCACCACGCGGTTGATCTCCTGCGCACTGGCCAGGTCGTGGCCGAGCGGCTTCTCGAGCACCACGCGAACGTTCGGCCCGTTCAGGCCGACCTTGCCGAGCTGCTCGCAGATCTGCGGAAACAGGTGCGGGCTGGTGGCCAGGAACAGCACCACCGTGTCGGCCTGGCGCTCGTCGACCCAGGCCTTCAGGCCGGCGTAGTGCTCGGGCAGAGAGAGATCCATGCGCCGGTAGCGCAGCATGTCGGCGAAGCGGGCGAACTCCTCGTCGCTCGGGCGCTTGGCGCTCTCCACCTCGACGAAGCGCTCCTTGATGAAGGCGCGGTAGTCGTCGTCGCTGCGCTCGTCGCGGGCGACCGAGAGGATGCGGCCGCCCGTGGGCAGCTTGCCGTGGCGCCAGGCCTGGAACAGCGCCGGCATCAGCTTTCGCCAGGTGAGGTCGCCGGTGCCGCCGAAGAAGACGAGGTCGAAGGACATGTCGATGAACCCGGTGTCGAACCGGGCGACGTAACTAAGTTTCAGTCGTCATGATGCATGAGTTTCTTTGATGGGTCAATGCGAGCCCAGCACCGGCCGTTTGCGCTGCCTGCAGTTACGGCCCCGGGGCGCCGACGGGAGGCTCCAACGACGCTGGTTGCGCCAACTGCGGGAAAACACTATCGATCGGTGCAAAGAAGTACAGAAGCCGGCCGCCAGAGTATCAACGGGCGATTCGTTCGGCCACTAAATTTCCGCTGCCGTCGTGACCATCGTCACCGGGACTCGAACCACACAAGGAGACAAGACCATGAAGCTGAAGGCTTCCCTTTCGCTGATCTTCGGCCTGAGCGCCGCGTTCGCGGTGTCGGCCGGCGAGCTCGTCATCGCCACCGTCAACAACGGCCACATGATCGAGATGCAGAAGCTCACGCCGCACTTCGAGAAGGCCAACCCCGGCATCAAGCTGAAGTGGGTGACGCTGGAAGAGGGCACGCTGCGCTCTCGCGTGACCACCGACATCGCCACCAAGGGCGGCCAATTCGACGTGATGACCATCGGCATGTACGAGACGCCGATCTGGGGCAAGAAGGGCTGGCTCAACGAGCTCAAGACCGACGCCGCCTACGACGTCGACGACCTGCTGCCGGCCATGCGCAACGGCCTGTCGGTGGACGGCAAGCTGTACGCCGCGCCGTTCTACGGCGAGAGCTCGATGCTCATGTACCGCAAGGACCTGACCGACAAGGCCGGCATCACCTTCGCCGAGCGCCCGACCTGGGAAGACGTGCGCAACGCCGCCGCCAAGATCCACGACCCGAAGGCCGGCGTGTACGGCATCTGCCTGCGCGGCAAGCCGGGCTGGGGCGACAACATGGCCTTCCTGACGACGATGGCGAACAGCTTCGGCGCGCAGTGGTTCGACATGTCGTGGAAGCCGCAGCTCGAGAGCAAGCCCTGGAAGGATGCGGTCACCTTCTACGTCGACCTGCTGAAGAAGTACGGCCCGCCCGGCTCGAGCGCGAACAGCTTCAACGAGATCCTGGCGCTGTACAACGAAGGCAAGTGTGGCATGTGGATCGACGCCACCATCGCAGCTTCGTTCATCACCGATCCGAAGCAGAGCAAGGTGGCCGACAAGGTGGCCTTCGCGCAGGGTCCGCAGGCCGTCACCGCCAAGGGCGCCAACTGGCTGTGGGCCTGGGCGCTGGGCATCCCGGCGAGCACCAAGAACGCGGCCGACGCGCAGAAGTTCGTCGCCTGGGCCACGTCGAAGGACTACATCAACCTGGTCGCCAAGGAGAAGGGCTGGGCGTCGGTGCCCACCGGCACGCGCAAGTCGACCTACGCGAACCCGGAGTTCCTGAAGGCCGCGAAGTTCGCCGACGCCGAGAAGAAGGCGATCGACAGCGCCAACCCGAACGACAGCACGCTGCCCAAGAGCCCGTACGTCGGCGTGCAGTTCGCGGCCATCCCGGAGTTCCAGGCGATCGGCATCGCGGTGGGCCAGCAGATGAGCGCGGCCCTGGCCGGCAAGGTGACGGTCGACGCGGCGCTGAAGGCCTCGCAGCAGGCCGCGGATCGTGAGATGCGCAAGGGCGGGTATTACAAGTGACCCCCCCGTAGCGCCTGGCGGCGCTCCCCCCCAGGGGGCGCCGCCAGCGGACCGGCGGAGCCGGATCCGCGGCGGCCGCTTGATCTCGTTGAGGGCACACCATGAATCGACTGCTTCCCCGCGCGCTGATGGCGCCTGCGGTGGTCACGCTCTTCCTGTGGATGATCGTGCCGCTGGTGATGACGATCTATTTCTCGGTCGTGCGCTACAACCTGATGCAGCCCGGCCCGAAGGACTTCCTCGGCCTGGCGAACTTCGAGTACTTCGTCACCGACCCGGACTTCGGCCCCTCGGTGCTGAACACGCTGATGCTGCTCGGCTCGGTGATCGCCATCACGGTGATCCTCGGCGTCGCGCTGGCGCTGCTGGTCAACGAGTCATTCCCGGGCCGCGGCATCGTGCGCGTGCTGCTGATCTCGCCCTTTTTCGTCATGCCCACGGCCAATGCGCTGCTGTGGAAGCACATGATGATGAACCCGGTGTACGGCGTGCTCGCGCAGGTGGCGATCTTCTTCGGCAGCACGCCGGTGGACTGGCTCACCGACCACCCGCTGTTCTCGGTGATCCTGATGGTGGCGTGGCAGTGGCTGCCTTTCGCCTGCCTGATCTTCATCACCTCGTTGCAGAGCCTGGACCGCGACCAGATGGAGGCCGCCGGCATGGACGGCGCCAACGCGCTGCAGAAGTTCTGGTTCCTCACGCTGCCGCACCTGGGCCGGCCGATCGCGGTGGGCGTGATGATCGAGATGATCTTCCTGATGAGCGTGTTCGCCGAGATCTTCACCACCACCGGCGGCGGGCCCGGCAACGAGAGCACCAACGTCGCCTTCCTGATCTTCAAGCAGGCGCTGATGAACTTCGACGTCGGCGTGGCCTCGGCCGGCGCGCTGTTCGCCGTCGTGCTGGCCAACATCGCCGCGGTGTTTCTGATCCGCATGATCGGCAAGAACCTCGACTGACGCCTGGACTGATGACCATGAAGCACCTTGCATTGATCGTCCGCACGCTGGCGGCCTGGAGCATCACCCTGCTGATCGTCTTCCCGCTGATCTGGCTGGTGATCACCGCCTTCAAGACCGAGCAGCAGGCCATCGCGATCCCGCCGCAGCTGTTCTTCACGCCCACGATGGAGAGCTTCCACGAGGTCGACGAACGCAGCGACTACTTCCTTTTCGCGAAGAACTCCGTCATCACCAGCGTCGTGTCGACACTGCTGGGCCTGCTGATCGCCGCCCCGGCGGCGTACTCGATGGCCTTCTTCCGCACGAAGCGGACCCGCGACATCCTGATGTGGATGCTGTCGACCAAGATGATGCCGGCAGTGGGCGCCCTCGTTCCGATCTACGTGATGGCGCAGACCGCGGGCCTGCTGGACTCGCTGACGGCACTGATCATCGTCTTCACGCTGTCCAACCTGCCGATCATGGTGTGGATGCTGTACTCGGGCTTCAAGGACATCCCGCCCGACATCCTCGAGGCCGCGCGCATGGACGGCGCGAGCATCTGGGGCGAGTTCCTGCACGTGATCCGGCCGCTGGCGATGGGCACGCTCGCCTCCACCGGGCTGCTGTGCCTGGTGCTGAGCTGGAACGAGGCGTTCTGGTCCTTGAACCTGAGCTCGGCCAAGGCCGGCACGCTGGCCACGCTGATCGCCTCGTACTCCAGCCCCGAAGGCCTGTTCTGGGCCAAGTTGTCGGCCGCGTCGCTGATGGCCATCGCGCCCATCGTCGTGGTCGGCTGGTTCAGCCAGAAGCAGCTCGTGCAGGGCCTGACCTTCGGCGCCGTCAAGTAAGAACTCCGGGAGACACCACCATGGCCTACCTCGAACTCAAGGGCGTCGAAAAGTTTTTCGGCAGCCTGCGCGCCATCAAGGGCGTGAACCTGCAGATCCAGAAGGGCGAGTTCGTCGTCTTCGTCGGGCCCTCGGGCTGCGGCAAGTCGACGCTGCTGCACATGATCGCGGGCCTCACCGAAATCGACGGCGGCACGATCGAACTCGACGGGCGCGACATCACCAGGCTGCCCTCGTCCAAGCGCGACCTGGCGATGGTGTTCCAGAGCTACGCGCTGTACCCGCACATGAGCGTGTTCGACAACATGTCCTTCGCGCTGCGGCTGGCCAACGTCGACAAGAAGCTGATCCAGGAGAAGGTCGGCCGTGCCGCCGAGATCCTCAACCTCACGCAGTACCTGCAGCGCACGCCGAAGGAACTCTCCGGCGGCCAGCGCCAGCGGGTGGCCATCGGCCGCGCCATCGTGCGCGCGCCCAAGGTGTTCCTGTTCGACGAGCCGCTGTCCAACCTCGACGCCGCGCTGCGCGGCCAGACGCGGGTGGAGATCGCCAAGCTGCACCGCGACCTCGGCGCGACGACGATCTACGTCACCCACGACCAGGTCGAGGCGATGACGCTGGCCGACCGCGTGGTGGTGCTGCGCGACGGCGCCATCGAGCAGGTCGGCTCGCCGCTGGAGCTGTACGACCGGCCGGCGAATCAGTTCGTCGCGCAGTTCATCGGCACGCCGCAGATGAACGTGGTCGACACCGCCAAGCTGCCCGCGCTGCGCGAGGTGGTCGGCGCCGCCCATGCGCCGGACGGCTTCATCGGCGTGCGGCCGGAGAACGTGCTGGTGCGCGCCGCCGGCAGCGGCAGGCTCAGCGGCCGCGTCGAGCTGGTCGAGTCGCTCGGCGCCGACACGCTGATCTACGCGCACGTGGGCAACGGCAACGGTGCCGGCGTGCAGATCGTCGCGCGGCAGGCCGAGCGCACCACGCTGCACCCGGGCGACCCGGTCGGGCTGGACATCGCGCCGGCCTCCTTCCACCTGTTCGACCGCCAGGGCCGCACCGTGGGCGCCTCGGCAGGGAGGGCGTGAGCATGGCCGCGCCCCTGCAAGGCAAGGTGGCCGCCATCACCGGCGCGGCCTCGGGCATCGGCCTGGCGAGCGCCGAGGCGATGCTGGCTGCCGGTGCGCGCGTGGTGCTGATCGACCGCGACGCACAGCGCCTGGCCGCGCTGCGCGAGCGGCTCGGCGAGAACGCGCTGCCGCTGGTGCTGGACCTGCTCGACCCCGCGGCCTGCAAGACGCTGCTGCCGCGCGTGCTGGTGCTGGCCGGCCGGCTCGACGTCTTCCATGCCAACGCCGGGCTCTACGTCGGCGGCGACCTCGTCGATGCCGACGTCGATGCGATCGACCGCATGCTCCACCTGAACGTCAACGTCGTGATGAAGAACGTGCACGACGTGCTGCCGCACATGATCGAGCGCGGTTCCGGCGACATCATCGTCACGAGCTCGCTGGCGGCGCATTACCCGACGCCCTGGGAGCCGGTGTATGCCGCCTCCAAGTGGGCGATCGACTGCTTCGTGCAGACGGTGCGGCGCCAGGTCTTCAAGCACGGCATCCGCGTCGGCGCGATCTCGCCCGGCCCGGTGATCACCGCGCTGCTGGCCGACTGGCCGCCCGAGAAGCTGAAGGAGGCGCGCGAATCCGGCAGCCTGATCGAGGCGTGCGAGGTGGCCGAGGTCGTGCTCTTCATGCTCACCCGCCCGCGCGGCATGACCATCCGCGACGTGGTCATGCTGCCCACCCACTTCGACTTGTAGGTGACCGCGATGAACACCATGCTGCACCTGGGCCTGGGCTCCTTCCACCGCGCCCACCAGGGCGTCTACCTGCACGAGCTGATCAAGACCGGCGACACCTCGTGGACGCTGGCCGGCGGCAACACCCGCCCCGACATGGCCGAGACCCTGGCCGCGCTGGCGGCGCAGGGCGGCGCCTACACGCTCGAGACCATCTCGCCGGCCGGCGAGCACCGCTACGAGCGCATCACTTCGATCCGCAAGGTGATCCCCTATGCCGCCGACCTCGCCGGTCTGATCGCCGAAGGCGCGAGCCCGGCGACGAAGATCATCTCGTTCACCGTCACCGAGGCGGGTTACTACCTTGATGCGAAGAACCGGCTCGACCTGAACTTCGCCGACCTCGCCGCCGACCTGCAGGCGGCGAAAGCTGGCCGTCCCGGGAGCACGATCTATGCGGCGCTCACGGCGATCCTGCGCGCGCGCCGCGCCGCCGAGGCCGGGCCGGTCACGCTGCTGAACTGCGACAACCTGCGCCACAACGGCGACCGTTCTCGCAGCGGCCTGCTGCAGTTCGTCGACCTGCTCGGCGACAGCGACCTGCGCGCGTGGATCGAGGCGAACACGACCAGCCCGAACGCGATGGTCGACCGCATCACGCCGCGCCCGGCGCCCGAGGTGCGCGAGCGTGTCAAGGCCGCCACCGGCGTCGATGACCCGGCCGCGCTGATGGGCGAGAGCTTCATCCAGTGGGTGATCGAGGACCGTTTCGCCGCCGGCCGGCCGGCCTGGGAGAAGGTGGGCGTGGAGATGGTGACCTCCGTCGACCCCTACGAGGAGGCGAAGATCCGCCTGCTCAACGCCACGCACAGCTGCATCGCCTGGGCCGGCACGCTGGCCGGCTTCCTGTACATCCACGAGGGCACGCACGACGCCGAGATCCGCCGGCTCGCCCACGACTACGTCACCGACGACACGATTCCTTGCCTTCATTCGCCCGGGAAGCCGAGCCCGATCGACCTGGCCGCCTACCGCGACATCGTGCTCGACCGCTTCGGCAACCCGGCCATCCGCGACACCAACCAGCGCGTGGCGATGGACGGCTACAGCAAGATCCCCGGCTTCATCGTGCCGACGATCCGCGAGCGGCTGGCGGCGAACGCCTCGATCGCCAGCGTGGCAATGCTGCCGGCGCTGTTCCTCGCCTACCTGCAACGCTGGCACCGCGGGCAGATCCCCTACACCTACCAGGACCAGGCGATGGACCCGGCATCGGCGCACGCGATCTGCGAGTCGGCCGACCCGCTGGCCGCCTTCGCTGCAGACAAGGTATTGTTCGGGCCACTGGCCGGCGACGAGCGCCTGGTCGCCGCACTGCGCACCGCGAGCGCGCGGGTGGCCGACTTCGTGCAGCGCCGCAGCCCTTGATCACGACGCCACCGAGACGATTCCGAAAGACCCGCCATGGCCCTGCAACGCGTCCGCAGCCCGGAGCTGGAGCACGATGTCGGCCGCACGCCCAACCTGGGCTACGAGCCGGCGGGCACCTATGGCTTCGTGCGCTTCCTCGAGCACGGTTTCCCGAACCCGCTGGTGCGCTGGCACTACCACGAGGAGTACGAGCTGCACCTGATCGTCGCCACGCGCGGCAAGGTGTTCGTGGGCGACTACATCGGCCAGTTCGAGCCCGGCCACCTGGTGCTGACCGGCCCGCGCCTGCCGCACAACTGGATCTCCACCGAGGTGCCCGAGGGCGGCGTGGCGCTGCGCGACATGGTGCTGCAGTTCGCCGATGCGCCGCTGCGCCAGGCGGCGGCGCAGATCCCGGAGCTGGCCGAGGCGCTGCCGCTGCTCGAGCGGGCGCGCTACGGCATCGAGTTCTTCGGGCTGTCCGAGCGCATGCGCGAGCGCATCACGCGCGTCAAGCAATTGCACGGGCTGCAGCGCTTCGCCGAGTTCACCGAGCTGCTCGGCGAGCTGGCCGGCAGCAACGACTACCGGCTACTGTCCACCGTGCAGCTGCAGAGCTTCGACGACGACGCGGCGCTGGCGCGCATCAGCGGGATCGTCGACTTCCTCACCGAGCACTACAGCGAGAACTTCTCGATGGCCGACCTGTGCGCGCGGCTGGACATGACGGAGAGCAGCTTCTCGCGCTACTTCCGCCGCGCCACCGGCAACAGCTACACCGACTTCGTCAACCGGCTGCGCATCAACAAGGCCTGCCAGCTGCTGATGGAGACCGACCGCTACATCACCAACGTCTGCTACGACGTCGGCTTCAACAACGTGGCCAACTTCAACCGGCGCTTCCTGCAGATCAAGGGCATGACGCCGAAGGAATTCCGCCGCCAGTCCGAGGCCCGCTTCGGCCAGGTTACCAACGGATAACAAGCCGGCCGAACGGTGGCGGCGCGCGCCGCCGCCCGGGTTCTAATGGAGGGCGTGATCCTGCCGCTCCCACCGTGTGCCCCATGAACCAGCTCGACCAGCTCAAGCAGTACACCACCGTCGTCGCCGACACCGGCAACTTCAGGCAGCTCGCTGCCTTCGCGCCGCGCGACGCCACCACCAACCCCTCGCTGATCCTCAAGGCGGTGCAGCAGCCCGAGTACGCGCCGCTGCTGGCCGAGACGGTGGCCGCGCACAAGGGCCAGCCGCTGGACGAGATCGTCGACCACGTGCTGGTGCGCTTCGGCCGCGAAATCCTCAAGGTGGTGCCGGGGCGCGTGTCGACCGAAGTCGATGCGCGGCTGAGCTTCGACACCGCCGCCACCGTGGCGCGGGCGCGCCGCATCATGGCGCTGTACGAGGATTCGGGCATCGGCCGCGAGCGCGTGCTCATCAAGGTGGCGTCGACCTGGGAGGGCATCCAGGCGGCGCGCATCCTGCAGCACCAGGGCATCCAGTGCAACCTGACGCTGCTGTTCGCCTTCTGCCAGGCGGTGGCCTGCGGTGATGCCGGCGTGCGGCTGATCTCACCCTTCGTCGGGCGCATCTACGACTGGCACAAGAAGGCCGCAGGCGCCGCCTGGGACGAGGCCGCGAACAGCGGCGCCAACGACCCCGGCGTGAAGTCGGTGGCGCAGATCTACACCTACTACAAGCGCTTCGGCATCGACACCGAGGTGATGGGCGCGAGCTTCCGCAACACCGGGCAGATCCTCGCGCTGGCCGGCTGCGACCTGCTCACCATCAGCCCCGAGCTGCTCGCGCAACTGCAGGCGGGCAGCGCGCCGGTGGCGCGTGCGCTCGACCCGGCGGTGTGCACGAAGGCGTCGGTGCATGCGCTGAGCTTCAACGAGGCGAGCTTCCGCTGGGCGCTCAACGAGGATGCGATGGCCACCGAGAAGTTGGCCGAAGGCATCCGCGCCTTTGCCGCCGACGCCGTCAAGCTCGACAAGATGATCGGAGCCCTGTGATGAATGCGCCCCGATGTGATCGGACTGAAGCCTGGGCCGCGCTGGCCGGCCACTACGAGGCGCATGGCCGCGAGCTCGACCTGCGCGAGGCCTTCGCCCGCGACGCCGGGCGCTTCGCGGCGCTCTCGTTCGAAGCGCCGGAGGTCTTCGCCGACCTGTCGAAGAACCTCGTCGACACCGCCACGCTGAAGTTCCTGCTCGACCTGGCGCGCGAGTGCCGCCTCGAGTCGCGCCGCGACGCCATGCTCGCCGGCGAGCCGATCAACACCACCGAGGGCCGCGCCGTGCTGCACACCGCGCTGCGTGCACCGAAGGGCCAGGGCGCGCACGGCGCCGAGGTGCACGGCGTGCTCGACGCCATGCTCGCCTACGTCGAGACGGTGCGCGACACGGCGGCCAGCGGCATCCGCCACGTGGTGAACATCGGCATCGGCGGCAGTGACCTCGGCCCGCAGATGGTGGTGCCCGCGCTCGACGCCTTCGTGCACCCCGGCCTGCAGTTCCACTTCGTCGCCAACGTCGACGGCCACGACATCACGCCGGTGCTGCGCCGCCTGAAGCCGGCGGAGACGCTGTTCATCGTCGCCAGCAAGACCTTCACCACCCAGGAGACGATGGCCAACGCGATGGCGGCCAAGGCCTGGTTCACGGCGAACGGCGGCATCGACACCGCCAAGCACTTCGTCGCCACCACCACCAACGTGAAGGCGGCGGCCGAGTTCGGCATCACCACCACCTTCGGCTTCTGGGACTGGGTGGGCGGTCGCTACTCGCTGTGGAGCGCCATCGGCCTGCCGATCGCGCTGGCCATCGGCGCCGAGAACTTCCGCGCGCTGCTCGCCGGCGCGAATGCGATGGACCGGCACTTCGCCGAGGCGCCGCTGGCGAAGAACCTGCCGGTGCTGCTCGGCCTGCTCGACGTCTGGTACCGCAATTTCCACGGCTTCACCAGCCGCAGCGTGGCGCCGTACCACCAGGGCCTGAAGCGCCTGCCGGCCTACCTGCAGCAGCTGGAGATGGAAAGCAACGGCAAGTGCGTCGATCTCGATGGCGAGCCGCTGCCCTTCGGCACCAGCCCGGTGGTGTGGGGCGAGCCGGGCACCAACGGCCAGCACGCCTACTTCCAGATGCTGCACCAGGGCACCGACGTGATCCCGGTCGAGTTCATCCTGGTGAAGAAGCCGACCCACGCGCTGGCCGACCTGCACACCAAGCTGCTGGCCAACGGCCTGGCGCAGGCGCAGGCGCTGATGCTGGGCAAGAGCACCGATCAGGCGCTGAGCGAGAAGGCGCCCACCGCCTCGAAGGCGCTGGAGGCGATGACGGTCGCGAAGCACCGCACCTTCCCCGGCAACCGGCCGAGCACCACGCTGATGCTGGATCAGCTCACGCCGCGCTCGCTGGGCGCGCTGATCGCGCTGTACGAGCACCGCGTGTTCACCAGCGGTGCGCTGTGGGGCATCAACAGCTTCGATCAGTGGGGCGTGGAGCTCGGCAAGGCGCTGTGCAGCGACCTGCTGCCGCGGCTGGCCTCGGGCGACACCCAGGGGCTCGACGCCTCGACGGCCGGGCTGATGAAGCGCCTGCTCGCGTGAACGTCGTCTTCGATTTTGCGGGCGTGCTGTTCCACTGGCAGCCGCCCGAACTGCTCTCGCGCCTGCTGCCGCACCGCACGCCCGACGAGGCGGCGGCGCTGCGCCTGGTCGACGACATCTTCCAGGGCTACACCGGCGACTGGGGCGACTTCGATCGCGGCACCGTCGAGCCCGGCCCGCTGGCCGAGCGCATCGCACGGCGCACCGGATTGCCGGTGGACGAGGTGCGCCGCGTCATCGACGGCGTGCCCGACGAGCTCACGCCGATCGCCGGCACGGTGGCGCTGCTGCGCGAACTGCACGCCGCGGGCCGGCCGCTGTATTTCCTGTCCAACATGCCCGAGCCCTACGCACAGCACCTGGAGGCGACGCACGACTTCCTCGGCCTGTTCCGCGACGGCGTGTTCTCGGCGCGCGCCCGGCTGTGCAAGCCGGAGCTGGAGATCTTCGCGCACTGCGAGCGCCGCTTCGGGCTCGACCCGGCGCACACCATCTTCATCGACGACGTGGCGCACAACGTGGCTGCAGCACGCGCCGCCGGCTGGCGTGCGCTGCAGTTCATCGACCCGGGGCAGTGTGGCGCGGCGCTGCGCGCCGAGGGCCTGCTCTGAGCGGGCGGCTCAAGCCAGAGCGAAGGCCGTGCGAAGCTGGCCAGCGTCGGCCTGAGTGTGAGCCGCCGGCGCTGCGCACTTTCAGAGGCGCTTCGCTTCGGCGGCTCAGGCCAGAGCGAAGGCCCTGCGAAGCTGGCCAGCGTCGGCCTGAGTATGAGCCGCCTGCGCTGCGCACTTTCAGAGGCGCTTCGCTTCGGCGGCTCAGCCCAGGCCCGCCACTGCCTGACGCGCCGCATCGAAGGCCTGCGCAAGCACGGCTTGCTTCCAGGCCTCGGTGTCGGTGTAGAAGGCCTCGCGCATGCGCTGCTTGATGGCGCGTGCCTGCGCTTCGTCGGCTTCGGGGTGGTTTTCCAGCCACTGGTCGGCACGCAGCGCCTCGACCACCTCTGGGATCGGCACGGTGCCGTACTCCATGGCGATGCCGGTGTACTCGGCCTGCGGGCATTCCTCGTAGACGGACATCCACATCATCCCGGTCAGGCGCGCCGAAGCCGAGCTGCCGTCGTAGATGGAGGTGACGCCGCTGCCCCACCAGGCACGGGCACGAGCCAGCGCGGCGGCGTCGTCGCGGCAGGCGAAGATGCGCTCGCCCACGCCGCTGGGCCCCAGGCCGGTGTGCAGGTCGATCCAGGCCAGGCGCTCGCAGCGCGTCGCGTGGTCCTGCAGCACATGGCGCAGCGTGACCTGGCTCCAGGTCGGGTTGTGGCCGCCATAGAAGAGGCCCTGCGGATGGGCGTGCTGGCCGCTCGTCACGGCCTGCTGCAGCGCCTGCAGGCCATGGGTGGCCACGTAGCGCTGCAGCGCGGCGTTCACCTCGGCAGAGGGCGGCCAGGTCGGCGGCACCAGCAGCGTGGCGATCTCGTCGTAGGCCGGGTTGGCCGGCAGCGGCTGGCTGAAGTCGTGGAAGTTGCGGTTCAGGTCGACGTTCTCGTGCGTCGTGCGCCGCCACCACGAGAAGCCGTAGGGGTTGAGCGCGTGCACGTAGAGCGCCGCGACCCCGCTCTTGCGCAGCAAGCGGTGCCAGTCGGGGTCGCCCAGCAACGCATGCTGCACGCCCGAGCCGCAGAAGCCCTCGATGCCGTGGCAGGCGCTGCTGACGATGAGCAGCGACTTCGCGTCGCGTGCGCCTTCGCGCACCACGTCCATCGCCAGCGCCTCGCCGTCGCGGCCGAGCATCGGGTGCGGGTGGCTTTCCACATCCAGGCCCGCCGCATCGGCCGCAGCGAGGAACATCTGCCGCGCCTGCGCGTAGCTGGGCGCGAAGTGCGAGGCGGCGTCCATGCTCAGCGCGGCTGCGCCAGCCAGGCTTCGGCCAGGCGCACCCACATGGTGGCGCCCAGCGGGATCAGCTCGTCGTTGAAGTCGTAGCTGGGGTTGTGCAGCATGCAGGGCCCCAGGCCGTGCCCGCCCTCGCGGTGGCTGCCGTCGCCGTTGCCGATGAGGAAGTAGCAGCCGGGCTTGTCGAGCAGGTAGTAGCTGAAGTCCTCGGCGCCCATGGTCGGCTCGAAATCGAGCACGTTGTCGGCGCCGACCATCTCGCCGAGCACGCGGCGTGCGAACTCGGTCTCGGCCGGGTGGTTGATGGTCGGCGGGTAGTTGCGCATGAACTCGAACTCGCACCCGGTGCCGAAGGCCGCGCAGGTGTGCTCGGCAACGGCCTTCATGCGGCTCTCGATGAGGTCGAGCACCTCGTGCGTGAAGGTGCGCACCGTGCCTTGGATCTCGCAGCTGTCGGGCACCACGTTGGTGGCCTCGCCGGTGTGGATCATTGTCACCGAGATCACGCCGGCGTCGATGGGCCGCTTGTTGCGCGTGATGATGGTCTGGAAGGCCTGCACCATCTGGCAGGCCACCGGCACCGGGTCGATGCCGTTGTGCGGCATCGCCGCATGCGCACCCTTGCCGCGGATGGTGATTCGAAACTCGTTGCTCGACGCGAAGCAGGGCCCGGGCTTCAGTGCGAACTGCCCGGCGGCCATGCCCGGCCAGTTGTGCGCGCCGAACACCGCCTCCATCGGGAACTTCTCGAACAGGCCGTCGCGGATCATCTCGCGCGCGCCGCCGCCGCCCTCTTCGGCGGGCTGGAAGATCAGGTAGACGGTGCCGTCGTAGTGGCGATGTTTCGCCAGGTGCTTGGCCGCGCCGAGCAGCATCGCGGTGTGGCCGTCGTGGCCGCAGGCGTGCATCTTGCCGGGGTGCCGGCTGGCGTGCGCGAACTGGTTGTGTTCGGTCATCGGCAGCGCGTCGATGTCGGCGCGCAGGCCGACCGCGCGCGCGCTCGTGCCGTTCTTCAGGATCGCCACCACGCCCGTCTTGCCCAGGCCGCGGTGGATGGGGATGCCCCATTCGGTGAGCTGCCTGGCGATCACGTCCGCGGTACGGATTTCCTCGAAGCACAGCTCGGGGTGGGCGTGGATGTCGCGGCGGACGGCCGCGATGCTCGCCGCGTCGGCGAGGATGGATTCGATCAGCTTCATCAGGCGCTCCGGCGCAAGGGCGGCGGCCATCTTACCGCCGGGCGTGCGGCCCTTGCGACGGCGCGGTCAGTGGATGAAGCGGCCGTCGCGGGCGACCATCGACAGGTCGACGAACCGGGAGCCTTCGTGCTCGGTCGGGGCGTGGCGCATCTTCACGCCGCCCAGGTCGAAGCTCGTGCTTTCCAGCGTACGCACGAGGCTGGCCCGGCTCAGTTCGCGCCCGGCCGCCTTGAGCGCCAGGGCCAGCGCCTTGGCGGTCATGTAGCCCTCCAGGCTGCCGTAGCTGAAGTCGCCTTCGAGCTTGGCCAGGCGCATCGCATCCTGGTATTCGCGGGCGATCTCGCGCTTGCGCTCCCAGGGGCTGGGCACCACCTGCGCGAACACCATGCCCTGGCTCAGCGGGCCGAGGTTCTTGACGATCTGCGACGAGCCGGAGTTCACGCCCATGAAGGTGGTCTTCGAACCCGCGGCCTTGGATTTGGCGATCAGCTTCTCGTAGGGGCCGGGCGAGCCGTGGTTGAAGATCATGTCGGGCTTCTTGTCCAGCAGGGCACGCACCATCGCCTCGTAGTCGTCGTCCTTCAGCTCGGACTTCGCCGGCAAGGTCAGCGACAGTTCCATGTCCAGTTCCTTGGCGAGCAGCCGCACGTTCTCGGCGTGCACGCGCCCGCCCTCCGAATCGGAGTGGAAGAAGGCAACCGTCTTCAGCCCGGTGCTCTTGCCCCAGCCCATCAGGGCGCGGAACTCGTCGCGATGCTCGGCCCGCACCGGGAACACCATCGGTTGCAGCGGTCGGCGCAGGCCCGGCGGACCGGCCATGGGCCCGAACAGCGGCACCTTCAGCTCCGACGCCACCTTCGCCACGGCGGTCGACGGGCCGCCCTCGACCGGGCCGAACAGGATGAAGGCACCCTCCTGCACGAGCTTGCGGGCATTGGACTCGGCGGTTGCGGTCTTGTTGTCGTCGTCGAGGGTGCGCAGCACGATCCTGCGGCCGTTCACCCCGCCCGCCGCATTCAGCGCGTCGAAGTAGAGCTTCATGCCGGCGTGCGCCGCCGTGCCGTAGGCGTTCTTGCCACCCTGCAGCGTGATGGTGTTGCCGATCACGATCTCGGTGCTGCTCACGCCGGGTTCGGCGGCGATCGCGGCGCCCGCCGTCGTTACCACGGCAAGCACGGCGGCCAGCGTGCGCCGCAGCCCGGTCGCGGAGGTACTGCCTTGCATCCGAATCCCCCCTGGAAATGCAAAGACGGCGGGCTGGTCTTGCGCCAGTCAGGAACCGCACGTCGAAACGAATCTGGATGATGTCGTTCCGCGCCGATTCTCTCGTTCAAGCCGGTGCAGGCCGGGGGGTTAACAATGAGTTACGTCCGTGCCCGAGGTGGCACGGGAGGCCTTGGCAGCGCTGTGGTGTCAGCGCCGCACGTGGCCGTCGGCCGTCAGGATGGTCAGGTCGACGTACTTCGAGCCGGTGTGCCGGGTCGGAGAGAAGTCGACGAAGAAGCCGCCCAGGTTGAGGTCGCGCAGCGACTCCAGGCCGTTGATCAGGGCGTCGGTTCCGGCATTGGCGCCGGCGCGCTTGAGGCCCTCGGCGAAGGCGCGAGCGGCCACGAAGCCTTCCATGCTGGAGTAGTTGGGCTCGAACTTGTCGCCTTGCGCGGCCTTGCCGGCGGCCAGGTACTCGCCGGCCACTTGCGACGAGGGCGTGAACGGAAACGGCACGACCTGGCTCACGACCACGCCGCGCGCGTCGGCGCCCAGTTCGTCGGCCAGCGCCTTGGTGCCCACGAAGGAGACGTTGTAGAACGTGCCGCCGAAGCCGGCCTTGCGCGCCGCGCGGATGAAGGCGGCGCAGGACTTGTAGGCGCTGATCTGCACGATCGCGTCGGGCTTGCCGGCCATGATGGCCTTGACGGCGGCGTCCACGTCGACGGTGTTGCGCTCCACCGTGCCCAGGCCGGCGGGCTCCAGGCCCAGAGGCTTGAGCGCGCGCGTCACGCCCTCGAGGCCGGCCTTGCCGTAGCTGTCGTTCTGGTAGAAGACACCGATTCGCTTGATGCCGATGGCCGTGGTCTGGCGCACGATCTCGGCGGTCTCGTCGTAGTACGAAGCGCGCACGTGGAAGGCGTAGCGGTTGAACGGTGCGCGCAGCGCCTCGGCGCCGGTGAACGGCGCGAAGAAGGGCGTCTTGGCCTGGGTGGCGAGCGGCAGCGCAGCCAGGCTGGTGGGTGTGCCGATGTAGCCGAACAGGGCAAACGCGCCGCCCTCGATCAGCTTGCGGGTGTTCTCGGCACAGCGATCGGGCTCGTAGCCGTCGTCCAGGCTCTGCAGATCGATCTGCCGCCCATTGACGCCGCCCTTGGCGTTCAGGCGTTCGAAATGCAGCATCGCGCCTTCACGGAAGCGCAGCCCGAGGGCCGCGGCCGGGCCGCTGAGCGCGGCCGATTGACCCAGCACGATGCGGCCGGCCGATTGGGCCCACAGGGGAGTGGCGATGCTGGCCGCCGCCAGGCCGGTGGCGCGACGCAGGATCTGGCGACGGTTCATGGCAACTCTCCCGTGGGCCACGGCGGGCCGTGGCGTTCAGCGGATCAGCGGCGGACTTTCCCGTCCTCGGTGAGCATCGAGAGATCGACGAAGTGCGAGGCCACGTGGTCCTTCGGGCTGAAGTCGACCCGGAAGCCGCCGAAGTTTGCGTTCTGGATCGACTCCAGCGCATTCACCAGCGAGTCGCGCGAGGGGTTGCGGCCGGCGCGGCGCAGGCCCTCTGCGAACACCTTGGCCGACAGGTAGCCTTCCATGCTCGAATAGTTGGGCTGCGCCTCCGGCCCGGCCTTGCTGACGGCGTCGAGATACTCGCGCGAGATCGGCGTGGTCGTCGAGAAGGGGAAGGGCATCACCTGGCTGACCATGATGCCGCGGCCTTCGCGGCCCAGCTCGTCGGCCAGCGCCTGCGTGCCGACGAACGACACGTTGAAGAAGGTGCCGCCGTAGCCCGACTTGCGCGCTTCGCGGATGAAGGCGGCGCAGGACTTGTAGGCGCTGATCTGCACGATCGCGTCGGGCATCTTCGGCGTGATATCGGCCACGGCCTTGGCCACGTCGACGGTATTGCGCTCGACCGTGCCCAATGCGATGGGTTCCAGCCCCAGCGGCTTGAGCGCTCGCTTCACGCCCTCGAGGCCGGCCTTGCCGTAGGCGTCGTTCTGGTAGAAGACGGCGATCTTCTTCAGCCCGAGCGAGGTGAGCTGCTTCACGATCAGGCCGGTCTCGTCGTAGTACGAGGCGCGCAGGTGGAACACCCACTTGCTGAAGGGGTCGCGCAAGGCCTCGGCGCCGGTGAAGGGGCCGAAGAAGGGGATCTTGGCGTCGACGATCAGCGGCAGCGCGGCCACGCAGGTCGGTGTGCCGACATAACCGATCAGGCCGAACACCTCGTCCTTGATCAGCTTCTCGGTGTTGGCCTTGCAGCGGTCGGGCTCGTAGCCATCGTCCAGCGTGCGCAGCTCGACGGTGTGGCCGTTGATGCCGCCGTTGGCGTTGAGCTGGTCGAAGTAGATCTTCGCGCCCTTGTTCATCTGGATGCCGAGCTGGGCGGCCGGGCCGCTGAACGCGGCCGACTGGCCGAGAACGATGCGGCTCGCCTGGGCCCAGGATGGCAGGGAGAGGGTGGCGCCGACGGCGGCCACGCGACGGATCGCGTCACGACGGTTCATTTGATGCTCCAACGATACGGGCCGGGTTCGGCGCCGCCGGATGCCTTGTGTGCAACGGCTCGCTCGACCGCGGACTGGTGCTTTACGCTGCCGCGCAGAATAAGGCGATGACCGCACGCCGGTGCGGTGATCCTTCACTAAGCGGGCCCGTATATAGGGGCGCTGTGCAATAGTTCGCGCATGGATTCCACCGTTGTCCGCGCGGCGTGCCCGCACGATTGCCCCGACACCTGCGCGATCCGTGTCACAGTGCACGAAGGCCGCGCCGTCAAGGTGCAGGGTGACCCCGACCACCCGCCCACGCACGGCGCGCTGTGCACCAAGGTGTCGCGCTACCCGGAGCGCAGCTACCACCCCGAGCGCGTGCTGCAGCCGCTGCGTCGCATCGGCCCCAAGGGCAGCGGCCGCTTCGAGCCTGTGAGCTGGACCACGGCGCTGGGCGACATCGCTGCGCGCCTGAAGGCCATTGCTGAGCGAGACCCCCAGGCCATCGTTCCCTACAGCTACGCCGGCACCATGGGGCTGCTGCAGGGCGAGAGCATGGCGGCACGTTTCTTCCACCGGCTCGGCGCCTCGCTGCTGGATCGCACCATCTGCGCTAGCGCCGGCGGCGACGCGCTGACGGCCACCTACGGCGGCAAGCTCGGCATGCATCTGGCGCACTATGCCGACAGCAAGTTGATCCTCATCTGGGGCAGCAACTCGATCGCCTCGAACCTGCACTTCTGGACTTTCGCCCAGGCCGCCAAGCGCCAGGGGGCCAAGCTGGTCTGCATCGACCCGCGCAAGACCGAGACGGCCGACAAGTGCCACCAGCACATCGCGCTGCTGCCCGGCACCGACGGCGCGCTGGCGCTCGGGCTGATGCGCGAACTGGTCGTCAACGACTGGCTGGACCACGACTACATCGCGCGCCACACCGAAGGCTGGCCGGCGCTGCGCGAGCGCGCGATGGACTGGACGCCCGAGCGCACGGCACAGGTCTGCGGCATCACTGCCGACGAGGTGCGCGGCCTGGCGCGCGACTACGGAACCACGAAGCCGGCGGCGATCCGCCTCAACTACGGCATGCAGCGCGTGCATGGCGGCGGCAATGCGGTGCGGCTGGTCGCCATCCTGCCCTGCCTGGTCGGCGCCTGGCGCGACGCGGCCGGCGGACTGCTGCTGTCGGCCTCGGGCTGGTTCAAGCGCTTTCGCAACGATGCCGCGCTGCAGCGGCCCGACCTGCTGGCCGGCCGCGCCGCGCGCACCATCAACATGGTGACCATCGGCGACGACCTGCTGCGCGAGGGCTCGCCCACCTTCGGCCCGAAGATCGAGGCGCTGGTGGTCTACAACAGCAACCCGGTGGCGGTGGCGCCCGAGTCGCCCAAGGTGGTGCGCGGTTTCATGCGCGAGGACCTGTTCACCGTGGTGCTCGAGCATTTCATGACCGACACCGCCGACCATGCCGACTACGTGCTGCCCGCCACCACGCAGCTCGAGCACCTCGACGTGCACACCAGCTACGGCCACACCTACGCGATGATCAACGAGCCGGCGGTGGCGCCGCTGGGCCAATCGAAGCCGAACACGCAGATCTTCCGCGAGCTGGCCGCGTGCATGGGCTACGACGAACCGTGCTTCCGCGACGACGACGAGACCCTGGCGCGCAGCGCCTTCAGCGCCGAAGTCGACTTCGCCACGCTGCGCCGCGACGGCTGGGTGAAGCTGCCGCTGCCCGAGGCGCCGTTCGCCGAGGGTGGCTTCCACACGCCGTCGGGCAGGTGCGCGATCGACGCGCCCGGCCTGGGCGTGCCCGACCACGTGGCCAACCATGAGTCGGCGCTGAGCACGCCCGAGCTCGCGCAGCGCTACCCGCTGGCGATGATCTCGCCGCCGGCGCGCAACTTCCTCAACTCCAGCTTCGTCAACGTGAAGAGCCTGCGCGACATCGAGGGCGAGCCGGTGCTGGAGATCCATGCCGCCGATGCCCGGCCGCGCGGCATCGCCGACGGCGCCACGGTGCGTGTCTTCAACGACCGCGGCACCTACGTCTGCAAGGCGGTGCTCAGCCCGCGGGCGCGGCCCGGCGTCGTCAACGGCCTGGGCATCTGGTGGCGCAAGCTCGGCCTGGCAGGCACCAACGTCAACGAGCTCACGCACCAGAAGCTCACCGACATCGGCCGGGCGCCGTCGTTCTACGACTGCCTCGTCGAGGTGGCGCCGCTGTCGCCGTGAAGCGCTGGCTGCTGATGAGCTTCTTCGGCCTGATCGGCTCGCTGGCCCTGG
>Ga0209717_1001743_pt1 | contig 22594 bp, 23 predicted proteins | sample AD_UKC048_MetaG_FD_184418 | JGI IMG/M metagenome (GOLD analysis project Ga0209717, IMG submission 184418) | Active sludge microbial communities of municipal wastewater-treating anaerobic digesters from USA - AD_UKC048_MetaG (SPAdes) (version 2) | ecosystem: Engineered > Bioreactor > Anaerobic >... | reverse complement strand
TCATAATCTTCTAAATATTCATACTCATTCCAACCGTACATGTTAAAAACTAATAACATAAGGATGAACGCAACAAAAATACTCCTCATCTCACACCTCCAACAAAAATCAATAAAAATGTCCCTTTGAAAAACTCTTGAAACATCCTGAATGTATCTGAAAAAATTAAAGAATCGACTTGTCTCTTGTCTTGTCTTGTCTCGTCTTGTCTCGTCTTGTTAGAATCATCCAGTTAAAACAGAAAAAGCAAGCTTTATTTGAATTTTTTGTCATTTTTGCTTCCAACCAAAATCTGACCAATTTGTATTAAATTATCTCAGGGTGTCAAGAAAATTTTTTTTACATTTTTTTGAGCGAATCCTGATCAGACATCATAAAATAAAACATGAACGGATAAAACGATCAGTAACACCAGCCCGCATTATAACTGCTCATCGCACTTTCTCCGGCAGTAGAATTGTAGGCCGAAACTTTATAGTAATAGCTTGTGTTTGCTGATGGAGGATAATCATAATAATAGTTGTACCCGCCAGATGAATCAATTTTGGAATAAGTGCCTGTTGAAGAGGTTGCCCGGTAAATATAATAGTCAGTCGCTCCAGTTACGGCACTCCATGTAATGTAGACATACCCGTCATACGATCCGTCCGAAGCAGCGACATTAGTCGGAGGATCAAGAGCTTCTACATTGCATTCGCCGGATACACATCCGTTATCACAGTATTCTATATAAACTGACTCTGTTTCTGAATCACAGCTTTGATAATCACAGTATACCGTTTTATAGTCCTGATACACTTCATCATCTATGCAGTATTTGCTTCCGACATATCCGCTTGTGCCGCAATTCTCCTTGATCTCCTCCATTTCACCGCATGTATCATACCAGTAGACTTGACCGTTATAGCATGAATATGAACCGTGAGGATAGCAGTCGTTACTGCATAAGCCGTCACCGTAACAAGTACCGCTCTTGCTGCATGTTGCCGGTTCACCCCACACACCTCCGGCACAGATCTGATACTGATATGCACCATAGCACCGCCTGTCACCGTTCATACAGTTCTCCGGCTCTATCTCGACACATGTCGCTGTGTCCCATCCGCTGCAGTTGTCTTTGCATTTTGCCTTGCCGGAAGAATATTTTGTGTCATCAATATCAACACAGTCCATCGTTCCGCCGTCACACACTTCAGGCCATTCTATCGAAGTGTTCCCGCAAGTGTCACTTATTACAGAATCTTCATCCGGTACTGAGATGTCATCTTTTACAGCTTCATCATCCTTGACTGTCTGGTTGTCATCGGCAACATTTTCATCATCTGAAACCGTCTGGTCTGAATCATTGTCTGAAACAGAAGCATCGTTATCGTTTTTAGGCTTGCTTTTTGTAGCTACAGAATCTCCGCACGAAAAAGCAAAGACCGCAAGCATCACTGAAACAACAAAATGTCTCATTCCCCTCTCCCTTTAAATGAAAAAAACAGACGAAATTTTACCTGAATTATCCTTTAAATCAATTTTCCTCTTCAAATTGACTTATTTGAGCCGTTAAATATATTACAGTAGTTTCTTTGTCATATTAATCTTATCCGGAGGGTGAAATGTCCGAGCTTAATTACAAAAATGCTGGAGTTGACATAGTAGAAGGGGCAAAAATGGTTGAAAAGATCAAGCCCCTCGTTAAAAGAACAATGAGGCCTGAAGTTCTTGCGGGCATCGGCGGCTTTTCATCACTCGTATCGATTCCGGAAGGAATAAAAAACCCTGTTCTTGTGAGCGGAACTGACGGCGTAGGAACAAAACTCAAGTTCGCATTTCTCTCAGGGATTCACAATACTATCGGAATAGATCTGGTCGCAATGTGTGTCAACGATGTGATCGTGGGCGGAGCCGAACCTCTCTTCTTTCTTGATTATTTTGCCACAGGAAAACTAAGTGCCGAAGTCGGCGCGGAAGTTGTTGCAGGAATCGCCGAAGGTTGTTTTCAGGCGGGATGTGCTCTTGTCGGCGGGGAAACTGCCGAAATGCCGGATTTCTACGAATCAGGTGAATATGATCTTGCCGGCTTCTGTGTAGGTGTTGTGGATCGCGAAAAAATTATTGACGGATCAAAGATCAAAGAAGGTGACTGCATCATCGGAATCCCGTCAACAGGTGTCCATTCAAACGGATTTTCGCTTGTCAGAAAGATCGTTTTCAACAAAATGGGTCTTTCGACCGGGGACATGATAGACGAACTCGGTCTTACGGTTGCACAGGAATTTCTCAAACCCACAAGAATATATGTCAAGGAAGTGCTTGAATTGATTAAGAAATTTAAAATCTCCGGTATGGTTCACATCACCGGCGGCGGATTTTATGAAAATATTCCGAGGGTCATTCCTGAAGGATTGGGTGCTCTGATCGACGGCAAATTTCCTGTTCTTCCGGTTTTCAAATGGATGAAGAACTGTGCAGGCCTGACACAAAGAGAGATGTTCACAACATTCAACTGCGGAACCGGGTTCATGCTTATCGTTCCGGAAGATCAGGTTGAAGAACTGCTGAAAGATTCGGACAGATACTATGTCGGAAGGATCGTAAGAACCGATGAAGTCGAAAGAGTTGTCATACCGGGAAATCATTTTTAGGGGGAAAACCTTGAGAAAGATCTTTTTTCTTTTAACTTTGCCTGCCTTTATTTTGCTGTCCGCCGGATGCTCATCAGCAGAAAGGACACAAAACAGAAAAGATCAGGAAAACCTTAAACTGCTTGAACAGAATGTTGAAAGTGCGGACAGTTTTTTCATTGAGGGAAAAGATTCGTTCATCAAAAACGAATACGGCAGTGCCCTTGAATCATTCCAGAAAAGCAGTTACAGCCAGGCACTTTTCTATATTGGATTGACACTGAGCGAACTTGGAAAAAAGGAAGATGCAAAAGAAGTTTTCATGGACTGCGCGGCAAAAAACATTCTTCCTGCAGAATCATACTACAACCTTTCAATGATAGCTTACGACCTTGGTGACATCAATCTGTCAAAAGAATTCGCCATAAAATCTATCGGGCTGAAGCCGGACCACACAGGCGCACTCTTTTTTGCCGGCAACCTTTTCTATGTTGAAAGCAATATGGCTGAAGCGTTGAATTATTATAACAAAGCGATCGCTACCGACCCTTCATCTGTCGATCTGTGGGAAGCTGTTTTTTCTGTATATCTTCAGACCGAAGAGTTTGAAAAGGGCTGGGCGATCAGGGACAAAATTGACAGAAACAACACCGGGACAGTGCTCAATGTCTTAAAAGTAGCTGAAATAACAGGGAATTTTAAGGAAGGGGCAGATTTCCCGAAAAAAGAACTGCTTGAAGACAGTGCTGTCAATCAGCAGGTGCGGATACTACTTACAAGAGCCGGCGAAATAAAAAAAGCGGCGGAAATGGCTCAAAAAGAGATGGAAAAAAATAAAAAACCTTATCTTATCATTGACAGAATGACTGGCGACAATGGATCATATGTTATCGTGCTCAAAGAGAGTTCCGTTTTTCTTGTATGTTCCGCCAAAAGTGAAATTTTCATTCCAGTTGAGATCTCTTCCGGCATCGTAAAGATCGATGGCCGCAACAGTGTCAAATCTCATGATGTTTCAAAAGAAGCTGTATCGGTATGTTCAGAGCAGAAATAAAAAAATGTTTCAGAATCCTGTATTAAAGGGAATATTTTTGTATAATAAATTGTTTATTACTTAACCGTGTGTTCCGGAGGAGATAAATGGATATTGTTCGACTGAACTCAATTACAGAATTTGTGATCGGAGGAATGAATATTACTGAAACGGTAAAAAACTCTTCGCTTGCAGTAAATCTCATGCTTTTACTCCTTGTTATCATGAGTGTAATTTCATGGGGACTTATTGCGTATAAATTCATAATGTATAGAAAAGCTGTTCTTGAGACCGAAAAATTTATCTCGATCTTCTGGAAAAATATGAATTCGGAAGAGATATTCGCAAAATCGAATAAAATGAAATTCTCTCCGGTAGCACAGGTGTTCTGTGCCGGATATCAGGAATTCAAGGATACAAAAGAGAGCTGGGAAAACAAGGGTATCGCCGTCATAGGCACAAAAGTTGAAGAGCTTGCGGCAAATGTTGAAAGGGCAATGAAAAGAGAAAACCAGTCAAGAACTCAGATACTTGAAAGCCGTCTCACATTTCTTGCAACAACAGCAACCGCATCACCTTTCATCGGCCTTTTCGGAACAGTTTACGGAATAATGAACGCTTTTCAGGAGATCGGGAAGACCGGCAACGCAACTCTCGGATCTATCGCGCCTCACCTTTCCGATGCACTTGTAACAACTGCTTTCGGTCTTATTGCGGCAATACCGGCAACGGTTTTTTATAATTATTTCAACAGTCAGCTTCAGCGTTTTGAAAACGAAGCTCTGAATGTGGCGATAGATTTTATAAATCAGATCAAGCGGAGCAATGTCTGATGCAGAGCGGATTTGAAACCGGAAGGAAAAGATCAATAAAATCAGATCTTAACATTACTCCCATGGTTGATATCGTTTTTGTGCTTCTGATAATTTTCATGGTTGCGGCTCCTTTGATCGAGCAGGGTGTCGACCTCGATCTGCCACAGACGGAAACAGTTCCGATCGAGTCACCCAAAGACAAGTTCATTGTGCGGGTTTTCAAAGGAAGGAAGGAGGCACAGAACCAGATCTTCATTGACAAAACGGAAGTTCCTTTGAAAGAACTTGAAATAAAACTTAAGACCAACGCGAAACTTCAACAGCAGAAAGAGATATTTCTCCATGCGAGCAGAGATCTTTCGTATGGTTATGTCATCAGAATAATGGCAATAATGAAAAAAGCGGGGGTCAGCAACATATCCCTCGTAACTGAACCACTTGAAAATGAAGGATAAAAATGACATCTGAAACCAGGAGCGGATCATACATATTTACCGCATCGAACGAAACCGGTGAAAGAAAAGCTGTGTCCCGTTTCTACATCTATTCATTTTCAATGCACATTTTCATAATCATCGCCTTTGCATCCGGGATCTGGATGGATAGAAACAGAAAAATTGAGTTTGACACAGTTCAGGCACGGCTTGTAAAACTGGGCGAGGAAAGAGATAAAAAACTCCTGCCGAGAATAACAAAACAGGAGCCCGTTAAATCTTCAAAAAAGGAAGCAAAGGCAAACTCCCTTAAACCGGTTGAGAAGAAAGATAATGAAAAAAAGAAGGAAGAAGAGAAAAAAGTTGTCAAACCGCCTTCTCTTGCAGAACTTCTTTCAGGAACCATGCAGGAGATAAAAAAAGATGCCCGTGCCGAAGTGACAAAAGAAGGGGCGACTGACGGAGATGATGACGGCGATGTCACCGACCCTGCACTTGCGCTCAAGGCGAATATGTATACCAGAAAAATTAGTGCGCTCATAAGAAAGAACTGGAACATCCCCGGAATAATATCCGGAAACCAGCTTAAAGATCTGCAAACCAGCGCTTTTTTCAGAATAACCTTCTCGGGAGAGGTTTATGCCATAGAGATAATTTCTTCATCCGGAAACAAGATATTTGACAGCTCAGTGCTTGAAGCTATCAAAAAAACCGGATCGCTGCCTTTACCGGAAGATCGTGAATTAAAAAAACTTGTACTGAAGGAGGGATTTGAATGTCCATTCACTCCAGGCTGATCAATTTGTTTTTCATCCTTTTTATTTCAACCGGACTTTACGGTCAGATAAAGGTTGAAGTAAGGGACGGAGCTATATCGGAATACAATATGGCGATTGCTCCGGTTATTAACTCTGAAGGTGCTTCGCCTGCACAGTCAAAAGAGATTTCGGATGCTATCGGCCTTGTGCTCGATATCACTGGATATTTCAAGATGCTTGACCCTAAATCATTTCTTGAAAAAGCCGATGTGCCGCCGTCATCGGTCGATTTTAAGAACTGGATGAATGTGGGTGCCAACGGCTTGATCAAGGGAACGATCAAAGGAAGTGACAATGTTGAACTTGAGCTGTATTTCTTTGATGTAGCGGAAGGAAAGGAAATTCTGCGCAAAAAATACAAATCATCGGCAAAAGCCATAAAAAAGGCCGCACACCGTTTTGCAAGCGATCTCATCACGCTTCTGACGGGAGAAGAAATGAGCTTCATGTTCAGCAGAGTGTGTTTTGTCGAAAAATCGGGTGAAGCATATTCCCTCATAAGCACAGATTTTGACGGATCTGATAAAAAAGTGATCTATTCCGTTAAAAAGATAATCCTTCTTCCGGAATGGTCCGCCGATGGAAAAAAGATATTCTTTACAAGCTATGAAAAAAGCAACCCGAACCTTTATTCAATTGATGTTGCGACAAAACAGATAAAGCTTATTTCAAGCCACGAGGGGCTTAATACATCTGCTTCTGCAAGTCCTGATAACAAAACTATCGCCCTGCGGCTTTCAAAAGACGGAAATGCCGAAATATATCTGCTTAACACAACGACAAGCGAACTTTCAAGGATGACAAAGAACATGGCCATCGACACTGCACCGAGCTTCAGTCCGGACGGGAAAGAGATAGCTTTTGTTTCAAACAGGGCCGGCAATCCGCACATATACCGGCTCTGGGTAAACAATCCTGAAAGGGTGGAGCGGCTTACAACACAGGGAAAATACAATCAGGACCCGGACTACAGCCCGGACGGCAAATACATTTCTTTCACAGGGCGGGATGAATTTTTTGCTTTTGATATATTCCTCTTTGACATATCGACAAGATCGATAGCGAGGGTTACTCAGAAACAGGGGAGAAATGAATCACCGACATTTTCACCCGACAGCCGGCTCATTGCATTTTCTTCAGACAGATCGGGTAAAAACGGACTTTATCTTTCAAATTTGAAAGGTGACAAACAGATTTTGGTTTATGCAGGCGAAGGAGAGGTTGTTTCCCCTTCATGGTCGCCTGAGGTTATAAAACAGTAATTTTATATATAGGGGTGTGTTATGAAAAGGTTTTTGGTGCTTTTAATGATTTCGGTTCTTGCTGGTTTAACTTTCTCAGGGTGTGCAAAACCACCCAAAGCAGAAAGGGAACTTGCGGAAAAAGCTTTTAAAGATGCTTTAGTGGGAAAGGATTGCGACAAGGAAAATTATCTTGCCGCAGAAGAACTTCTCAACAAGGCAAGAGAGGAAGTCAACAAAAAGAATTATGCTAAAGCCAAGGAACTTTTTCAGGCAGTAAAGGAAAAAAGCGATGCTATTGTAAAATACTATCAGGACAATCCCGATAAATGTCTGCCTAAGAAAAAAGAGGTGAAAAAAGCTCAAGAGGAGATTGAAGAAATCGAAGACCCCGCAACAGACCCCGAGCTGGAATTTCCGGTCATCTATTTTGAATTCAACGAATATACGATAAGATCTGAAGACTTGACGAAGGTCGACCTCATATCAAGATGGATGAACAACTTTCCTGAAAAAGTTCTGAGAATTGAGGGACATGCAGACGAAAGAGGAAGCATTGACTACAACATGTCCCTTGGAGAAAAAAGAGCTGATGAGGTCAAAAACCGACTTATCCAGTCAGGAATAGATGCAAAAAGAGTAAAGATCGTTTCATACGGTGAAGAAAGACCTGCAGACCCTGCATCAAATGAATCAGCATGGTTCAAGAACAGAAGAGCCGAATTTAAAAGGGTGAATTGATCATTTTCCGATTTTCTTCTTGACATTTTCAACAAATTCAGCTATTTTCATTGCAACTTGCATCCGCTGTTTTTATAAACCGGATGTTTTAGATATATATAAATATAACCGGAGGAAGCCCTCGGGGCTTTTTGATACTTTGGATAAAAGGATTTTCCGGAAGGATATCCTGGCTCTCAGATTGAAGATGCCGGGTGATGATGTTTTAAATTCAAGCAAAGCAATTTTCAACACTTTGATTTCACTTGATGTTTTCAAAAACTCTTTTGTCGTTGCCCTGTATGCGCCTTTTAAAAACGAAGCCGACCTTATGCCGCTTCTTGACATTAAAGGCAAACAGTTTGTTTTCCCTAAAGTGAAAAAAGGAACCAGAAAGCTTGAGTTTTACGAAGTGACATCTTTGAAAGATCTCACTGCCGGCAGTTATGGAATTCTTGAACCGGTAGAAGAACTTGTCAGCGTTAATATCGATAAAATAGAATTTTTTGCCGTTCCCGGAGTCGCCTTTTCGCAAAAATGCGAAAGGATCGGTTACGGTGGCGGATACTACGATTCAACTCTTTTGCACAGATCATTAAACTCGACAGTTGCCGGTATCGCCTATGATCTCCAGATAGTTGAATCAGGTTTTTCTACCGATGGTGACCAGCCGGTAGATATGGTAATTACAGAAACCCGTATTTTTAAGAATATTACAACCAGCTAATAAAAGGAGTGAAAATGGACATCACATCAATAATCATGCTGATCATCGGTATTCCGGTAGGCGCACTGCTGTGGTCAATGTACAAGACCATTGCATACAAGGAAAAGATGGAGCGGGCAAGAAAAGACCTTGAAAATGCTAAAACTCAGGCGGAAAAGATTCTCAAAGAATCACAGCTCAAGTCCCAGGAAAACATTCTTGAAGGCAAAAAGGCGACCGAAGAACAGAAAAATGAACTTTTAAAAGAATTCAAGGAAAGGGAAAAACGGCTTAACAAACGGGAAGAACAGCTCGCGTTAAGAGATGAACTCTATCTGGCAAAAGAAAAAGAGTTCAAAGTTATTGAAAAAAGACAGAAAGACACCGAAACCTTACTTGAAACACAGAAGGAATCTGTTCAAAATGAAATGAAAAAGGTTACGACCGAGCTTGAAAAAATAGCCGGCATGTCTCAGGAAGAGGCAAAAGAAAAACTGATCCAGAAAATTGAAGATGAAGCAAAGCATATCGCCACAAAAAAGATAAAAGCGATAGAAGATGCACTTGCAGAAGATGCTGAAAAAATGAGCAAAGAGATCATTTCAACTGCGATCCAGAGATATTCAGGCGAATATGTTGCTGAAAATACTGTTACTACTGTCAGTCTCCCGAATGATGAAATGAAAGGAAGAATAATTGGTCGTGAAGGAAGAAATATCAGGGCAATAGAAGCTGTCACAGGTGTCGATCTGATAATTGACGACACCCCTGAAGCTGTTGTTATCAGCGATTTCAATCCAATCAGAAGACAGATCGCATCACTTACTCTGCAGAAGCTCATTTCAGATGGAAGAATTCATCCGGGCAGAATAGAAGAAGTTTTTGAAGCGGCATCAAAGGATGTCTGGAAAACCATCAAGGAAGCCGGTGAGCAGGCGATCTTCGACCTTGGAATTCATAAGCTTCATCCTGAACTTGTCCTTCTTGTCGGAAGATTGAGATATAGAACAAGCTACAGTCAGAATGTGTGGAAACATTCAATTGAAACCGGATTTCTTGCTGGGCTTATGGCGGCTGAGCTTAATTACAGCGTCAAAAATGCAAGAAGGGCCGGACTTCTCCATGATATAGGAAAAGCGGTTGACCACGAGATCGAAGGAAGTCACGCGTCAATAGGTGCAAAGCTTGCCGAAAAATATGGTGAATCAAAACGGATATTTAACGCTATTGCGGCTCATCACGGCGAGATCAAACCAGAATCGATCCTTGATGTTCTAATTGCAGCGGCTGATGCACTCAGCGGCGCAAGACCGGGAGCAAGAAGAGAAATGTCTGAAGCTTACATTCAGCGTTTAACCGAACTTGAAAATCTGGCAACAGCTTTCGAAGGTGTCGATAAATCTTTTGCCATTCAGGCAGGAAGAGAACTTCGCGTAATCGTTGATACCACCAAAGTTAATGATGAAGATGCCTACATACTTGCCAACGATATTTCCAAGAAGATCGAAGCTGAACTTTCATACCCGGGACAGATCAAAGTTGTTGTAATTAGAGAAACAAGGGTTGTAAGTACCGCTCAATAGAGGATTTTAATGACCTTCAGAATTTTAATGCTCGGAGATATAATCGGTCGACCCGGCAGAAGGGCTGTCCGCGAAAAACTTCCTGATATTATTAAGAAAAACGAAGTTGACTTTGTCGTTGCCAATGGTGAGAACGCATCAGGAGGCAAGGGTCTTGTTGAATCTGCCGCCAAAGATCTTTTCAGTTCCGGAATAGATGTTCTTACCTCGGGAAACCATATCTGGAACAAAAAGGAGATCTTTTCGTTCATTGATAAGTATCCGCAGATATTACGACCTGCAAACTTTCCCGACAATATCTCAGGTCATGGTTCATACATTTTCGAGCAAAAAAAAAAGAATATAAAGGTGGGGATAATCAATCTCATCGGCAGAGTTTTCATGTCTCCGGTTGACAGCCCTTTTACAAAAGCTGTTACAGAAATTGAAAAACTGAAAAGTTCCGGGGCGGATATCATAATAATGGATTTTCATGCCGAAGCAACGGCTGAAAAAGAAGCGCTAGGTTTTTATCTTGCTGATAAAATTGAACTTTTTGCCGGAACCCACACCCATGTACAGACATCGGATGAAAAAATACTTTCAGGAAGATGCGGATACATCACAGATCTTGGCAGATGCGGATCGTTCAATTCAGTCCTCGGATTTGAAAAAGAGGACAGCATAAAAGGATATCTCACCAATATTCCTCAAAGTTTCACTCCGGCCAAAGAAGATCTTGTTATTGAAGGAATAATTGCTGAATTTGATGAAGTTTCAAGAAAATGTACTGAAATAAAGAGGATCAGGGAATTCTGATCGTCCGGCAGTTCAATTCATGCTCAAGGAGGGTTCGATGGAAACAAAAAAGAAAACTTTGACAAGAGCTGAAGCGACAGGTTCTTCGTTGCTCCGGCTCCAGACAAACACCAATTTTGGGAAGAAAGACGAGCCCTTTTTCCTTGTCAGCACACTTCCGGGTGATATTTTTGTCCTTCAGAGACTTGAGTTCTCAGGGACTGAATTTGTTTATAAAGGCAAGCAGATAAGGGTCAACAGTCTTGCACCGTTCAAAAAAGATTCAAGCGAACGCGATCATGATCTTGAAACAGGCCGCCGCAACACCAAAAACGAACATTACGGGGAACATTAAGCGGAGCATCAGATCCCTTCACACCACCTGTCGATTTCGGCGTGGTTGATGAGGTTGAGGGGAAGGTCACTTTTAACTCCGAAGAGAAGATTGGCGAATGCGGGCATTTTTTTGTCGATCCTGCCGGCAAAGACAATTGAGTTTTTGGGGTTGATGAGCTTTTCAATTTTCGTGATGCTTTTATTTATGAATGAACGCCACAGACTTCTGCCGTCGTAATAGATGTAGGCGACTGTGAAAAGTCCTTTGACTTTACCATCAAGAGCGGTTTTATTTTCTTCAATAAATTTAATGAATTCGGGCACATGCTTCATTCCGTTTATGGGCGCTCCGAGGATGACACTTGAATAATTCTCTATATTTTTGATCTTTTCGAGTTCCAGAACATCGCTTTCAACACCTTTTTTGGCAAGGTTTGCACCGATTCTTTCTGCAATCTCTTTTGTTGATCCGGTCTTTGAAAAATAACCGATTAGAACTTTGCTCATTGTTTCCTCCTTCCCGCCTCAAAAGCTATCTGGTTGGCTGATCTTATTGAATCTTTGGGAGAAAGTTTCATCAATGCGGACATCCATATTTCAAGAGGAATTTTGTTAAGCGGTTCGATGGTGGAAAGAAGTCCGAGTACTGCGACATTTGCGGTTTTGCCAAGTTTGTCTCCAAGTTTTGAAACAGTTTCGAGTGCATCAAATTCTATAACTTTATAATTTGACAGCGCTTTTTTAATGTCATCAAATTTGGGATAATCTTCTTTTTTTGCTGTAGGAGGAACTGCTTCAAACCTGTTGAGAACGATCGTGCCGCCCGGTTTGAGAAGTTCAAGGAACCCTTCTCTGAGCACTTCTGAAGTTTCCATGACGACAAGAATATCAGTGCTTCCCGGAGAAAGTATCGGTGAATATGCGTTTCCGCAGGCAAATGTCGAAATAACGCTTCCGCCAAGCTGAGCCATTCCGTGAGTATCACCTTTTACAATTCTCGCCTCGCTGTATGGAGTTCGGAGCGCAACTTCACTTAAAACCTTGCCGAAAAAGAGGTTCCCCTGTCCACCTATTCCTCTGATCGCAATTCTTAAAGATTCTGGAAGATCTTCCTTTTTCACTGTCGCCGATGTAAAAACCTTGGGAGCCGGAAGTTCAATCTTTTCAGACACCTTCCTGCTTTCTTCATCAATCGGAACGATTGCTCCGAAAGGGCATCTCTGCATGCAGACCTGTGTATTTCCGGCGCAGTTGATACAGAGATTCGTGAATTCCGGATAACCGTCTTCGCCGAATTTTATTCCGGGACAGATGTTGCATCTTCCGCATTTTTTGCATTTTTCCCTGTCAAAACGGATAGTTCTCTTTTTGAGTTTCGGGTCAACTATCTGCTGACATGCCCCTTCAAGAACAAGATTTGTGAACTGACCTCTTTCAGCTTCATCAAGTGCTTCAGTAAGTGCTTTTTCAACACCTTTGAGATCATAGGCATTCACTGCAACAACATTGCACTCTTCAGCCGCAATTGCTTTTTTGAGGTTGAACTTATTTGGAACTCCTGCAAGGTTCATCTCACTTGTCGGAGCCGGCTGACCGCCAGTCATTGCTGTAATTCTGTTATCTAGGACGACTTGAACTCCCGGAACATTCCTGAAAACGCCGTTTCGAGTCGCATCAAGACCGCTGTGACACTCACAACTGTCCCCGATGACGCTCACAACTTTTGAAACCATTTCAGGTCTGCTCATGCAGAAACCCTGCCTCATCGCATCACTTCCGCCCATGCAGAGAATTGTGTCGATACCCTTGTTGAAATAAAGGAGCGTCGAACAGCCAATCTCACCGAACCCTGCATATAACTTCCCTTTTTTCCTAAGGTTTTCTGCCGCAAGACCATAAGCTTTATAAGGACACCCAGGGCATATTGAAGGGGGTCTCATTAACGGTTTCACATCAATTTTCAAAGGAGTTATATCGAAACTGATCTGAATATGTTTTTTAAGAAAACTTATCACTTCAAAAGGAGTCCAGTCGGTAATTACCGAATTTTTCTCCTTGCCGATCACTTTGATCCCTTCCACTGCAATTTTTTCCTGCAGAAAAACATCGCCGTCTTCAAAAACAAAAAGAGGCCCCGTCACTTTTGCAGCAAATTCCCTGATCCTATTCACCGGAACAGGGTTTGCAATTGACATTGAAAGAATGGAAGGATCTGCTTTAATCGTAACAAATGCCTCTTTTACAATTATGTCGCTTTCTCCGACAACAATTACTCCCCAGTCATCAGTCCCAATATGCTCACTCATAAAATCTTCGCTTTTCTCTGCATATTCAAGCAGTTGAGGAATTCTAACCTTATTGACTTCGTTATAGTTTTTTCTTGCAATACCCGGCATTAGCATCCACTCGTGAAGATTTTGAGGAAGCGGTCTCGGCTCTATCTTTCTTGGCTCTCTGGTTGTCACAAGCCCTTCGCTGTGAGCTAATATTCCGCTTGCAAGAACGCATACCTGAGTTCTGAACTTTCTTGAAATGTCTGCTGCTAAAAACGCAATATCATACATTTCCTGATGATCTCTCGGCTCAAGAACAGGAATTCTTGCAGCAGAAAGAAAATATCTTGCATCGATCACATGCTGGGTTGAAGAGGGAACATAATCAGTAGCCGCATAAACGACAAATGCTCCTGACTGTCCCGTGTAGAAAGCGGAAGTGGTAATTGTGTCGCCTGCCTGAAAAAGACCGGGGATCTTCATTGTGACAAGGGCATCCATTCCTGCAACGCTGTGACCGATCGTTACAGCAGTCGCCACAGCTTCATTGACGCTCCATCCGACAGTCATTCTGTCAGCAACATATTTGAGATTTTTATCAATAACTTCCGTGCTCGGAGTTCCCGGATAGCCGTCAGCGGCATGATAGCCGGCATGAACAACACCAAGCGCAAAAGCGGTGTTTCCCTGAACAATGAACCGGCTCCCTGCCGGCGAATCAACAAGCTTTTTAAATTCGGACAATTTTCTCTCCTTTTTGAATTATGCTCTTTCAAGCTCAACTGTAAAATGTCTCATTATAGGAGCTTCTTTAATAATTTTCAGACCTGTTTTTATTTCATTTCTTCTGTCATAAACATTTTTAAGTGCCGCGGCGACATATGCCATGTGGTTATCTGTATAAAGTCGTCTTCCCACTGCGAGTCTCAAAAGTTCAAGATTCGGATATCTGTTCTCTCTTGTATCCGGATCTCTGTCAGCAAGAAGAGTTCCGATCTCAACACCCCTCACACCCCCTTCGATATAAAGTTCAACACCCAATGTCTGAGCAATGAACTGCTCTTTAGGAATATGGGAAAGGAATCTCTTTGCATCAACAAAAATTGCATGACCGCCGAAAGGTTCCTGAACAGGCACACCGTAATCTTTGAGCAATTTTCCAAGATACTCTATCTGACCTATTCTCTGTCTTAGAAAATCAAACTCCGTTGACTCCTTAAGCCCTACGGAAAGAGCTCCCATGTCTCTTCCCGCCATGCCGCCGTAAGTAATGTAACCTTCATATACAATGTTGAAAACAGACGCTTTTTCAAACAGCTCCCTGCTTCTCAGTCCTATGAAACCACCGATATTTACTACCCCGTCCTTTTTTGAACTCATTGTACAGCCGTCAACAAAACTGAACATTTCATAAACGATCTCTTTTATCGTCTTGTTCTGATATCCGTCTTCTCTGATCTTGATGAAATAGGCGTTTTCAGCAAATCTTGCGGCATCAAAAATAACTGTTATGCCGTACTTTCTGCAAAGTGCACTGACATCTTTTATATTCTGCATTGAAACCGGCTGTCCCCCTGATGAGTTGCAGGTGACAGTAATTATACAAAGAGGAATGTTGTCCTTTCCGTACTGAATAAAAACTTTTTCAAGCTTTTCAAGATTGATATTTCCCTTGAACGGATGATCGACCGTTGTATCAAAAGCTTCATCGATCGTACAATCTATCGCTCTTGCGTTCCGAAACTCGATATGTCCTTTTGTTGTGTCAAAGTGGCTGTTGCCGGGAACCACTTTGCCTGTTCCGTCTTTTCCGATCATAGCTGAAAACAGAACATTTTCCGCTGCTCTTCCCTGATGTGTCGGAAGAAAATAAGGAAACCCGAGAAGCTCCCCGATAGTTTCCTTTAACTTATAAAATGATGACGCTCCCGCATAACTTTCGTCTCCGAGCATCATTTCCGCCCACTGATGACTACTCATCGAGCCCGTTCCCGAATCAGTAAGCAGATCAATGAAAACCTGCTCACTTCTAAGGTTGAAAAGATTGAAACGGGCATCTTTGATCCACTTGACCCGTTCTTCCTTCGTGCTTGTTTTCAAAGGTTCAACAACTTTGATCCTGAAAGGTTCCGCATAAGGTAAATTCATGGCAGTCTCCACAATAATTAATATAACAGTTTGGATTTATTTCAAAAACTAATTTGAGTAGGCGTAATCTGAATTGCCTCTCAACGGACTTATATTTTTAAGAATTGTCACATCTCTGATGATCTTGAATCTCATGTTTCTCTATTGTTCCAAAACAACAACAACAATGCATTCTATAATGACTTAAAAAAGTTTCAAGAAAAAACAAATATGTGTATATTGCAGTTGAATTTCTTGGGAGACGGCATGAAAATCGATCTGATCTCAATACACATAAAAAAATCGCCTCAGGCAATGGCTCTGGGGACGGCAATGATAAAAGCAGCAATTGATTCCACAAGTGAATTGAAAGACCTGCTCAATGTTTCATGCTTTGATTATTATCTGGATCAACGCATTGATATTATTGCTGATTCTATTTTAATTCGCAAGCCAGACGCAGTAGGGTTTTCAACGTATTTATGGAATACAGCTCATGTAATGAAAATTGCCGGAATAATTAAGGACAGATCTCCTGAAACATACCTTTTTGCAGGAGGCGCAGAGCCATCATCATCACCAGAAAAGCTAATAAATTCAGGACTTTTTGATTTTGTCATTAAAGGAGAAGGTGAACTTGCAACTGTCGAAGCAATCGGCAGAATTTTTAATAACAAACCACTTGAACAGTCTATTTTCAGTGTTCCCGTTGCTGACATAAATGAACTTCCCTCCCCGTTCCTGAACGGAACTGTCAAGCTTGAAAACAACGGCGGAGTTTTATGGGAACTATCGAGAGGATGTCCTTTCAAATGTGATTTCTGTTTTGAATCACGAGGCGTTTCCGATGTGAGAACATTTTCACTTGAAAGGATTAAAGCAGAGCTGGAACTGTTTGAAAAACATAATATTTCTCAGGTCTTTGTCCTTGATCCCACTTTCAACAAAAATAGAGAACGGGCAAAAAAGATCCTTAAAATGATCACTCAAACCGCCCCTGAAATACACTTTACTTTTGAAGTCAGAACAGAATTTTTAGATCGTGAAATGGCAAAACTTTTCAAATCGGTCAACTGCGGTCTTCAGATAGGGCTTCAAAGTTCTGACCCGGCAGTTCTGTCCAATGTAAACAGATTCATAAATCCTTCAAATTTCAAAGAAAAGATCAAAATACTCAATTCTGAAAATATCGTTTTCGGACTTGATCTCATCTACGGGCTTCCCGGTGACACTCTTGCCGGGTTTAAAAAAAGCATTGATTTTGCAGTTTCACTTCAACCTAACAATCTTGATATTTTTCCTCTTGCGATATTTCCAGGCACTGTAATTCACGAAAAAGCGGATTCTTTCGGTATAAACTTTTCTCAATCGGCTCCCTACACCGTTATATCAACTCCCTCATTTTCAAAAGAAGATATTGAAGCCGCTGCCGTTATCACCGATGGCTGCAATGTTTTCTATAATCAGGGAAAATCTGTCGGATGGCTGTTCATGATACTGGAAACATTAAAGATTTCAGGATCGGACTTTTTTGAAGAATTTGCCTCCTTTCTATCCTATCGTGACCGTTTAGATATTGAGAAACTGCAACTTGATTTCGTGAAAAAGCTTTTTGAAAGTCACAATTTGATCACTCTTTACAAACCGATGGAAAACATTATCCGGCTTAACCATTCTCTCGACAGGTCTCTTGAGGCAGGATTTGCAACTTTGAAAGAAAAAAGCACAAAACCACCGCAGAATCAGATACTTGCTGCTTCAAAAGGAACATTTCTCATAACTCTTGATTATGATCCCGATGATCTCTTAAATATCGGACACATGACACTGAAAGACTTCGTGAAACATTTCAGACCGCAAAAAACAGAAGTCGTGACTTATAATTCAAACGGCGAAAGCATTTTCACAGCACTTGACCCGAAGTGGGCACGGCTTTTGAGAAAATTCAATGGAGAAAACACACTTTCCCAGGTCATTGAAGCTTTAAAACTCCAATACAAAGGTGAAGTTGCTGAATTTATCGAATTTTGCATTTCATCAGGAATTCTGGAACCTTCTTAAAAAAAAAGAACCGGCTGACTTGCATCAGCCGGCAATGTGTGATCAACCCATCCAGATACGAGGCGACTGAATAAAAACTGTGGATGTTTTTCAGCCATCTCAATTATTAGACTGAGTTGTCAATTATTGGTTACAGAAAAAAGATCATTTTATTAAGCTGAACTCGAAACCACCGAAAAACATTGGGATAAATTTACCTTCCTCAAAACTCGAATCTTTAAAAATACTGTAATTAACCCCTGCCCCGGCACTTATCGCAAACCAGCTTAAGACACTGTAACTGAGCCCTGCCCTTAAACCGAGAGCATAATCGTTTATTGCCGCATTATCACCAAAATCCCAAACTTTTTCATATCCCAGATCTGCAGTTATGGAAAAATCACTTATTCTGTAAAATCCGCCGGCAGTCACTCCAAGCGAAAGAGGACGAGCCGCAATTGTGCTGAAGTCAGTGCCGACAGAAAGAACTGAATAGACATTCCAGTAACTTACCTTGACTCCGGTGTTTATCATCGCATTGTATCCGTCTCCTCCGTGACTCCATAAAAGAAGATCTATCGGGAACATGAACGGTTCTTCGTTTTGAGCAAGCGCAGCATCTTCTTTTTGAACAGGATCTTTTTGCTGAACTTCAACAAATTTTCCTTCTTCGGTTACTTTGATGTTTTCCCCGTAATATTTTCCCCACTCAGGACTGTTCTTTCCATATTCTTCAATATTTTCATCAGGTTCTGAATTTTCAACTGTGTTTTCTGGCACATTTTCAGCATCCTGACGGTCATCAGCCGTTACATCATTTTTTACCGGTTTTTCCTCTTTCTTTACTATTTCTTTCTTCTGCTCCTCTTTTCTGTCATTATCAACTTCTTCTTCTTTTTTCTTTTTCTGTTGAGGGCCGAATATCCCTTCCTCCCAGTTCACAACATTTTCACCGTCTTCAACTTCAACCGCACCCGTAAAGGGATCATTTGATTCAGAAAAAACGAATGGAGAAACTGCAAGAATTGATATAAAAACAATTTTTAAAAGACATTTTTTTAAGGTCATCTAGTTATCCGTCAAGACAACAAACATTGAAACAACAGTATCTGATTCGCGAGCTTCAAGAACTATTTCCTGGGTATGCCGGAACTTTCCTGAAACCGCTTTTGCAACGATCTTCATTTTCCCGAAACGGTCTGTCTTTACAACAAAAGGTATCGAATTTACTCCTTTTTTGAGCTCACCTGTCCATTCATGGTTTTTTCTGCTCTTTATTTCAGGATTGTCAGAATGGAACGAAATCCCTTCGTCAAGATCAAGTGAAAATTTAACATTTCTAAGATCATCAGCGGCATTGTAGACAAGTTTTATCGTCACAGGTCTGCCACCGGCAACAGTTGACTCGTGTATAAGGTATCTTTCGATCTTTTCTGAACTGTTATTGAAAACTGCAAATGAGACCGAACAGACAACTGCAGCAACAGCCGCCACGGCAAGCAAGGGCTTTATGAACTTGCTAAATTTATTGTTGTTTTTAACTGCCACTGCATTTAATTTATTGTGAAGGGAATGCTTTATATGAAGTGGAACTGTTATTTTTTCCTTTTTCCCGGCCGCAATAAGTTCACTTAGTATTTTTTCAGATCTTTCAGTCACAGTTTGAACTCCTTATTCCCAACCACTCCGATAATTAAGACACCGTTATCTTGTTGGAAGTTACACATCATTTAAAGTATTCCATGTTATTTTCTATCAACTGTTCAAGCCGGGCTCGTGCCCTGTGAAGCCGGACTTTAAGAAGATTCTTATCAATTTCAAGGAGTTGCGCAGCTTCATCATGATCCATTTCCTGAAGATCGACGAGCGTAATAACTTCAGAATATGATACAGGAAGGAACGAAATAAGTTTTCTAAGCATTACCGCCCTGTCATCAGATATTAGAGAGAGCTCCTGTTTTTCATCAATTGACGGCTCAAAACCTTCAAGATCTTCAATACTCAGGTCTCCGCATTTTCTTTCAAATTTGAGATGATCGAAATAGGCATTCCTGATTATTTTCCAAAGCCATGTTGAAAAAGAGGACTTGAAAGAGAATTTTCCAATGTTCAGATATGCTTTAATTACCGCTTCCTGATAAATGTCCTCGGCAGCGCTTCTGTTCCCTCCGCTTATTGAAAGAGCAAATGAAAACACTTTATCTTCAACACTTTCAAGTAGTTCCTCAAATGACCTGACATCACCCAGGGCCGCATTTTCTATTAATTTTCTTTCTTTTGAAGCTGTCATTTTAAGGATTTCTGATGTTCATTCCTGTATGCTCTTTTATGAGCCCGACGACCTTGCTCTTTGTATCACGGAGATACCACTTTTTCTGCTCAAAAGGCATGAAAGAGCTTTTTATCCCGTTTATGACAAGGTCAAGAATGTTCTGGCATGTAAGGTTGAAAGTGTTGTAGATCAGCTCATATTCCTTTGACATTGTTGTGTCGGTTATCAGCCGGTTGTCGGTATTTATCGTAGCCCTGATACCAAGATCGAGATAAAATTTGAGAGGATGCGATTTTATGTTCCTTACCGCTCCGGTCTGGACATTGCTTGAAGGGCACAGTTCAAGAGGTATCCTGTGGTCATTGACATAGTTGAGCAGATCGCCGTCCTCTCTGAGCCGGACACCGTGACCGATCCTGTGTGCCCCGCAGTAATGAAGTGCCTGATGAATGCTCTCGGGTCCGTATGCCTCTCCGGCGTGTATTGTCACATTGACATTGTTTGAAAGGATGAGTGAAAATGCTTCAAGATGATCTCTTGCCGGATAGTTGTATTCAGCACCTGCAAGATCAAATCCGACAACACCTCTGTTCTTGAAAGCTACAGCAAGTTCGGCCATTCTGAGACTCACTTCAGGAGAGATATTCCTTATTCCGCAGATGATGACTCCGCTGTTGACCTTGAAATCACGCTGTCCCGCCTTCAGCCCTTCGACAACAGATTCAACAATTGCAGGAAGAGGAAGGCCCAGGTTAGTGTGAAGCACAGGCGAGTAACGAACTTCAAAATATTCGATGTTCTCACTAGCGCAGTCTTCACAAAGTTCATAAGCCGCCCTGTAAAGCCCTTCCCGTGTCTGGAGAACTTTCAAAGTAATATCAAACCCTTTGAGATAATCATTCAGTGATTTATGGGTTTTGCCAGGACCGATGAGCGCTTTCAGTTCTTCAACATTTGAAGCCCCGAGCTCTATCTTTTCCTTTTTTGCAAGCTCGAGTATCGTTTCAAGACGGAGCGATCCGTCAAGATGGACATGAAGATCAGTTTTAGGAAGTATCCGGAAAAATTCAGAGGTAAGCTTTTCTGTGCATTTGAGTCCTGAATCCCCTTTTTTGCTTAGTTCAGAACTTTGCACTCGATGATCTCCATGTTGAACATATTGGCGACACCTTCCACCCTGAGTTCTTCACCGACTCTTATATTGTGGGTGAATATTGTGACTCTTCCCTTGTTGGAATAGGGCTCCTGAACATAGCAGATCTCTTTTATCAATTCTTCTTCAAGAGTCACTTCTGCACGGTATATCTTGTCGTTGTTGAGATAATAGGTTTCAGATTTTGCGATCGATGAACCCTCAAGCTGGAGAATGTAATATGTGACCTTCCCCTCTTCGCTGGTATTTGCCGGATCATCGGCAAAAAATATCTGGATTATCGGAACTTCGTGTCCTGAACTGATCTTGATCGATTTTTTTATCGCCCACATCGCTGAATTTATTGAGATACTGTTGTTTTCAAGGTCAAGATATGTCAGATTGCCTGATCCGTACTGAATATTTTCCGCCGCCGCATTTCCGTCATTTATAACGCCCAGAAAACTGAACCGCACATCCCACACTTCGTTTTCAGGATCATCGTCACTGACCCCTGTTTCATCAGGATAATCCTTGTAATAAGATTCGCTGTCGGTCAGATAGCTCGGATTGCTGTACTTATCTGTCGTCTCCTGAATGCATGACAACATGAAAAGCACCGGTAAGATCATGAAAACAAATTTAATATTCATCGCTGACTCCAAATGTCCCGAACATAAAACAGAGCATTATACCACAAACTTGAAACCTATCAATATTTTGTTTGTATACAAATTCTTAATAAGAAGTCTTTAAGGATCAGATTCTGAAATTATTCCTTCGTCTCAACGGTATAAAAAGCACTGACTTTCTTTTCTTCACCGTTCTCGGTCCAGATCAATTCTGCACCAAATACATCTAAGGTTTCATTTAACCACCCAGACATTGATTTTCCATCTTTTTTTGAAAAAATATCTAGGTATTTTGATTTAATATCAACATCGTACATACTAATAAAACCCCATGATACTGAATCAAAAAAAGTGTCGGTATGAAACCTCAATCCCAGAGGACCGGGAATACAATCTTCATTTGAATCCGGAGGAGTTCCGAATGAACAAAATGTCATTTCACCGAACTCTATGGTTTCAGGAACAAAATCAGGACATTCAACAGCTTCATCTCCTCCTGTTTCAGTATTCTCCTGAAAACAATCAGAGTTCTTTATAAATTTCATTTTCTGAATAGTTGAAATCAATTCCTCAATATCAATATCCCAGTAATCATCAATGTTTCCACATCTTGTTCCTGCACTGTATTTGAGTTCCATCCTGTTGTCTTCAACCTGAGAAGTTTCACCCCATGACAAGTCAGTACATGCAGGTGCTTTGCAGCCATTAAAAAACATGAAAATCATCAATGCCCAAAACAGCAATATTATTTTATTCATCTTTATCCTCCATTGGAACAATTATGAATGTTTTCTTACTTTCACTTTTTGTAATCCTTGCCAAAACAAATTCATTTGAGTTCTCGTTTAGAACATACATTACTTGCCCTTTTTCAGCTTCTTCGATTGTAACACTTTTTGAAAGTTCTTCAACTGCTTTTTCTTCTTGAAGTTCCCCCAAAAAATCTGAGATAAAAACAGAGAGTCTTTTAAAAACAAATACTTAGCTTAAAAAACAAGTGAAACTTAAAAAAATGGGGGAACTTTTTATTTAAAAAAGATAAA
>Ga0209717_1001740_pt1 | contig 22629 bp, 19 predicted proteins | sample AD_UKC048_MetaG_FD_184418 | JGI IMG/M metagenome (GOLD analysis project Ga0209717, IMG submission 184418) | Active sludge microbial communities of municipal wastewater-treating anaerobic digesters from USA - AD_UKC048_MetaG (SPAdes) (version 2) | ecosystem: Engineered > Bioreactor > Anaerobic >... | reverse complement strand
AGAGTATATTGATTATTATAACAACGATAGAATAAAGGCTAACTTAAAAGGAATGAGCCCTGTAAAATACAGAACCCATTCCATTATAAATTAATATTAATCCGTCCAACTTTTTGGGGTCACTTCAAATTTGGGGCTTTTCTTTTGAGGTACCTGGCGGAGTCGAACCGCCGTAGTCGGTTTTGCAGACCGATGCCTAGCCACTCGGCCAAGGTACCGATTATTGTGCCCGCAAAGATACAAAAAAAATCAAATCTCAAAACTTACGGGTCAATCTATGCAAAATTTCTTTCGAGTGTGACGCTAACTCTCTCAATTTTACCCCCTAAGGGTGGGTTCATTTTCGACACTTTAACTCGAATTCTGGTAATTTCTGGAAAGTTGGAGTGAATTGAGGTGATTATTCTCTCCGAAACATGCTCAAGCAACTTCGACTTTATCTTCATCTCCTCCTTAATCAGATTATAAATTACCTGATAGTTTACTGTATCATGGAGTTTGTCACTTTGCTGTGCTTTAGTGGTATCGGTTTCCACTAAAATATCAACTAAAAACTGGTTTCCAACCACCTGTTCCTCCTGAAAGCATCCGTGGTATGCGTAAAACTCAATATTTTCGACTTGTATTATGGCCATATTTTTTCATTTAGTACGAGGAAGCAAAGAAAAACAAAGTTACAAAGTTGTACAACGAAATGTCAATTAAAAATTGTTACCATAAACCATATTATTATCCACAAATTTCTAATTTTGCCATCTTGAATTAATTGTAAGCAAATGGAAAGCGAAAATTTAAAAATTGAAACCTCAGCCGAAAAAACTAAGAATTTTCTTGAGGAGATTGTTGAAGAGGATATCCGCACAGGTAAACACGGAGGTAGGGTTTTAACCCGTTTCCCGCCAGAACCCAACGGATATTTGCATATTGGTCACGCAAAATCCATTTGCCTTAACTTTGGTCTAGCCCAAAAGTATAATGGTAAAACCAACCTCCGTTTCGACGACACTAATCCTGTTAAGGAAGATGTGGAGTACGTAAACTCTATTAAGGAGGATATTGAGTGGCTAGGATTTAAGTGGGCCAATGAATTTTATGCATCCGACTATTTTGAACAGCTTTACCAGTGGGCCGAACTATTAATTCAGAAACAGCTAGCTTACGTTGATGACCAAACCCAGGAAGAAATTCGCACAAACCGCGGAACTGTTACTCAACCTGGTAAGGATAGCCCTTACAGAAATCGTTCTGTTGAGGAGAATCTCGATTTGTTCCGTCGTATGCGTGCTGGCGAGTTTAAAGATGGCGAAAAGGTTTTACGTGGAAAAATTGATATGGCGCATCCTAATATGCTAATGCGCGACCCAATTCTTTACCGTATTATCCATACCGAGCATCACCGCACAGGCGATAAATGGTGTATTTATCCGATGTATGATTACGCTCACGGACAGTGCGACTCCATTGAGCAAATTACTCATTCAATTTGCACTTTGGAGTTTGACGTTCACCGTCCGCTTTATGATTGGTTTATCGAGAAACTCGAAATATTCCCTTCGCACCAATACGAGTTTGCGCGCCTAAACATCAACTATACAGTGATGAGCAAGCGTAAATTATTGCAACTAGTTCAGGAGAAAACTGTAATGGGTTGGGACGACCCACGTATGCCCACAATCTGCGGACTACGCCGTAGGGGTTACACTCCAGAGTCAATCCGTTACTTTGCTGAAAAGGTGGGCGTTGCAAAGCGCGATAATGTTATAGACCTCTCACTGCTTGAGTTCTGCTTACGCGAAGATTTGAACAAGCGCGCCGAGCGCCGTATGGCTGTTCTGAACCCACTAAAGGTTGTTATCACAAACTATCCCGAAGGGCAAGTGGAGGAGTTACCAGCAACCAATAATCCGGAGGATGAATCGGCAGGAAAACGAATGGTTCCATTTAGCCGTGTAATTTTCATTGAGCAGGACGATTTTATGGAGAATCCTCCAAAAAAATACTTCCGTTTAGCTCCAGGCCAGGAAGTTCGTTTACGCTACGCATATTTCATAAAGTGTGAAGAGGTGATTAAGGATGCTCAAGGCAATGTGGTTGAACTCCGTTGTACCTACGACCCTGCATCGCGCGGAGGAAACTCCCCCGATGGACGTAAGGTTCAAGGAACCATTCACTGGGTATCGGCACAGCATGCCGTTAAGGCCGAGATTCGTTTGTTCGATAGGCTATTCGCAAAAGCCGATCCCGATGATGTTGAGGAGGGAACCGACTGGAAATCGTCCATCAACTCAGAATCGCTAAAAGTAATCGAAGGATTGCTTGAGCCATCCTTGCAAAATGTTAAGCATTTGGATAAGTTCCAGTTTGAACGTCTTGGTTATTTCAGTGTCGATTACGATTCTGCACCTAACAAGTTGGTGTTTAACCGTACAGTCACATTAAAGGATACCTGGGCAAAGATTGCAGGACAGTAACAAGCCCTAAACAGTATATTATTATGGAATTCCAGATTTATTTCTGGAATTTCTTTTTAAAAAAAGTAATGTCCGTGAACACCCAAAAGCAAAACCTGCTATATTTGTTATCGTAAAACTGTCCTGTTGTGTAATTGGCAACACGTCTGACTCTGGATCAGAAGATTCTAGGTTCGAATCCTTGCAGGACAACAACAGCCGCTTAATTCAAATTAGGCGGTTTTTTGTTGGAAAGAGTTGGGCCTAATAAATTTTTCAACAAATTTGTATCACTTTGATTTAAACTCAATTATTTTTATACTTTTGTCTGTTAACCCTAAACAAACTGTAAGTTGGAATTAGAATCTGCTATTCAGGAACTTCTATCCCGATTAGAATTTGTAAGCCTTCCGGGCTTAGGCAGTTTTGAAAAAAAATACGAACACGCCACGCCTTCTGCCGATGGTAAATCGTTCGATCCTCCACGTGAGTTTTTTGTTTTCGACACAAAAAGGGTGTTTAATGATGAGGCATTAGAAAACTTTGTGGCAGAAAGTTTCGGTTTAGACCACGGGAAAGCCACAGAGGTTGTTGAAAAGTTTGTTGCGGGGATTAAAGGAAGGCTGGAGTCTAACACCGAGGTTGTATTCCCAGGAGTTGGTATTTTAATGAGAAACTCTGGAGGAACAATAGAATTAACCTCATCCGATGATGTTATTAGCCAAACATTTGGACTTGGTAGGGTTGAGGTAAGCACAAAAGTAACAGAGAAGAAAAAAGTTGAGATAGTTACTCCAACCCTAAAGCCAGAGCCAAAACCCTTTGTAAAACAAGAGGATAAAGCCAAGCCAGCGCCAAAGCCTCAATCTAAAAAAGGTATCTTTGTACCCGTTTTTATTATTCTTGCAATAATGGCAATTGCTGCAACTTTGGTTTTTGTACCCGAACTCCGATTCTGGGAGAACATAAAGTCAAGTAGCGAGAATCAGGTAGTTCAAACTACGCTAGAAAGCGAAGTAGTGGTATTGCCATCTGATTCATCTGTGACGACAAATGATTCTTTAGAAACTACTGAGAATATTAACTCGACTGATACAGCCAAGGTAACTCAACCCGAAAAATCGCCAGTAATTGCCGTTACCGATAAAAAAGCCGCTTTGTACTATCAGGAAACCTCTACACCTGAGAGTAAAACTTTTTACATTATAGCTGGTAGTTTTTCACAGGAAAACAATGCTCAAAAATTGATTCAAGAACTGTCAGCAAAAGGCTATAGGCCAATCTTGCTGCAAACAGATAATATGTACCGCGTAGCGGTTTATAAATTCACAAACAGGGACAGAGCATTACGAGAACTGGAGCGATTAAAAGCCCAGAAGTTAAGTAATAAGGTTTGGCTGCTAAGTATATAAAACAAAACCCTCAAGAACTTGAGGGTTTTGTTTTAATATTCATGTGAGTTTATTTAACAGTGGAGCCATTTGCAACATCATCGGAAGGCTGAACAAACTTTAGTTTTCCGTCGGCATCCTCGGCCATTAAAATCATTCCGTGCGACTCAATTCCTTTAATACTTCGTGGCTCAAGGTTAACAAGAATTGAGACCTGACGCCCAACAACCTGCTCTGGAGTAAAGTGTTCTGCTATGCCAGAAACAAGAGTTCTTGTGTCGATACCCGTGTCAACCTTCAATTTCATCAACTTTTGGGTTTTAGGAACTCGCTCTGCTTCTAGTACTTTCCCAATACGGATGTCCATTTTCGAAAAATCATCGTAGGAAACAGCGTCTTTCTGTGGTTGAACATTAACAACTTGTTTCTGGGCATTTGCCTCTTTTGTTGCCTGCAATTTAGCTAGTTGAACATTTATTGTTTCATCCTCAATCTTATCGAACAATAATTCGGGTTGATTCAACTTGTGTCCAGCTTTCAAAAGATTGGCACTTCCAGCATGCTCCCATTTATTATCAGCAAAATCAATCATCTTTCGGATTTTATCCGCAGTGAAAGGCAAAAATGGCTCAAGCAGTATGGCGAGGTTTGCAGTTATCTGCATCGATATGTTAAGAATTGTTGCAACCCTCTCTGGGTCTTGTTTATACATTTTCCAAGGCTCTGTATCGGCCAAGTACTTATTACCTAAACGTGCAAGGTTCATGGCCTCTTTTAATGCCTCGCGGAAACGGAACTCTTCCAAGTTCGACTCAATGGCCTGTTTAATTCTTGGTATTTCGGCAATCGTTTCCTTATCGTAGTCAAGTATTTCAGCGGCAGCAGGTATCTTACTATCAAAATACTTCTGAGTAAGTACCATTGCTCTATTTATAAAGTTCCCAAGGATTGCAACCAACTCACTGTTATTGCGGGTTTGAAAATCCTTCCAAGTAAAATCATTATCCTTAGTTTCGGGCATATTAGCGGTTAAAACGTACCTAAGTACATCCTGTTTTCCGGGGAACTCCTCTAGATACTCGTGCAGCCATACTGCCCAATTTCTTGAGGTAGATATTTTATCGCCTTCAAGGTTAAGGAATTCATTGGCTGGAACATTATCGGGCAGAATATAACTCCCTTCAGCCTTAAGCATTGCTGGGAAAATAATGCAGTGGAAAACAATATTGTCCTTACCAATAAAGTGAATCATTCTGGTATCAGGACTCTTCCAGTATTTCTCCCATTCAGGCGTACACTCCTTTGTTGCAGATATATAACCAATAGGCGCATCGAACCATACGTAAAGCACTTTCCCTTCGGAGCCCTCCACGGGAACAGGTACACCCCAATCTAAATCGCGACTTACCGCACGAGGTTGCAAGCCTTGGTCGAGCCAACTCTTACACTGTCCATAAACATTGGTTTTCCACTCTTTATGCTCCTGAAGAATCCACTTTTCTAAATCAGGTTGAAACTTATCTAAAGGCAAGAACCAGTGTTTGGTGGCTTTCAAAACTGGTTTAGACCCACTTAAGGTTGATTTAGGGTCAATTAAGTCTGTTGGGTTTAAGCTGGTTCCACATTTTTCACACTGGTCGCCATAAGCCCTATCGTTGCTGCAATGCGGACAGGTTCCTGTGATATATCTATCGGCCAGAAATTGCTTAACCTCCTCGTCGTAGTATTGCTCTGTGGTTTTCTCAATAAAAACGCCCTTATCGTAAAGGTTACGGAAAAACTCACTTGCGGTTTGGTAATGAACTCTTGATGTTGTTCTGGAATAGATATCGAAAGAAATACCAAATTTTTCGAAAGAATCCTTAATTATGGAGTTATATTTATCTACAACAGCCTGAGGTGTAGTATTTTCCTGACGAGCCTTAATTGTAATAGGCACTCCGTGCTCATCGGAACCACAAACAGAAATAACCTCTACCCCCTTTTCCCTCAAATAACGGGTGTAAATATCGGAAGGGATATAAACCCCTGCAAGGTGCCCAATGTGAACTGGGCCATTGGCGTAGGGCAAAGCCGAAGTTATCAGGTATCGCTTAAAATTCTTCATATCAACTTGTTATAACAGTATTGTTTTTTCTTAAAAGATTACAAATCTACACTAAAAACTTAAATGTTTGACAGTAAACGTTAAGCCAATTTCAAATTTTAGCTCAGTTGGAGCCAATATCTCTTAATCGAAAATAAAACGGATTATGCTTAGGCGATACTCTAAAAAATTCCTAATTTTATGCAAATTAAAGATTTTGAAAAGGATTCTTTATGGAAAACATCACTCCTCCATATCTAAAACCTGGCGATACCATTGCAATTGTTGCCCCTGCACGCTTTGTTACCCGCGACGAAATGCAGCCAACCATTAGGTTTTTAACCGCTAAGGGATTTATGGTTAAAACATCGCCTCGCCTTTTTTCGCAACATTACCAGTTTGCAGGGACAGACCAGGAGCGTGCTGAGGATTTTATGGAGATGATAGAAGACAAATCCGTAAGGGCTATTCTTTGCGCTAGAGGCGGATATGGCTCTGTTCGAATTCTGGAGTTAATCAATTTGCGCAAGTTGCAACTTAATCCTAAGTGGATTATTGGGTATAGCGATATTACGGTTCTTCACAGTATTATTAGTAGCTGGTATGGCATGGAAACTTTACATGCCACGATGCCCATAAACTTTACAAGCGATATCTCCGGAAATGAGTCGTTCAATCGGTTAGTTAAGGCTCTTTCTGGGGAGCAATTATCCTATAAAATACCCCATCATCATTTCAATCATTTTGGCAAATCTTCAGGATTAATGGCTGGTGGGAATCTGTCGATTCTTAATAGTTTAATTGGAACCGATGCCGACATAACACCTCAAGATAGAATACTTTTCATTGAGGATTTGGACGAATACCTCTATCATATAGATAGAATGATGATGCATCTTAAACGAAGTGGAAAATTAAAAACGATTGCAGGCCTAGTTGTAGGTTCATTCTCGGATATGAAGGATAACAAAACTCCTTTTGGTTCCGATGCCTACGAAATAATAAATAGCATAATGAAAGATTACAATATTCCCGTTTGTTACGGTTTCCCCGCTGGACATACAGAACCTAACTATCCTCTAATAATAGGACGTAATGTTCAACTTGTGGTTAACGAGGAGGGCGCCGAGCTAACTTTCTCGATACCTGCTAACTTAGGAGTTCACGAAAATCAGGAGGAATAGCAAATAGACCTTCAGGGAGTTTCGCTTGCTTAATGTCAACTATTTTGGCACTTTCTTTTACCTTTCGCAACAATGTTCTATCAACTGATAGCAGTGGAAAATACCCATTTGTATTGGGAAATAGGCCTAGTATTCTAAGTGGCGTTTCGCTTCGGCTAATAATACTGATTAACGACTGCATAAACCCAAACTCCTTGGCAGTAACCCAATAGGTAACCTCTGTGTTTTTCGATTTATCCCTAACACGCCACTGATGACAAGTAACCCCATTTATGCTCATCGTATTTTGGGTTTTGATAATGTCCACTTGTGCATTATGCCTATTTGTACTAATTGGAACTTCGGTATATAACTTTTCCCTCAACGACAGAGCGTAAATTTTTTCTTTAGATAAATCTACCAGATAGCTGCGGTTAATTGTATTCCGTTTAGTTATCTCATCAATCCGAACAATATCCTTTTTAACGCTAATCTCAATTTGGAGGGTATCGTATATGCTCTCCTTTATAATTTTGATTTTGCCTTCGAAATTATCTATATTTGATAATGAGGAATGGGAAAAAAGACACAGAAAGGTTATTATGGTTAACAAACTTCTCATTAAGTAAAGTTTTGTGATTATCCATATACTTAATCGGAATTTAAGCAAATTTGTTTCAGGTTGCTCTGTTAAAACTTAGTTTTATCCCATAAATTTGACCATTGGTCAACAGGATGTCAACATTTATGGGATTTTTAGAAACATTTCCAAAAAGGTGATATGCATCAACATAAAGAGTTAGGCGATTTAGGCGAAGATATTGCAGTTGAGTATTTGCAAACCAAGGGTTACAAAATACTTAACAGGAAATGGCATTACGGCCATAAAGAGTTGGACATTGTGGCTATGGACAAAGGTATGCTAGTGATTGTTGAAGTTAAAACCCGCAAAAGCGATTACTGGGAAGAGCCCAAAGATGCCGTTAAGCGTAAAAAACAAAAAAATATGGTGGATGCTGCCGATGCTTACATTCAGGAATTCAACATTGAAGCAGAAGTTCGGTTCGATGTGGTATCGGTACTAATTCAAGGTCATAAACACGTAATTGAGCATATTGAGGATGCTTTTTACCCAACACTTTAAACTATGGACATTGTTGAACTGAGAGACTATTGCATATCGAAACCCAATGTAACAGAGGGCTTTCCTTTCGATGAGGATACTTTAGTTTTTAAGGTAAACGGAAAAATGTTTGCGTTAACAAATCTAACCGGCGACTTAACTATTAACCTAAAATGTAACCCTGAAAAAGCTATTGAACTGCGCGAAATGTACCCCGCAGTTGAGCCAGGGTACCACATGAACAAGCAACACTGGAACACCGTTCGAATTGACGGTTCAATCCCTGCAAGTCTTATAAAAGAGTGGATTGACCATTCCTACAGCCTGGTAAATAAAAGAAAAAGCAAAAAACAATAAACACTGATTCCAATAGTTTTATTTTAGTAACTTTGGTACATAAATTGTTGATTCATCAAAAACTAATTTAAAAAATATATGAGCCACAAGTTTAACTTAATTGCAATTGTCCTGATAATGTTTGGACTACAAACATACGCTCAGGACAGTTACACCGTTACCCGTATTAATGGTAAGGTGATAAATTACAAAACAGGTACAGAGCTTAAGGCCGGAGATATCCTGCAATCGTCCGACAAAGTTACTTTCGATTCGTTCGACTCTTACATTATCTCCATTAGTCAGAACACCGGTCGTTATATGATGAAAATGCACTTACCTCCATCACCCGAGGCTGTTCAGCAGTTAACAGTTACCGTAAAAGAGGTTGCTGTTCCTACAAAACGCCGAAGCCTAATGGCAGAGCGTTACAAACCAGAGGAAAAAGAGGTGGCCGACCTAAAGGGATACTTTGGTAACGATAAGTTTTCAGTAATAGGCGATAAGGTATCAATTCCTGTAAGTGCAGGAAATTATCAAATTGATGAAAACAAATTCATTGTATTCTACTATAGGGTAAACAACAATCCTGTATCGAAAAAACTAGGATACGAGCAGAATGCACTATTGGTGGAGAAAGATAAACTTTTGGCAACAAACGCAGGAAGTATCGCATCAAATGAAATACCTAGCATAGCGGTTTATTTGTACGAGAAGAATACCCGCACTAGTGAAGAAATTACAAAATTCGACCTTGTTTTTGTTGATCAGGAGGCATTAACAAACGAATTTTACACTATTCTTCCAATTCTTCGTCGCCAAAAAATGAGCAACGACGATATAAAGAAGTATTTAATTGAATACTACTTTGATTTTTACGGGGCAACAGACTCTAAATCAATTAAGCAATTCGTAGACAACTTGGTGGATAACGCAAAGATTTAATATGTAATGCATAGAAAAGAGGAGGGAGGTTAAAACCCTCCCTTTTTTATATCTATTCAACCTCTCCAATAATTACCACGTAGTTTTTGCCATACTTTTTAGCACACTTGGGGCAAGTGGTATACCACATATACCATTTCTTTATGGTTAAGCCTTTTTCGGCAACAGTTACTTTAAAATCCTCGCTCCATTTGCCGGTATCTTTAAAGGGTCCTTCGTAAACTTTGCTGAAGAACTTTCCGCTTAACTTTACATTCTCTGCGTTGGCAACCTCTTTATCTAACGCAAGGTAAACATCCATATTCCATTTCGATGTGTGGTCCGAGAGGCAAAGGTAGTCCGGCATTGTTGCGTTGGCTGCGGTAACTTTTTCATCGAGGCGTTTCATGGTTTTGCCAAACCCAAATGGCATATAAAAGATAGTAAAAACCTTGTCCTTTATAAATGGCTTATTGTACCACTCCAGCATTTTTCCGTCCCAGTTTGCTGGGTCGAATGGTGGGCAGCAGGTTGAGTTTTCTTTTTCCATAAATGTATTGTTTAGGTTAAGTCAAATTTACATAGATATTTTACTTAAAATCAAATTTTTAATGGAGAATAAATTATTTGCATTAGTTGATTTTAAACGAGTAAATAACCTCAACATTACCCTTTATCATTGAAAGTACTGGGCAAATTCCCTCAATCATTCCTAAAACCTTATTCATTTCATCGGAGGTTAGGTTTTCGCTTTTTATGTTAATCTCCAATGTAACTGATTTAAACCCCGTTGGATGTTCCTGTTTCCTGTTGCCAATGCTGGAGATTTCGAATGATTGAATTGACTTTTGCATCTTTCTGAGCAATACAAGTATTGCAGTTCCGGCACACGATGAAAGGCTTAGCAGGAATAGTTCCAAAGATGTGTAGCCAGCATTATCGCCTATAGGCGGAGTGTAATCAATCATAACGGGATTGTTACCATCGACAGAGCCCTTGAATTGAACTTTTTCGTTGATTAGTTGGATTGAACTTCGGAGTTCCTTCGATTTGTCAATTTTGTTTTCCATTGTTTTAGTTTTTAAATTCCTTACAGTTGTACTCTACCTTTTTAATCAGAAACTCGCCATAGCAAAAATCTCCTTCGGGGCGACGGTAAATTGCTTTTGCTCCGTTAGGAAGTCTATAGCCATTTATCTGCGCATATCCTCCAAAAACTGGAGTTACCCAAGGGTAGTTTTTATAAGTTTTACCATCTTTTGTTTCAAACCTATCGTTGCTGATAAAGTTAATTAATTCCCCAGTCTCATTGAAGAAAAGTGTGGCAGAAATTATAATGCCTCCATTAGTAAAGTAAGCCTTAACCGATGAAGAATCTATTTCCTCCCACCGAATACGCTTGTCGATAAGCGTTGCTGGAGCCATAAAGCACATATCGTTAAATACAGTAACAGTTTCACCCTGATTCATTTCTGAGCCTTGTGCATTAACAATGGTGAATAGTCCTGCCAGTTTTATATGCATTATGGCTGTTTCCTGCTTATAAAGATGAATACCAGAGGCAGGTATACCCATTTTTCGGGCTTTAATATAGAAAACACGTGTTGGATTATCGGTAAAGTTATACTGTGCCGAGGTTAATTTCATCCATTTATCCTCAGGATTAGAGCGGATTACTCCCTCAAATTCAACCCTAAAGTTTACAACCTTTTCCTTCCCAACTGCTCCAACATACCGAAGGTAGCGTTGCACAAGTGAAGGTAGATGCTGTATATCCATCTCCGTTAGGATATCGCTATTAACATTTTTGGTTCTTTCGAGTCCAGCCAGAACCTCTTTTTCGTAAGTCTTTTTCATGCTTTGAGAATAACTTTGGATGAACATACTTAGAAATGCCACAATAATCAATAATTCTCTCATTTTTCTAATTGTTAGAATGATTTAAACTCAACTCACTAACCAATTCGACAACTCTGTTTTCATCTATTTTTGATATTGTTTGAGACACACCAGAAATCTTTTTCACCAGAAACTTCTCAATAAAATTCATCTTTTCTATAATAAATTCGCCGCCAACAACCTTTTTGCTTATGGCGTGGTTGCGAAGCAACTCAGGGAATGACATTTTCAACTCGTTATCGAATTCTGGCTCGTTCATTGCGCAGATAAAAAGCCCCACGCGCATTTGTAAAAGTTGAACCATATTTCGTTGGCAGAATTCTCTTACCTTTCGCTGAATGCCTCCTGCGTGGATTGAGCCACCTATTATCACCTGTTGATACTGTGTTAAATCGATATGCCCACTCTTCTTGAGGTTAATTAAGGTTGTATTGCCCAACTTTGATGCAATTATATTTGCTACCTTCTCGGTTGTTCCGTGCGATGTAGCGTAAACAATGGCTGTTTTCATTTTTTCAAGATTGATATTAAAACTCGTAAATAATTCCGTATTTCATAAACGAAGTACCAGGCATTTCGAAATCGGTTTTATTGTAGAAATCTTCGTAAACCTGAGTGCCACGATACCCCTCGAAAAAGAATCCAACTTTTGCTCCATTCTTCAACCTGAATGGAGTGGTTGATACTCCAAGGGTAAACCCGTTTGAGAACGCTTTTGTGCTGTAATCAGGTAGGCTTGTTCCGCTACTTGAAACGTTGAACATATTAATTTGGGCCAAGTAACCGAGTTTAACCTGAAATAAACCTTGTGGATTGTTCTTGCGGAAAAAAGGAATGCTGTAAGTTACAGGAATCATCACTTGCGATGTTCCTACTTTTCTTGTTCCAGAGTATCCATTTGTTGCATCGTTGTAAGTGAAGGTTTGGTTGTTGTACATAAAATCCACACCTGTTTCCACTGCGTTTCTTTTTAATGGTAGAATAACCCTTGCGCCAGCGTTAAAGCCAGTTTTTGTAGCCCCAGAGTAGGCATCAACATCGGCATTGGGAACTACTTTCATATCGGTATTCTCGGTAATTCCGCCCTTGTTGGCACCAGCCTGCACTCTATAGGTAGGCTTCCATTTTGCCTGCTCGGTTGTTTGTTGTGTGGTTGAGCAACCCATAAGCGCAACCAACAGTAAAATTGAAATTTTCCTTTGCATAATCTTTAGAATTTTAGATTTCAGATAAATTATCTAGCATCTTGAGTCTAATGTCTAGAGTCTGATTTTATGCAAAGGAATATGAACTCAATACAAAGGGAGTCTCAGTAGTGTGTTTTATGGTCTCAACTTTTTGGAAAGGGAAAAACTTGGGGTCTCAACTTTTTGATACGCCTTGGAAATACTCGCTAGGAGTGACTCCTACATTTTTTTTGAATACCCTGTTGAATGTTGCCTTAGAATTAAAACCGCAGTCGTAAGCTAAGCTGATTAAGGTGAAGTTTTGATTTTTAGGATTCTTACAAAGTTCCTTGAACTCCTCAATTCGATGATGGTTAATAAAATCGAAAAAGTTCATACTTAAGCGTCCGTTCAGTATCCCGGAAAGGTATTCGGGCGTAACGCCAAGTTCATCGCTTAACTTTGCAATTGTGATATCGGGGTTTATGTATGGCTTTTGTTCCTTCATATGGCTAAGAAGCTTATGAACAAAATCTTCCTCATCCCTTTTTATATTAGTTTCTTGTATTGGAATGCTTGCGGCTTTATCCATATCGAACCTTATGGTTTGAACGCTAAATAGGCTTCCTTGGCGTAATCCGAAAAAGCCCAGCACCATTACAAATACCGAGGCTATACTAAACCCAATTACCTGAAGCAACTCATAGGTAAAAAGTTTTAGCATTGAATCAACAATGTATAGCAGGCTTATGCTGGCCAGAAATATTAGCGCAGAGAGTAGTAGAAATCGTAACCACGATAAATCCAGCTCATCGATATCGGAGAAGTAAGTTTTTATTCTTTTTCTGTACGACTTAATGAGAAAAAGTCCCCAAACAGTGTATCCCACATTAGAAAGGGCAATCATAGTTACCACAAGAGGGAAAACAAAATCCTTTTTAAATGCTTCGCTCTGGTCCATCTCAATTTTTACAGAGTCGGGCAAGAGAAACATTCTTACAAAAAGGAGAATTACTACTAAAACAAAAGGAATAGCGTGCAATAAATGTGTCCCTTTTAAACGAAACTTTTGGTTGGTTAACGATTCAATATAAAGCCAAAGCAGTGGTCCAACAAGAAGTATGAATGGCGTTGATGTTCCAATAGTCCAGGGGAAAATGTATCCATTTTTACGGCTATAAATCTCCAAGAAAGCAAATAGAATGATTAAGGCTGAAACAAAAAAATAGAACGACAGAATTTTATCGGAGACAACTTTACCCCTCTTGGTTACAACTAAAATCCAAAGGAAGAAGGAAAGAAAAAAACCAAATATTAGTATGATAGAAGTAATGGGCATAAACAGTTGGTTTATGCCCAAATATATTCATAATAATCAAAAATGCATACTAAGATTTAGATTCCTTTTAAGAATTCCAATGCATTTGCCAGAGCCTTCTTAGCTTCGGGATTATTTTCGTTTTGGTTTGCAGACGCCAAATCGGGCAAATAGTGGGTAAACTCCGAATTTGCAATGTACTGTGCTGCACGGCTACGCACCTCGGCTGAGGAGTCGTAAAGCAATCCTTGAACCCAGCGCTTGGCATCCCACGATACGTTTTGCTCTAGCCAGTTCAGCGCCTCAATCTTTTCAGTTGATGTTCCGTATAGGAATTTCTTGTAACAATCGGCCTCTTGGCTAAGCATTTCCTTTGTGAAAAGTATCTCTTTATTAAAAATTGTTGGTCTTACGGCATTCTGGCTATACTGAATATACTCTTTGCTAATTGTCCACCTAACCATTCTTGGTATTAGCCAGCGCATACCGGGAGTTGCCTCGGGGTGAGCAATTGTGCTGAATACCCTGCCTTTTCCAAAGTTATTGCCAATAAAAAATGGCTTATTGTTGGTCATATTTGTGGGAGCATTTCCCTCTTCGTGAACATCGCTTTGCATAATTGCCAAAGTTTCGAACGAAATTGAATCGGGAGCATCAACAAATACGGGACCTTCGTAGTACACAACATAGTTGGTGTCTCTATTGGCTAATTCTGGAAATATGGTTTTGCCTTGCTCTGTTAACGTAAATTTTGCAACACCATGACCACGGTTATCGTGCTCAATGTCAATTGCCTGAGCCCCGTTAATTGCTATACTAGCATATCCAGGAGTGTTGGAGAAAAGATACGCACCAGCACAAATGCCCACAGCACCTTTGCCCGAGGCTATAAATGTTTTAATTCTTTGGTGGTTCTCGTAACCAAGATTTAGAAACTGGCGACTGCCTCCACCCCCGGGGATAATTATTGCATCAAGTGTATCGAGGCAACCTGCAGCAATATCGGCGGTTGTAATGGTCGATACTATCATTTCTTTATCAATCTTAATGGCTTCAACGGTTTCCCATACACAGGTTTGAGCACCACCGTGGCCATCAAAAACACCAACACGTATTAGGGTGTCATTATTTTTTTTATTACACGCGGTTATTAATAATGAGGCGGTTAATAGGAAAAGAATACTATGCTTCATAAAAAATTAGTTTTTTCTCAAAAATATTAATAGTTACTGATTTATTGCAATACAATATCCTTTTATAGGATTCAAAATTTATCAACTTAAAAAAATCAATTATCTCCCAAATTTCCAATATCTTTGGGGATAATAAGATGTTCAATTTTCAATAATCGTACATCTAATTTCTAATATCTGTATTAATGAGTAAAAGTAAAAAAAGCAAGGATATTGGTTTTCCAAAGAAACGGATTACCAAAAAGGAGCTAAAGCAGGCCATTGTTGATGTTTTTGCCGATAAACCCGGCCAAAGTTTTAACTACAAGCAGTTGGCTACAATCATTGGGATTAAGGATGACCCAACGCGCAGAATGATTACCGATATTCTGTATGAGTTAGTTCAGGAGGAGCGAATTGTAGAGCTGTACCGTGGCAAATTCAAAATGGAGATGCAAAATTTGCTTGCTGTTGGTATCCTTGAGATGAATAACGATGGCACTGCCGATGTAATTACTGAGGATAATCGTGAGATTTTCATCCCTGAGTTTCGACTAAATCGTGCACTACATGGCGATAAGGTTGAGATTTCTATTTACCGTCATCGTCGGAGGGGGTTGTTTGAGGGTGAGGTTATAAGGGTGGTTGAGCGCGCTAAGCGCAACTTTGTGGGAACTATCACTCTGGGCAGAGATTTCGCCTTTGTGGTGCCCGATAATAGGCTGATGCCTTACGATATATTCATCCCTAAAATTGAACTTAGCGATGTTCAAAATGGTCAAAAGGTCATTGTTCAGATTACCGAGTGGCCTGCAAGGGAGAAAAATCCTATTGGAAAAATTGTTGATATTCTGGGCGACCCAGGCGTTCACGAGGTGGAAATGCATGCAATTCTTGCGGAGTTCGACCTGCCATATAAATTTCCAGAGGAACTTGATAGGGTTGCCGAAAAAATCAGCGAAAAAATTACCGATAAGGATTACAACGAAAGGCGCGATTTCCGAAATATTCCAACATTTACAATTGACCCATTCGATGCTAAGGACTTTGATGATGCCCTATCGGTTCAAATTCTTAAGAATGGAAATATTGAGGTTGGCGTTCACATTGCCGATGTTACACACTATGTAACACCCGATACTCCTATAGATGATGAGGCCATTGAGCGTGCAACATCGGTTTATTTAGTCGATAGGTGCGTTCCGATGCTTCCAGAGCGGTTGTCGAACTTTATTTGTTCGCTCCGACCCGATGAGGAGAAGCTATGCTTTTCGGCTGTTTTTGAGATGAACGAGAACACCGAGTTGCTTTCGCAGTGGTTTGGACGAACTGTAATTTTATCGAAAAGACGATTTACATACGAGGAAGCACAGGAGGTGATTGAGACTGGCAAGGGGGATATGCAGGACCAAATCCTGCTGCTTCATAAACTTGCTCAGACTTTGCGAAAGAACCGATTCAAGCAAGGAGCCATTGCATTTGAGCGCATTGAGGTGAAGTTCGATTTGGACGATAAAGGTAAACCGCTTGGCGTTTACTTCAAGGAGAATAAGGAGTCGAATCAACTCATTGAGGAGTTTATGCTTTTGGCAAACAAACGAGTTGCCGAGTACATTGGTAAAGAGCGTTCTGCTAAGCGCGAGTTGCCATTTGTGTACCGTATTCACGATAAGCCAAACCTTGAGAAGTTTGATGCTTTCCGTTCGTTTATTACTCGCTTTGGCTATAACATAACTGGCAATACCGATAAGCAAATCAGCAAAGCTATCAACAAGTTGATGGCCGAGGTAAAAGGTAAGCGCGAGCAGAATCTTATCGAAACACTTGCGCTACGGTCAATGGCTAAGGCGCGCTACTCGTCCGATAATATTGGGCATTACGGATTGTCGTTCCCCCATTACACGCACTTTACTTCGCCAATTCGTCGTTTCCCCGATATGATGGTTCATAGGTTGTTGGCTCATTACTTAAACAGCGATAAACCTAAGAACAAGGAACAATTAGAAACGCTTTGTAAACACTCCACCGATATGGAGATTCGGGCAACGGAAGCCGAAAGAGCATCTATCAAGTATAAGCAAGTAGAGTTTCTGCAGGATAAAATTGGGCAGAAGTTCAAAGGAGCAATTTCGGGAGTTACCAGTTTTGGCCTATTTGTTGAGCTCGAAGGTACACAGTGTGAAGGTTTGGTTGCAATGCGCGATTTAAATGACGATTACTATCAGTTCGACGAGGAATCTTATGCACTTGTTGGCGAACGTACAGGCAGACGATTCCAACTTGGTGATGAGGTTGAGGTTGAGGTTTGGCGCACCAATTTGGTTAAAAAGCAAATAGACTTCAGGCTTGTGGGAATGGAGTATGCCGAAATTCCACAACGCAATAGTCGTATCTCCAAACCCAAGCATAGCAGCTCGCATAAGCCCGAGAAAACAAGGGTTCGTGGGGTTGTAAAGTTTGGAGCAGGTTCCAAATCAAAAGGGAAGTCTAAACCGAAAGATAAAGGAAGAGGCGGAAAGAAAAGGCGATAATTTGTACTTACATAATTATTTAAAAAACAGAAATATGCGATTGTTCGATTTCCGGAAATGCCCTGTTTGTGGACATCAGTATTCAATTAAAAAGTATTTAAGGGAATTCCTGAGAAGTAATAGTGATAGCGTATGGCAATGTGAAAAGTGCAAAACTTTAATGACTTATAAAAGATATAAGTTAACATTTGTATTGTCAATTTTACCTCTAGTATTTACTAGCAGTCTGTCAGGTTTATTTAGTAATAAATTTCTTGGTTACACAATTGTAATCTCGATATCGATAGCGTGGTTTCTAGCAATTTTCCTCTTGACGACTTTCAAAAAAATTAAAATAGACAAATAAATATTTGAAAAGGCTCAAACAGTTTAAATGTATCTTAACTATAAACGTATATATGAGAAAACTATTGATGTTTGTTGCTGGTGCAATGCTGCTTGCATCGTGCACTGGTGGTAAAAAAGAGTTAACCACTGGCCCTTGGCTTGGTGTCGTTCAGTTGGATTCATTGGGCAATTTTACGGTTCCTTTTAACTTTGAGGTGAAGAAAGATGCCGAAAAAGTTACACTGGTTATTCGCAATGCCGATGAGTTTATTCTGGTTGATGAGGTTGAGGTGAAAGGCGACACAATTCACGCAAAACTTCCTGTTTTTACCAGTGAAATTGTTGCAGTAATTGGCGATTCGCTAAAAGGATTCTACTATCCAAAGGGTTTACAGTTTGGTGTAAAGTATAATTTCTACGCTGTAAAAGGCCAAATCGACCGTTTTCCTTGGTTTACCGAAACACCTGCATTTGATGTAACAGGTCGTTGGTGGTTTATTGAGAATCCTGGAACACCAGATTCAACCTTAATGATTGCCGAACTAAAGCAAAATGGCAGCATTGTTACAGGAACAATTCTAAGCACTTCGGGCGATTACCGTTACCTCGAGGGTAAAGTATCGGGCAGTAAATTCTACCTCTCGAAGAACGATGGGGCTCAAACAATTATCATTAAGGGCGACATTGCCGATGCAAACACAATGGTAAACGGCTTAATTTCTGGAAGCCCAAAATGGGTTGCACCATGGAGAGCTGTTCGCGACGATAACGCAAAGCTACCAGAATCCGACAAGTTGGTTTGGGTTAAGAAAGGGATTTCCACATTTGAGTTTGCTGGAAAGGATTTGGATGGAAATATTGTAAAGTCGACCGACCCAAAATTTCAAGGAAAGGTTATTGCAGTTTTGGCTGGTGGAAGTTGGTGTCCAAACTGTTTAGACGAGGGCAGATACTACAAAGCCCTTTACGAAAAGTATGCCGATAAAGGATTGGAGGTTGTATCGCTTTGTTTTGAGGATAAAACCTTTGAGGCTGCTCAACCTAAAGTTCAACGTTTTGCAAAGAGCATAGGTGCAAATTACACCTATTTGTATGTGGCTCCCCGTGGCCGTGAGCAACGCGACTCAGTACTTTATGCCCTTGAAGGGCAAATGGCCTACCCAACCAGTATGATTTTGGACAGGAAGGGCAATATCCGCAAGGTTGAGACAGGATTCTCGGGCCCAGGAACAGGAGCACATTATGAGAAATTTGCCAAGGAAACCGAGGAGTTGATAGTAAAACTTCTTGAGGAGAAGTAGGGAATATCGAACAAGGAATGATGAATGTAGATTTTGAGGTTGCTTTTTAAATCATTATTCAAAAATCATCATTCCTTGTTCATAATTCAATTATCACTTGCTTTGCCGGCTTTTCTTAAATCCTTCAACGAGAAGTGCTATTCTGTGGATAAAGTTCAACTGAAGTGTTGCATAAAGGAATAGCGCACCCAGCCAAATTACTGTTATATTGAACCAAATAGTCCTTACGTACACCCCATTGAATAGTTTATATGGAGCATACAGATGCGCTCTTCCCCAAGGATGGTCGGGCTGCATATAAATTGGCTCATATTTCTGAATTACCCTATCTTCTGTCTCCAAATACTTACTTACCTCATTGTTGCGTAACACCCACTCTGCTAAAGTGGCGTTATGGTTTTGTTGCTTAAGTCTATAAAAACCATCGGTTCCTAACTTTAGGGTTAGTTTGTTATAAATACTATCCCTATCATGAATAGCCTTTCTTGAATTGTCAGCAAATGTTCTTTTAAGGAAAAATAGGTATCCAGAAAGTTCATCAATAATAATGTCGTCTAACTCTCCCTTCTTCAAATTATCAGTGTATTCAAAGGGTGGAACTCCTGTTGTTTTTTCTAGAACGCTGAGTTCGTTTCCTATCAACTTTAAATGCTTAGTTATTTGTTGTTGATTTGGATTTTCGGCTGAGTTAAGGCGAATACTCTCTTCAAGTTTTGCTTGAAGACGAGGAAGTAGGAACGATGACTTAAAGTTCGATTGACTTACGGCCATATCGTACTTAAAGAAGTTCCGTTCAAATCTGTTATTTGTAAATTGTTCCACAGCAAGTGCTTCGTAGGCCCAGCGCGAGGGCATAATATCCGCAATTACAGGCACATAAACTTTTTTGGTTAGCGAAGGATGTAAATTATCATAATCAACAACCGTTCCGCTTAGCAAAATTTGGGGTACAAGAATAAATGGAATTGTTATATAGATTGTTACTACAGAACTCATTGCAGAGCTAATAATCAACCCTAATAAATTAGAGAAGCAGGCGGCAGAGAAAAGTACAAGCCAGTATTGAAATGTTAGTCCTTGCACCTCAATAATCATTGTGCCAACAAATACAAACAGGAACATCTGCAGAGCCGATAATGCAAAGAGGTAAAGAACCTTGGAGTTAAGGTAGCTAAATCGGCTTAGATTTAGGAACGATTCCCTTTCTAAAATCTTTCTGTCGCCAATAATTTCCTCTGCACTAACACTTAAACCAAGGAATAGCGAAACAATAACACTCATAAAAATGAATGCAGGTAGGTTTTTATTATTGGCAAATATATAATCCTGACCAACCGAATACTTTACAAAAAATGCAAGGATTAACCCTAGAACTATTGGTTCTAAAATATTTAGCAGCACATATTGCTTGTTGGATAGTTTTGAAAGTAGATTCCTTATGCTAAAAATTTTAAGCTGCTTTATAACGTTGGGTAACCTAAAGTTATTTTTTGGTAAAGGCTCTTTATGTCCATTAACGGGGACGTGATTTTGGATTATTTCCACATAGTGTTCGTACCATTGCTGGGGCTCAACCTGACGGTTGGGAGTAAAGTTACCATTTTCGTCAACTTCCTTTCTTTCAATAACCTCTAGAATTTGCTCTGGATTTATGCTACCGCAATGTAGGCAACCGCCCTCGGCTGACGATATTGGGTTTACAATTCGTTTAAAGTACGATACTGCATCCAGTGGTGCACCTGAGTAAATTGGATACCCACCTTTGTCTAACACCCATAATTTGTCGAAAAGACGGAAGACCTTATCGGAAGGTTGATGTATATTGGCTATTACCAACTTCCCTTTATTTGCTTGCGCTTTTAGCAACTTCATAACCATTAGGGAGTCGCTGGACGATAAACCGCTGGTTGGCTCATCAACAAAAAGAATGGTTGGTTCGCGGAGTAACTCTAGACCAATATTTAGCCTTTTGCGCTGTCCTCCGCTAATTACCTTATTTAATGGGGAGCCAACTTTAAGGTCCTGTATTTCCCAAAGTTCTAAATCGTTTAGAACTTTTTTCACCAGAATATCAATTTGCTTTCGGGTGTAGTTCCCAAAGCAAAGTTTGGCGTTGTAGAACATGTTCTGGTAAACGGTAAGGTTCTCGAAAAGGAGGTCATCCTGCGGAACCAATCCAATAATACCCTGAACGGCATGCTTTTCCAAATGAATATCGTAGCCATTAATCAGAACGCGTCCCCTGTGGGGCTTTTGTTTTCCTGTGAGTAGATTTAGCAGGGTTGATTTACCCACGCCGCTACTTCCCATAATACCAATCAGTTGCCCCGATTCCTCGCTGATTCGGAATGGTTTAATACCATTTTTGCTGTTTCGGTATTTATACTCAATATCTTCGGCTGTTAGAACTGCTCGCTGCACATCTGCTCTAGTCCCCGAAAGGCTTACCAGTGTGCTATAGTGTATAGGTGATATTCCAAAACCTTTAATCGTTGACCCAACCTGGAATAGATAGACTTTTTCGGCAAGAATCTCTTTGCTGTCGAGGTATAGTTTTGAATCGCCATAGAGTTTAACCAGGTAGCTTTGAATATCGGGTAGAAGTAAAAAGTAGATACATCCATTTAATCCAGGAATTTCCCGATGGTTGATGTTTTTATAATCGCAATTTTTTGTTTCCGTAAGTTTTGGGGCTCCTTTCAGCTTAACTAATCGGAATGGGTCTATACTGTCGTACTCGTTCAGCGCAACAAACCTTTTGATGAACTTAGTATCGGCAGGGTCTACGTTTAGGCAGTTAGCCACTAAATCTGGTAAATCAATAAAGTTGGGATTGTTTTTAAACTTCTCGTACATCTCAAAAAGCTTAACTACAATCATTATTCTATCCTCAATTGTGAGGGTTTTGCGAAGTTCAATGCAGGTATCCTTAGTTAAGGAGTCGTTATCCAGCACATCAACTTCAACGGATTGCTGTTTTCTGGAATCGCTTTTTTGCCCCTGATAGTATGCTGCAAACTCATTTCGAAACCTAGCCGAAACATTTTCGGCCAAAAGTTCATCAACAAAAACATCTATATGGGTGTCGAAACCATGGTTAACTGCATGGGATGCTAAGATTTTAAGCAGGGTGTAAATGGTTGTTTCGTTCATCGAGATTTAAAACGTTATACTTAACACATTATTTTAGACTCGCGAAAGTTAAAAAAGTTACTGTTAAAAAATGCTTTTTGGAAATTTACAACTAAAATTGATACTTTGTCAATATCTATACCAGAATGTAAGGTCAGATTAAAATAAAAAAGCGCGATATAATGAACTGCACCCCAAAAGTTAGACATAACATTTGGGGTGTTTTTTATGAAAAAGAAAACAAGAAACAAATTTTCAATTAAAGAAAAAGAACGCATAGTTCTTTCGTTTTTAGAGGAAGGTTCTGATT
>Ga0209717_1001734_pt1 | contig 22703 bp, 19 predicted proteins | sample AD_UKC048_MetaG_FD_184418 | JGI IMG/M metagenome (GOLD analysis project Ga0209717, IMG submission 184418) | Active sludge microbial communities of municipal wastewater-treating anaerobic digesters from USA - AD_UKC048_MetaG (SPAdes) (version 2) | ecosystem: Engineered > Bioreactor > Anaerobic >... | reverse complement strand
GTGACATCTTGGAAACGGGTAATGATTCTTACCGTTTTAAGCACCGCAAAAACCGCGCTCAACCGAGCGAAAAAGTGGAAAGAATTGGACGCTGATTAGTGGAAAGTTTTGCGCGCCGATTGACATCATCTAACCAAAATTGATTCCAACCAGGTAGGTAGCAATCACGGAAAAGTGGACAGCCGATTTCAAAACGCTCAACTTTTGAATAAATATATAAAGCTAGTCCAGGTAAGATGAGAATAACAAATAACCAATTCTTTTTCATGATTGTTCTTATAACCCTAATAGTTAATAAAGAGAAACCGCTTTTCTATTCTAGTGATAGTAATTTAATGGATTATGAATGCAAATAGTCATGAGTTATTATTGTGTAGTATTTTGCGGAACCTTTTCCACCTAAGTTTTTCCTTGGGAATCATCGAAAGAAATTGATTGCGTTCATCTAATCCAAGTTGATTAATATGATCTATTAATACTTCTGAATCTATTCTAGGGTCAAAATAGTGACGGGCCAAGTTCAGGAATCCATCATTCCAATAACCTAACCACCGATCTTCAAATGACTCATTTGGAATGTCTATAGAGCGATTGAATGGAATGCTAAATTTACAAACTTGATTAACTGTTTCAATATCTACAGTTCGATTGACAGCATCGCTTTCAAGCCACTTAATAACTCGCTGCACAGCATCATCTGAAACTGGTGTAATGACATTCATGAGATGTTTGAAGTCATGCCGATTAGATGTGTCTTTTACCATCTTATGGTTAGCAAGCAATGCTTCTATAATCAATGGGCGCAATTTTGGACGGAAATTTTCTAATAACCTTTTTGTGGGTTCGTTAATAACTACAGGAAGTTTCAATCTACCCCCTAAATCTTCATCGTTAAGCCAGATAGACATGATATCTAAGGCGGCAATGCGATCGAAAGTAATCTCATAATTTAATATTGCATCAACCATTTTGTTATGGACTAGGTTCAAACCAACGTGGTTAGAATTCCTAATAAAGTCGCTTCGCTGTATACGATGACAGCCTTCGCATGGACAACCCTTTCCTAGCAATGTATTTTGACTTAGCTCGACAAATATCTTGTTAAACCCCATTCAATTTAGCCTTTTTACTGATTTTGTTGATTAGTTTTACTCAGTATTTTATTTATTTCAGTTATATACTTTTTAGCCAGATCTGCTACTTCTTTATGAGCTTTGTCCAAGATTAACGATATATCTGCACTTTCTTCGAGCGGCTTATAGCCTTTATTAGTCATATAATCATTGATTTTAGCGATAGACTCAAAACGATTTATCTCTTCCAAAAACTTTTTGAAATCTTTACTATGTTTTTTACTATTACAAGTATTACAACTCGGCACGATATTTCCAAGCCTGTGTTCACCAAGATGTTTTTTATTGATTGGTATTGCATGATCTATCTGTAAACCTGCTACAGCACCGCAATAAGCACAACAATTATTGAAATGATTTTTTGTAGAAATCCAGTCATTTTTATTAAAAGACTCTTGTCCTAGGTTACTAAGAATGGTTCGAATAAATAGATTTTGCGCGTTCCCTATCGCATTACCTTTGTATCGAGCGTTTAATCTTCTTGCTTTTAAGCCTTTATCAGCAATGGAAGGGTCATCAATATTCACCATTATCGATTTTGACTCAAGATATCTCTTGAAGGGCATTAGATTTCTCTCATACCAATCATTTGTTACACGTATTTTTTTTGAAAAAACTTTATATTCCTTTGCCCAGTATCTACCTCCCAACGCTTCCTGTTTAATCCTTTCAATCTCCATGCAAAAAGGGTAATTTATGTCAAATTTTTCTTTGGAATATTCTTTATCCTGCAATTGTTCAATGGTGTCTTCTGAAAAAATCGGTTTAATAAAATGCCGGACAAATTTTCCTATTTTCATACAGATCCCATCCTGAGATATTACATACAAGTTAAATGCAATTAATTTAATTATTGTATAGCTGAACACTAAAATAAACTCTATATCCTTATTTGAAAACCGTTCATTCGGTTATGAAAGTTGTTTAATCATCATTAGACAAACGTTCAAACTTGGCTAGTACACACAATTCTTTCCAGAATGGTGAATCAAAATCTGGGGCACCTGCATCCTCATATTTATTTAATAACTCAGTTGGTCTATATGTATTCAATATGTTTAAATCACAACCACCCATCCGATATATGAAAAGCGCTCTACTTAAATTATCCAATATATAAAACAACCTTAATCCATCTTTTTTTCCAAGTAAGGCTATATCACGAAAGTGAACCAGTACTTCAATTTTACCTATATGTTGAATTGGAAAGTTATCTCTAGAAATATCAAATTCCGAGCCATTTCTAAGTCTACAGTAGGCATCCATCCATTCGCTAACTTGCTCGGGTGAAGCACCACTCCCATCTTCTCCAAGAGCCAATAATGGCCTAACCGTATACTCGAATGTTAATTGATACCCATCATGAAACCAGCCAGGTAATGTTCCTACAACGCCATCATAGGGGAGTTGCTTTCTTGGAACTAATCCTCTGTAAAAGATTTCCCGACTCAATGACTCTTCATAGGTCATTTCTACTTTTTCAACCATAGGTATTTTTGGTGTACTAATCAATTCGTTGACCATTACAAAATCGATAATAAAGTTTGAAATTTTCTAGGTGTTCCTTGGCAGATAAGAATGCCCCCGGCTGTGGAATGACGGTGTAATTTTTACCTTGATGACTTAGATAAGGTTCAACAATTTCGGCCACACCTTTGCCAATGACAATAATATGGTTCGGATTTGCTTCATTTATAATGTTTTGTGTATAACCCAACCAAGAGGCTGTGATAGCTTGTCGCATAACATTATTTGGAGGTTTTATTCCGTTGTTATATAAAGCCATAACGCTTGCATCCACAAGCCATATCCCTCTATCGCGGAGACTCTCTAACAATTCAATTTTGTTTTGAATGCGATGCTCATCATTCGGAGTTCCTGATTTTAATATCCTAGAAAATGAATCATTTGACTCGATTTGATTTACACAACTGAAAAAGATCTTCCAAAACTGTGGGGTTCCATCTCTTGCTGCTGGATGAGTATCACCTACAGTTAATGAATCCTCACCATAAGCAAGACAATATACAAACTTTGCATATTGCGATGGGTAATTTGGCAATCTACCTATGGGGGTTAACCTAAACTGACGATCAATATCAGTTGTAAAAACATGCGATTCAGCCAGAAGAATTACATTTACCTTATTTGGGTTTTTTGGACGCCAATACTGTCGATAGTCTTCAACAAGTTTAATCGACTCATAAGGCTCGGGGTTATCACAATAGGGTCCAAGCAAGCTGGACAGTTCGCCATGTAGCGTTTTCAATCTATCAGGCACAATTCCCCCAATCTCAATTTTTACAATACAGCTTTAGTATTATAGACTTGGTTTAGATTACCATGAGTACCAGTATTCTATTAGTTCACAATCACGATCTATTATCTACCACGTTGCTTCATGCCCGTAAGTCCAATCTACAGAACCTCTAACAGTAGTATCGAAAACTGTACGATAGTCTGAGAATTTCAGTGAAGCCACTTGAGTTTTGCCTTGACCCACAGCATAAACGGCCCACTTTATCTTGTTTTCACTATCTCTAAGCAATACTATTGGTGCTTCTTTTTTTGAAGCCGGGGAATAAACCTTCAGAGTAAAATCTCTGAATGGAAACACATTTAAAGACCCTATTCCTTAAGCAGATTTACTTTCCACCGAAAATCTTAACACAGCAAGATACACGCCTCTAGCAAGAAGTTGGTTTTGCTGACTCACCTTATTAAATATGCCCGATTTAGGAATCTACAACCTATTGTACTTAAATTAACAACGAGTCATAGCGCAGTGCTTCTATGCTGAGCAACTGCCGTGTTGGCGCAAATCTAAAAAGGTAAACCATTTTTGTGCATAAAATTCCATTGGCCATTGATGAGAACTGCCTTTAAGTCATCATCTGGATAGATAGCGGAATCTCCTGTGCTTCGATCACCAACCTCAAGGTAAATTACATTTTCACTGGAACGATTGACTAGTTTATGAGCATTCCCAGTACCTGCTTTAAAACCTGCACACATGCCCGATGAAAGTTGCAACTCTCCTGCATCTGTAATTAGCACAGGATTGCCTTGCAATATGTAGATAAACTCGTCTTGCTTTGTATGGGCATGACGTAAAGCTGAACTTGCTCCAGGCAAAAGGTGTGTTAGATTTACACCAAATTTTGAAAGGCCAAATAAGTCGCCAAGAATACGTTTCACTCTTCCATTCATGCGTGAGGCGAACGGCTCTGGATATATCGAAAGATTTGAGCGAGGTGCAACCTGACTTGCTACAACAGCTATGGGAGTATCTTTATTACTCATAGTAATCCCTAATGTTTTGTTGCTAACGTTTAAATTTACTGGGGAAGTTCTAAGACAATCTTTACTCTAAGGCTTCTCATTATCGCAATCATTTAAGCCAACTTTTCTAACACCCCAACTCTCAATCCAGTGACTTTTGGTATACCTACTCCAGCGGAAACAGGATAATCATAAGTAATATTGGTTACCTTATATCCTCTTCGAATATAAAAATCTAACAGTTCACTCCGACTTAGAATAACTTTCATTACGTACTTATATACAGAATATTTTTGACTGGAAAAATTCTCGGCATAAGCTAGAATTTTTTTACCGTAGCCTAAACCTTGAAATTCTGGGTTTGTTGCAAGCATGCCTAAAATTGCACAATCGCCATCAATTTCCACATGTATGCAGGCTACTAACTTATCATTTTTTAACGACAACAAAACGTATGAGTATTTACAAAATAGGCTAAGAATTTGTTCAGGACTAGTTCTTTCTCCAGAAATCAATTCAGACTCATGAGTCCAACCTTTATGGCTGCCAGTTGGTCGATATGCTGCATTCACCAAGTCCGAAATAAATTGAGCGTCGTTTGCCGTAGCAACTTTAAATTTCAAGTTCATTGGGAACAATAGCTAGTAGATCTGTAACGCCTACATGATCCAGAGTGCCTGCAGTTGCAGACCCGTGAAGGAGATCGTGTAATGATGCATTTGGTCATGAGAGGTGGTCGCTCAAACAAATCCAAACAAGCTTTCTACAAGAAAGTAACTGAAAATCTGGCAGCAAACCCCGGCATCCCTGCTGCCAATGTGTTAATTACTATTACTGAAAACCACGATATTGACTGGTCATTTAGTGACGGTGTTGCTCAATTTATTGTTTGATTATTAATAATGAGTATTTTAAAAAAACAACTCATGAAACGACTTGTTGTGGGTTGGGTTGCTTTATATCCAACCCTACTAGTCATACTATTTTTACTGGGAGGGATTACGCGTCATTTATCTATGCCTCTATTTACTTGAAAAATAGGACCGGCCGCTTTGTCCCCCGAGATGTCCATGGCGCATTCATCCGCATTGCAGTCACTCAAGCCTGTCGATTCAACTCAAAATTGGACTTAAAGCAATTCGGAAATTGCTAGCCAATCTAGTTGGCTATGAGCCTAATTGATAGCATTAACCAATGTAGTCGGCTGAATAACTACAACTTCATCACCAAACCCACGTAACCACCAACGCAATTGCGAGTTATCATTAATTGTTGCTGATACGATTAAATTGCCTTGCTCATCTAAGGTTATCTCTTGGTCTTTGCTTAATGGGGTCTCATACAAATGCTGCCCTGCGGCATAACTGAACTTTGCCTTAAACGCTATTACACCATAATCATTAAAACCTAATGCACCTGATTCAGTGTAACACCTAAGATTGAAGTCTTTAGGTCTAATGCTGGCAACCTCGAGCACGCGTACCTCCTTAAATCGATGCAACGCAAATAATCGTAAGTCTTGGTATTTAAACACGGTAGCAACCAGATAACTAACCGCACCACGCAATATGATGCCAAGCGGATGCAGGGTGAATGCTTTATCAGCATTCTCATTACGTGAAGCGTAAATCACCTCAATCTGTTTTTCTTGCAACAGCGCCTCATCTATTAACGCAATGATGCCATCGTTAATTTCAGGGGGTAGCAACGGTTGACCAGCAAAAGCAACTGCAATCTTCTCAGGCCAATGTGCTAAGGCTGAACTAGACTCAGAGGATTTAAGGACATGGTCTGCCGCATCAAAATAAGGCCTTAATTGCCCCACCATACCAGCAGGCATTAATTTGACTAAATACTGCTCCGCCAATTTAAAGGTGAGTGCCTGGCTTGGTGATAAACCAGGTAAATCAAAACTAGGTGCATCAACTGACCAACTCCAACCATAGGGCTTTTCTCGCTCATCGGCCACCAAAGGGAATATCGCCGACATGGCCTGTAAATCACGCTCTACAGTGCGCTTTGTGATGCTATAGCCCTCACTTTGGATACGCTCCATCAGCTCTCTTGCCGTTACTTTACGCGGATAGCGTGGAATGCATCGGAGCATCGTCCATTGCCTAAGCATTAATTCATTGGGGTTCGCCATATTTTTTTTCACCTTTGCATATTAGTAACCATATACGACAAATGGAGTCGCATCATTCATTGCGACGTAATATGACGCACTTTGGTGTTTTAATCAATGTATTCTAATTTAATGCGCAATAGATAAAACCAATGACCCAAACAAATGCTGTAATTATCCCAATGCCGAATAAGACTGATGCCATATTTCCAATTGAATTAAAACGGCTTTGGGTGATGCGCATCTTAGTCAAATTGAATGGGCAAAGACGCTTGTTTGACAATGCTAGTTACTATCTTTTTGACTTTGTTGGAATTAAGGAAACCGGCCTAACAAAAGCAGAAATCACGAGAATATATAAAAAATTAAACGACGAATATCAACGTGCAGAGATGCACGGAAGTGCAAGCATTGGTGGTGTTTTAGCCAAAAATATTGATAATCTAGCCAACTTAATCGGCTTAAATGCGGTTGAACGCGCAATCTTAGGGTTTGCCATTCTCATTAACAATGACCGCATTTTGAGTGATTGTGCAGAAACCATTAATGTCCCTAATATCATGAGCATCACCCGTGCACTTGCAGAAATTCTAAACGTTGATGAAGCGGAAATTCAAGCTGCATTGCATCCAAATGCCACATTAGCAAGAGTCGGTGTTTTAAGAATAGCGGTTGATATTCCTTATTTGAGAGGCAAGTTTAGTTTTAGCATTGAAGAGTTACCTATGTACATGCTGCAAAAAGACATGCCAATTTTGCAAATGTTAAAAGGCCTATTAACGCTGGCAGATACAAGCAAACTGAACTCAGATGACTTTAGTGATGTGCAAAAAGATCTCGCCATTGTCATACCTTATTTACAGCAAGTGCTGAATCAAAAATCTAAAGGCGTGAATATTTTACTTTATGGCCCACCAGGCACAGGTAAAACGCAACTAGCCAGCGTAATTGCCAACCAACTAGCAGTGCAACTTTATGAAGTAGCCGTAGAGATTGATACACCTATTGCGCATGGTCAAGCCCGGCTACAAGCCTATCAAATTGGTCAGACTATCTTAGCGAAGCAATCTGCACTTATTTTATTTGATGAGGTACAAGACATATTTGACGATGGTGATGCTAAAAAAGCAGGTCATGCCAGTACAGGGCAAACCCGTAAGGCATTAATCAATCAATTGTTAGAACACAACGATGTGCCCGCTATATGGATAAGCAATAGTGTTGCGTGCTTTGATGATGCGTTTATTCGGCGCTTTGATCACATCATTGAAGTAGGCTTTCCAACCGTGCAAAAACGTCATTCCTTGTTAAATGCGCAGTGTAAAGCCTTGCAACTTTCACCTCATGTTATTAAACAAATGGCGCAAACACAAGCGCTGAGCCCCGCTATTATTGAGCGTGCCGTAAAAGTGACTTCGACGATATGCCAACAACAGAACAACACCAATACAGAAGCTGTATTTACCCACATAGTCCACAGCACCCTGCATGCACAAGGTTACTCACCTAAAAAGGTCAACCACCATACTTTAACCTTTGAGCCAAGCTGGATAAATGCAGATACCTCTATTAATTCACTTGCTGAATATGTGCTGGCTGATGGCAATATTCGCATGTGTTTGTCTGGACCACCTGGCACGGGTAAAACAGAGTTTGGCAAATGGTTAGCCACACAAGCCAATCGCCCACTCCATGTCCGAAGAGCATCTGATATTCTTTCAAAATATGTCGGCGGGACTGAAGGAAATCTAGCTCTAGTGTTTAGGCAGGCTGAACGTGAAAATGCGGTGCTATTGCTTGATGAGGCTGACACCTATTTAAATGACCGCAATGATCTTAAACATAGCTGGGAAGTCAGTAGCGTGAACGAAATGTTAGTGCAGATGGAGGCTTTTAATGGCGTACTGATTGCCACTACCAATCGTTTAGATGCAATCGACAGTGCTGCAATGCGCCGGTTTGACTTTAAAGTACGTTTTGATTATTTAAAGCCCGATCAAATTATTGCCATGTTGAAAAGCTTAGTTGACGCGCTTGATTTAACACCTGAACCTACTGCATGGCTGAACATAACCCATCAATTAAAAGCATTAAATCATTTAACCCCTGCTGACTTCTCGATATTACAAAGGCAAATAATGATGTTACGCAAAACACCTACACTTGAAGATTTGTATGCTGACTTATTGGCGGTTTCTCAGGGTAAACAAAGTCAGGTAAACAAACCCTTTGGGTTTGTACACGAATAGATTAGTATTAAATCAAATGACTTAACTCAATAACAACATCAAAAAAATCAAATATAAAGTGAAATAAAATGAAACAACACAAATGGAGTAAGTTAGCGGAAGCTTTTGATTTTGCTTCAAAGGAGCATCAGCACCAACTGCGAAAGAGTACCAATATCCCTTATGTCAGTCATCTAATGAGTGTTTCCGCACTAGTTTTAGAGCACGGAGGCAATGAAGATCAAGCTATTGCTGGCTTGCTACATGATGTAATTGAAGATGCAGACTCAGCTGATCAAATACCAATGATACGTAAGGAAATTTTAAACCGCTTTGGTCCAAAAGTTCTTGAATTAGTAGAAGGTTGCACAGATGGTGAGCCAGATGCAACCGGAAATAAGTCGGACTGGAAAAGCCGCAAAGTGGCGTACATAGCTCATTTAGAACACAAGTCAACTGACCTACTGCTAGTATCTTGTTGCGATAAACTACACAACGCGAGATCTATACTCACAGACTTAATTACCCATGGCAATGTTATGTTCGATCGTTTCTCGGCCAAACAAACAGAAACACTCTGGTATTATCGGAGCTTATCCGACCTATATTCAAAACGCCTGACTGGATTGGGAGGACAAATTGCCGCAAGAGAGCTTGCTTATACTGTTGGAGAGATTGAACGAATAGCGAATAGTTAATTTAAAAAGTATTTGTAGTTTTATTGATATGACAATTAGTCATTTGAAAATGTAAAAATTTAAGCGGTTTTTGGCCATTTATACTTAAGATGTAGGTTCTTTGATTTCACGCAAAATGTACCCTAAACTAACAGCAATTCAAGCAAACATTACTACACTCAAAGTCGATGCAGTGGTTAATGCTGCGAATTCATCATTGCTCGGTGGCGGTGGTGTTGATGGAGCAATACATCGAGCAGCTGGACCAGAGCTCGCTCAAGAATGTCTTATCCTTGCCGGGTGTAAAACAGGTGATGCCAAAATAACAAATGGCTACCGACTGCCTGCAAAGTTTATCATTCATACAGTTGGGCCAGTCTGGCGTGGTGGAGCTAGCGGCGAGGCTGAACTTTTGGCCTCATGCTATCGTCGCTCACTTGAGGTTGCCGCTGAAAAGAATGTCAATTCTATTGCTTTTCCCAGTATCAGCACTGGCATTTATGGTTACCCAGTAAACCTCGCTGCTAAAGTGGCAATCCGCACGATGAAAGCCACATTACCAGTATTTCCAACTATTCTAGAAGTTATTTTTTGCTGCTTCTCGGCCAATGACCTAGCCGAGTATGAAAATGTACTAAGTGAAGGAATAATTTAATCCAACAGAAATTCTAAGATGCTATTTAAAAAACAAGAACGGTTAGTGGTATTAGTCAAAAAGGGTTAAATCCTTAAACTTTTACCGAATAATGCTGTGCAGGTTCGTTGGACTAGTGGCAATGAACAAAAAAGTTTCAAGGAAAAAATAATGAAAATCCGTTTAGGGCTTCAACTCGATGGTCAACGGGGTTGGCATGCGAAGAACTCACTTAATGAAATCACTGTCGGCACTAGTGGAATGCTCAGCATTCTAGAACCGCAGTTGGGGCTTATTGCGGAATCAGTTCCCCAATCCCAGCGTGTAGTGCAGTACCTTGATTGCCTGAAACATTGCGATCATGAAAAACGCTTTTATCACCGTAGTCTTCAGACCGATGAGCTTGGTACAGCGTCAACATTGCTCAATTGGCGTGATCAATGGTACTTGCATGGATGGAGTGGCAAAATTGAGACTCCTGCCATAGGTCGTTTAGCCGATATGGCAGTTGTAGAACAACGATCTTTGGGTAAAGTTTCTCCATCTGAAGGAGAGCGCCTTGCTATGATTCTTAATGTCATGGCGCAACGCAAACCCGCCATATCAAAAATCCTACTTACTTCAGATCTACAATCATTCCCAAAACGCTGGCAACAAGTGTTATCTCAATTGCCAACTGAGTTTTCACCACTGGCTCCAGTGCCAAATGGTGGATTGTTTTTGCACGCATTACAGGAACGCCTATTCTGTGTGCAGTCTGGGCAAGTATTCAACGAGGAAGACCGGCTTCCATTTCTGAATGATGGTTCGTTCAGGATTGTGCGTGCTGAAACCCGCTTGCTAGGTGCACGATGGCTGGCTGAAAGCATGTCCAATGGAATTGTAGATGGCGCTTTGGTGGCCTCAGACAGCGCAGCCTTGCTGGATGATATTCTGTCATCTACTGGCCAGCCCCGACATGGGCTGAGTGACTCAAGTGCCTATCGGCCTTCCTTGCAGTTACTCCCGATGGCGTTAGCTTTGTTATGGGCGCCACTTGATTTCAATGTGTTGATTGCATTTTTAAGTCATCCAGTTTCTCCAATACGTAGCTATGCTCGTCGCCAACTTGCCGGAAAACTTGCCTCTCAGCCTGGTATTGGTGGTAAACATTGGACACAGGTACTCAGTAAAATTGATGCGCATTATGGAGAGGATGCGGCAGTTGTCCGCGAACAAATATCAACTTGGGTAGACCATCCTCGCTTTGATAAGAATGTTGGCGTGCCAATCAACGAGGTGATGGTTCGCACCTTAAAATTAGCTGATTATTTTAGAGTGCGTCTAGCTGATGATGATGCTGCAAAAAGGGCTTCATGGAATGCTGGCTTCTCACAAACAACGGCATTCATGCGCGCACTTGAGCAATTGCAACTAAATGGCTCCACTGTAATTCGTCAGCGCCAGTTGCAGAAATTACTTGCACAAGTGACGTCACGTGGTAGCGCAAATCCTAAGCTAGTTGCTGAGGTTGGATCGCTTGCAGTAGTTGATGATCCAGCCGCACTGATTGAGTCTTTCAATCAAGTGATTTGGTGGCAACCTGTTATGCCTAGTATTCCCAAATCTTACCCATGGTCGGAATCAGAATGTCAGATTCTTGCGACCATGGGGGTTGACATGCCTAATGTTAATAATGTGTTGGATATTATGGCTTCAGACTGGTTGAAACCTATTCTAGCCGCAAAAAAGGAAATCGTAATTGTATTACCTCCAAAAGATGCAGAAGTGCATCCAGCATGGCAGTTGATTTCTGCTCAGGTGCGTGACATGGTTGAATTGCAGATAGAACAGGTATTTAAGGGCGATACGTTGGAATCTCAGCAAGGGATTGTAGTGACGCACAGTCCTTTACCACAGGCCAAGCGATGGTGGTATTTACCGGCTGATACGCCAATACCGAAGCGTGATCATGACTCGTTTTCAAGTCTTGAATCATTTTTGTTTAATCCTTATCAGTGGCTACTTCGCTATCCTGCAGCGCTTAAGGCTTCCAATATTCTTTCGGTCAGTGATGGCTTTTTACTGGACGGCCTACTGGCACATGCTGTCGTTGACCATTTTTTTGCTATGCCAGAGCCATTAGCCATGAATGAAGCGCAGGTAATGATGTGGTTTGATCAGGTATTCCCCACAGTGGTCGAAACAGAGGGTGCGGTGTTACTGATGCACGGCAGAAGGTCTGACTATGAAGGACTGCGCTATCGTCTAAAACGTGCAATTAAGCAGTTGCTGACACAATTAAAAGCTGCTGGTATCAAAAAGGTTCAGTCAGAATTGGAGTTAAAAGGTGATTATCCTGGGGGCAAAATTCTGGGTTACGCGGACTTGGTGTTAACCAATGTACAAGGTAAATACGCTGTAGTTGACATGAAGTGGGGTGGAAAGAAAAAATATACTGAGAAATTATCAGAAAACTCACATCTGCAACTAGGAATCTACGCTGAGTTACTGCGGCAAAAAACTGGGATTTGGCCTGAAGTTGGCTATTACATCCTCGCTGAGTCAAAATTGATTACGCAGCATGATCATTACTTCCCAGATGCTGGGATTGCGAACAAGAAAATTGATGAATCCACACCGCACTTATGGGAGCGATTCAAAGCCACGCATGCTTGGCGCAGTCAGCTATTACACCAGGGTAAGGTTGAAGTTGTGCTGGAGGGGTTAGAAGCGACGGAAGATTCAGTAACGCCAGAAGATGGACTCAAGTCAGAAGTGTTAAATTCTAACTATAACGATTACTTAAATCTAGCCGGGTGGAGATAAGGATGAGCAATACATTACACTTTATCAGTGCTGGTGCTGGTAGTGGCAAGACCTACCGACTCACGCAAATCCTGCATGCTAAACTTTCAGCGGGTGAGATTAGACCATCAGGCGTAATTGCTACAACTTTTACACGTAAGGCTGCCACTGAACTGCGTGAACGCGTGCGCGCTCACTTATTAGAAAAGGGCGCTTACAAAATTGCGAATGCAATGGGCCAGGCACGGATTAATACAGTGAACGGCGTATGTGGAGATTTGTTATTACGCTTCGCATTTGAAGCTGGGATGTCTACTGAACAGCAAGTACTTGAAGAGGAGCAAGAGAAAGCGCTACTGAATGAAGCCATCGATAGCGTTATGGATGGCGAAGAAATATCTAAATTATTGGCGATTGTCCGCCGAATGGAGATGACTGACTGGAAGGCGGACCTTGCAAATCTGATTAAACAAGCACGTGCAAATGATATTGACATATCATTATTATCAGGTTTTTCTCAGCAGAATGCTGATGGGTTGCTGGCATATTTTCCTAAGTGCAGTAACGATGACCTGACTGGCAATCTCATTCAAGTGATCAGAAACGAATTGCCTGAGTTGGAAAAAGGTGCTGAAGAAGGTGGCTTACAGAACACCAATAAATATTTAGTACTAGTTAAAGATGTGCGTGATAAGTTATTGGAAGGTGAAGCAACATGGAGTGATTGGGCTAGGTTAGCTGCTGGCGCTCCGGAGAAAAGACTAATACATATAGCTGAAAGCATCGGTGTTGCTGCTAACCGTTATGCGGAACATCCGCAATTACATAATGACGTGCGTGACTATTTGCAAACTCTATTCATGTTATGTGAAAAGGCACTACAAGCGTATGCCGACAGAAAACTTGAAATGGGGGTACTTGATTTCACTGATCAAGAGCTACTTCTGCTGAGAACGTTGGATAACGAAACTGTTGCAGATACCTTGCGTGAAGAGCTTGATTTGCTGATGGTGGACGAGTTTCAAGATACCAGTCCGATACAGCTCGCATTGTTTTTAAAACTGGCGGAACTTGCGAAAGAGATTTATTGGGTGGGTGATATTAAACAGGCTATTTATGGCTTCCGTGGCAGTGATACCACACTGATGAAAGCTATCCTTGATGTTCTAACCAACATGGGTGGCGATAAGGAGGTGCTAGATAAATCCTGGCGATCACGTTCACCTTTAGTAAGCTTGGTAAATGAAATATATGTGCCTGCTTTCGCTAATTCTCTACAAGCAGATGAGGTCAGACTAACCGCTGAACGTAATGAGCCTTTAACAGGCGCTGCATTTGCCAACTGGAAACTGAGCGGTAGCAATGCAGATAAACGAAATTCAGCATTGGTGTCTGGTGTGAGGCAGTTGGTTGATTCGGGGTATATTGTGCATGACAAGCCAGCCAAACTTTTGCGCCCAATTTGTTATGGTGATATTGCCATTCTATCGCGCTCAAATGCGGGTGTAATTGGGATAGCAAGTGTATTACGTGCACAGGGAATTCCTGTAGCTATTGCGCAACCAGGGCTGATGAGAACTCCAGAAGCAGTTCTTGCGACAGCTTGTCTTCGTCGCTTGAATGACCCGTCAGACACAATCGCGAGTGCAGAAATAGTTTCATTGGCAGGTTGTGAAGAGCCCGAGGTATGGGTTGCTGACCGCCTTAAATTGATGGCTACTGCACCTGAGGATAGACCAAGTGGCTATGGCAATAATTGGCGAGAAGTGGGTGATAACATTTTTCCATTATTAGCCGAGCTTGCAATATTACGTGCAGACATGCCTATTCTCTCACCGCTGGAAGCAATGCAAGCAGTAGTGGCGCATGGGCAGTTATCTTCAATTGTTTTACGGTGGTGTAAAAATGAGGCAGACGCACGTTCACGTCTTGCAAACCTTGAAGCGCTACTTGGTATGGCGCGGCAATACGAAGAAACCAGTCGCAATACCAGCCAAAGTGCCAGCGTTTCAGGATTAATTCTATGGTTAAACGAACAGGCCGAAGCAGAGCTAGACATGCTGGCATTACCAGCCGTTGATGCAGTGCAAGTCATGACTCATCATCGAGCTAAAGGACTGGAATGGCCTGTGGTTATTTTGACTGATTTGGAGAAGAAAATCAGAGACCGTTTATGGTCTATAACGACTATTTCTCAATCTGCTGTAGATGTACAGCGGCCACTGCAAAATCGTTTTGTCCGCTTCTGGCCATGGCCTTTTGGGAAAATGGAGAAAGTAACGATTGCTGACAAGATTGATCAATCTGAAATTGCCAAGCGTTTTTACGCTGCTGCAGTTGATGAAGAAAAGCGACTGCTTTATGTCAGTATGACCCGAGCTCGTGATCTTCTGGTTTTAGCGCATGGCGGCAAAGAGACTGAAGTAAGCTGGATCAAAACCATAGACGCCGATTGGCTGCAAGGAGAGGTTGAAGCCACTACGTTAGAACTTCCAAGCGGGGAAACTATTCCTTACCAAGGCATGATACTCGAACCTAACGAGGCTGATGCAGATCACCAGACTGAAGTTGAACCGATTCATTGGTTTAAAGAATTTACCTCATCAGGCAAGGTTAATACTCCACTTAAATTTACACCTTCCTCTGTCGAACAGCAGAATTGTACTATTGAGGAAAATATTGCCATTGGTAATCGAATGACATTGAAACCAGGGGTAGATATGGCGCAACTCGGTACGGCGCTTCATGGCTGTATTGGTGCTTCATTCACCGACCCCGCTACACTGCTAACTTCTGAAGAAATTGAAGCATTGTTGCAACGCATGGGGGTGGGAGGTGTTATTCAACCTCAGGAGTTACTAAGCCAGCTTACTGCATTTAGTAAATGGATAAAGGCTCGCTGGCCTGAAGCCGTTCCATATGCGGAAGTTCCAACGGAAATGAAGATGCCAAACGGCCAAATACTTCACGGTCGAATAGACCTTCTATTAAAAGTTAACAATGGTTGGATATTGATTGATCACAAATCTAACCCTGGTGGCTCTGATCGCTGGGATTCTGTTGCTCAGGAGAATATCGGGCAATTGGCTGCTTACAAGGATGCTGTTGAATGCGCCTGTGGTGAGAAGGTGTTAGAGAGTTGGTTGTTTTTGCCAATAAGTGCGATTGTGCTCAAGCTGTCTTCAATAAAGTAAAATTATTATATCAAATTAAGCAGTACAATTTTTCGTTAAGGGATCACATGTATGAAGTTGCAATTATCTGAAGTCGAAAAACTAGCGTTGGTAGCGATATGAGCTATATTTTTTTGGTCGAGAAATTGTGAGTACCTATAGCCAACTGGGTTGGGTTGATTTTTCTTCAGATGACCGGGAGCGGGTAAAACAAGTGCTCAGTCAATTACAGGAGAAAGGAACTCTTGACGAGCTGGGGATTGGGAGGCTGCGAGATGCGTTTGCTGATTTGTTATTCCCTGGATTTTCGACAATTCAGACAAGGGGGAAATATCTAATAATTGTTCCGCGACTAATTCGTAGTTATCTTGCGCTCAAACCAACTGAACGTAAACGGCAATCTCTTGCTGACTATCTGAAGAAACAGGAGGATGAGGTGGCGAAACTATTGGTCAAACGGCATTTGGAGGATGGTGAAACCGGTATTATTGGTTCAACCATGGTGGAAAACGGCGGGGTTGCCAGACGACCGTCCTCTGTTTACTGGGGAGCCCTAAGGCAGTGGGGCATTATTGATACATCTGTAGCTTTAGTACAATTTAGCCGTGAAATCACACAGTCGGAAACTAGTCTTGGTATGCTAAAGGGTGAGGACGAATCAGACGATAAAGATGCGCTGGTAGGGAAACACAAGGTACATCTCGATGCTTGGGTACCGGATTGGCTAGAAAATGTTGAGTTGAACCTCACACGCTCAGAGGCTTCATTTCTGAAAGAAAAAATGCTTAGAGGGGCGATCGATAGTGTACCCACACAATTGTTCCAGCACAATTTAATGGGTAATGCGCTAGAAAAACAATATGATAACTTTCCCGAATTTTCTGCGTGGCTTTGCCAGCAAAGCCACGTTTCAGAAAAGACCAAGGAAACCGCACGCTATGCGCAAGCTTTCAGCGAACTGATTTATGGCGCACACATCCGATTTAATTGTCTTCTAGCTGAGCGCAACCAGCAGCACTCCCGTCTTATGGCTCATCGTAATGATTGGAACTTGTGGGTCGACAGCATTCAACTTGAGCAAGAAGACTGCGTGGATATCTGGTTGAAGCATACAGAAGTCCGTCTATCAGACTACACTGATAGGTTTTTGAAGGCTTGGTATAAAGCTATTCACACCAAAGCCCCTGTTCAGATGTTGGACCGATTAGTCGAGCAGCAATGTAAAGACAACAAGAAGCAGCGCTCAATTTTGCAGAAACGCTTAACGCAAGATATTGAATGGTTTGGCATGAGCCGTTTGAATTATCGATGGGCACAGGTGAGGGTAATTTTGGGGGACATTCAAAAAGGGCTGGAATGCTAAGCCCAAAAGATGATCGCGTAGATTACGGCGATAAGCTGCGTCCGCCACAAGGATTTGAATTAAGCTACGCCTTGGCTACCAGCTTTACTCTTGATCTTGAGACACTGATATGCCTGCCCATTGCCCTGTGCTTTGACAATACGCTAGAAGGGAAACTGGAGGGGGAAAAACTGGCGCTGTTGGAGGCTATTGGTCAACTTAGCGGAAGACTCAAAGTATTTTTCCAACAAGGTAATATCAAGGTTCCGCTCCAGTTTAACCGGCTCTTCACCTTGCTCGAAGACTGCTTGGTGCCGATTGTGCCGGCAACAGAATTCAGTTCCTTTCACCCAAAAATATGGCTATTGCGTTTTACCGGCCCGAATAATGATGTGCGTTACCGTTTGCTTGTTTTATCACGAAATTTGACCTTTGACAGAAGTTGGGACATAGCGGTCACTCTTGAAGGGGAGTTGCGCGAATCACCGCAGACTGAGAGCAACGGTCTTCTTCAATTGCTGCGTGAGCTTAAGCCAAGTGCGGCAAACTTTTCAGGCTTCAAAGAATTTGAAAAAGAGCTTCCTTACATTGACTGGAAGAAACCGTTAGGATTTAACGGGCTTAAAACATTGGCAGGTAGCGAGCAAAGCGTGCCTTTGGATTTTGGCGGGGATACAACATCGATTTTAGTCATATCGCCCTTTCTGCACCCCAATGCCTTGAACTGGCTACAGAAAAGAGGAGTAGATCATTACTTGCTCAGCCGTGCCGAGGAACTGAACAGGATTGGCAAAGACTCTTTGAAGGATTGGGATTGTTATGCCCTGAGCGACAGGGTTGTCAGCGGCGAGGATGATCTGGAGGATGCACGTGAACAAAGTCTGCACGCGAAACTGATTTTGGTGCAGAACGGAGCAACCAGCCATTGGCACCTTGGCTCAGCAAACACCACTGTGGCAGCACTGGGGGACGGGGAAGACAAACCACGTAACACCGAATTTATGGTTCGCCTGACGGGTCATCGGGAAGAATTAACGCCACACAAAATTTTACAGGAACTTAAGGGCACAAAAGAAAAACCATCCGGTATTTTTGTGCAGCATGAATTCAACGATATCACAGAAACAGAAGAACCACTGGCAGATATTGCACGCAGAAGACTGGAACACGCATTGATTAACGCACTGTGGAAGATCACGGCTACGGAGACGGATGATGGCAGCTACTGCTGTGAGGTTAGTTGTGGTATACAAGTGAATGTTCCCGTTGGCTGTACTGTTGAAGTTGGGCTGTTGGCAACGGGAATCTACCAAGTGTTGCAAACTTTAATGCGATGGGATGGTCTTGCACAGACCCAAGTAAGTGCTTTTTTGCCACTGCGAGTCATGGTTGATGGCGATGCAAAGCCCGCCCTGACGCTCATGGTCAAAGCAAGCTTGGACATGAAGGGGGGAGATAATCGCTCGCAAAAAATCATGAATGAATTGATCGATAGCGAGGAAAAATTCATGGCCTACGTGCGTCTCCTGCTGATGCCTGATGCAGAAAAATCTGAATGGTTTGGACTTGATTTAAGCAGGAAAGGCACAGCGCACAATGAATCTCTTGATCGCACGCTGAATGGGCCAGTGCTTGAATCTCTGCTGTACAGTGCCGCACGACATCCAGAACAACTAGATCGTATTGAGTCGTTATTAAATAGCCTTCAGGAAAATAAAGCGACGATACCCGAAGAGTTTAGTCAGTTATGGGCACTCTTTAAGAACCATAAGCAAGGAAAACGTCGATGAGCCCACTTGATGCCCGTAATGAGCGAGACAAGGCTCTAGAATTAACACTAGATGGCTTGAAAGATTTCCAGCTCGCAACAGTCAAGCGCATCATGGAGTTGTTTTCGGATCCAACGCATAGCCAGCGGATCTTGGTTGCCGATGAGGTGGGTTTGGGGAAAACCATTATCGCCAAGGGGGTGATCGCCAGCCTTTTGAAAGACTGGGAAGAGCCCCGCCCCATGAGAGTTACTTATATCTGCTCAAATTTGGCGCTTGCAACAGAAAATCGCAAAAAACTTGCTGTCTTCAGCGGTGCTGAGCAGTCCAAACTGGTCAAAGAGCCATCTTTCGGGCGCTTGGCTGAAGTTGCGATTCCCCCCGAGCCGGACAGGACCCAAACACAGGTACTGGAAGTTTGTTCATTGACGCCTGCCACGTCGTTTTCCCTGACACAAGGGGCAGGCAATCGGGGTGAGCGCCTTATTATATTTAGTGCGTTGCTGAGGCATTCTGAACTTGCAGGTTGCCAAGACGGACTTTCTGATTTGTTTCGGAATCAGGTCATTGATGCTAACAAGTGGAGTGCTGATTTGATGGCGCTCCAAGGCAGGCCGATGCATGCAAAAATTCTGGAAGATTTTCATAAAAAACTGACGCAGCCTATAGAAAACGCTAAACAAGGCGGACAGAATTGGTTGGATGTTATTAAGAAAATTTCGAGCCACGGCGTGGATGCTGTCAAAGATTTAGAAAAGAGTTTTTTACGGAAGGTACGCCGACTTTTTGTAACGTGTTGCGCTGCTAATCTTGACGCTGATCTGTTTATCCTTGATGAATTCCAGCGTTTTAAGGATCTGATTAATGATAGCCAAGTCAACGAACAGGCGCCGATTAATGATAGCCAGGTCAACGAACAGGCGCTGATTGCCAGTCAAGTATTTAGCAAGCATCGACAAAGTAAAGTCTTGCTCCTTTCAGCCACCCCGTTTAAAGCGATGACAACACTTTCTGAGGATGAGCAGGATGAGGCGCACTTGGTCGGTTTGCAGCAGGTATTAAAGTTCTTGAATTTGGGGCCACTTGATAGCTACGAGACAGTGCGTCAGGCACTGCAACATGAACTGTTTAGGCTGAAGCATGACCACGTCAAGATAGAGGACTTGTCTGAGCAGGCAAGAATAGGTGTAGAAGACGTCTTGCGCCCGTTTATTATGCGTACTGAGCGTGTTCAAATTGCTGCAGATGTCGGTAGCGTTCTCGAACTTTCTGATGAACTGAAGTGTGAAGAGCAGTTTAGTGAACTGGATGTTCAAACATTTATCGAGCACGACAAGCTAGGTGCGCTTCTAAAATCAGACCAGCATTACGGCATAGATAGCCAGTTGATGGAGTTTTTCAAATCGGCTGCTTGGCCATTAGCATTTAGTAGTGGCTACCAACTTCAAGAGATACTCAAGAAACGGTATGCCAGTCAGGAGGCTAAGAACCTTAATGCACTTTTTCGTCGAAGCAATTTTCTCTGGTTACCAAAAGACCGCATTAACACTTACCAGCTAAATATAGCTAAAGATGCACCAAACGCCAAGGTGCGTGAGCTCACTAGATATTTGTTTGGGGATGGAAAGTTTCATGGCCCAGAGATGCTACTTTGGATTCCCCCCAGTTTTCCTCATTACGCTTTAGATGGCCCATTCCTGACACAGCAGGCACTGAGTAAAACACTCATTTTTTCGGCTTGGGCAATGGTACCGCGCATGTTGAGCGGCTTGCTCAGTTACGAATCGGAAAGGCGGGTTCTAGGAAGGTCGAAAGCAGATAGCAACTATTTTCCATCCAACAAACGGCAAAAAAAAGTGAAAGGCGAATCGGCGGTGCATGGTGAAAAGAATAGGCTCATACGTTTGGATGCAGGCGACTTGGCTAATTGGGTGCTTTTGTATCCTTCTAAAATGTTTGTAGATTTACCTTTGGACCGATCTTACAAGACCTTAGAAGACTTGGTTTCTGTGCGGACCAAATATTTTGAGACGGCGCTAAAACAGTTAAAGGTATCTGGCTCAGGAACCAGGAACCGCAGACATTGGTATCTTTTAGCTCCTATGTTGCTTGATCAACAGAATCATGCGGGCTGGGTAGAACAGTGGCTGGATGGGCAGCTAAAAGCTCAACATGCAAGCGGATTCAATGCACGCGTAAAGGAAATTAAAAATAAATTGAATGCGGAGGATAATCTGCTGGGTGAAATGCCAGATGATTTGGCAAGCTATTTGGCATGGCTTTCAATTGGATCTCCAGCGGTTTGTGCTTATCGTGCCCTCAATTCAGCCAAGGCGGATCAAGCGAACCAGCATTTGCAAGATGCAAGTACCATCGCATTTTCCTTTGTCTCCTTGTTTAATAGTGTCTCAGGTACTGGGGTTATTAAGCGCTTTTCCAAACAGAATAAAATTACAAGCGGCTGGAAAAGTATTGTTCATTATTGCGCTCAAGGAGGATTACAGGCTGTCTTAGATGAATACGTATACATGTTATCGACAGGAGGGAGTTTTGATAAAGCAGTACAGACAATTGCTGATGTTCTCAGGACCTCACCGTCCAGCGCAAAGGTTTGGGACGTACGGAAGCCTAAAGATGATAGCACCAGTCTTCGTTGTCATTACGCAGTTCCTTTTGGGACTCAGAAGATGAGTGATGAATCAGGACAGGAGCGTGTAGTCAATATTCGTGAAAGTTTTAACTCGCCTTTTAGACCATTTGTTCTGACATCAACATCAATCGGTCAAGAGGGGCTTGATTTCCACTGGTACTGCGGTGAGGTAGTTCACTGGAACTTGCCCGAAAATCCAATTGATCTTGAGCAGCGCGAAGGGCGTGTTAATCGCTTTCAATCATTAATAGTAAGGCGGAGAGTTGTTCAGACACTTGCAGGTCAGCTCAATCCAGAACAAGGATGGAAGGACTTGTTTGACAGTGCAGCAAACATTGAGAAAAAGTCTGATCTAATTCCTTATTGGCACTTTCCGCAAGGAACTGCAAGATTCAAACGGATTGTGCCCATTCTACCTCTCAGCCGGGAAACATATCGATATCCACTTATGCTAAAGATTTTGTCCTTGTATCGTCTTGCGTTCGGACAGCCGGGTCAACATGAGCTTCTAGAATACTTACATGGGTTGAATCTTTCTCCCGGAGAAATTTTAGCGTTTAAACATCGCATGATGGTTGATTTAGCACCAATTAATTATTTGAAAAGAAAGGGGCATTAACCATATCAGCCTTGCCGATTAAAACAGTGAATGCGAATTTCTGCTAAAGAATATAAATGTTTTGTTCAAGCTTATAAATTGACTGACCGCTTTGTCCCCAATTTACTCATTCAATATAGCCTTAATAGTTATCACTGGCTACTTTGAAACAACTCTAGATGTCTCTTTTGACTGGAATACTTTAGTGAGTGAACTTAGCTAAAAGGGGGCTTGAATTAGCTGAAATGTTTTCTGTATTTTTCCACCCATCGGTGTAAAAAGTGAAAAAACATTTCAGCATTATT
>Ga0209717_1001731_pt1 | contig 22727 bp, 19 predicted proteins | sample AD_UKC048_MetaG_FD_184418 | JGI IMG/M metagenome (GOLD analysis project Ga0209717, IMG submission 184418) | Active sludge microbial communities of municipal wastewater-treating anaerobic digesters from USA - AD_UKC048_MetaG (SPAdes) (version 2) | ecosystem: Engineered > Bioreactor > Anaerobic >... | reverse complement strand
CCTTATCGCTGCAGGATATTGTCCTGGGATACAAGCAGCTCAACGATGTGGAACAAGCGTTTCGGACGTTGAAGACCACGCTCCAGTTACGTCCCAATTATCACAGCAAGGACGAACGGATCCGCTGTCATATCTTCCTGTGCTTTCTGGCCCTGGTCCTGGCACGAATTGTCGAGCACAAAACAGGGGCCTCGTGGCGATCTGTGCGTCAGGAGATGGGACGGATGCAGATTGGTCAATTTGTTATGGACCGGAAAAAGGTCTCCCAATTGACAGAGCCAACTGAGCGACAGAAATTCTTCCTCAAGCAGCTGGGTATCAAAGAACCCGGGTCTATTGTAGACATACGCTAGAGCTGATTTTGTAGTAACACGACTCCATTTGGAAAAGCATGTCTATATCACTGTTTAATAGGGCTTAAGCCCTATCTTATTTACCCTACAACTGTCGAACATCAGCAAAGTCAAGTCAATAATTAATCAGAATAGAAGGCGTGGATAGAGCCAGTACAAGTTGGGCGGAGTTCAGTTTAAAGAATCAATGCAAAACCTGTTACCGCGAAAAGGGGAAAAGTGAAGCTCGTAAGGTGTTTTATGCTACTATCAAATTGGGAGTTACGTAAAATCTCAATCGGTAACCACTTTTAGGAAATTGCATACTCTTTTTACTAATATCCGGGATACAGATCGTATTCAGCAGCTGAATTGCTTGGCTTATCCATGACCAAGGCGAATGTCTCGAGGTGCCGATCATGGTGAATCTCGAGGTCGCCTGGAAGAAACGTTCCAGCTGACTGGAGAGGAGAACTGCAGTCTTTGTGCAGCATGCTCGCCTCTGGACCCGGTGCCTTGCGCACTTGGCGAATATGACCTGACGCAGGAGAGAGGGGTCGACAGCATGAAAAAAAGGATCACCTTTTATGCCATGGCCTGGCTGCTGCTCGCGGCGGTGGGCACAGCTTCAGGTGGCGTACAGCTGGGCATTTCGCAGTCGGAGGACAAACTCCTTGCCTTCCGCTCCGCCCCCGGCGTCATGCTGGGCAATTCTTTTGCCTGGCATCCATCCGCCAGAATATCCCTGACCACCGAACTGAACCTCCATTATGCCCAAATCGCGCTCAAGAAGCAGCGGGTCTGGCATTATCCCGGCATGCTCTCCCTCTATGATCTATATGTGAGAGCATTGTATTATGAGATTCCGGCTTTACTGGGATACACATTCCCGCTGCGCGGGTCACAGGTGCAGTTCTATGCCGGCCCCTCCCTGCGTTTGTGCCTTTCCGGAGCGGTTCAGCGCACCAGGATCAGGGTCATCGCTGACGAGCAGCTCTGGGGCAGCGATACCTCTGTGCCCGGTTACGATGTCTCCTTCATCGAGGATCCCGGCCCCGACCTTGCTTTGATGAATTCTGCAGCCGGCTTGAATCTCGGACTCTGGACGCGCTGGTCGGACCGGCTCATCGGATTTCGCTATACTTACAGCTGGCTCCATGAGCTGGATGCGGTCAGGTTCAACAAACCCTATCATACTTTCAGTCTGATGATCTCTTTCCAGCCGCTGGATGATTGAATATTTTTGAATTAGGCCTCTACGCGGCAGCTCAGGCGGATTTATTATTGCTGTTGCGCTTGCGCCGCGCTACCGCCTGGCGCAGGATGAATTCGATCTGTCCATTGACGCTGCGCAGCTCGTTGGCTGTCCACATAATCAGAGCCGGACCGGAAAAGAGGATGATCAGATCTATAAAGAGCATCGGTCACCCATTGATGGCGCTGACTTGTTTTCACCGATGCTCGCGGATTTGATGGACTCGGTGGACTGAGGCCTCTGTTGTACGATTCAAATATGATGTCATAAAGCCATACCAAAAAAAACGAATTCCTGCCTGATTGTCGAGGACTGATGCTGCCGCAGCCATTCGAAAGAAAAGCAGATTTTGCTTCTCTTTTCAAATATTTTTCCTATACTATAGTTATGTTTCCGGGCTTTTTACACCTTAAAAGCAGAGTCACTGCCTCCTGTATTGGGCCGAGGGTAATCTTTGTTGACGAAATGAGGTGATCCTATGAAGCGTCGTCAATTCTTGTCAGCCTCTATGAAAGGAACAGCTGCCATGGCTTTCTTGCCCCATTTTTTGAGCTGTGCTTCGGAGAGCATGCCCAAACGCGGTCTCGGCCGCACCGGTGAAAAACTCTCGATCCTGGGTTTCGGCGGCATTCTGGTGATGGACGAGGAGCAGGATGTGGCCAATGAGATGGTGGCGCGGGCTTTTGATCACGGCATCAATTATTTTGATGTGGCGCCCAGCTACGGTAACGCCGAAGAGAGACTGGGGCCCGCACTGGCTCCGTATCGCAGCCGCAGCTTTCTCGCCTGCAAGACCATGATGCGCACGGCCGGGGAGGCCCGCAAAGAGCTGGAGCATTCGCTTCAAATCCTCCAGACCGATCACTTTGATCTCTATCAGCTCCATGCTTTGACCACGGATGAGGATATCGCGACTGCCTTTGGTCCCGGCGGGGCGATGGAGACTTTTGTCAAGGCCCGGGAGGAGGGCAAGGTGCGTTTCCTGGGTTTCTCCGCCCATTCCGAGAGCGCAGCGCTGGCGGCGATGGAGCAGTTTCCCTTTGATACGCTTCTCTTTCCGGTCAATTTCGCCAACTGGTTCGCAGGGAATTTCGGGCCGCGCGTTTTGCCGGTTGCCAGGGAGAAAAAGATGGGCATCCTGGCCCTCAAGGGGCTGGCCCACGGGGCGAAAAAGGAGGGGGAGAGCAGCCGCTACCGCAAGGTCTGGTATCATCCGATCGCGGCGGAAGAGGATGAACTGGCGCGGCTGGCCCTGAACTGGACTTATGGTCAGGGGGTCACGGCCGCCATACCTCCCGGCGACCCGGCGCTGTGGGACCGCGCCTTCCGCATCGCCGCGAATGTCCAGCCGCTGAGTGCGGATGAGCTGCACCGGCTGGAGGAGCAGGCCAGGGGAGTGGAGCCGGTCTTTCACTCCTGAACACTCGGGATAATTGCCTCAGTCCATCAGATTCACAGCTGTGCGAAAAGAGCTCCCGGAAACGGGAGCTCTTTTTCATGGTTGCCGGCTGAATTGATTTACAAGACAAGTCATTTGAGCAGCTGCATTCTACGGGAAGCATGGTATGCGCCTGCACTGATCCGGTAGATGTAAACACCTCCCGGCAGGCCCTCCGGGCGCCAGGTGACCTCGTGGTCTCCCTGCGGCTGCCATTGATCCTGCAGCTGGGCGACGCGCTGTCCGAGCAGATTAAAGATCTCGATTCTAACCCGGCCGGCAGCGGCCAGCGAATAGGTCAGGGTCGTAGCGGGATTGAAGGGATTGGGATAATTGGGCCCCAGGCTGTAATCGGGCGCAGAGGCGGGATGTGTCAAGGCCAGGGAGGTCGGGCGCGGCGCTCCGGCGTTGATCCAGCAGGTGTAGATCATGCTGGCCAGACGGCTTGCAGCGCTGTCGAGCAGCGGCACAGTGAAGGATTGTGAACTCTGCCACAGATTGGCATAGTAGGTGTCATTCCATGTGTTCCCGGCCCGTTGTGCTGCGCTGCGATCCGCCATGAGGACGGAATCGACAAAGGCATAATTCGTGTAGATCATCCTGAACGTGTAATCGGCGATGTGCGTGATGTAAACCCCGCGGTCACCGCGGCAGCTGATCGCACTGGCATAGCGGTCGAGCATTCTCGACTCGTACCGGCTGTGAATACCTTGCTGATTGGTGAGCTGCCCGTTATAATTTTTAGTGATATGAAGGGGATTGTGAGCATCGCCGATATAATGGCCGAGATCCGCCGCCAGGAGCATCGCTTTATCCCACTGACGGTCTTGCAGGGCCTGGGTCAGGGCGTCTGCCGTGGCGATGATCGCCCAGGGCAGGATCCCCTGATCCATGAGGAAATCGCGGCCGTGCAGGGCCGCGAGCGAATCGAAATCCTGCACGATCCTGCCCGCAGCCAGAAACTCCGGGAAGGAATCGATATCGATGTAGTGTTTGTTCTCCTCGCTGGGATCGCTGCTTTTGCGGCTATCGGCATCCGAGCCGTGTTCGGCCAGCCCGTTCGACCAGGAGCCGAGAAACGCCATCTCCGGCGGGAAGGAGAGCGCTGCGCTGCCGTTGATGATCCGATGTCCGGTGCCGCCCCAGCCGTATCCCAGGGTCGCACAGGAAAAGATCAGGAGGTGCAGAATTTTCCACTTTTTGGCCACGATTTTTCCTTTCATTGTCCTGGCCAATATACCGAGGAATTCCCGGAATTCCAATCTGCTTTTTCAGCCCCGCCGGAACGGTCCAGCCGCACGCTCAAATACATGGTGATCAAAAAGAATCCGCTAGAGGTGAAAAAACCGCCATGCAGTGGGTGGCTGGATCTGTAAAATTCAGACCTGGTAATACTGCTTCAGGGCGAGCAGCGCCCGATAGCTGATCCACTTGCTCGGTTGGCCCTTGCTTTCTATATCAACCTGGAAGCGGCCGTTGAAAGTGGCCTCGAGGTTCCAGTCGCCCGTCTCATTCTGCTTTGAGGCGATGAGGTCGATCGCCTCTTGCATGCGCGCATCCCGCACACCCAGCGCCAGCAGAATCAGGGTGATCTCCAGAACATCCGTTTGATACATCAGCGGAAATTGTAATCTGCGCCAGCCGGGTTTGGCGGTCTTGTTCAAGTCGTGGCTTTTCCTGAAGATATGATGCACCAGGAGATACTCACAGGCCCTGTCAATGGCCTCCTGTTTGCGCGCGTCCCGGTGTTCAACCGGCAGAGCGGAGAGGGCCTTGAGCGCCTTGACCACCCCCATATGGCAGCTGTGTTTCCCCCAGCACATCTCGTAGCGGTCGTAGGGCCAGCCGGTAGGGCGGATCTCGATACCATCGTCGAAGCGCTGGTACTGCGCGATCCAGTCAATCCCCTTTTTGATCCGCTCATCGTCCATCCAGCCCAATTTAATCAGGCTCCAGACCATATTGCCGGTCAGGCAGGGGATGACATCGCCAGGCCGTCCGCCCCCGCCGCTGTTTTGGGTTAACGAGAAAGCCCCGCTTTCAGGATCCTGTGAGCGCTTGAGGATGTATTCACACGCTGCCCGTATCTTCGGGTGGCCGGGATCGGCCGCATGTTCGGCCAGGATGATGAGCTGCCAGACCGTCCCCCTGTATTTGTCAGTGTACCAGCGTCCGGGAGCGTTCCAGCACTCCTCCGCCTGCCTGGCCAGTATTTCCGGCACCACACCTGTTTGCATGATCGCCGCCCTGGCTTGACGGACTTGCGGTTCCTCCTCCTTGCGGCCAAGCAGGTTGATCAAGGTGAGATAACGGACCGAGGGATTGCTCTCTTCGAGCAGCCAGTCGAGGATTTCCTGACGCAGGAATTCTCTGCTGGCGTGGATCATCGCTGTATTGCTCATTAGGTCCATCTCCTTTACACCTGCGGCGGAGGCGCCTTGCAAGGTGTGCATCAGGTTGATCGTAAATAAACAGTTCCTGTCTCTATGTTACGCATCAACGGGGATTGATGCAAGTGCAAATGCGGTTCAGGCCACAATTCCTCCGAACATTTTTCCCGCCTCTTGATTTCTCACTTTCCGCTTGTTTTTAATGGACCGGTTGGCTATTTTTGCTATTAGGCATTTCATATCCCTGCATTGTGACCCTTTTGAAAGAGCGCAGGCATGCATAGAATTTCCATCCGCACCAGCCGCCGCTGCGATATCGTCGATATCACCCCCTTTATTCGCACCTTTTTACGCGAAATCGGCGCGGAGAGCGGAACAGTGACGGTCTTTTGTCCCCATACCACCGCCGGCCTCACCGTCAACGAGAACGCCGATCCCGATGTGCGCCGCGATCTCACCACTTTCCTCAACCGCACCATCCCTCAGGAAGCGGGGTATGCCCACAGCGAGGGCAATTCGGACGCCCACATCAAGAGCACCCTCACCAACTCGGCGCAGCTGCTGATCGTCGAGGGGGGAGAGGTGATGCTCGGCACCTGGCAGGGCCTCTTTTTTATGGAGTACGACGGGCCGCGCAGCCGTGAAATCTGGCTGCAGTTCACCGGCACACATGGCACAGCGGATTAGAGGCGTTGTTATAAAAGGAGAAACTTTGACCATCAGGAGTGTGGAAGCCACGCGTTACGTGACGCCCTTGAAGGAGGGCGGATCCCTGCCGGCCATCGTCGAGGCGGATGATGACGGTCTCTATGTGCTCAAATTTCGCGGCGCCGGACAAGGCCCCAAGGCCCTGATCGCCGAGCTGGTGGCCGGAGAGATCGCGCGCGCCGCCGGCTTGCCCGTGCCCGAGATCGTCTTTGTCCATCTGGATGCGGAACTGGCGCGCACCGAACCCGATCCGGAGATCCATGATCTCATCCGCATGAGCGCAGGACTTAATCTGGGCCTCGACTACCTGCCGGGCTCCATCATGTTCAGTCCGGTGCTGCATCCAGTCTCTGAAAGCCTGGCTTCCGAGATCGTCTGGCTGGATGCCTTTGTCACCAACATCGACCGCACGCCGCGCAACACCAATATGCTGATGTGGCACAAGCAGCTCTACCTCATCGACCACGGCGCTGCCCTCTACTTTCACCACTCCTGGAACAAATATCTGGAGAGAACCGGCGATCCATTTCCCATGATCAAGGATCATGTGCTGCTGCCGATGGCCGGCGCGCTGCGGCAGGTGGAGAAAAAGATCAAGGCAGCGATCGGGCAGGAGGTGGTTGAGCGGGTGGTGGGGATGATTCCGGATGACTGGTTGGACGGCGATACGCCTTTTCCGTCCTCCGGAGAGACCCGGAAGGCCTATATTGTCTATCTCAAGAAACGGCTGGAAGAATCGGAATCCTTTGTCGAGGAGGCGATGCGTGCGTGGTCCGTACTTGTATGATTACGCGATAGTGCGCGTCGTCCCCCGGGTCGAGCGCGAAGAGTTTGTCAATGTCGGGGTGATTCTCTCCTGCCCGCAAAAAAAGTATCTCGAGGCGCGGATCGAGCTTGATGAAGGGCGCATCCTGGCGCTCGATCCGGGACTGGATCTCGAGCTGCTGCGCAAGCAGCTGGCGATCTATCCCCTGATCTGCCGCGGCGGAGAGGAGGCGGGACCCATCGGCCGCCTGTCGCAGCGCGAGCGCTTTAACTGGCTCATCGCGCCCAAGAGCACCATCATCCAGAACTCACCGGTACATACGGGCTGGTGCGAACACCCTGACCAAGTTCTGGAGCATCTGCTCAATACCATGGTAAAGCCGGCCAGATAGCTGGAATACTGCCAAAAGGTGGCACGGAACTTCAAGTCAGGCACGCTCCTTTACAACCGTGATCCGTTTTCATTCAGAAGCTTAATGTTCATGATCATGCACTGCAGAGTATGACAGAGCCCTCTGCATATAGCGATATGCTGCTGCAGAGGATCATGCAGCTTAAGAAATCGCCCCAGGAGGCTTTATGGACGATCATCAATTTCCCCGGCGGGATTTTCTCAAAATGCTCGCCTGCGCCTTTCCCGCGGCAGCGCTCGACTGGAGCGCCTTCCCGCAGGCCAGGGAGGGCAAAAATCCCGACCAGTATGACGTCATCGTCATCGGCTCGGGTCTGGCCGGGCTCTCCTGCGCCGCCGCCTTCGCCCGCCAGGGCTTTAAGGCACTGGTCCTGGAACAGCACGACAAACCCGGCGGTTACGCCACCGCTTTCAAGCGCCCCGGCGGATTCATTTTTGACGCTTCCCTGCACTCCACTACAGTGGGTGAACGGGACGGCCGCTTCAATCTTATCCACAATTTCCCCGAAATAACCGAGGTCGAGTTCCTGCCCCATCCCACCCTCTTCCGCTCGATCTATCCGGACTATGACCTGCGCGTGGCGCAGCGCGATCCCGGCGCCTATATCGAACAGCTCTGTCAGCTCTTTCCCGAAGAGAGCGAAAACATCAAGGGGCTCTTTGCGGACATGCAGGGTCTGGCCGATGATATCGGCCGCCTCTCCGCCAAACAGGGTCAGGTGGATATGAGCAATTTCCCCAATGATTTTCCCTTTCTCTTCAGGTTTTACAGCAAAACCTGGGGCGAGATGGCCGATACCCGGATCCGCAATCCCAAACTGAAAACCATCGTCTCGGGGCAGTGGGGATACTATGGCCTGCCCCCCTCCAGACTTTCCTGCTTCTATTACGCTCTGCCCTTCACGGGCTACCTCCGCGGCGGCGGATTCTACCCCAAAGGCCGTTCCCAGGACATCTCCAATGCTTTCGTCAAATTTCTCAGCGAGCGCGGCGGAAAAGTACTGCTAAAATCCCGGGTCGACGAAATTCTTCTCAGCAACGGGGCGGCGACGGGGGTGCGCACCCATGACGGTCGCACCTTTACGGCAAGGGCTGTGGTCTCCAACGCCAGTCCGCACGAAACCCTGGGGCGGTTGATCGGCGATCCCGCCGTGCTGGCGGCCGAACAAGAAAAATGGAAAAACTACAGCATCAGCATCTCCTCTTTCCAGGTTTTTCTCGGCCTCAAGGAAGATCTGGTCAAAAAACTGGGCATCACGGATTCGGAAATCTTTCTCGAAACTGCGTATGATCCTGAAGCGGCCTATGCGGATGCACTCAAGGGCGAGGTGGAAAACGGCGGCGTAGGCATCACGCTGTACGATGCGATCAATCCCGCTTATTCCCCGCAGGGCAAGAATACCATCAATCTCATGACCCTGCAGGGCTATGGCCACTGGGAGCAATATGAAGCGGCCTATCTGGCCGGCGATAAAAAAGCCTATCGCAAGGAGAAGGAGCGCATGGCGGATATCCTCATCGCCAAGGCGGAAAAGGCCCTGCTGCCCGGCCTGGCCAAAGCCATTCAGGTGAAGGAGATCGGCACGCCGCTGACCAACCTGCGCTATACCGGCCATCCGCGCGGCGCCATTTACGGCTGGGATCAGACCGTCAACAATTCAGGGAATACCCGCGTCGGCCACACCACGCCGGTAAAAAATCTTTATCTGGCGGGGGCATGGTCGCGGCCGGGTCACGGCTACGGCGCCGTCATCCCCAGCGGGGTGGAGTGTTTTGCAGAGATTATCCAAGGCTGGTAACATCAACCGTTTTAAAGGCATACGCATTCGCTTTAATCGAACGCCAGACGAAGATCATCCCAACAGGAAAGGAGTGGATATGAGGGGAACACTGCTTCTGCGTCTTGCCTGCATTACTCTCTTGACCGTCACGACCGGCATAAGCCTTGCAGCTGACATCGAGTTGACCGGCCAATGGTCCGGCGGACAGGCTTCCGCCATCAGTGTCACGGACAGTGCCATCTATCTCGGTCACGGCAGCACCATCTCGGTTTTTCACACCCGCACTTTTGCGATGATTTCTCAAATCTCCCTCTCAGGCTACATACGCAACCTGGTCATTTCCGGCCAATACGCCTATGTGGCAGCGACCGAGGCGGGCTTGTTCATTCTGGATATTGCCAATCCCACCCAGATCAAACAGGTAGCTGCGGTCAACGATGTCACTGTGCTGCGCGTCGTCGTGCAGGGGAATTACGCTTATCTCGCCGCCAACGATGCCGGACTGCGCATTCTGGACATCAGCAACCCCGCCGCGCCCAAAAAGCTCATCGATTTCAAACCGGAGAGCTGGGTTGAGGGCGTCGCTGTCGAGGGCCGGTATGCATGGCTGGCCTGCAATAACCGCGGCCTGTGCGTCGTGGATGTGCAAAATCCCGCCGCCCCCGTCAAGCTGGCCACCCATGCGCAGGATTATACAGTCTACCGGGTTTTCGCTTCCGGCGGGACGGTCTTCCTCTGCGGCAGCAACGACGCCAGAGTGACGAACTTTAACGATGTCAGCCAGCCCAAAGAGATCACTACCATCAGCGGCAGCATCCTCGATGTCGCCTTCCAGGGCAATATCGCCTATGTGGTCAACAGCAGCCAGTCGGCCGTCGATCTGCATGATCTCACGGATGCCGTGTTGAAACGGCTTGGCAGCATTGCGGATATGTATGCCGAGGCGGTAACCGTGCAGCCGGGTGTGGCCTATGTGGCCCGATACAACGCGGGTTTCAAGGCCTATAATGTCAGCGATCCGGCCAAACCCGGCACCTATGGGGTGTGGAAGACGGATGAAACCCTTGAGGCTCCTTTCATGGTCGGGGAGTACATGGCGTTTCCTGAAAATGGCACGGGCAAAGTCCGGTTCTATGACGTTAAGGACGTCCTCAATCCGCAGCTTGTCACCACCGCTGATATTGTGCTGGATGATTGTGTATTCGTTCCTCCCTACCTTTACCATACCAGAGAAAAACTTTTGTGCACCAGCAATCTCAGCGATATTTATAATCCGGTGCTGGAAAGCAAGATCGCTTTACCTTCGAAAACACCCTATTACTTATTACGGCAGGGCGATACACTCTGCGTCTGGGACGGCATGGGCAACTATAAGGGATTTGACCTCTTCAGTCTGGCCGATCCGAAGAATCCGCAGAAACTGGCCTCCATCACCACCTCAAAGGCAGTCGAAGTGTGCGGCAAAAAAGGTTCTGTCGTCTATCTCAAGGCCCGCACGAATACCAGTTCGAACGCGGGTTCACTCGTCTGTCTGGATATCTCCAATCCCGAGGCGCCGGCGGAAGGCGGCGTGATGATCGACTCCGAAGTGGTCAAGACTTTTACTGTTCATGAAAATTATGGCATCGCCTGGACTACTCAGGACAGTGTGATTATTTTTGACCTGAGCCGGCCCCTGCAGCCGAAGCGCGTCTCCTCTTTCTATCAGGATCTTTTCTCCATCCCCTGTTTTTACGGCGATCGGGCCTATTGCCTGGGCGGCCGGATGCTGGTCTATGACGTCTCAGACATGACCAACTGGCGCAAGCTGTCCGACTCGTACCACATGGAGTATTACACCGGCTCGCTCTTTTATCCGCCCTATATCATCAAACCCGCGCTCGAGGGCAAGGTCTATGTTTTCGACATGAGCGGCAGCGACAAGGTGACGCCTCTGGGTGAGGTATCCGTGCTTGCGGTCATCAAACAGATCAAGGCGGCTGGCTCTTATCTCTATACGCTCGATGACAACGCCACTCTGACCCGCGTCCGCTGTGAAAATAACACCCTTTCCCTGGACAGAGCCAGGTCGTTCCGCCAGTACGGCTCGACAACCCTGGCCGGCCTGCAGATCGACGGCGACCGCGGCTACGTCGCGGAAGGCAATTACGGCCACATGCACGAGATCGACCTGCGGACCCCGGAGCTTGCCGTCCTGCGCAGCTGGTATTTCGGCAATTTTCAAATCTGCAGTTTTGCCGTGGTCTGGCCCTACGCCTATATCCGCTCCAACACTGATTTCCGGATTTATGACATTTCCAATCCTCCGCAAACGACGCTGCTGGGCAGCATCGCCGGCCTCAACGGCATCGATTCCGATATCTTTATCAAAGGGCACTATGCCTATCTGGACGTCCAGAAAAATCTTTACGTTATCGATATCTCCAATCCGGCGGCGCCCGTCCAGGCCGGTACGTTCACCGATAATGTCAACATTCGGGATATGGCCATAGCCGGGGATCACATCTATTTGACGGATGTCTATGGCGGCAAGAAAATCCGCGCCGTGAATATCAGCAATCCCGCCGCGCCGGCCGCTGAAGGTATATTCAATGACAGGATTTATGGCACAGCCGTAACCACGGACGAGAGGTATGTCTATGTGGCAGGAGGCATGTATGGCCTGAAGGTGCTCGATTTCAGCGCGCCGATGGCGCCGACCCTTGCGGCCGGATATTACCGGGAGTATCTGGAGATGTACGATATTGCGGTCGACCGTCAGTACATCTATGTTCTGGACAGATACCGCGGCGTTATGCAATTCAGAAACAACCTGATGTCGTCGGTCAACCGCGAGGGCTCAGTTACACCTGCTGCTTTTACCCTGCGGCCCAACTATCCCAATCCCTTCAATGCCGGCACGACCATCGCCTTTACCCTGCCGCGTGAGGAGCGCGTGACGCTCTCCATCTACAATCTCCTGGGCCAGTTGGTTGCGAAACCGGTCGATCGGCGGATGGAGGCCGGCGTGCATCAGGTGATCTGGCAGGCGGAAGGGATGCCCTCCGGGATCTATTTCTGTGAATTCAGGGCGGGATCTTGCCGGCGGACGCAGCGCATGCTGCTGCTCAAGTAGGATCGGGCCGGCACTGCTCTCCGTAAAGGTGCCGGCCGGCTTCACACGGTTGCCACGGCGGAATAGTGTTTGACTTCCGGCACTGGATTGGCTAATTTAACACGGAATAGGATGCGGGGGGAGGTTCAGGCCGGCAGGGTCAAGGAGTCACATGCACGCAGAATCCCGAAAACTGATCAGTCTGGCGATTTTCGCCGCCGCCATGGGCTTTCTCGAAGCCATCGTCGTGGTCTATCTCCGCGCCCTCTATTACCCGGAGGGATTCGGCTTCCCGCTGGCGGCCATGCCGGAGGGGATCTACCTCGCCGAAGTGCTGCGCGAGCTCTGCACCCTGGTGATGCTCGCGGCCGTCGCCTGGCTGGGGGCAGGAACTTCTTTCACCCGCTTCACCTGTTTTCTCTACCTTTTCGGCGTTTGGGACCTCTTTTACTACATCGCCCTCAAGCTGCTGCTCAATTGGCCCGGCTCCCTTTTCACCTGGGACGTCCTCTTTCTCATTCCCGTCACCTGGATCGGACCGGTGATCGCGCCGGTGCTCTGTGCATTGGCGATGATACTCCTGCACATGGCGGCTGTGCGCTTCCTTGCCAGAGGGGAGAGAGCCGCATTCAACCGCATGGAATGGCTGCTCCTGGCGGCAGGCGCCCTCTTTGTCTATATCAGCTTCACCATCGACTATACCCTGCTGATCTTTGACAATGACCCCGTCGGGCTGCTGACAGGCGGTACCGGGAACAAAGAATTTGTGCACATCTTTACACAATTTGACCCGTCCCGTTTCGCCTGGGAGATTTATCTGCCCGGCCTGCTGCTCATCCTCGCCGCTATCTTCTCCTTCATCCGCGGCAAAGAGGCAGCCGCCTGAACCGGCCGGCAGAGGCCGTTAAAAAGCACGCCGCGGAGCCGTGCGGGCGTGCAGGCACCATGGGCGCTTCGTGATCGAGGCAAAAGGCTGGTTTTCATGAACCAGCCTTTTTTGTCGTCACCCCCTCCTGGCGCCCGGGGTGCAGGATCGCCAGCCGGAGACCGGCCTGCGGCAAGCCGATCCTGTGTCTATCGCTGCCGGTGGCGCGGAGAGCGGGCAAATATACTTGATTATCAGGGCAATATTGGCTAAATTAAACGCTTTTTGCGGGGGATTTAATCAACGTTAAGATGCATGGAGGTGTTTTATGAGTATGTTCTGTAACCAGTGTCAGGAGACGGTCAAGAATACCGGCTGCACCATCAACGGCGTGTGCGGGAAGAAAGAGGCCACCGCCAACCTGCAGGATGTGCTGATCTCTGCTTGTCAGGGACTGGCTCTCATTGCGATCGCTGCCCGCAAACAGGGGATCGACACCAATGCGGCGGACAAGCACATCACCAACTGCCTGTTTATGACCATCACCAACGCCAACTTTGATGATCAGGCCATTATTCAGGCCGTTCGTGAGAGCCTGCGGTATCGCGATGAGCTGAAGAGCAAGGTGACCATCAGTTTCAGCCACGACGCCCTTGCATGGGACGGCGCTTCCGAAGCCGAGCTCCACGCCAAAGCCAGTCAGGCCAGCATCCAGGCCTTTGACACTGATGAAAATGTGCGCGCACTCAAACAGTATATTCTTTTCGGCCTCAAGGGTATGGCCGCCTACACGGAGCACGCCTTCAATCTGGGGTTCGAGGAGCAGGAGATCTATGATTTCATGGAGGAGGCGCTGGCCATGATCACCCGGCCGGCTACACAGGAGACCGCACTGGAGTGGCTCATACGCACGGGCGAGTACGGCGTCAAGGCGATGGCTTTGCTCGACAAAGCCAACACAACCACCTATGGCCATCCCGAGATCTCCCGGGTCTCCATCGGCGTCGGCAAGAATCCCGGCATCCTGGTGAGCGGGCACGATCTCAAGGACCTCGAACAGCTGTTGATCCAGTCGGAAGGCAAGGGTGTGGACATCTATACCCACTCGGAGATGCTGCCCTCCCATGCCTATCCCCGTCTGAAAAAATATCGCCATCTCGCCGGCAACTATGGCAACGCCTGGCACCGCCAGCTGGAAGAGTTCGAAAGCTTTAACGGCCCGATCCTTTTCACCACCAACTGCCTGGTCCCGCCGCGCAAGACGGCGACCTATAATGAACGGGTCTTCACCACCGGGGCCGCCGGCATGCCAGGCTGGAAATATATCGATAATAGATTGCCCAACGGACAGAAGGATTTTTCCGGGATCATCAAGATGGCGCGGCAGTGCCCGCCCCCGACCGAGATCGAAACCGGCGAGATCACCATCGGCTTCGCTCACAACCAGGTCCTGGCTCTCGCCGACAAGATCCTCGATGCGGTCAACTCGGGCGCAATTAAAAAACTGGTGGTGATGTCCGGCTGTGACGCCCGCCAGAAGAGCCGCGAATACTATACCGAATTTGCCAAAGCACTGCCGGTGGATACCGTAATTCTTACTTCCGGCTGCGCCAAGTACCGCTATAACAAGCTCCATCTCGGCGATATCAACGGCATTCCGCGGGTGCTCGACGCCGGTCAATGCAACGACTCCTATTCATGGGCCTTGGTGGCGCTCAAGCTTAAGGAGATCCTCAAACTGCAAGACATCAATCAGCTGCCGATCGTATTCAACATTGCCTGGTACGAACAGAAAGCGATCATTGTCCATCTCGCCCTGCTCTATCTCGGTTTCAGGAATACCCGCATCGGACCGACGCTGCCGGCCTTTCTGACGCCCGACGTTCTCCGTATCGTGCAGGAAAAGTTCGGCGTTCAGACGATCACGACGGTTGATGAGGATATGAAAAATTTCGGGCTTAACTGAGGGCGCCGACATGAACGATGATGAAATAATCTGCTTATGCAATGAGGTCACCAGGGGAGAGATCGTCAAGGCGATCAGGGAGAAAGGTCTGAAGAGCGTCGAGGAGGTCGGCGAAGCGACCTTGGCGGGCACGACCTGCGGGGGATGCCAGGAGGAGATTCAGGCTATTCTGGATGAACTGAACCGATAGATACCGGACAGGCGCCGGAGTTTTGCCACTCCTTGGTGGCGGGGCTCCGGCGCTTTACCTGTTCCATTCCGCCAGCGCGGAATTGATCTTGTTTTTGATCTCCTTGAACTTGATATAGGAGCCCTCCAGCTCCTCCTCAGCACGGCGCCGGGAGGCGAAGCGCGCCGCCTGGATGAGCAGCCGGCGGGCCTCTTCTTCCCGCTTGAGCTGGCGGTTAAGCCAGGCCAGGTGATAATGGCTCTCCGCCATATAACCGTTGCTGACCGGCGTGCGCTTCTTCAACGTCTCGTTCAGTCTCTCCCAGATCTGCAGCGCCTCCTCCAGACGGCCGGTTTTTTCGAACAGGACGGCGCGGTTGTAGAGGCAGGAGGGACTGGCGGCGTAGCGCCGGTAGAGTTGATCGTTGATGACCACGGCGCTGTCGTACTCCTCTTTTTCCAGGTAGAGGGCCTGCAGCGTATAGCTGGCGTTGGTTGACAGATAGCGTCCCTCCCGCTCCACCTTCCGCAGTTTGGCGATCGCCTCTTTTTCCTCCCCGCCCAGAAGTCCGAACAGCAGCTTGCTCTTGTTGTACTCATAGACGGCGATGCCGAAGAGGGGATCCACGAAACCTGGGTCCATCTGGCTGGCTTTGCGCAGCAGGGAGATGCCGCTCTCCGCCGTCTTGAGGGCGCGCAGATAGCTGCCCGACTGGAAGAGGGCGACGCAATAGTACCCCTGCACGACGCCCGCGATGAAATGGTTATCCACGGTCGGCTCCCTCGCGAGCAGGCTGGTGGCTTTGACGGAGGCGATGGCGATCAGGCTGTCGAACCTGGCCTGCCAGATGCTCACGCGGTAATCGCGCATCATGGTCTGGCAGGCGTCGGCCGCCAGAAAATAGCCGACCGGGCTGGCGGGATCCTCATTGATCAGACGGCTGGCGAGGACGAGCACGCTGTCGTGCTCGCTGCGGTTGATCAATTCGATCAGGTTCATGATGGCTGCGGACTCGCCGGAAGCGACGCCGGAGCGCGGTTGGGGCCAAGGCGCGGCGAAGGCCGGGCTGGACAGGAGGAGGGTGGAGAATAGGATAAAAAGAGCGGCTGCAATGCAGCTCAGCCGGGCTGCAGCGCCCCGGGCGGGCTTTCTTGGCGACATGGATGCACTTTCTGTTCTGGACCTGGTGCCGGTCCGGTCATGGGGGAGAAGGCGGGAATTGCATACGCTGTTCCCGGGTGTGTATCGTTCATAAAGATAGCCATTCGGCGGCGGAATTACAAGGAGAATGTCGGCGCTCACGCCTGGTCAGCGGCAGGCTCTCCGATACGGTCCGGGATGCGGCTTGCCGGCGGGGTGCACGCCTCCGCCCGGGCTCTGCGTCAAATCGGCTTGCTTTTCAGCGACTGATTGGCTAATTTCATACGGATGTAATAGCCGGAAAATTTCCGGGCACACGTGAAAATGAGAAAGGCGAAGATAATGCGTATATTCGAAGCGGGGATTTTTATGCCCGCGCCAGTTCACTATCGGGGCGCTCTGCGCCGGGCCCTGCGCGTGATCGCGGCGCTGGTGCTGCTCTGGTGCGGCCTCTCAGCGGCTTCCGCCGGATCGACAAAATGGGTGGGCACCTGGAGTACGGCGCCGCAGCTGGTCGAGCTGAACAACAATCCGCCCGCCCCCGGTCTGAGCAACAACACCCTCCGGCAGATCCTCCGTGTTTCGCTCGGCGGCGACACCCTGCGGATGCATTTTAGCAATGAATTCAGCACCGCTCCTGTGACCCTGCAGAAGGTTCACATCGCCGTCTCAGTGGGAGAAGGCAAAATCGATCCGGCCACGGAGAGGCCCATGCTCTTCAGGGGCGCAAGCGGGGTCACGATCGCTGCGGGCTCGGCGGTCACATCGGATCCTTTCCCCTTTCCCCTGCAGCCGCAGATGGAGCTGGCCGTCACCATCTATTTTGGCGCCACACCGTCGGACGTGACCGGCCATCCGGGATCCAGGACCACCTCTTACCTGCTCGCCGGCGATCAGGCCGGCAGGGCTGATTTCGCCGGCGCGGTCCTGACCGACCACTGGTATATCATCCACACCATCGATGTGAAAGCTCCCGCCCCCTCGGCGGCTGTGGTCGTGCTGGGCAACTCCATCACGGACGGGCGCGGTTCGGGCACCAACAAGCAGAACCGGTGGCCCGACGAACTGGCCCGGCGGCTCCAGGAGAATCCGGCGACAAGCCATGTCGCAGTCCTGAATCAGGGCATCGGCGGCAACTGTGTGCTGGGGACCTGCCTGGGGCCTTCCGCCCTGAATCGCTTCACTCGGGATGTGCTGGAACAAAGCGGGGTGCGCTGGCTGGTGATTCTGGAAGGAATTAACGATATCGGCAACGGACAGAGCGGAGTGGGTGAGCGTCTGATCGATGCCTACACGCAGATGATTCACAGCGCGCACGCCCGCGGAATTTTCGTCTACGGGGCGACCCTGCTGCCCATGTACGGATCATCCTACTACTCGGCGACCCACGAGGCGGAGAGGAAAAAAGTTAACGACTGGATCCGGCAGGGCGGCCTTTTCGACGGCGTCATCGATTTCGATCAGGCTCTGCGTAATCCCGCCGACACCCTGAGTCTCCGGCCGGAGGCGGATACCGGAGACCACCTGCATCCCAATGAGACCGGCCACCGCATGATGGGCGAGGCGGTGGATCTGAATCTCTTCACGGGGGGAGATCCCTTCGTCCCGAGCGGCCGCAGCGAGTCCCGCTATTTAGAACCCGAGTGCGGGAGCGTGGGCGGGAACTGACGGATTGTCCCCGACCCCCGGGCCTCGGGGGGCAGCTATGTGACCGTCAAGGCGGGGCTCCAGAGCCTGACCGCCGCTCCCGCCGGCAGCGCAGAGGCGATTTTGCTGCCTTTTACGCCTGCTTGCGCGGGCACCTTCTTCCCCTTCGCCCGCCTCAACAGCCCGACGATCCGGCTCTCTGCGCCAGGGATTACTTCGCCGGCTGCTTCGACAGCAGCTGAAAACGGGCGATGGCGCGATCGGCCAGCACCTGGCTGGCGCTCACAACCGGCACGCCTGAGCGCGCGGAATTGAAAGCGAGGGGGATCTCGGTGCAGCCGAGCACCACGACCTCGGCTCCGCTCTTTTCGAGCTCCTTGCCGGCGAGATAGAGCCACTCCTCACACTGCCGTTTGTCCCCGTGCGCCTTGATCAGATAGACCGCCTTCATGACATAGTTCTCAAGGATATTGTCGGAGGGCTTGATCATCTCGATGCCGCGCGCAGCGAACTCTTTTTCATAGAGCCCGGTGGAGATGGTCCCCGTTGTCGCCAGCAGGCCCACCTTTTTAGCCTGCGGATATTTGGTGGCCACTTCGGCCGCGGCCTCGCGGATCATGTTGATGATGGGGATCTTGACCGCCTGCTGCATGTGATCATAAAAGTAGTGGGCGGTGTTGCAGGGGATGGCGATGTAGGAGGCCCCGGATTTCTCCAGACGGGTCACCCCTTCGGCCAGGTAGGGGAGGATGGAGGGGTCGCCGCTGAAGATGGAAGCTGTGCGGTCGGGCACGGTCGGCAGGCTGTAGATGAGCGTGGGGATGTGCTCCTGGTCCCTGGTCGCCGGGGTGCGCTCGACGATGAGCTGGTAGAGATTGGCCGTGGCTTCCGGCCCCATTCCGCCGAAAATGCCGAGGATGATCTCAGGCCGGGGATCGATGGCGGTGCCGCCGCCCTTTCTCAGGGCCGGGGAACAGCCGGGGCCCGTACTGATGATGACCAGCAGGATCCCCAGGATCAGCCTGTACGATGTCGTGCGCCTCATTTTTCCTCTCCTTGCTTGAAAGGTCAACTCCCGATGATCTGCCCGGCGTCAGCCGGCCTCCCGATGTGCTTCTATCCTAAAGATATTGGCATTTTTTGCAACTCGCAACAGGAAATTATGTTGGACGATTCTTCTTCCGCGCAATCCAATAAAATTCGTATAAACGAAATAAAATAATTGACTCTCAGACCAGGATTTATTAAATTAGATATAAGAGTCTTATATCTTAAATAGGCCTGTGGAATATCACCGGCATCCTGCCGGCAACTGCACCCATCCGGACCCGCAGCCGGGCGGGCTGCAGCGGACCATCCCTTCAGAAAGGAGCTGCTTCATGAGCAACAAAACACTGTGGACTGCATTTCTCCTTGTCGTCCTCGGCTCGTTCGCGGTTCTACTCTTTTTCGGCGGCGAGATCTATCAGAAAAAGCCGCCCCAGCCCGAACGCGTGGTCACAGCCGATGGCGTGACTCTTTTCACCGGGCAGGAGATTCGCGACGGCCAGAATGTCTGGCAGTCGTTGGGCGGGCAGGAGGTGGGCAGCGTCTGGGGCCATGGCGCCTATGTCGCGCCTGACTGGAGTGCCGACTGGCTGCACCGTGAAGCCACCTTCATCCTCGACCGCTTCGCGGCCGAAAGCCATGGCCTCACATACGGCCAGCTCTCCGCTGAACAGCAGGCCGCGCTGCAGGTGCGGCTCCAGCAGGAGCTGCGCAGGAACACCTACGACCCCGCCACCGGCGAGCTGCGCGTCTCCTCGCTCCGCGCCGAGGCGATCGAGGCGGTGAGCCGTCACTACGCCGGACTTTTCATGGCTGATCCGGACCTGGCGAAGCTGCGCACTGCCTATGCGATTCCCGAAAACAGCATCAAAGACCCGGCGCGGGCCCGGCTTCTCGGCGCCTTTTTCTTCTGGGCGGCGTGGGCGAGCGTAACCGAGCGCCCGGGTGAAGAGGTCAGCTACACCCAGAACTGGCCACCCGACGAGCTGGTCGGCAACCGGCCGGCCGCCAGTCTGGTCCTCTGGACCGGGTTCAGCGTCATTGTTTTGATCCTCGGCATCGCCCTTCTCGCCTTTTATTACGCGAAGCAGCAGGGCGAAGGGCTGGAGGGGCATGATTTTCCCGACCAGGATCCGCTGCTCGGCCTCAAGGCGACCCCCTCGATGAAAGCGACCCTGAAGTATTTCTGGGTGGTCACGGCCCTGATTCTGGTACAGATCCTCATGGGCATCATCACGGTTCATTACAGTGTCGAGGGCGGCGGTTTCTATGGTCTGGCCCTGGACAAGCTGCTGCCCTATGCCGTCTCGCGCACCTGGCATGTCCAGCTGGCTATCCTCTGGATCGCCACATCGTGGCTGGCGACCGGTCTCTACATCGCTCCGGCCGTCTCGGGTTATGAGCCCAAATTCCAGCGTCTCGGGGTCAACCTGCTTTTCGGCGCGCTGCTGGTCATCGTCCTTGGTTCAATGGCGGGCCAGTGGATGGGCGTCATGCAGAAGCTGGGTCTGGTCAACAACTTTTGGTTCGGCCATCAGGGGTATGAGTACGTCGACCTCGGCCGCTTCTGGCAGATTTTCCTTTTTGCCGGCCTTTTCATCTGGCTCTTTCTCATGGGGCGCGCCATTTGGCCCGCTTTCAAGAATGCCCGGGAGCAGAAGAGCCTGCTGGGGATGTTCCTGATCTCCTCGGTGGCGATTGCGGCTTTTTATGGTGCGGGTTTGATGTGGGGGCGGCAGACCAACCTGGCGGTCGCCGAATACTGGCGCTGGTGGGTGGTCCATCTCTGGGTGGAGGGCTTTTTTGAGGTCTTCGCCGCGGTGGTGGTCGCCTTCCTCTTTGTGCGGCTGGGGCTGCTGCGCATCAAGACCGCGACCACGGCGGTGCTCTTTTCCACGGTGGTCTTTCTGACCGGCGGCATCATCGGTACTTTTCACCATCTCTATTTCACCGGCACGCCGATGGCGGTGATGGCTCTCGGGGCCAGCTTCAGCGCCCTCGAGGTGGTGCCGCTGGTGCTGATGGGCTTTGAGGCTCTGCACAATTACCGTCTCAGCAAGGCCCGCGCCTGGGTGGCGAAGTACAAATGGCCGATCTACGCCTTTATCGCGGTGGCCTTCTGGAACCTGGTCGGAGCCGGCATCTTCGGTTTCCTGATCAATCCGCCGATCGCACTCTATTACATGCAGGGGCTGAACACCACGCCGGTTCATGGCCACACCGCCCTTTTCGGCGTCTATGGCATTCTCGGCATCGGGCTGATGCTCTTCGTGCTGCGCAGCATGACCATCGAACGGGAGTGGAACGACGGTTCCCTCCGGATCGCCTTCTGGGGGATCAATATCGGATTGGCGCTGATGGTGCTGCTGAGTGTGCTGCCGGTGGGTATCCTGCAGACGGTGGCGAGCGTCAAGTACGGGCTCTGGTACGCCCGCTCGGCCGAGTTTATGCAGCAGGAGACGATGCAGACCCTGCGCTGGCTGCGCATGATCGGTGACGGGATCTTCGGGATCGGGGTGCTCGCCCTGGCCTGGTTCGTCGCCGGTCTGCAGGGCGGCTGGTCCTACAAACGCAAAAACTGACCTCTGCTCGATAGGGCCGGGATCCATCTTGATGGATCCCGGCCCTTCGTATTTCCGGTTGATCTCCGGTTACCTGCAGCGGGGTCGTGTTATCATCCTGACTGCAGGTAGACCGGCTTATCGAGGCCTGATTATCCACTGCACACCAGGAGATGAATCGGCCTCTGATCCTGGTCATTGATATTTGGTAAAATTGTACTGCTTCGCTACTACGGCTTTCTCTTCGGTGGGCAGCCCGCTGAAGTACTTTTTCCAGCCGGGACAAAAATTGATGTGCCAGCGCCAGAACCGTCCCAGCAGGGAACCGGGTTTGGCATCATATCGGGCTCGCAATGCGCACTTGGCGCAGTTTTCCTCAGCCATGACTCACCTCCTTGTCTCAAGTTCGGCCTTGCCTTCCGTAAAATTACCGGCAGATCCCGGCGCAAGGCGTTCTCACTGCGGCTGCGCAGCATCCCGGGTCACATTCTCTTGCACGTGCCGGCGCACAGCGCAGGACGGCTCAATTCATCATGGTGACGATAAAGTTGATGATCTCGCCCTGGCGGACCACGGCGATCCCGGCGCGTCCGGCGAGGTGCTCCCAGCTTTCCACCGGGCTGCGGAATTCCCACAGCTCGTCCCCCACCTCCATCTGCGCCAGCAGGGCGCGCCAGCGCTCGTTCTTGAAACCGAAAGGCACGGGATCGGGGCCCAGCCGTTCGTCATGTACCATATGGGCGGCCTCCACCTCGGCGGCCGTCACCATCTTTTGCAGCCATTCTTTTCTCACATTCCACCTCGATGACGGATTAGTTGCTCATTCATACTCTTTAATGTACGTTACAAAAAAGAGATGTTTCATGCAAGATAAAACAATCCGGGCGCCGCGGCGCAAGATGTCAGGTGGTAACGAGATTGCGGGGGATACGCGGCGCAAAACTCCTTGATTTTGGATCATCGATTGGGTAATTTGGAAAGGATCCAGTTACAGATACCGAGGCCGCCTGATATGAAAAAAAATATGCGCATTTTCGCCCTGGTCATTCTCATCCTGCTGACGAACGCAGCCTTGCGAGCCGAGGACGGCAGCCGGCTCTGGCTGCGCTATGACCGGATCGACAATCCGCTGCTTCTTGCCGGCTGCCAAAAGTCGG
>Ga0209717_1001730_pt1 | contig 22728 bp, 19 predicted proteins | sample AD_UKC048_MetaG_FD_184418 | JGI IMG/M metagenome (GOLD analysis project Ga0209717, IMG submission 184418) | Active sludge microbial communities of municipal wastewater-treating anaerobic digesters from USA - AD_UKC048_MetaG (SPAdes) (version 2) | ecosystem: Engineered > Bioreactor > Anaerobic >... | reverse complement strand
TGTCCGGATCTTTGTTCCCGCTCTTTGCGCCCTTTCCTGTATCTCCTTGAACAGGTGGAACCTGATATCACTTGCAGTTACATCAATTTCAGGGAAAAGGGAGCTTACCGCCAGAGATTTACCGCCACCCCCCGCACAGCAGTCGAACATTGTCTTTGAATTTCTGTTCACAAGCATTGAAGCAATCTGACTTGATTCATCCTGAAATTCAAAAAACCCTTCTTTGAAAAGCTCAGACTTTTTTAATTTTGATGAACCGTTCAAAATCAGGATCCCGGCAGATGAAAAGGGTGTCAACTCAACTTCAAAACCATTTTCCCTTAACTTTTCTAAAAGAATATCTCTTTGGATTTTATGGAGATTTGCCCTTACCGCTATCTTCGATTTTGTATTGAGCCATTCAAAAACATTCTCTTTATAATACCCGGCAATTCTTTTTTTGAGAAAAGACGAAAAACTTCTGTTATAAAGATCTTCAAAATCACCGGTTTTCTTTAGTTCCTCTCTCTTTTTAAGCAGTTCATCATCCGGCTCATTTTCAAACATCATTGCAATATTTTTTGGAAGTGTATTTAGTGAAGATATTTTATCAAAAAAAAGCTTGTGCCTTAAATAATAATAAAAACGGTCACTTATCCACAACCTATCTCTTTTGCCGATCTTTTTTGACCTCAGAAACTGGCTTAAAAACAAGTCCGCTTTCAGGTTTGATGTTGAAAAACCCGTTACTGCATCAAGCAGATTTGCCTCAAGAAAACGGTTGAATCTCATTTCAGACCTGCAAGCTTAAGTATAAGTGCATTGTTCAGGGCCGCCTGACGGTGAATAAAGACAATTCTTAAGAAATCTGACTCACTTATCGATATGCCGGGAAACCATTTTTCTGCAGACAGAAAACCCTGAAAAGCGAGCATTCCTGCGGCATCTTCTGTTATCTTTTCAAAGGAATAGCTTATATTCATTACATTTTCTTCATTTATCTCAAAAGGAAGTGTGTTTATTGAAAGAACCCCTTTTTTCCGCTCATTCAGATCTTTAAAAACTCCGGACTTCTTTTCCCATCCCTTTTCCTTTCTTCCGTAAATAGTTATATTGACACCCTCTTCAGCAAGTGACTGACATATAGACACCGCACTTCCGCCGTTACCGGCAACATTCATTTCTTCAGACAGAATATCTTTAAATTTCAACCACTTGACCAATCCACAACCGTCTGTGCTGTCACCACAAAGTTTTCCATCCTTTTTATATATTGTGTTGACACTTCCGGCTTTAGATGCCCTGTCGCTTAATTCCTCACAGATCTCAACCGCTTTCTGCTTATGCGGGGAAGTAATATTTGCTCCAATACATTTTCTGGACATGAGAAGTTGCTTAAATTCTTCTGCGTTTCCTCTGAAAACCTTATAGATGACCCTATGTCCGCAAGCACCAAGTACATATTCCTGAAAAAACGGCGAAAGAGTATAATCGAGGGGATCCCCCCAGATATATATGACGGGAGCTTTTTCAAAGGTTCCAATAATAGGAGAAGGTCTGTTCACGACTTTTGAACATCTTAAAAGGTTTTGATTTCATTGCAGATATTATGCAGTCCCCAAAAAGTGTTGCCTGATATTTCTCATCGGTGAAGATCACATCTCTCACAGCTCCATCCCCGCTGACCCTGATTTTCATGTTTATCATCCCTCTTAATGAATTATCACCGGCTTTCGAGCGTTTGACAAAACATTCTTTGAGATTGGGAAGATATGAATCCATATGTTCTTTTATTTCATCAAAACCAAGAGATTTTTCCATTTTTCCCTTGTTTGAGCTCCATGTTTCATTCAGCTCTTTTTCTGAAGGAACTGCCGCCGTAAATTTTGTATCTGATTCGACAACCGCTCTTTTTTCAAGCTTTTCAACAATCGCAGCTTTCTTTTCCTGTGATGCCAGAAGAGACTTTCTTGTCATTTCTTCAAACTCTTTCTGCTGTTCAAGATAAAGGTAATATGCAACCCCCGAAGCAAAAAAGAGCGCAGTAAGAACAATCATGAAAGGGATCCTTGAACCTCTGCTTTTTATTTTTATTTCACCTTCATCTTTTACTTCACCAAACTCTTTTTTGTCTCTTTCATCGGCTTTCTTTTCAAACAGCTCCGAATGTTTAACCGCAAAAACCTCCCATTCCATGAGATCTTTCTGTCCGCCCGTTGAAAAATAATAGTTTTTTACGGACTCTTTGTTGTTTATGCAGAAATCAACGATGGTTCTTTCATTGAAAGTAGCTATCGGCTGTTTTGATTTTTTGTGATAGACTCGAAAATACATTGCTCACCTAAATTTGAAGGATATCGTCAGGAACCAGATTTTCAATATGGTCTTCTTCGTTGTTGTCTCCGAAAAGTATTCCAAGGTCAATAAATTTCAGGATCTCCGAAAGAAGAATGAAGTCATCATTATCCGGGAACATGTTAAGATATGGCAGAACCTCTCTGGTATTGACCATGAACTGAAGGGTTTCGAGCTCGGGCTTTGAAAGGTCTGAAAGCTTGCCTGTGATAGGGATCATGAACCTGAGCTGGTCGGCATTTATGATCTTCCTGTATCTCGCAAGCAGCCCTCTCTGGGTAGATATTTCCATGAAAACATCTTCAAGGAATCTGTTGATCTCCTCTCTTTTGGGGGCTTCGTCGACTTTGAACTCATATTCACCGTCCTTTGCGAGAACAAATCTCGAAAGGGCTTTTTCCTGTGAAAAGTTTCTTGAGCTGATGCATTCAGATGCCACAATACCCGCCCTGCCTATTGCTATCTCGATCTTTTCTTCAAAAGGTGAAGATATATTTACAATGAGGTATCCGGAAGAAGAAGACTGCGAAAGAAGTTTCAGAAGATCCACCGGATCAATGGCGGACAAACTTCCTTTTGATGAAGCCACCGCTGAATCAGGAACGGTTTTTGACGTTGTTGCCGGACCGCCTTTTTTCAGAGCCACTTTTGCAACGCTGATCTTGTTATTTTCAACTTTTTCTGCCTTTTCGGCTATTGCATCAAGTGTCAGCGGCTCATCTTCATCATATTCATCAAGAGGAGGCATGACCTTTCCTGTATTCTGTGTCGAAGAAACTCCAATCTGTCCGGAAGGAGTATCCTCTTTTACAGATCTTTCCACTTTTTCATTATTATCTGCAGCACCTTCTCCGACAGCTATGACAGAATCTCCGATGCTTATCTTAAAACCGTTGTGGATCTCTACCGGAGAAGAGGGAAGAATCTTCTCTCCGTTTACGAATGTACCGTTCGTGCTGTTGTGATCTTCGATGAATATCCTGCCTGCCCTTGAAATTATTGTTGCGTGATTTCTGCTGACCTTTGAATCCACAATTGCAACATCAGAGGAGATATCCCTGCCGATCGAAAGCTTCTGTCCATCGCGGATAAAGAATTCACCGCCAGAATATTTTCCGCTTATGAAACGGAACTTCATTTTATCAGCAGCCGCTCCCGATTCCTTGACCAACGAGCTGTATTTTCCCATTTTTAATCCTCACGAACACCGGATTTACTTTTGCAATGCTATAAAAATATATTGTTTTTTCAAGAAAAACCTCAAAAAAAACTTAAAAGAAGTTTGAAAATCGGGGCGTTGCAAAGATAATTCGCCCTGTTCACTCCTTTTTACCGCTATTTCCATTTACATACTGCTCTATCGATTTTCGTGCCGAGCTTACAAAAAGAAGGTATTGAGTCGCCTCTTCTTTTGAAACGCCGGCAAGCTCCATATTTTCGAGTATAAAGTTAACTCTGTCATTAAAATCGGACAGTTCCTTTTCTGAAGGATTTGTCCCTTTTTCGATCTTGTTGACAAGAACTATCATAGAATCAATATATTTATCAATCAGTTCCCTTTTCAGTGACATTTCCTTGTGTTTAAGACATTCTTCGTGCTCGGAAAGAACAAAGATCTTTTCCTTTTTAAGCTGAATTATCTCTTCATTCAGTTTTCTGTTCATCTCAGATTCCTGCCGGAATAAATAAGTAACGGCAAGAAGAAGTATTAAGGTGATCGCCAGAAATGTCTTTAAAAGAGTTGTCTTCATTTAACTGCTCCGCAATAAAGTTCGCGCATATATTACAGCCATCATGTTTTTTTTCAAATTAAATGTCTTAAAACAATTCCTTGCGATTTAAAGCTGTTTTAATAACATAGCTTTTCAGAAAAGGTTGCTTTTTCAGGTTTTTTTAATTTTTTATGGAGAAATTAATGAGCGTTAAAAATGGAGACAAGATCGCTGTTCATTATACTGGATGGCTTGAAGACGGTACAAAGTTTGATTCTTCGGTCGATTCAGGCGAGACATTTAAGTTTCAGGTCGGAGAGGGAATGGTTATCAAAGGTTTTGACGATGCCGTAATCGGAATGGAGATCGGAAACAAAAAAAAGATAACCATATCTCCCGAAAATGGATACGGCGAAAGAAACGAAAAATATGTGATAACAGTTGAAAAAAAGAGCTTCCCCGCTGATGCGGCAATTGAAACCGGCTCAATTTTTGAAATGCATTCCGATCACGGAGATGTAATTCCTGTCAGAGTAGTTGAAATAAAGGATGAAAATGTAGTTCTCGATGCCAACCATCCTCTTGCAGGAGAAGCTCTTACTTTCGAGATAGAGCTTATTGAAACCGGTGTTGACATTCCCGATTACGAACATCATCATCACGGATGCTGCTGTGGAAATGAAGATTGTGATGACGACTGCGATGAAGAATGTGATGAAGATGATGAGAACTGCGGCTGCGGTTGCGGATGCGACTCAAAAAAATAGTTCCGGCAGCCAATCTTTAAATAAATCTCAAAATATAAATCTGAACAAATAAAAAAGGCGGTCCGAAGACCGCCCTGTAATTATTCATCTCAGATATAACTAACTTCCGCAACCGCCTTTCGGAGCCGGTTTGTCCTGGGGTTTTACAGTTTTGGAACATCCTTTGAGATCAGGATTGTGTGTGCAGAGATTACGCTGAATGTCAGCCGCTGAAACTCCGCTTGCCTTATGTTTATTGTTGATGATCCATGTCGGACTTCCGCCGATACCCATTGCATTTGCGATCTTTATGTTTTCGCTGTGAAGCTTAACACCTTCGCCGCCGGTGAAACATTTTTCCATAACATCCGGCTTTATAGCGCCTTTTGCGCACTCTTTCCATTCAGCACTGCGGATATTCTTGTTTCTGCAGAGAATGTAGTCCATGTAATTTTTCGGATAATGCTTTATTGCGCAAAGCTCTCTGATGTTCTCGTCAACTTCCGGCTGACCATGAAGTGCCTGAAATTTTCCCGGCTCTGTTTCAGTCGCAATGAAATTGATGTTGAAATCAATTTTGTCTTCCTTGAACATTTCAAGTATCTCTGCCATCGCATCAAGCGCCATTGTTCCGTAAGGACACTGGCTCATAACAAACACATCAAGTTTTTTCTTTATTTCCGTACGGCAGATGAGCTCTTCTTTACAGTCATCATCATCACAGTCTATTTTGCCGTTTCCTGTGTCATCTGTTTTGTTGTCACAGATCTCTTTTGTCGGGTCGAATTTTGCACCGACTCTCAAAATGAGCTTGTCGTCAACTTCCTGGATCCATTTCTGTATTTTTGCATATCCTTCATCTTTCTTAGCTTCTGCACTGAAAGCAATTATCGGAAGGAGTGTGTGTCCCTTTGCCGCATATTTCTGATATTCAGCTTTCCCTTTTTCGTCTGCATAATCAAGTATTTCCGCTTCAAGACCCGGGAATACGCCTTTGAGGTTCTGCGCAAGCCGTTCTGCCTGACACTGAGGACATCTTTTGTCAGAGATCATGGTTACTTTCACTTTTGTCGGCTCAGGAATTTCTGAACATGCTTTCGGTTTTTCAGTTGTGAACTTTTCACAGATAGACCTTAAGAAATCATTTCCTGTTCTTCCGCCCTGATACGGCTGATCATTGAGATAGATAGTGGGTGAGCCGCTTGCGCCCTTTGCCTTTGATGCCTTATAACTTTCAACAACAAGTGTAGTTCCTTCTTCACCATCAGCACAGGCCTTAACTTTGTCACCGCTCAATTTTGTTTCGGTGATGCATGCATCAAAATTGTCAGGTATCTTTCTGAATTCCTTATCCTTTGACATGCAGAAAAGAAGGTCCATATATTTTTCCGGCAGGTATTTCTTTGCACAGACAGCTATTTTGTCACCTTTAAGTTCGGGTTCTCCGTGCATCGGGAGCCATTTTCCTTCTTTTTCATTACCGATGTAATTAAGTTCGAAATCGACAGCTTTGCCAAGTTTGTCAAGAGCCGGTTTGACTCCCGCAACAACCTGTGCGCCGTAAGGACATTTACTCATAACATGGAAAGAAAGTTTAACTTTTTCCTTGGGCTCAGGTTCGCCTGCTTTCGGACAGGCAGTAAACATAAATACTGCGGCAACAACAATTGCCAATAAGATCATTTTCTTCAAAGTTACCTCCAAATGGTATAAATTAACGAACAAAAACAAGGCCATCCTTTCTTTTCGGGTCTAGATTTTACATTTATAAGAAAAAAAAGCAATTTTTAAAGTGTCCCTTAAAATTCAAAAACTATGCCGAACTCGAATCTGCTTCCGCTCAGATCAAAACTTTTTTCCTTTCCGAAATCGTTTATTTTTTCAAGACGGTAGTGGACAAACAGCGATGTGTTTGTTATTCCCGACAGCTCTTCAAGCTTTCTTGAGGCCGAATCGTCCATCCAGTTCAGAGAGATCATCAGCCCGAATGATCCGTGAAAACCGAATGTTCCACCGTCTTCAGATGTTTCGCCTTTTTCCCTGATCCACCAGATATAGTAATCAATTCCGATAGTTGCATAAGGCCACAATGGAAAATCATATCCGGGCCGAAGTTTCATTTCACCCATGAGAGGAATAAAATGCATGGCACTTTCATCAGAACTTTTCTCCCCGTCAGCTTTTACCGAAGTCCCTTTGAAACGGGTGTATCCGATCCCCCCTATGAAAGACCATCTGATATAATTTTCAAGCACAGGCACTTTAAAACCGAAAGTAAGAGAAGGGAGATACCTCAATCCGTCACCCCCTATCTCCTTGAAAGCTCCGTCTGCTTCACTATCTATTTTTGAAGGATAGTAAAAAGAGCTGTTAAAGCTGAATTCTCCGTCAACTCCTTTTAATTCCTGAGGATCTAAAACAAATATCCCAGCAATGACCATCAGGAGAACAACCGCTTTTCTCCTTAAAATGAAAACCGGTATGAGAAAAAGCCACATCAGAAGAATGATCTGCCCGTAAGTTGTCGTAAAAAGCCAGCCGGTTATGACAAAAGGAATAAGAAGCGTTCTTGTAACTGCTCTTAAAAATTGACTTTCTGCAATGATCCGCGCAGGCATTTTCCCATATTCATAGTAAGCTTTTATGAACGATCTGCCTGCTGAAAACTTTGCAAGGACCAAGTCCCTGAAATCGCGCAGTATCTTAACTTGAGGATGAAAATAGCTTCCGAAACCGGCAGTTGCGACAAAACAGAACCCCCCGTCGTCCCTGCCGCCCTTTTCCTTGTAATTTTTCCAGTATCCATAGGTAGTTACAGCCGAACCCGCAGTTTCAACATATTTTTCCGGATCGGAGTTTCCTGCAATATCTTCGGCATATATTCTTATCGTGTATACATATTTATCAAGACCGCTGTCGTTGTTGATAAGTTCCAGCCCTTCCTTACCGGAAAGAGAAAACTCCCATTCCTCGTCGTATGATGAACTTTCAACTTCTGTCGTAAACTTCAGCTCCGACTGCACCTCAGTCCCGTCCCTGTCAAATAATCCGGAAAGAGTTGCGTGATATTTTCCTATTTCATCCCTTTCTTCCTTGTCATCCGGATCAACAGGAGGCGTTACATAGATGATTATTCTTCTGTCTCCACCTTCAGGATTTACCGTATCATCATCATTGATCTCGGGAGATTGGGGAGCAGTATTGTCAAATGTTATTTTCAGGGTTTTCGTCACTTTCTCAGGAATTGTCGTGGTTGTTACCGGTGCTGTGTCTGAATCATCTGTTTCGTTATCTTCATTGTTTCCGGAATTATCAAGCTCAACCGTAAGTTTTATGTCGTAAGTTTTATCAGCCCAGCTTCTATCCGTGCCCGTTCCGGAATCATCATCAGGCAGCTCTTCATCATAAGTTTCGTCTTCGTCGTTTACAGTATCATCATCGCTCTCTTCGGCATCATCATCGATCAGAACATCGTCATCGTCTGTGTCTGCGGCGGCAGTTATGTTTCTGAAATTTACAGAGGTGCGGAGCGATTCAAGAAGCTCATAGAGTTCAGAACCTTTCAAAGTAAGTGAATTATTGAGATATCCGAGTTTTGATCCGCTCACTTCCGTTGAAGAGAAAATGTGCTCCTCAACACCCTGAGTATATGAAAGATAGACCTTTTCAACAAGATCATCTTTGGGAAGGTCAAAAAGGATCTTTATCTCCCCTTCATAGTTCAATGAACCATGTTCCGGCTCCAGACGGACTTTTTCAAGATATTCCGCATCATCGGCCAGAACTATCAAAGAAAAAAAGATAATTGAAACAAAATTTGTAATTTTATTCATCCATTCCCCCGATCAAAGTTTCTGCAATTCTCACAGCATTGTATGCCGCCCCTTTTCTCACATTGTCAGCGACGATCCATGCCGAAAGTCTTTTCCCGTCCTCTCTCCCTGTCCTCAAACGGCCGACGAAAACTTCATTTTTTCCGGATGAATCGACAAGTGTCGGATAGATGAGCTGTTCGAAATCGTCCATGACAACCATTTCAGGATGTTCGCTGATTTTATTTCTGACAAGTTCGACATCGCACTTTTTTTCAAGATCGACATAAACCGTTTCAGCATGGGAGAAAAATGTCGGAACTCTAACTGTAGTGACATCGAAGTCAAGGTCTGGAATTGAGAGTATCTTCCTTGATTCATTGATCATTTTGACTTCCTCTTCACAGTATCCGTCACTGTGGAAATAACCTATCTGCGGAATGAGATTGAAAGCAATTCTCTGTGGAAATGCTGCAGGAGCCACGCTTCTGCCCGAAAAAAGGGCTGTCACCTGTTCTCTCAGTTCATCTATCCCCTTTTTCCCTGCACCGCTTACGCTCTGATATGTACTCACAACCACTTTTTTTATTTTAAAAAGATCGTTCACGACTTTAAGAAAATAGACAAGCTGAATGGTGGAACAGTTCGGATTTGCTATTATTTTTGATCCATCCGGCTTAACGAGATCTCCATTTACTTCAGGAACGATCAGCGGAACACTGTCATTCATTCTGAACGCTGAACTGTTATCAATGACATAAACCCCTTTTTGAGCAAACACCGGAGCAAACTCAAGGGCAATTGCTGAACCCGCACTGAAAAGGGCGATGTCAATGTTTTTTGACTGTATAGATTCAACCGTCATGGGAATGACATCAATTTCCTTATTGCGGAACTTCACTGTTTCGCCGATCGATCTTTCGCTTGCATAAGGGATAAGCTCATTTACGGGAAATTTCCTTTCTTCAAGTACACTTATGAATTCCTGACCCACAAGACCTGTAGCACCCACAATGGCAACATTGAACTTTTTCATGTTTCCCTCCAAAAAAACCGCAGAAATATGCAATAACCGTACCATCCTGAGAACTCAACATTTTCAGGATGTTACATTATGTGAAAAAATGACAAAAAGGCAAATTGACATTATGACACGCCCTGTCTCTCCAACGGCGAACATTTGCAAATATCTGAAACTGCTGTAAAATATCAGCGGTTAAAATCTTGTTCTCAAAAAGGAGATGTCATGAAGAAATTTTTTTCTGTCATTCTTATTACAATCTTTTTCGTTGCATGCAGCAGCGGTAAAAGCTCAATTAATGATGAAGATATTGCAACAGGCGAAACAAAAGATGAAAATCAGCAGCTCCCGACAAGCGATGATGAACCGGGAGAAGTTGAGGATGACATGTCCGACGACTTGTCCGACGACATGTCCGACGAAGCCTTGGCGGAGTCGGATGAAGACGACTCACCACTTCCTGACGAAGACACCGCTTTCTATGAAGATAAATGCGATTGTTTCGGATCTGAATATACGATTCCTGAACAGTTCAGGGGAATTGACGGCTGGTGCAAACAGGATGCAGACAGCGACGGACTTCCCAACTGCATTGAGGCAGTTGACGGAGAATTGACAAATTCTGATTCAGATGCTGATCCCGATTATCTTGACACAGACAGCGATGACGACGGAATCCCTGATTCTATCGAGGGTCTGGAAGATATTGACAAAGACGGCATCCCCAATTACAGGGATACAGACAGTGATGGTGACGGATATTCCGATTCAGCTGAGTGTCCGACTCTTCCCTGCCGTGACACTGACGGAGACTCCATTCCTGATTATGTTGATTTTGATTCGGACAATGACGGGCTGACCGATAAAGAGGAAAAAGATCTCAATACCGATCCGCTCAAGCAGGATAGTGATGATGACGGATTTGATGATCTTTCAGAGATCGCTTACGGATCTGACCCTCTTGATAAAGCTGACGGTATCCCCGAAGATGATTTTTATGTTAAACTTCCTTTTGAAGCACCGGCAGATGAGATACGGATACTGAAATTTAAAACCAATGTTGAGAAGGCGGATGTTCTTATTCTTTTTGATCTTTCTGATTCAATGAGTCAGGAAAGCACGAATGTAAAAAACGGTATTTCCTCTGAAATTATCGGCGGAATAAGTGCAAATATAACTGATGTCGCATTCGGACTCGCAACCTTTGATGACTGGAAGGGACTTTCAAGATATTCAGATCCGACTGAAGGAACAAATTATTCCGGCACAGGCACTCTTCAGCACACCGATTCGATCTTTTCACTTGTTCAGCCAGTTACTACCGATATGTCTGAAATAACCGGTTCAATAAATGGAATACAGACCGGCTCTCTGTGCGGATGGGAACCTCACCATGAAGCACTTTATCAGGTTGCAACGGGGGCTGGCTATACTGGAGATTTCTATTTTGAAACAACTTATGTCAGCACAAACAAATGTGATGTTGTCGGTAATTATATTCCTGAAATTCCTGCCGCAAACTGTACCGGACATGAAGGAAATATCGGAGGCGGCTGTTTCAGAGATGATGCAATGCCTATAATAATTATGCTCAGTGACGAGGCATTTACTAATTTCGGTGCACATTTTACATGGAATATTCCTTATCACACAACAGAAGAGGCGATTGCTGCACTTAATGCAATAAATGCAAAATTCATCGGAATAGATTCCTGGAGCGAAGAAACTTTCTGGACAACTGCTCCAGAAAATGATTTCAAAGCAATAAGCACAGCAACCGGATCAGTTGATGCGACAACCGGCGATCCGTTTTTCTACAAGATCGGAAGCGACGGAACAGGACTCTCAGATCAGATCGCCGATGCAGTTTTTGAACTTACGACAAACATAAAACTTGATGTCTGGACTGCCCGCGAAAGTGTTGCAAACCCTGAACTTGTAGACACTTCGCTTTTCATTAAAGCGCTCATTCCCGATTCATCAGACCCTGTGAACGCCTATTTTTCAAAAGACACAACCACCTTCTATCTTGTAAATCCCGGTGCGAAAGTGAACTTTGAAATTAAGTTCCACAACGATTTCTATGAACCGGACAAAGCCGAAGCGACCGTTTTCAGGGCAAAAATAAATGTTCTCGGTGACGGAGCCCTTCTTGACACAAGGGAAGTCGTGATACTTGTTCCGGGAATCCATTCAAGAGATAACTAAATATCAAAATAAACTTCTTTTCTGTGACCGATCCTGATGACAAGTATAACCAGTTCTGCATCTTTTTTCTCAAAGATAACTCTGTAGTCCGCAACTCTGAGACGGTAAATTTTTTTATCACCCTTCAACTGTTTAAGGTTGTTTTCAAGTGAATTAAAATCATTTGAAAGGATATCAAGTTTGATCTTTATCAGTTTCTGAATGGGAAAATCAATCTTCTGCAACATTTTTACAGAAGCCTTTGTAAAAAGAATTTTGTATCGCATCAGTTAATGTTCAGATCCTTGTAAACCTTTTCCGAATCAACCAGTTCCTCTTTGCCTGACTCAACATCTTTTAATATTTTTTCAGCAAGATGACTGTCCATCATATCAAAATAAATTGAAAGGGCTGTTTCAATGATATGACTTTTTTTCTTTGATAAACCTTTTGAAAATGTTTCAAGTTCATCAACAACATCTTCGTCCAGTGTAAAAGTTGTTTTAATTCTCGACATTTTTCCCTCCATACAGACAAACGCACTTACAATTGTATGTATGATTGTATGTTTTGTCAAGTTGCGGGTTACCTCCAGCCCTGAGTTCATCGAAGGGTCACATCTTTCCATTTCCCTGAAAAGAGTAATGATTCTTCTTGGTTATGATCACATGGTCAATTATTTCGATCCCGATTATCTCACCGGCTTCCTTGAGTTTACGGGTCATCAGCAAGTCTTCAACGGATGGTTCCGGGTTTCCGGAAGGATGGTTGTGGGCTATCACGATCGAAGCCGCCCTGTCAGCGAGTGCCGGTGCAAAAACTTCTCTTGGATGAACCATTGATTTATTGAGTGTCCCGATGAAAATGACCCGCACTTTGATCACATTGTTCGCCCCGTCAAGAGTTATCAGAATGAAATGTTCCTGCTGTTTTGAAGCATATCCGTCAAGAAGATCGGCAACATCACGCGAAACTTTGATGTTCACTTTCTCAGATTCGACATAGAATCTTTTTGCAAGCTCAAAAGCCGCCGCGATCTGACACGCCTTTGCATTTCCGACACCTTCAATGTTTGTAAGTTTTTCAAGAGCAATTCCGCCAACCCCCTCTTTTTCCAGCATATTTTCAATATTTCTTGAAATCGTCATCACCGGCATCCCTTTCTGTCCGCTGCCGAGAATAAGCGCTATCAGTTCTCTGTTCTTTAAAGCCGCAGAGCCCTTTGAGAGCATCTTCTCCCGCGGTTTGTCATCTGAATAAAGTTCGTGTATCTGCTTCATGAAAAAATCGGGCTCCTTTTAAAAATGAGCTTGAAACATTTCGCTTAGATTAACAAGAATTTGTTTTATGTCAGATGGTCTGACAAAACCATAAGATCTTTTAAACACTTTTCTGTCTAATAAATTTATTTTTATTTTGAACACTTCCCCAAGTTTCGGGAATTCTCTTTTTTGCGACATTGCTCTTTGTCTCCATCAAAATCGGGCTGAAATTCAAGATCTTCGATCAACACATCATTAAGAATAACATCGGGAACACTTTCATTGATTCCATCATCACTTTTTTCTTTAACCATTCCTTTCACAATATCATCCGCATTTTCTAACGGGACAATAATCCAGAGAAAATAGTCAACAGGACTTTCCATTGAGCGGAAACCAACTTCCAAACAAGGTTTATCTAACAGTATCTGATTTCGCTCAATAACATTCATTAAAGCACCTTCAACGAAATGTTCCATCGCTTCTTCGAATGATATGTTCTTAACTTGCTCTCTTGCAAAACTGATTGAACAGTCCAACTTGTCAAACCACCAGTTCTCGCAAATGAAATGTGCTTTTTTCAACAAAGCTTCCTGTTCAGAATGCGACAACTTGCTCGTATCATAAAAAATATCGCACTTCATTGTTTTTTCCCTTTTTTTAAACTTTCTGAAAAATGGTCTTCTATTTCTATTTTTTCCCACATATCAGAGTGTGCCTGGAAAAGAGAATGAATGGAATCAAGATTTATTATCCTGACTTGTATGCCGTTAATCCTTGCGAGTTTTATTGCAGGAATAAGATCGGTGTCATTGGTTATCAGAACTATTCTTTCAACGAGCTTTTTGTAAGCCATTGATGCAATGTCTAAGCCGATTTTCATGTCAACACCCTTTTGAACATAATTTAAAGGACCGCCCTTCGGAGTGTGATTTACCAACCTTCCCATCCGCAAAGCAAAAAATGGCTGACTCTCAATTTTGTTAAAGAAATAATCTGAATTATTATCGTTATCCGGTTTTGCATCATAAAAAAATATCCTGTAAAGCACTTCTTCATCTTTTATTAGTGAGTTACAGAAATTCAGAACTTCTTCCGGTTTTGGATAATACCGATGACCTCTTTTTCTATTAAGAATTTCTCTTAAGTATCCACCATCAATCAGTATAGAAGTTTTAATGCTCATTATGCTAACCTCCAAAAAAATGGCCGGGATTGCTCCCAGCCAGGAAATATGCCCGCCTACGGGCGTAGCGGATATATAACAGATCAAATTAACGAATCATAAAGTACTCATATTTCCATCCAAATCAAGTTTTTTTCATCATCGTTCACTACAAAATTGAACATCCACACCCAGATTCATTTTTGCTTGGAATTTCTTCGTCGTCTTCATCCGACTCCGCCAAGGCTTCGTCGGACAAGTCGGTGTCGTCATCGGTGGCTTCTTCCGACTCCGCCAAGGCTTCGTCGGACAAGTCGTCGGTGGCGGCATCATCTTCGTCAGTCGTGAGATCGTCGTCCGACTCCGCCAAGGCTTCGTCGGACAGGTCGTCGGTGGCCTCATCATCGTCTGTTTCTTCATCCGACTCCGTTGAAACTTCGTCGGACATGTCTTCTTCAACGATCGTTACACCGTCAGATGTTGTCCATCCACTTTCATAACCGCCTGAATTTATTACTTTTACATTGAGATATATTGTGTCGCCGATCTCAACTTCAAGATTGTCGAAAACAACCTGATTTGCCCCTGTCACCATTGTTTCTTTTAAAACTGTTTCATCCTGATCGGTGAGTTTGACATGATATTTTGCGGCACTTGGAACTCCTTCCCATAATCCGCCGTAACTTTCTCCAGTCAACATTTCATCAATATCGGTGTTTGATGCAATTTCTCCATCAATTACTGCCACATCTCTCACAAATGCCGGGGCGGGAACTGCAACTTTCTGCCCGATCGCATAAAGAAATCCATCCCCCGCTCCGATTAATATTTCGATCTTTCCGTCACCGTTCACATCAGCAAGTATCGGATTCCCGATTACCCCGTCAAACTTCATTGTCCAGACAAGTTCTCCATTAATATCAACAACATACAAATTCCCAAGTTTATCACCGACCACAAAATCATCACCCCCGTTCCCGTCAATGTCCCCAGTCACAATGTTTGAAAGATTTGTTCCGCCGCAAAGCGTTGAAGTGGGGATCACACTCACTGAAATATCTGTAACAGTCCCGTTATTCAGGCACTTTCTCCAGAGCACACTCCCGTCAGCACCAGAATAAGCAGAAACATCCCCGAATTTCCCCCCAAGCACAATGTCAAAACCTTCATCACTGTCAATTTTTGCAATGCCGGGGTACAACGCAGAATACTGAAAAAGCGAATCCTGATCCCAACTTATGTCAATTGTCCAAAGCTCATTTCCAGAATTGTCAATCGTTCTTTTAAATGATCCGGTTCTATGATTTCCAAATATTTCAGCAGTTTCATTTCCGTTTAAGTCCGCAGCAATCGAATTGTTCGGCCAGGAAGAAAAAGAAAACTTAAGAATTCTTGTCATGTTTCCATTTATAAATTCAGATGTGAAAGAATGTCCCAGAAAAAGATCATCAGATCCATCATCATTTATGTCACCAAGCAGAACTGTTGTATTGTTGTAATATCCGGTAATGTCAACTTGAGGATCGTGGCTTCCGATCTCGCTTCCGTCAATTCCCCTCAAAGCATAAAGCATCGCCCCTTCTTCTTCAGTTGTGAATGTGAAAGCGATGTCTTTTAATCCATCCCCGTCAAAATCACCCGCAATGAAATTTGCAGGATTTGTCACAACTTTTCCAACAGTCCAGCCCCAAAGCAGTCCTCCATTTGAAGAGTGGAGATATATGTCTGTGTAGCCCTCACTGTCAGTAAAAAGAGAAATGAATTCGTGCCTTCCGTTGCCGTTACTGTCAAAAGCAAAGAGTGGCTGAGCTGACTGATTGGTCTGAGTCCATTCAACAGTTGGCGGATTTTCAAGATCTGAATTTTCTGAATTAAGAAGAACATGACTGTTTGTTGAAATTGTTGAAAGAATTTTCCCGCCAGTTGATGAATTTATGAATTGTGAATCACCACTGAAAGTCCCTGTTTCTATTACCAATTCATTGCTTAATGTTGCTCCGCGGTCAAAAATGTGGATGAATCCATCATTGCCTGTGAGATAAAGGTGAAAATCAGTTGAATCAATGAATCCATAACTTTTTCCATCTTTTAAATATGCCGTGTCACTCACAACCGGAGTTGATGCAACACCTGAAAAAGAGATGAGTTTGTCTCCAACTCCATCTCTGTTAATGTCTTCAATGAGCAAAACCGCATCATTTGATCCAACTCTAACAATTGCAGGAACATCGCCTGCATAAATAACTCCGACATCTTCGCTGTCAACTGGCGTTTTTGTCACAACTCTCACTTTGTCCTTGGACCACAGGTTTTGAAAATCACCATCAAAACTATATGCAGAAATTGTTGAATAAATCCTTAATTTTTTTGAAGAATCGGGAGCACTTTTTATTATAAATTCTTTCACTCCATCCCCGTTTAAGTCTGCAACTCCTTCAAGATATGTGTTATCAAGACGGGCTTGAAACAACCCGTTGTCTCCGCGATAGATAAGAGTTGTCCAGATGTCAGGAGCGTTTACCCCATCAAGATCGGTTGCCCCCTCAAGAGTGTTATTAAAAACTGAAACGACAACATCAATCACCCCGTCACCATTGAAATCGGCAACTGAACCCGGAACCATCCTGAAACCCTTATTCACAGTGTTGAAACCATATTCATACTGCCATTGCACAGCATCCTCAGCGAAATCATAAACTGTGATTGAATAAGACCCCTTGTCAGATTCTGAAGAAGTTCTGCCGGTAAAAATGAATTCATTCTGATCGTCATTGTCAACATTGATGATCTGATTAAACCCGTAAGCATAATTTCCATCAAGAACTCTCGCTTTGTCACGAATGAGCGTTCCGTCAATCGCCTTAAAAACAGAAATAAGACCGCCACTTATTCTATCTGTTATGAGTTCTTTTTCACCATCATTATTCAGATCTCCAAATGTGAGCTCAAATCCGTAACCTTCAATGTTTTCAGTTATCTGCCAGATCATTTGCGGAGTTGTCACACCACTTGAAAAATCATAAGCTCTTACATCTTTTGTGTTCCATCTTCCTCTGACAACCAAATCAACAAACCCATCTTCATTAACATCAGCAAACTTTGCAAAAGTTGGTGATTCTGTCGGAATAATTGAATGAATTGAACCGTTTTCTTTGTTTATTATCCGGATTCCGAGATTCCCTGCAACCACCAGTTCTTTTGTCCCGTCATTGTTTAGATCAATGATCTTAAATATTCTTGAAGCTCCGAAATTTTCACTAACCCATAACAAATTCAAGTTCTTATCAACCGCTTTCACCACCCCATTGATCGAAAAAAAGATGTTCCCGTTTTCATCAACTGCAACATTATTTGGACTCAAATTCCCGCCGCGGTAATATTTCCATAAGATTCCCGGCTCTTTCACCGCCCCGCTCATCTCCGCACGACCGGTCCTGAACGAGTTGTTCTGCACCTCAGGCCAGAAACCGCCCGCAAAAAGAAAAACCGTTGAAACAGTCAGCACAGAAACGATCGAAAAGATCTTGATTTTCCGCATAATTCAAACCCTCCAGTCCTAAAATAACTTCCTAAAATTATAAGGGAGAAAGGGATTTAGTCAAGAGGGGAGTCAGCCCGGGGGAAAGCCCAGCCATTCTAGCGTGGGCTAAGATAACGCGGACTTTCAGCCCGCAAATCAGCCGTCTGAAGGACGGTGTTTGCTTAGCCCGTGCCCAACGGGCCGGGGAGACTTTCAGCCCGCAAATCAGCCGTCTGATGACGGTGTTTGCTTAGCCATTCACACCATCTTGACCGCCGTAGCTTCAGCGAAGGAGGTTCCACGGGCGCGATAAATCGTGCCCCTACACATTCACACCATCTTGACCGCCATAGCTTTAGCGAAGGTGGTTCACCCGTCACCCGTCACGCATCACGCATCACGCATCACCCGTCACGCATCACGGGTTTTCCCCTACCCATCGCCCAAATGTTCTTTTGCATTTGTTCATATTTTAAAAATAATAGTTTGACTTTCACAATGAATCAATGTAAATGTGCAATCGGGCGCAACGATGGGCTTTTTAAAAACAAACTTGACATTCTGGCTGGTTATGACTATTTTGTTTTTATATAGTGCCCTCGACAGTAAGCTTCATTCGACATTGGATGACAGCCGAGCTCGAGGGCTTTTTTTTTGAAAAGGGGAATATTAAATGAAAGAAGCAGCAATTCTGGTTGACGGTGCGTTCTTTTTAAAAAGATATTTTGCGATCGTTTCAAAAGTTCATCCGCCAAATGTAATTGCTGACAATCTTTATGCGACACTTCTCAATCATCTTTATTCTTTTCGCGACATTGAAGGTACTTATTCTTTGTACAGAATATTCTTTTATGACTGTCCTCCGCTTGAAAAGAAAGTTCGACACCCTCTAACTGGCAGAAACATTGATTACAGCAAAACAGAGCTTGTATCTTTCAGAAAAGAACTTCATAATGAACTGAAAAAGAAAAGAAAACTGGCATTACGGCTGGGACACTTAAAAGATGAAAGCTGGGTTATTGAAAAAAACAGACTGAAAAAACTTTTAAAAAAAGAGATCACGATTGATGATTTGACCGAAGAAGACATTCTCCACAGCATCAAGCAAAAAAGCATCGATATGAAAATCGGAATAGATATTGCATCTCTGGCATACAAAAAGCTCGTTAAAAAAATCATTCTTGTAGCAGGAGACAGCGACTTTGTTCCAGCAGCAAAGTTAGCACGAAGAGAAGGAGTTGATTTTGTACTAGATCCCATGTGGAACCACATTGCCGAAGACTTAAATGAACACATTGACGGGCTAAAGTCATATTTTCCCAACCCTTTAAAACGACAAGGATTCTTCCCCAAATCATAAGCCACCACTCGCTTTTGCTCGATCACCGGGTCTTTATCATTAAAACAATGTTTTCTGTCTTAGTCGGTGTACGAAGTCGGTGGCCATTTCTCCCGCTGTTCACGCATCACCTGTCACGCTTCACCCTAAATCCCTCTCAGACCCCATCCCAAACCCTTGCCCCTGAAGGGGAAGGGCTTTTCTCCCCTTGCCTTGATTGTAAGGGGCTGGGGGAAAGGTCTCATTTCCACATTTCCACACTTACACGGGCAAAAATGTTTTGCCCTTTCCCTTGCATTCCTTCTCCCTTTTTTTATAATCATCAGGTATTTTAATGCTTTGGGATGAGGTTTCATTGAAAAACATGATTGAAGAACTTAAAAAACTAATCGCAAATGGTGAAAGCGAAACTGTTGAGTTTAAGGAATCATTTTCTGAAGGTGTGATAATTTCTCTTGTAGCTTTTGCAAACAGATCCGGCGGGTCGGTTCTTATCGGTGTGGATGATAAAGGAATTGTTTCCGGAATAAATACTGACAAGGAATCAGCGCAGAGATGGTTAAATGAAATAAAAACAAAGACTTCACCTTCACTTTTCCCGGATATTGAAGAGATTCAACTAAATGGAAAAAAGATTTTCTGCTTTAAGATTGATGAGTTCCCTATCAAGCCCGTTTCTTATCAGGGGCGTTATTACAAAAGAGTTAAAAACTCAAATCATCAGATGAATCTTGGCGAGATTTCAGACATGTATTTAAAAACCTTTAATTCGAGCTGGGACTATTATGTTGATGAAGAACACTCTCTCGATGACATTTCTTTTGGAAAAATTGAGAAAGTTATGACAACTTTGAAAGAAAGAAGCATGGATATTAAGGAAACCCCTATTGAATTTTTAAAGAAACTTGACCTTATAAAAGACGGAAAACCTACAAAGGGATGCTATCTGCTGTTTCTCAAAGATTTTTCAATTCTTACAACAATAGAGCTTGGAAGATTCCAGACAGAAACTGTTATCAAAGATTCGCATAGATTACAGGGTGATGTTCTGAGTGAAGTTGAAGGAGTGATGGATTTTATTAAAAAACACATCAATAAAAGAATCGAGTTTGACGGGTCAATACAGAACATTGAAATTTGGGACTATCCTCTTGATGCCATAAGAGAGCTTGTTTTAAACATGGTTATCCATAGAGATTATGCCAGTTCCTATGACTCTGTTGTCAAAGTCTTCGATAACAGGATAGATTTTTTCAATCCGGGTGGATTTCCTGAAGGATTGACCGCCGAAAAGTTGTTGAATAATGACTATTCTTCCATGCCGAGAAACAAAAAAATTGCAGATATTGTTAAAAGAATCGGTTGGATCGAAAAATATGGTGCTGGGATAAGAAGAGTTAATGAAGCCTTTGAAAAGGCAGGCCTTCAAATACCTGAATACAAAAGCATTCCCGGAGGTGTTTTGGTAAGAGTCTTTGCAGGAAAAGTAAATGAGGGAGTAAATGCAACTAAAGATGCAACTAAAGATGCAACTAAAGATGCAACTAAAAAACCCGACCCTTCTTTTTCTTCCTTATCAAATGATATATTGAGTGAAATTCAGAAAGATAACAACATTACATACGATGAACTTTCAGAAAAACTACAGAAAGATCGGGCAACGATATACAGAAATATGAAAAAGCTCGTAGAAAATGGACTTCTGAAACGAGTCGGCGGAAGAAAATCCGGTCACTGGGAAATAATTGAAAGATAAACCGTCTGAATGACGGTGTTTGCTTAGCCATTCCACCATCTTGACCGCCGTAGCTTCAGCGAAGGAGGTTCCACGGGCGCGATAAATCGTGCCCCTACACCCATCACGCATCACACATCACGCATCACGCATCACGCATCACGCTTCACCCGTCACGCCTCACCCATTTCTTGCATTCCTTCTCCCTTTTTTTATAATCATCAGGTATTTTAATGCTTTGGGATGAGGTTTCATTGAAAAACATGATTGAAGAACTTAAAAAACTGATCGCAAATGGTGAAAGTGAAACTGTTGAGTTTAAGGAATCCTGGCGTGATGAGTACTTGAAATGGATTTGCGGATTTGCAAATGCTCAAGGTGGAAAAATATACATTGGAGTAAATGATTCCGGAGAAATTACAGGAATTGAAGATGCAAAAAGGTTGCTGGTTGACATTCCAAACAAGATAGTGAATTTTCTTGGAATTGTCTGCGATATAAATCTTTTTGAAGAGAATGGAAAAAAACACCTTGAAATAGTAGTTAATCCCAGCAGTGTTCCTATTTCATATAAAGGTGTGTTCCATTACCGGAGCGGATCAACAAAACAGGAGCTTAATGGAAGCTCCCTTCAACAGTTTCTTTTAAAAAAGGTCGGTAAGACATGGGATGATCTGAATTGCGAAAACGCCACTTTAAACGACATAGATAGTGGCGCTGTTGACTATTTTTTCAGAAAAGCTTCCAGAATCAATCGCATTTCGGAAGATGCAAAAAATGATGATCTGAAAACCACACTTGAAAACTTAAACCTCTTAACCGATTCCGGGAACTTGAAAAATGCCGCATTACTTCTTTTCGGCAAAAAACCGGCAAAATTTTTCCCTTGCGTGTCTTTTAAGATCGGAAGATTCATAAATGGAGATCACGACCTTCGCTTTCAGGATGTTGTGGAGGGAAATGTTCTGCAAATGGCAGACACTATAATGGATATACTTAAGTCAAAATATCTTATCTCGCCGATAAGATACGAAGGATTGCAGAGAATAGAAGAACTTGAAATGCCTGAAGAATCTTTAAGAGAAGCAATTTTCAATTCAATTATTCACAAAGATTATACCGGCGCCCCGATTCAGTTAAGTGTCTATAATGACAAACTTATTTTATGGAACGAAGGACGACTTCCCGAAAATTGGGGAGTTGAAACACTTTTTGAAAAACATCCATCAAGACCGCACAACAAAAATATCGCTGACATTTTCTTTAAAGCCGGATTTATTGAAGCATGGGGACGGGGAATATCTAAGATTACAAATGGATTTGTTGATGCAGGGTTTCCGGCACCTGTTTTTGAAGAAAAAATGGGTGGAATAATGGTGACAATTCAGAGGAATATTGATTTACAAAGAAACGAGGGAACTGTAAATGAGGAAGTAAATAAGGACAAAACCCCAGCCACTACCCCAGCCACTACCCCAGCTACTACACCAGAAGAAACAATTCTTGAATATATCAATAAAAATAACAGGATTTCAAAACAGGAAATAGCTGATTTAATGGGAATAACAAGAGATGGGGTCTCATATCATATTAAGAAGTTGCGAAAAAACGGCCTACTTGAATGGATCGGGTCTCCAAGTAATGGTCACTGGGAAATAATTGAAAGATAAACCGTCTGAATGACGGTGTTTGCTTAGCCATTCCACCATCTTGACCGCCATAGCTTTAGCGAAGGTGGTTCCACGGGCGCGATAAATCACGCCCCTACACCCGTCACCCGTCACCCATCACGCATCACCCGTCACGCATCACGCATCACGCATCACGCTTCACCCATTTCTTGCATTCCTTCTCCCTTTTTTTATAATCATCAGGTATTTTAATGCTTTGGATGT
>Ga0209717_1001729_pt1 | contig 22741 bp, 14 predicted proteins | sample AD_UKC048_MetaG_FD_184418 | JGI IMG/M metagenome (GOLD analysis project Ga0209717, IMG submission 184418) | Active sludge microbial communities of municipal wastewater-treating anaerobic digesters from USA - AD_UKC048_MetaG (SPAdes) (version 2) | ecosystem: Engineered > Bioreactor > Anaerobic >... | reverse complement strand
GACCTGCTCCCCGATTTTTACCGGTTCCTGGATGTAGGCGAATACCAGGTCGACGCCCAGGCTGTCGGGCTGTCCGATGCTCACGGCGAGCGGACGGTTGTAGCAGCCCGTGGAATCGCGCACCACCAATTTGTAATTGCCGGCAGGCAGGTTTCCGGCATTCGGCAGACTGGAAAAATGTTGTCCGTTATCCACTGAAAACTGGTAAGGTTCCAGGCCGCCGGTGGGCATACCGAAGAGGATTTCCCCGTCGGAAAAACCGTAGCACGACGGCTCTTCCAGGGTATAAGGAAATTCCGGCGAATTGAACTGCGCCGTAATATCGTCTTCCGCATAATCCGTGCGGCGGCACACGCCGAGGTAGCCGCGCGCGGTGTACAAACCGGGGGAATAAGCCACAAAAAACGTGTCGGGGCCGTATTGCAACAATGAATCGGCAAAATACCACTGCACACCATCGAAGCGGCCGCTGGCCACCAGCGTGTCGGGGCAAACGCCGTCGCCGATGATTTGCAGGCCGATATCGGGCTTTTTCGTTTTACTGAACCCGCTGTAAAACCCGCCGAAACCTGCCGCGCCGTTGCGGCCGAACAGGGCTACCTGCACGGCGCCCTGCGCAATAATACTGGCCGTTTCGGGCGGATTATTGGCTGCAAACAGCGTGAGCCGCCGGTACGTCACGAAATCCGGATTGCCCTGCACGGCATCGGGCGTGCCCAGCGGCACCACGACCCCGTCGATGCGCAGCGTCACCGTCGAGTCTTTCATGGCCACGATCATGAGTCCACCGTCGTATTGTACCGAGCCGATCTGGTTGGGCTGGTAAATATTATCCACCGCGTTGGGGATGCTACAGGAAATGGGCGGCACAAAAATCAGTCCGGCCGTTCGTTTCTGGTCGTCGCCGCTGGCCGTCCCACCTACCATCTGGTACATGAATGTCGGCTGGGAGGTGAGGATGTACAGGTTGCCTGCCGACGTATATGCACTGGTGGAAATTTGAAAAAACTCCCCTGCGTTCAGCGTAGCAGCGGGCGTGGTGCTGCCGTTCAGGAAAACGCTGGTGCCGTTGACATGCGCTACGACGACCGGAATTTCCAGGACGCTGGAGCCGTTGCCACGGCAAAGAATGTATTCTTCGCCGACCAGTTCGTACGGCACGATCTGGTCGATGCCCACATCGTTGGCGTTGTCGTTCACAGGCGCGCCGGTCCAGGAACCCACATCGACAGCAATCGGTTTGCTGCTTTCGAGCAGCGAGCCGATGAGCCCGTTCGGCGGTTGCTGGATAAAACTGGAGGAAATGTATTGCGAAAGAACGGCCGATTCGCCCGCCTGCAAGGTCAACTGCACCGAGCCGGGCACCTGCGTATCGGATCCGTTGATGCGGAAACGCACCGACGGATCATAGTCGGAAAGAGTAATCAGCGTGCTGTCTTCGGTCGCCATGACGCCGACAAAATTGGAGCGGCTGGGGCTGCTGCTGCTGCCCTGAATAAGGTGGCCGATCCGAAACGTTTTGCCCAAAGCCGCCCGGCCCTTGCAGGTAAGGTCGCAGGCCTGATACTGCGAACTGCTGTGCGCCCGGAAATTGACGTAAAATTTTTGCGGCCCCACGAGTATTAATCCCTTGTTTTGCAAGGGTTTATGCAAATCATTGTCGGGCACCAGCGTATACGTATCGTCGTTGGTGCCAATGGTAAACCGCTGTGGCGCCGCATTAGAGATGGTCAGCGTGGAAATGACCGCGCCCTGCCCGTCGCGGATTTCCACGGGGAACGGTGTCACTTCCGGCGTAGAAATATATAAATATTGCGGCCCCCATTCCGAGCGGGCGTGCATGGGCGGAATCCAGTGAATGGAATCCAGTTGGGCCTGTACGGCCTGCGCGGCTATTAAAATGAGTAGTGCCGGCAACAACCTTTTAAAAGAACGGACGCTCATGCGTGCAAAGTGAAAGGGGTGAATGTTTTACGGTGTCAATATTCAAAAGGGTTTATGAGTTTCAAAAGGGTTTATGGGTTTATGGTTTATAAGTTGATAAAAACACGTGGAAATTGGAGCGACCAACCCTTGTCTGACAAAAGGGTTTATGGGTTTATGGTTGATAAGTTGATAAAAACACGCGGAAATTGGAGCGACCAACCCTTACCCAACATCAACCTATAAACTCATCAACCTATAAACTTATAAACCATAAACCTATAAACCCTTGTTTTTTCGCCACCCACCGGACTGATTTTAACACTCTTTCGCTTCCTTTTGCCGGCAATACATATTTTCGCCTCAAATTTGACGTTTGTTTCGCATGTTAAAATTTCCTCAAAAGGATTTCCGCGCAAACGCCATTTTTTCACCCCTCGTTTTTAAGAAGTTTTTTAGGCTTCGCTGAAAATCAATGGATCGATTTCCCGTGCAATTACATCGCAAGAACCATCATTTACAATCAATCGGAGCGGTCATTCCCGTTCTGCTAGTTCCTATCGCTAAACCAACCTGTCAATTATGAACCTTCGGAAAGGCATCACATCCCTTCTATTGCTGTTGTGCGCGTTCGCGATGAATGCCCAGCAAACCTCCGTCTACACCGAAGCCACACTCGCCTATAAGCGCGGGGTGGACTTCTTCGAACAGCACCTGTACGGACTGGCGCAAAAGGAGTTCCGCAATGCCATCGACCTGCTGCGCCCGGCCAACGAACCGGAGTGGAAAGCGGTCAAAACGGACGCCGAACTCTATTTCGCCAAATCCGCCGTGCGCCTCGGCCAGCCGGAAGCCGAAAAACTCACGCTCGATTTCCTGCGCGAGAACTCGCCTTCACCCGTCGCCAGCCAGGCCGCACTCGAAATCGGCAACTACTATTTCGACAACAAGGAGTACGACAAGGCGCTCACCTATTACGACATGGCCCCTGCGGGTTCCGGCGCTACGCGCGACGAGATCCAGTTCAAAAAAGGGTACGCCTATTTCGTTACCAAACAATTCAGCCGCGCGAAAGGCGCTTTTGCCTCCCTCAAGGAAAATACCCGCAGCGAATGGTATTACCCGGCCAACTATTACTCCGCCTGCTGCTCGTTTTTTGAAAAAAAGTACGACGAAGCCCTCAAAGGTTTTCAGCGCTGCGAACAGTCCGACAAGTACAAACAGTATGTGCCTTACTACATCGCCCAGATCTATTCGCACCAGAGAAAATACGACCAGGTGATTGCATTCGGCGCCGCCAAAGCCAAAGACAGCAACATCAAAAACCGCGCGGAACTCAACCAACTCGTCGGCCAGGCTTACTATGAACGCGGCGACTACAAGTCGGCGCTGCCTTACCTCGAATATGCCGTCAACAACGGCGCTTCTTTGCGCCCGGCCGACTACTATCAACTCGGTTTTGCCCAGTATCAAGGCGGTTTTTACAAACCCGCTATCGAAAACTTCGAACAACTGACCAAACAGGACTCCCTGCTCGGCCAGAACGGCCTGTACCACCTCGGCGACTCGTACCTGCGCACCAAAAACAAATTTGCGGCGCGCAATGCCTTCGGTCAGGCAGCCAGTATGAACTACGACAAAACGGTCAAGGAGGATGCGTTGATCAACTATGCAAAATTGAGTTACGAACTCAAATTCGACCGCGACGCCATCGATGCCCTGCAAAAAATACAGCCTTCCTCGAAATACTACGAAGATGCGCAGGCGCTCATGAGCGAGGTGTTTCTCAACACCCGCGACTACGACCGCGCCATTGCCACGCTGGAATCGGTGCCCAACCGCACGCCCCGCCTCAACGAAACGTACCAGAAAGTGTGCTATTACCGCGGTTTGCAGTTGTACCAGAACAAACAAAAAGACGAAGCGCGCCGCTATTTCAACAAGGCGCTCGAAAACCCGGTCGACAAGCGCATTCAGGCGCTGTGCTCGTACTGGATGGGCGCCATTTCCAATGAAAGCGGCGAATACGCCATCAGCAAGCAGCATATTTCCTCGTTCGTGGCGGCTGCCCGCGGCATGAACGACCTGCCCGAGGAAAGCAATATCACTATGGCCAACTACGTGCAGGGTTACAACAACCTGAAACTGAAGGACTTCAAACAGGCCCTGGCGAACTTCAAAATCGTAGTCGACGACATCAAACGCAACGATACGCGTATCAAAAGCGAGCAGATCAAAACGGCTGTACTCGGCGACGCGGTGCTGCGTGCCGGCGACGCCTATTTTAAAAACAATCAGTACGCCGACGCGTTGGCCTACTACAACGAAGCCATCAACCGCAAATACGAGGGTTTCGAATACGCTTTGTACCAGAAAGCCATCATCCGCGGCCTGCAAGGCAGCCCGGTAGACAAAGTGCTGGCGCTGGAAAACCTGGTGAACCAGTACCCGAAAAGTCAGTACACCGACGAAGCGCTGTTCCAGATGGGCGAAACCTATCAGGACATGGGTAAATACGACCAGGCTGTGCCGCCGCTGCGCAAACTGGTGGCCGATTTCCGCGGCAAATCGCCGCTGATCAACCAGGCATTGCTGCGCCTCGGCCTTATTTCCTACAACCAGGGCAATACCAGCGCTGCCATTAGTTACTACAAACAGGTGTTCTCCAACAACCCGGAATCGAACGAAGCGAAGGACGCTCTGGCGGCTTTGAACGAAATTTACGTGAAAGACCTGAACCGTCCCGACGAGTATTTCGCATTCCTCGAAACGGTGCCCGGTTACGGCAACGTCAGCACGTCGTCCAAAGACAGCGTGACGTACCAGTCGGCCGAAATCCAGTTCCAGCAGGGCAAATACCAGCAGGCTATCGAGGGTTTCACGAACTATCTCGCCAAATATCCAAAAGGTCAGAACGCTATTCAGGCGTACTACTACCGCGGCGAATCCTACGCCTCCAACAACCTCAAACAATACCCGAAAGCGTTGCAGGATTACTCGGCCGTAGTGGCCAAAGGCCCCAGCCGCCTGTACCCGAAAGCAGCCGAAAAAGCGACTTTGCTGTCTTTGAACGTCGATAAAAACTATGTGCAGGGGTTTGAATTTGCCCGGAAATGGGAAGAGTCGGCGACCACCGACGCGTCGCGTTTCGATGCGCAACTGAACGCGCTGCAAGCCGCTTATTTCACCAACAACTCTGTAGCTGTGGGCGAATACGCCAACAAGGTGACCAGCAGCAACCTCGCTTCCAACAGCCAGGTAGCCACTGCGAATTTTTACCTCGGTAAAATGGCGTACGATAAAAACGACTTCCCGCGCGCCTACCCTGCCCTGCAAGCCGTCACTGAAAACGCTTCTACGGAAATCATGGCCGAATCGTGGCACCTGCTGGCGCAGATCCTGTACAAACAGAAAAAATACGCCGACGCCGAACAAACCATCGGCGACGCCAACAAGGCCAGCGCAGGTTTCGACGACTGGATCGCCAAGAACCTCATCCTGCTGTCGGACGTGTACATGGACCAGGGCGATAAAAACAGCGCCTCCGCCGCCCTCGAAGCGGTACTGGAAAACTACTCCGGCAACGACCCGAACATCCTGGCCACGGCCCGGCAGAAGTACAACCGGATTACCGGCACCAATCCCGTGATGAACAACTCCACGCAAAAAGGCGGGCGCAACCTGCTGGATATGGACGAGGGAAATTAGAGGGTGAGAGCGTGAGAGCGGTGAGAGCGTGAGAGAGGCCGGAACTTGGCCATTTCAAATACTCGAATCCTCTTCTCCTCAAATCCTCAAAAAAAACAATCACAGTCAAAAAACGAAATCCATGTTTCCATATAAATTTCTCTTTGCCGCCTTTTTGCTGGGTATGATGTCCCGGACGGCATTTGCCCAGAAAGAACTCGAGGGCGACAACGTAACGGTTATCAAAGACTTCGACGCCCGCCTGCTGGAGTCGAACAAACTCAGTGTGCCGCCTGCGTTGCCGCCGCTGGACACCAATACCCAACTCCAGAATTACGTGGTGCCGCCCCGGCCGCTGTCGTTGCAATACGAGGCGCCCAAACTGCGCCCCATCGGCATGAAAGCCGGCGCGAAAGAGGAAACCTACAATGGCTTCGCGAAAGCGGGCGCCGGCGCTCCCAAAACCTTCTGGGGCGAAATCGGCTACTATTTCGGCATGAAAGACAAGTTCGACGGCAAGGCCTGGTTCCGCCACCACAGCCTGGATGCCAGCAAAAACATTGACAACCAGCGTTTTGCGAACAACGACTTCCTGCTCAACGGCAACTACTACATCAACGAGCAGATCGCCGCGGAAGCCAGGGTGGCCGTGAGCGCCGACCGCGTGCAGTTTTACGGTTACCCACACGACTCGCTGCACGAGTTTTCCCGCGAACGGACGCTCCAGAAATTCAACCTCGTGAACGTCGGAGGCCGCGTGTACAACAAGGAGCGCAATTCCAACGACCTGAATTTTTCGGTGGCGCCGCAGATTTACGTGCTGAACGATTACTATTCCAACAAGGAAACGGGTTTCGACCTCAACATCAATGCAACCAAGTGGTTTGTAGAAAAACACGCGCTGCGCCTGGCGATCCGCACGGATATGACCAAATTTACCGATACGGTGACGCAACGCCTGAACAACATTTACCTGCAACCGTCTTTCACCTTCCACTCCGATGTGGTGAAAATCAAGGTGGGTGGTAACTTCGCCAGCAACCGCGATGTGTTCAGCGTATTCCCCGATGCTGAAATCGCCCTGCGCGTGTTCGGCGACGGCATTCAGATCTTCGGCGGCGCCAACGGCGACCTGCGCAAGAACACCTACCGCAGTTTCTCCGACTACAATCCGTACATCCAGATCCGCGATACGAAACTGAAAAACACCCGTTTCGACAACTACTACGCCGGCGTGAAAGGCAACCTCGGCTGGCTCGACTACTCCGGCCAGGTGAACTACTCCAAAGCATCCGACCTGGCGCTGTACCAAACCTTGTACACTTCGGAAGGCATCACACGTTTCCACGCTATTTACGACACGGTGAAAATCAGCAACATCCAGGGCACGATCAAACTCTCGCCCATCAAGGATCTGACGCTCACGGGCACCCTGAGCCAGAATTTCCTGATGGATCCGTACAACCAGTCGAAAGCCTGGGGCCTGCCCAAACTGGAAGGCAACTTCGGCGCCGTGTACTCCGCCCTCGAAGGCAAGGCCATCCTGAAAAGTAACCTGTACGTGGCCGACGGCATCTGGTTCCTCGATCCGGAAGGCACCGCCAAACGCGGCGACGTGCTGCTCGACCTGAGCGTCGGCGGCTCCTACTTCTTCTCGAAAAATATCGGCGCATTCCTGGATATCAACAACATCCTGAACAACCGCCGCGACCGCTGGAGGGATTACCCGACGGTAGGGCTGAACTTTTTGGCGGGAATCACGGCGCGTTTTTAGGAGCGTGTTTCGTGTATCGTGTTTTGTGTTTGGGGGAGCCTGGGTTTGGCTTTTTTAGATGTGAAACATGAGTCACCCGAATTTTTCGTTTAGAATAATAACAAATGCCGGTTTGTCACCCTGTCGGGGCCCGTCCACTCTACGACGCATTTTCAACCATTTTCCTTCGTAGAGTGGACGGGCCCCGACAGGGTGACAAACCGGCATTTTGTTATTAACTCAAAACCTGTCAAGGTTTTTTAGGAAGAGTGGCGACCCGGAAATACAGCCGAATACGTCCGTTTGACCGTCAGATACGTTCCGGACCTATCCTAATACGTGGTGCGACGTATTCTAATACGTCGGCGACCTATTCTAACACGTCCGTTTGACCGTCAGATAGGTCGATAACGTAAACGAACAGGTTGCCTGACGTAATCGTTTACCTTACAGACCTATCTGACGGTCAAAAGGACGTATTGGGCGGGGTGTGGAATAGGTTTGGCGGTCTGGAGGACCTATCCGGCGGTCAACACAACCCATTCGACGGTCAGGTAAAATGGGCCAACCCGGGAAATCAGGGGATAGGATACGCTTTTGATGCGTTTGCCGGGATAGCACGGCCTTTCAGGCCGTCGGGACAAGGGCATTCATACCCGTTGAACAGGATTAGCAGGATTTAAAAGGATTAGAAGGATTTGGGCAGCCTGGGAAAAGGCGCGCCAAGTTCTTCTGATCCTTTTTTGTTTTTCAATCCTGCCTGCCGGAAGATATTTGAACAGGATTGGAAGGATTTTAAAAGATTTGAAGGATTTTTGTGAGCAGCCCGGGAAGACAGAGCTCCTTCCAATCCTTTTAAATCTTGTAAATCCTGTTCAAACCATGTCGGAACTAGCACTTAAACGGATTGAAGAAAACAAAAAAACGCGGAATCCTTACCTGCACCTGGGGTGGTGCCGGCTGACCGACGTGCCGGAAGAACTGGGCGACTGCACCTGGCTGGAAACCCTGGTACTGAGCAATAGTTTATGGATAGATAAAGGGGAACAGCATGGACCGGATACTCCCCCGGAATGGAGAAGACCGGAAAACAACAACCAGATCGAATCGATCCGCGGCATAGAAAAACTCAGCCACCTGAAGCAGTTGCATATTTCGGGTTCCGGCAGAAAATGGGACCTCACCGACCTGTCGCCGCTCGCTTCATTGAGTCATCTGGAATGGCTCGACTGTAACAGCACCGCAGTCCATGATTTGTCGCCGCTTTCACAATTGCGTCGTTTAAAACACCTCAACTGTTCCAGCACGGATGTTACCGACCTTGCGCCCGTGTCGCAACACCCTGAATTACAATACTTTTCCTGTGAATACACCAAAGTTGCCGACCTGAGCGCGATTGCCGGCCTCGACGGCCTCGAAACGCTTTATTGTTCCAATTCACCCGTGCATGACCTGGGCCCGCTGGCCCGGCTCGGTCGTTTAAAAGTGCTGCTTTGCCCTGACACCAAAGTCCACGACCTGCGCCCGGTAGCGGGGCTTTCCGAACTCCTGCGCCTGAGTTGTAGTAATACGCAGGTCGATGACCTGACGCCGCTGTCCGGCCTTCATCAACTGCTGCTGCTCAACTGCTCGCACACGCCTGTACACGACCTGAGCCCACTGGCAGCGCTCACGCATTTGCAGCATTTATACTGCTCCTACACGCAGGTGGGCGATTTAACGGCATTGCAGCACATGCGGCAACTGCAACACCTGCACTGCTACTACACGCCGGTGAACAGCCTCGGCCCGCTCGCGTCGCTGCACAATCTGCTCGATCTCTCCATTTACGAGACCCAGGTCGTCGACCTGTCGCCGCTGGCCGGGCTCACCAGCCTGCGCACGCTCACCTGTTTCGATACGCCGGTGAGCGACCTGGGGCCTTTGGCCGGGCTCACAGCATTGCAGGAACTCTCCTGCTGCCGTACGCAGGTGCACGATCTCACGCCCCTGGCCGGTATGAGCGGCTTGCAGTACGTGGATTTTCACAGCACGCCGGTTCGCCATATTTTTCCGCTGACCCATATTCCGGTGCTCCGGGAGTTCCATGCCATGCTGTGCCCCATCGAGGATTGCCCGAAGGAGGTTTACGATAGCGGGGATGTGGAACGGCTGCGGGCGTTTTTTAATATTTGATGGGAGAGAATTGGAAGATATTGTAAAAGAGTCGGCACTGTTGCTCGTTCCAAACTGTAGGATGTCAATAAATCCCTTATTTTTGCACGTTATGCTGAATGAACTGAACATCCAAAACTTCCGTCTTTTCAAACAATTTCATTTGAAAGGATTGCGTAGGGTCAACCTTTTTGCCGGTAAAAACAATACGGGCAAGACGGCTTTACTGGAGGCATTGCGGATTATTGCGGCAAATGCCCATGTGACCGTTATTAATAATATAATTTCCCGAAGAGGCCAACTGGTACCTGGTCAGGAAGAATCGTATGAATCACTTTTTAATCGCGAAATTTTACGACAACATAAGGAGGAAACTATTTTATTAATTCTGGGTGATATTAACTTAAAACGAAAGGTAAACGGGAAAGATAATATTCAGTTTCAATACTCAATTCCTGGAAGAAATGGAGAATTGACGAGCAGCCTGACGCCGTTTGACCACCCTAAAGATGGGTGTGTATATCTTCCGTTCGGTAACGAATCAGTTTTCCCTATTAAGCAGCTTTGGGATGGCATTGTGTTAACGCCGTCAGAAGATGAAGTCATAGGGATTTTGCAAAGAACCATTTTCCCTGACTTGAAACGTGTCGATATTAGAGAGGACAGAACCTTGGTTAGATTAGGCAATGAACCTCTACCTATTCCCCTTAAAAACCTTGGTGATGGCGCTCAAAGACTACTACTTCTAGCAATTGCATTAGTTAGTGCTAAAGGATCGATGTTACTGATCGATGAAATAGAAGCAGGCCTTCATCATTCAGTTCAGGAACATCTATGGAGTCTGATTTTCCATTATTCCAAACTGTGGGATATCCAGGTATTCGTTACCACGCATAGCCAGGATACTGTACGCACGTTTACATATCTTCTGGAGCAGCCTGGCAATGCTGAACTGGGCGCGTATTTCCGACTGCAAAAAGCGCATAAATCCGACGATATCGAGGCCATTTCCTATGATCTGGAGCGCCTGGAAAATGCTCTGGAATCAAAACTGGAACCCAGATAATCACATGGCACAACAATTAATAACAATTAATTGTAGAAGGCAATGATGCCATTGCATTGGCCGTATTGTGCAAAAGCCGGGGACTGCCTCCTCCTTTGGGATATCACTCAGATTTAAAATTTCGGGATGAATTTGTTAAAAACGGTCAAGGTTTTGACGGTGCTCTGCGCATTTTGAAAGAAGCGCTGGATCAAAATGAATTGAAGAATATCGGTATCGTTTTGGATGCTGATGATCTTGGCCCTTCAGCACGCTGGCATTCAATTCTTGACATATTGTCTTTTAAATTTCAGCCTGAATCTCTGATCTCAACAGTTTCAAAGCACGGATATCATATTGTAAAAGAGGAGAATATGCCTGTGGTAGGAATATGGATTATGCCAAACAATCTCGGCAATGGCTATTTAGAGCACTTTTTAAGTAGTTTGATTGATTCCAATGATGCACTATGGATGCACGCACAGCATACCATCACCGATTTAATGGGTTTTCCTTTCAATAAGTTTTCTGCTGCTAAACAGCAAAAAGCACTTCTTCATACCTGGCTTGCCTGGCAAAAAGATCCCGGGAAGCCTTTTGGTCAGGCCATATCTGCAAAATATTTTGACATCATGGCTGGTACAGTTGATCCTTTTTTGGCCTGGTTTGAGGAAACATTTGAATTATCACCAAAACCATAATCACTTCACCCCACCATCCGCACCACCACCCAAACAAACCCCAGCACAAACAAAAACGAATCAAACCGATCCAGCAGCCCCCCGTGCCCGGGCAGCAGATTCCCCGAGTCCTTCACGCCCACGCTGCGTTTCAGCATACTTTCCACCAGATCGCCGAGCGTACCGAAAATGCCCACCATGGCGCCGACAGCCAGCCATTGGGCCGCGCTGAAATCGGGCACGTAGGCGGACAATAGCCAGGCCATGAGCACCGTGCAGACGGCGCCGCCGAGCGTACCTTCCCAGGTTTTATTGGGCGAAATACGTTCGAAGAGTTTCGTGCGGCCGATGCGCGAGCCGATGAGGTAAGCCATCGTGTCGTTGGTCCAGATGAGCCAGAAAATGCCCATCACCCGGTTCGGGTGGTAGTCGGCCAGAGATGCCACGTCGTACAGCATGGCTACGGGCAGGGCGATATAGAAGATGCCCGCGGCATAGTAGCCGAAGTTCTGAAACGGTGTTTTGGAAGTGCCGAACAGTTCGAACAACAGGGCGATGCCCATCAGGAAGGTGAGCAGGAAGGGCCACTCGGTAAGCCAGCCCTGTAGTATTCCCGACGAAAACAGTTCCGGAAAGCGGTAAAAAACCACCATGAGCAAAGCCAGTACGCCCTGTTTCACACCAAGCAGGCGTTTCATGGTGAAATTCGGCTCGTCTTTCGGCAGCAGCAGTCCGTGAAACTCCCACAGGCTTCCGGCGGCGATAAACAGGAATAAAAAGAAAAACGGCCATACGCCGCCGTAGATTCCTCCGATCATGGCGGCCGCAAAAAAGACGGCCGTGATGGTGCGTTGTTTCATAATGGTGGTACAGCCGGTTAGGAATAGGCTGAAAACGTGGCAAGATTCCGAAAAAAGTGACGTTCCCGGCACATGGTTCGTTTAATATTTATGTACAAAAGCACTGCCGCATTCTTTGTAAAACGCCCCGTATCCTATTTGCCGCCGAAAGCAGGCAATTTACAGGGCAAAACGCACGTCTGCTGATGATGAAGACATCTATTCTGCTTGCTCTGATCACCGCGCTGGGGCCTGTGCTTTTCGCCCAGCACGCCTACACCGTCATCGCCACGGCCGGCCTCAAACTCCGCGCCACGCCCGACCAGCGCGGCAAAACCCTGGCCGTCGCTCCTTTCGGCGCGCAGGTTGCCGTTTACAATGTGTTGTCGCGGGAAAACGAGGAGAACGTATACAAGCCGAAAGCCCGTCGCGATACCCTTGGCACGCTGATGCAATACACTTTCTGGAATGGTGAAGCCCCGGAAACGAGAACCGATGTCCATATCGGCTACTGGTGGACGGTCCGGTACAAAGGCAAAAAGGGATACATGTTCAGTGGTTTCCTGGCCGGTAAAGAAGAGTTGGGTGAAGGAACCTATACCAATCTCAACGACCAGTGGCGCCTGCAAATGCCGGGCGGCGCGACATGCACCTCTTTCCGGCCTGACTTGAAAAAACAATGGAACTGGTACGGCCTTTTCCGGCAGCCGGATGGAAAATTCGCCTTGCGTGCTGTCCAACTGAATTATAAAATAGCCGATTATACCGAAGAAAACGGCGATTATGGTCTTCTGCAACGCGAACTCATCGTGCAGGCCGCCGACGTGCCCGAACAGCCGATTTTCCTGATCGGAAAAAAGGGCGCCTGGACGGAGTGCAAAGACATTTCAGGTGTGGAGGCATACCCGGTTTTGGGACAGTTATCCGTATTTATGAATCCCGATACAGGCTGGAACATCAACCTTTTACAAACCTGGGGTGTGCTGGTGGGAAAGGTGCCGGACGGGTATGACGGCGAATACGCCATGTCGCTGGAAAATGCGCAAAAAGCGCCGCAACAACTCATTCTGCATCACCCGGGCAGGGACTACAAGCAAGCGCCCGGCGACCTGCTGTGGGCCGGCGACCTCGATGGCGATGGCCGCCGCGATTACCTGTTCGATGCGGCAGGAGAGATCGGCGCGAATATGCTGTACCTCAGTTCGCAGGCAAAACCCGGCGAAGTGGCCGGACTGGTAGCGCTGATGTGGCACTGGTATTGTTGCTGATTAATTCGTTACTCAAATTACCATACATGCCAAAAACACTCTTTGTCTTCTTTCTGGGCCTGTTTTGCAGCCCTCTTTTTGCACAAACGCCCCACACTGTCATCGCCGTTTCGGGCCTGAAACTCCGCGCCACGCCCGACCGGGAAAGCAGGGTGCTGGCACTGGCGCCATTCGGAGCCAAAGTCATGGTGAAAAACGAATACCGCCCCACTCCGGACGGGAAACGGCAGTCTTACCAGCCGGAAGCACGCCGCGATACCATCGGTATCTTACGGGAATACGATTCTTTTGGCAGAAAAATTCAGGAACCGCATATCGGCTACTGGCTGTCGGTGGTATATGAAGGGAAAAGCGGGTATATGTTCAGCGGCTTTCTGCTGCCTGAACAAGCGCGCGAAGCCACGCCGCCCTACCCGAATGAAGACTGGCGTGTGCAGTTTGCCACCGGGAACGCCTGTTCTTCCGCCTCGCCTGACATGGAGAAACACTGGAACTGGTATGGCCTTTTTCGTGAATCCGATGGAAAATATGCGCTGCGATCCGTCCGGCTTCAATATGCCATAGCCGACTACACCGACGAGCATGGCGAAGCGGAAATAATTGACAGAGAGGTCATTACGCAAACTCCGGGAGTATCCGGAACTTCCCTTTTCCTGGTGGGTTATTCCGGGAAACTGAAAGAGCGTTCGGGCATCTCCGGCGCCGACCTGTTTCGTTCTCAGGATGATCCGAAACTGCAAAAACTGGCATCGCTTCAACCATATGGAATTGCGGTGCAAAAAAATTCACCCATTCATGACTGGGATTACACCGTTTTCGCTACTTCTGTTTCCGGCAAAAAACAAAAACTGGGTATGCCCGACATGGAAGGTTCACCGGAAGTGTACTGGGCAGGCGATCTGGACGGCGACGGGCGCTATGATTACCTGTGCAGCGAAGGAGATAAATTTGGCGGCACCACTTTATACCTGAGTACGCTGGCCAAACCCGACGAAATGGTCGGACTGGCGGCGGTGTTGTATCAGTGGAATTGTAATTGAATGATGAATGATGAATGATGAATGATGAATTTTGGCTACTCGATTGAATCAGGATTTTTGTGATAAAAATTTGAAATTCAATCTGTTATAGCACGAAAAAACAGAGTGATATGTTGAAAAATTCATCATTCATCATTCATCATTCATCATTGTATAAAGAGTACTGAATTGTGATTCCCTTCCAGATCGATTTCCACGCGCCGGTTAGCGGGATCGGTGATCCAGTTGCCGTCGACCACGAATTTGTACAGGTGTTTTCCGCCGATCAGGGGAAGTTCGGCACGCCAGCCCGTTTCCGTGCGGCGCATTTTAATGGCGTTCGGATCCCAGTTGTTGAAACTGCCGGATAGCACCACCTGTCTTGCTTCGTGGTAACCATCCAGGTCAAAATGCACCACCGTAAATACGCGTAAAACGGAGTTGTAGGTGTCGTATTGGTTGCGCCGTTTTTCCCTGTTGGCCAGATCTTCCGTCCACTGGCCGTCGACAATGAATTTGTATTCGTAAATGCCGGGCGCCAGGGAGAGGTGGATTTCCCAGCCGCCGGACGTTTTTTTCATATGGATGGTACTTTCATCCCAGTTATTGAAGGAGCCGGTGAGGATCACATGTGTCGCATTCGGATAACCTCTCAGGTAAAAACGCACGTTGCCGGTGTCGCTGACCATAGGGCCGGGTGCATCCGGGTTTTTCAGGTCGTACATATTCAGAATGCTCGTTCTTTTCGGATCCGCATCCGGCGTAGCCCAGTAGGTGCCGTTGATCAGGAATTTGAATTCCCAGTTGGGCGCGTCCTTGAAATCGGCGAGGTGTTTGCGCACCTGGAAACGGTTGGCATCGACGCGGCGCATTTTCCAGCCTTTTTTGGACCAGTTGTTGAAATTGCCCGTGACCGCCACGTTCGAAATATCGAGGTCGTCGAAATCAACCACTTTGCCGTTGGAGTTGTGAACGGCATGTTCGTAAGTGCGCCGGTCGAATTCGAATACCACTTCGTCGCCCTCAAAAAAGTAGGTTCCGAACCCGCTTTTAGAAGTATCCACCTGCGCCGTGGCCCAGGTGGCCAGGAACAGGAAAAGCAGCGTTGCCGGATATTTTAGATGTATGCTTGCCATTTTGATAACGTAAAGGTATTTAATAACCAATTATCTGTTCGGCTACGCCGAAGAGATCGAAAGATCTTCAGATGATGGTTAATCACGGTCGGAACTTACCATACAGCCGGAGCCGCTTCTTTTTATAATTGATACTGACCGGCCGCTGCGACAGAAATTCATACCCCAGCACACCGTCCACGTTGGTTTGATACGTGGCGTTGATTTCATCCATATTGATCAGAAGGGTAGTCATCGGGTTCACCCGGAAGGTATCGATACGGGCATTTTGCAGCACGCCGCTGAACACCTCGATACTTTCCTTGCCGGCGCCGTTGAGGCTGACCCGTTTTTTAATTTCAAAATGAGATTTGAGGAAACGCCCGCCGGTGTTGAAACTCAGCAAATTCTGTTCGGCGCCGGAGTCGAGCGCAAAGGAGCGTTTCGCCTTGTCTCCGAATGCAAGATTGGCAATGGCCACGTGGCCTGCGGTAATAACCGGAAAATCGCCCAAAAGTTGATACTCCCAGTTGGGCAGCGCCTCTATGGGATTGCCTTTGGGGTCGGTGCGGATCAGGACAAGCCGGTAAGCCTGGTAGTCGAACAACACTTCGTACCCTGCAAAAACATTGTAGCCGATAATGCCCAGCAGGTCGATTTTTTTACTTCGCTCGATGTGCGACATATCGATCCAGTCGGCCGAAAGATTGACCACCTGCAGGTTGTCCATCAGGAAGGTGTCTACTTTGGAAGCGCCGAGCACGCGCACTTTGCCCGTAACGCCGCCGGCCGGTTGCCCGACATTCAGGAGGTTTCTGCCGACCTGGCGCCTGTAATTCAGCAGCAGGCTGCTGGCGCCCGTATCGAAAAAGAAATTGCCCTCCAGCGTATCCAGCCGCGCCCGCACGGTAATGAGCGTACCGGTAAGGGTAAAAGGAATACGAATGATGTTGGGCGTTTCCCATTCGGCTTCCGTGAGCACAAGGTCGTGTTCAATGGCCGGTGGCGGGCCAGCATTTGCCAGACAAGGCAACAAAAAAATGGACCAGAGCAGGGTGAGGAGGAGGATTGGTTTCATATGCTCCGCAAATATAAGTGCGAAGTCGTCAGTGCGAAGTGCGAAGTCTGGAAACAGTGCGAAGTCTTCAGTACGAAGTGCGAAGTCTGGAAACAGTGCGAAGTCTTCAGTGCGAAGTGCGAAGTCCACATTCACCCGGGTGGCTTGACTTCGCACTTCGCACTGACGACTTCGGACTGCTTTCAGACTTCGGACTTATATGCCCAGCAACTGCCCCCACGCTTCCGGATCACCCACCTTATCCGTCACGTCTTCCATCTGAAAAGTAAATTCTTCCGCGTTTTTCAGGTCCAGGCCCGCATAGGTTTTACCGGGAAGGTAATAGATGCGGCCCTTGGGATCAGTCACGATGACGTCCATAGACCGGCCGGCCACTTTTATGAGTTCCTTGTTGTCGGGCAATGAAAAATAAAGGCGGCGGTCGCGGTCGATGATGCGGGTCGAAACAGGCACGATCGATTCCCCGGCCAGTGTTTTATAACGCGGATACAGGTATTTGGTCGGGTTGGCAATCTGGAAAATCTGGTCCCAGTTGTAGGTGCCGAAACCGGAAACGGTCATCGTCATCGATAACTGGTTGCGTATTGTCATGTTTTTCGACGCTGATTTCATACGCGCCATTTGCAACTGCCGGACCTTGGCTCTCCATTTTTCGAGGGTAGATGCAGCCAGTGCGCGGTCGGTGGTAATGCCTGTTTTATACAAGGAGTCGTACCGTGCACGCATCATTTTTTTGTTTTCGTCAAAAAAATCGAACCACATACGCGTCGGCAGGCACCATTCTTCGGGCGTCTGGTGCACATCGGCCAATTTTACGAAATGCCTCCAGCGTCTGATCGCATCGGTAAATTTTTGCTGCCGGGCGGCACGCAGTTTTTCATAGTCGGCAAAAACAAGAGAAGGGTTGAAGGGGGTATTGCTGGCCCGCTCACTTCCGCGTGATAGTTTTGCAGGTACGCGGATTTCTTCTTTTTCATCACCGAAAACGACCGTGCATTCCGCGCCTTTCTGCTGAAAAACACTGACGCGTTTCCATTTGCGATCCTGGCGAAATATCTGGTCCACACCGGCCTGCCGGTCGGGGCGCCACAGCAAGTCGGTAGAGTCGATCAGGCGGGTAAAATAATATCCTTTAAAAGCTGCCAGTTCGGTAAAGACGCCGCCCAGGTCATCCGGGAAAAAGCGCGCTTCCGTGTCGTACCTGTGCACAATTTTGATTTCGCTGCGCTCCAGTCCGCGCAGAAAAAACAGGTCGTCTTTGTCCGAATTTCTCGTGAACCAGACCGGCGGTTGTATTTCTCCGAAAGCATACGCCCGGCCGGTCGTGATGGATTCCTGCAGCCACACCACCGGGTCGACGGAATCGGGAATGGACCACAGGTTGCCGCCGGGCAGACAATCCACTCCGCTGCTTGCACCGAGGTTGTCTTTTGCAACCTCTTCGGCGGTGAGTACACGCGGCCGGAAGAGTGTGGAAAGGCCGATGGTGTCCTCCAAAGCCTGTTGCCCGTGCGGCACGTCCGACCATTTGTTGGTTTCATCCGGGAGGTAATACAAGGTAGCGTTGCGGAGCGCGTGGGTGGGTGCGAAATCGATTACGTAATTTTTCTGCGGTGCCATTTTCAGGTCTTCCCCATTCTGGCTCACGCGCACTTCAAACATTCCGCCCGAATTAAAAAAGAAATTCCCGCGATCATCCCCGTAGTGCATCGGCATGCCGGCGGCTACAAAATCGGCCATGGTGCGGTATTCCCGGAAAAACAGGTCTACTTCGCCGGTTACGGGGCGGCCGTCGGCATATACCAGGGCACCGCCGGGAATGCGCACTTTATTGCCGGAGACGGGATTCTGGTAAAGAATACCTGTTTCCGCCAGAAAACGTTTGGTTTGCCCCTTTACCGGGTTGGTTCGGTACCAGTCGGGCCGATTATTCAGGTTACCTGGTGCTGCCGTTTCATTTCCGGCAGCAACGGGCAGGGTTTGTTCTGCGGAAAAACCGGAACCGGAGTTATCGGTGTTTTCCACCACATTTTGCTGAAGACTATCTTTTTGGGGCAATTCGTTTTGCAGGGTAGTGGATTTAAAATGCCACACGCTCCAGACGACGATGGCGACGACAACCAGTAAACCTGCCGCACGAATGCCGTAAAACTTCCATTTCAGGATCCTGTTGGCGGCTCGTTGCCGGGCCGCGATATTCGCCCAGGTGTCGGTGTCGGGCGCAGGATCCATGCCCTCGAGTTGCCGGCGAATGAAATTTTCAAGGTCTTGTTTATGTTGATCTTTTTCCATGTTGAATTTAGATGAGGCACGTGAAGAGTTTGTCCACCATCAGGCGGAGTTGTTTGCAGGCACGGGTGTATTGCGAGCGCACGCTGCTTTCGGTGATGCCCAGTTCGGCGGCTATTTCCGTGTACGACCACGCTTCGATGCCATGCATGTTGAACACCGTGCGGTATCCGTCGGGCAGTTGCTGCACGAGGTGCAGAATCGCTTCGCCGTTCAGCTCGCTGTCGGGCGCCGTACCGAAGGCTTGTGGCGGGAGTTGGTTGTAGTCTTCCGCAAAACGCAGCGGATTTTTCCGGCGCAGGTGTTGCAGGGCAGTCCGAACGGTTACCTTGTGCAGCCAGCCTTCGAAAGCACCGTCGCCTTTGTACTGGCCGAGGTCTTTGAAAATGGTCAGAAAGGCCTCCTGCAAGATGTCCTGCGCTTCGGGCCGGTCTTTTGCATAACGCAGACAAATCAGGAACAACGTTTTGTTATACCGCTCAAACAACCTGAACTGGGCGTTTGCGTCGCCGCGTTGGCAGGAAACCAAAAGTGCTTTCAGTGGTAACTCCATGTGCTGATGAGGAATGAGGTGGTTTTCGAAATGTTATGCTACCGGTACAAAAAGATGGTGCAACGGGACCGCAATTTGCTGCATGCGTGCGCTTTCTGTTGACATATATTTTTTCAAGCGCTAATTTTGACGCCACTTTCTTTTCAACTGTTAATATTCGAATATGATACCCACACTCACCCAAACACCTGATTTTGATAAAATGCCCGACGGGCTCATTCCCGCCATCATCCAGGACTCCCGCACGGCGACGGTCCTGATGCTGGGTTATATGAATGCAGAAGCGCTGCAAAAAACGCAGGAAACCGGACTTGTCACTTTTTTCAGCCGTTCCAAACAACGCCTGTGGACCAAAGGCGAGGAATCGGGTAACGTGCTGCACCTGCGTGATATCCGGCTCGATTGTGACAACGATACCCTGCTCATTCAGGCCGAACCTGCCGGACCCGTTTGCCATACCGGCGCCGATACCTGCTGGAACCGTCCGAACGTAGCGCCCGATTTTCTGCACCAACTGGAAAATATTATTTGGGACCGGAATGACGCTGCGCCGACCGTGTCGTACACTGCCCAACTCTTCGCCTCGGGAATTGGCAAAATAGCGCAAAAAGTAGGCGAAGAAGCCATAGAAACCATCATAGAAGCCCTGGGCAACGACCGGAAACTACTTCTCAATGAAACGGCCGATCTGCTGTATCACCTGCTTGTTTTGCTGGCCGCCAAGGAAATTCGGCTGGAAGAGGTGGAAAATGTGCTGTTATCGCGACATAACAAATAAAAGAAATGTCAAATTGCTGACAATTCACATGTGTTGGCACTGATTTGGAAAATAATGATTCTGTCGATGCGTTAAAAAAGCCGTTGTAGCCGATTATGATTTGGTGAGGAGTCTGAAATTTTTTCAAAGATTTTTTGATTACAGCAGATTCTACATCTATCATTTTTTCGAACGGGTAACCCAGCCAAATGAAAAAGCACTTGCAATGCATCGGCCCCCATTATTATTTCATTCAAAAAAACCACTAATCATGTTCGCGAAGACATCTATTATCATCACTTTGATCGCCGTTGCATTTGCACTTCCGTTTAATTCCCAGGCACAGGTTCGCCACCGTTTGGGCTTTACCATCGGCAGCAACTACTCTTCTTTGGAATCCGATCTTTTCACCACCTCCACGGGCCGCCTGAGCGCCCTGGTTGGCTGCAATTTTCAGTTTGATTTCAACGACCAGTTTTCCGTAACGCAGGAAGTATCGTTCACCCGCAAAGGCGCTTCCGTACGGGCTGTACATTTTGTGCCGGAAGATATTTCTGAAGAAAAAACGTACGATTACTTCTATAATACGTTCGAAGCCGGCGCTTTCGCCACCTTCTACCCGAAAGGTTTTCCGATCGGCTTGCAGGGCGGCGCGTTTTTCGGCACCAACTTTCACAACCTCAACCGCAACAGCCGCGACCTGTACGTGGGCGACTACGTGAGCATCAACCACGCTACCCGCGCCGCCGACCTCAACGAAGCCTTCGCGGGTATGGATTTCGGTCCTGCCGCAGGCATCAGCGTAACTGCCGGCCGCTTTCAGGCCAATGCCCGCTACTACTTCGGTATCAGCAATTTATATAACAACCTGGATTTCGTAGAAGAAGGACACCGCATTCGTTCGAATTCGCTGCGCCTGACGCTGACGTATTTCCTGCGCTGAGATTAATGAGGAGTCGAGGATATGAGTATTTGAGGAGTCGCATCCTCAAATACTCACATCCTCCAGAAAAAGCCGCTGGTAATCATCAGCGGCTTTTTCTATTGTAAACGGCAGGTTGGCTTCCTGTAAAAAAGGTTGTCGGATAGCGTTCAGGGCCAGCGCCGCCAGTTGCTCCGGCTTGTCCGCACATTCGGCCATTTCCGGACCGATACCTACCGGCGTCGACACCAGCCGGCAGCCGTTCATGGCTGCTTCGGGCAGTATAAATCCGAATGATTCGTAGTCGGACGTGTGTAGCAGCACTTTCGCCATACACATACGGGTCATTACTTCGGGTCGCGGCAAACTTCCGGTGAAACGAACCGTATCCGCCAGGCCCCATTCGTGCGCCTTTTTTTTCAGGTGTTGCAGCAAAGGTCCTTCTCCGATCAGTTCGGCGCGGATTGCCGGCTCCGATTTCCGGACAATTGCAACACATTGCAGCCATTTTTCCCAGTTTTTAACCGGAATCAGGGAGCCGACACCCAGGATATCAATCGGCCGTTCCCTGGATTGAGTTCGGGGTGTTTCATCCGCATCTACCCCCCACGGGATGAGATGCGCCGCTGTTAAACCGGTATTTTTCTGAAAAACTTCCGCATGGAAAGGGGATAAAGCGATCAGCCGCGGTGTGTGACCGGGGCGTAACCGGCGCAGGTAGCGGTTGCTGCTGCGCGCATCCTGCCCCATCAGGGTGGTCCAGTGGGGTATGTTCCATTTCCGGGCGAGCCGATCGCCGATGACCCAGGCCGGACCGAGCCAGAAACTGTGTATCAGATCCGGTTTTTGCGTCCGGATCATTTGTCCGGCATAGCGGAACACGCGCGACCAGGTGCGCCAGCGAAGCCAGCGCCGGTTTTGTCCGTTGGCGGAAACAACCGGCGCGCCGAACCAGTCCTGCGGCTCGTCGCGAAACGGATATTCGAACGACACGATCTGTATCTCAAAACCTCTTTTTTGCATGGCACGCACGTACAATTGCAGCGGTGGGATGCAGTTGTAGTCTTGTTCGGAAGCGGCAAAACCGGGGGTGAGCAGCAAAAGTCGCATGCCTCTTATAGAAGTGAGAAGTGAGAGGTGAGAAGTGAGATGCGTAGAGTTGACCGGCGTTTTTAGAAAGTTGAGATTAAATCCTTTGGATCCGATCGGCTACGCCCCTCGTAGGAATAATGGCTACGCGGACGACGCGGATTTGGCGGATTTGCGCGGATTTTTATGGCCTTGCGGCCATTTTATTCGTACCACTAAGCCACAAAGAACACGAAGCGTAGAGTACGCAATTACATCATAGGAAACGAAAGTTTACGTTCTCAAAATGTTTATAGTTGTCTTGATAATGTGTACTCCACGCTTCGTGTCCTTTGTGGCTTAGTGGTTGCAAATAAGAATAAAAATGGCCGCAAGGCCATAAAAATCCGCGTCGTCCGCGTTGCCATTATTCCTACGCGGGCACCGCCGAACGGAAGCATTCGCAAAAGTACCCGGGTTCCATTACTTTTGCAGTCAAAACAAATCCCTTTGAATATTTCACTTTTTATAGCCCGCCGGTATTTGTTTGCCCGGCGCAGCGCCAATGCGATCAACATCATTACCGGTATA
>Ga0209717_1001728_pt1 | contig 22743 bp, 17 predicted proteins | sample AD_UKC048_MetaG_FD_184418 | JGI IMG/M metagenome (GOLD analysis project Ga0209717, IMG submission 184418) | Active sludge microbial communities of municipal wastewater-treating anaerobic digesters from USA - AD_UKC048_MetaG (SPAdes) (version 2) | ecosystem: Engineered > Bioreactor > Anaerobic >... | reverse complement strand
AAAACAGCATCAAAAGATCTTCGATACAGCGGAGAGTTTGATCCTGGCTCAGGATGAACGCTAGCGGCAGGCCTAACACATGCAAGTCGCGGGGCAGCGCGGTGCAGCAATGCACTGGCGGCGACCGGCGCACGGGTGCGTAACGCGTATGCAACCTGCCCACTCCCGGGGGATAGCCCGCCGAAAGGCGGATTAATACCCCATGGACCCTTAGCCCCGCATGGGGCGGAGGGTAAAGCTCCGGCGGGAATGGATGGGCATGCGTGCCATTAGCTGGTTGGTGGGGTAACGGCCCACCAAGGCTACGATGGCTAGGGGGTCTGGGAGGATGATCCCCCACACTGGTACTGAGACACGGACCAGACTCCTACGGGAGGCAGCAGTGAGGAATATTGGTCAATGGGCGGAAGCCTGAACCAGCCATGCCGCGTGCAGGACGACGGCCCTACGGGTTGTAAACTGCTTTTCCGGGGGAAGAATAACCCCCCTGCGGGGGGGGATGCCGGTACCCCGGGAATAAGGATCGGCTAACTCCGTGCCAGCAGCCGCGGTAATACGGAGGATCCTAGCGTTATCCGGATTTACTGGGTTTAAAGGGTGCGTAGGCGGGCGTTTAAGTCCGCGGTGAAAGTCTGCGGCTCAACCGTAGGATTGCCGTGGATACTGGACGTCTTGGATTCGGTCGGGGCGGGCGGAATGCGTGGTGTAGCGGTGAAATGCATAGATATCACGCAGAACGCCGATAGCGAAGGCAGCTCGCCGGGCCGACATCGACGCTGAGGCACGAAAGCGTGGGGATCAAACAGGATTAGATACCCTGGTAGTCCACGCCGTAAACGATGATGGCTGGGTGTTGGCGATACAATGTCAGCGCCTGAGGGAAACCATTAAGCCATCCACCTGGGGAGTACGGCCGCAAGGCTGAAACTCAAAGGAATTGACGGGGGCCCGCACAAGCGGAGGAACATGTGGTTTAATTCGATGATACGCGAGGAACCTTACCTGGGCTAGAACGCTTCTGGAATCATGCCGAAAGGTGTGAGCCGGCAACGGCCGGGAGCGAGGTGCTGCATGGTTGTCGTCAGCTCGTGCCGTGAGGTGTCGGGTTAAGTCCCATAACGAGCGCAACCCCTACCGTTAGTTGCCAGCGGGTCAAGCCGGGCACTCTAAGGGAACTGCCGGCGTAAGCCGCGAGGAAGGCGGGGATGACGTCAAATCAGCACGGCCCTTACGTCCAGGGCTACACACGTGTTACAATGGCCGGTACAGAGGGCAGCCACCCCGCGAGGGGGCGCGAATCCCGAAAGCCGGTCTCAGTTCGGATCGGAGTCTGGAACCCGACTCCGTGAAGCTGGATTCGCTAGTAATCGCGCATCAGCCATGGCGCGGTGAATACGTTCCCGGGCCTTGTACACACCGCCCGTCAAGCCATGGGAGCTGGGGGTACCTGAAGTGCGTGACCGCGAGGAGCGCCCTAGGGTAAGACCGGTGACTGGGGCTAAGTCGTAACAAGGTAGCCGTACCGGAAGGTGCGGCTGGAATACCTCCTTTCTGGGGCCCAGGGGCCCGCGCAGCTTGAGGCTGTTCTGATAGTATCGGTACCGTTGTCGTCGGGGGATGGCATGGAAGTGATGAGGAGATGGAAGGTCCTGGACCGGACGTCCCGGGGCCGGCACGGCCGGTGTGGCGGACGGGCGACAGAGTCCCGTAGCTCAGTTGGTTAGAGCGCTACACTGATAATGTAGAGGTCCGCGGTTCAACTCCGCGCGGGACTACGGAACGGGGGATTAGCTCAGCTGGCTAGAGCACCTGCCTTGCACGCAGGGGGTCAACGGTTCGAATCCGTTATTCTCCACAGGTAATACTAAGTTCTTTGACGTGGTGGCAAGCGAGTAATACAGAACAATGAAGTAGAATCGAGAGAAGCTATTAATTTAAGCGAGAGCACAGGATATTACTGGCGTGGGCGCGGGCGTAAGCCGGGCGACACGCCGGGGAAGTGAGCAAGGGCGCACGGGGGATGCCTGGGCTTCTGGAGGCGAAGAAGGACGTGACAAGCTGCGATAAGCTCCGGGGAGGCGCAAATGGCCGTTGATCCGGGGATTTCCGAATGGGGCAACCCGCCGCGCGGAAGGCGCGGCATCCACCGCGAGGTGGAGGCGAACCCGCCGAACTGAAACATCTAAGTAAGCGGAGGAGAAGAAAACAAGAGTGATTCCCCGAGTAGTGGCGAGCGAAAGGGGAGTAGCCCAAACCGGGGGCGTTCAGGCGCCGCCGGGGTTGTAGGGCCGCGAGACGCGGACCGGAGGGAAGCGGAACCGGCTGGAATGCCGGGCCATAGCGGGTGAGAGCCCCGTACGCGTAACCGAAGGCGAGCCAGCGGGACCCTGAGTAGGGCGGGGCACGAGAAACCCTGTCCGAATCTGCCGGGACCATCCGGCAAGGCTAAATACTCCCAGAAGACCGATAGTGAACCAGTACCGTGAGGGAAAGGTGAAAAGCACCGCGAGCAGCGGAGTGAAAAAGTACCTGAAACCGTGCGCCTACAAGCGGTCGGAGTCCCTTCGGGGATGACGGCGTGCCTTTTGCATAATGAGCCTACGAGTTGTCCTGTCCGGCGAGGTTAACCCCTTCGAGGGGGGGAGCCGAAGCGAAAGCGAGTCCTAATAGGGCGCTGAGTCGGGCGGGGCAGACGCGAAACTTTGCGATCTACCCATGGCCAGGCTGAAGTCCCGGTAACACGGGATGGAGGGCCGAACCGGTAAGCGTTGAAAAGCTTTCGGATGAGCTGTGGGTAGGGGTGAAAGGCTAATCAAGCTGAGAAATAGCTCGTACTCCCCGAAATGCCTTTTGGGGCAGCCTCGGGTGGACGGTCGCGGAGGTAGAGCTACCGATTGGATGCGAGGGCCTCACCGCCTATCAAATCCAGACGAACTCCGAATGCCGCGACGTAATGCCCGGGAGTGAGCCGCGGGGTGCTAAGGTCCCGCGACGAGAGGGGAAGAACCCGGACCGGCAGCTAAGGTCCCCAAGCGTACGCTAAGTCGAGAAAACGTGGTGCGGCTGCAGTGACAGCTAGGATGTTGGCTTGGAAGCAGCCATTCATTCAAAGAGTGCGTAACAGCTCACTAGTCGAGCGGCCGTGCGTGGATAATAAGCGGGCGTCAAGCGTACCACCGAAGCTCCGGATTGACCCGTGAGGGTCACTGGTAGGGGAGCATTCCGTGCCCGGCGAATCCGCTGCGCGAGCAGCGGTGGAGGGCACGGAAAAGCAAATGTAGGCATGAGTAACGACAATGCGGGCGAGAAACCCGCACACCGTAAAGCCCAGGTTTCCTGATCAACGCTAATCGGATCAGGGTTAGCCGGGACCTAAGGCTAAGCCGAGGGGCGATGCCGATGGAGAGCGGGTTAATATTCCCGCGCTGGTGCACGGTGCGATCCGGGGACGGATCCCCGCAGCGGCTACGCGCCGACGGAAGCGCGCGTTGAGCTTAGCCCTCGGGCGAAGCGAAGCCGTGAGGGGGGTCCCGAGAAAAGCCGGTAAGCTCCAGCCGTGTACCACCCGTACCGTAAACCGACACAGGTGGCTGGGGAGAGTATCCCAAGGTGCTCGAGTGAATCATGGCCAAGGAACTAGGCAACATAACCCTGTAACTTCGGGAGAAAGGGTCCCGCCGCGAGGCGGGCGCAGAGAAATGGCCCAGGCGACTGTTTACCAAAAACACATGGCTCTGCCAAACCGCAAGGTGACGTATAGGGCCTGACACCTGCCCGGTGCCGGAAGGTTAAGGGGGGACGTCATCCGTAAGGAGAAGCGTTGAACCGAAGCCCCGGTAAACGGCGGCCGTAACTATAACGGTCCTAAGGTAGCGAAATTCCTTGTCGGGTAAGTTCCGACCTGCACGAATGGTGTAACGATCTGGGCGCTGTCTCGGCCATGAGCTCGGTGAAATTGAAGTCGCGGTGAAGATGCCGCGTACCCGCAACGGGACGGAAAGACCCCGTGAACCTTCACTGCAGCTTAGCGCTGGTTCTGGGTAGACGATGTGTAGGATAGGCCGGAGGCTATGAAGCGGTACCGCCAGGTATCGTGGAGCCAACCTTGAAATACGGCCCTTCGTCTGCCTGGGGCCTAACCCCTGACGGGGGACACCGCTTGGCGGGTAGTTTGACTGGGGTGGTCGCCTCCAAAAGCGTAACGGAGGCTTCCCAAGGTGCCCTCAGCGCGAATGGTAACCGCGCGGAGAGTGCAATGGCACAAGGGCGCTTGACTGTGAGGCCGACAAGCCGAGCAGGTGCGAAAGCAGGGCATAGTGATCCGGTGGTTCCGCATGGAAGGGCCATCGCTCAAAGGATAAAAGGTACTCCGGGGATAACAGGCTGATCGCCCCCAAGAGCTCATATCGACGGGGCGGTTTGGCACCTCGATGTCGGCTCGTCACATCCTGGGGCTGGAGAAGGTCCCAAGGGTTCGGCTGTTCGCCGATTAAAGTGGCACGCGAGCTGGGTTCAGAACGTCGTGAGACAGTTCGGTCCCTATCTGTTGTGGGCGTAGGAGGCCTGAGGGGCCCTGGCACTAGTACGAGAGGACCGTGCTGGACGCACCGCTAGTGTACCTGTTGTGGCGCCAGCCGCACCGCAGGGTAGCTATGTGCGGACGGGATAAGCGCTGAAAGCATCTAAGCGCGAAGCCCCCCCCAAGATGAGGCCTCCCTCGAGGGCCGTGGGAGACTACCACGTTGATAGGCTGCAGGTGTAAAGGCGGAGACGCCAAAGCCGAGCAGTACTAATGGCCCGACACTTCCCCGGCATGAGCCGGGCTTTCGCGAACGCTCGCACGCCACCACGTAAAATACTATCCCCCGTAAAAGGGGGCACGATTTTGGGCGGCTACGGCGGCGGGGGACACCCCTTCCCATCCCGAACAGGGCCGTTAAGCCCGCCAGCGCCGATGGTACTGCGTCACAGCGGGAGAGTAGGTCGCCGCCCCACCTTCGCCCCGAGGAGCAATCCCTCGGGGCTTTTTTTGTTTGTGTACCTACCGTTAATGGAATAGAACGATACCCTGTAAGGCTTTTGTCTTACAGGGTATCGTTCTATTCGTAAATGGAATTAACGTATTTTAAATTTATGTTGTTGAGTTTATTTTGGAAAAAAATTTGAACTCACTTCTATTTTATACATCTTTGTTATACAAAAAACAAAAATAGAATAAGCGCAATTAAAAAATATCACACAGAATTTAAGTCCAAATGAAAAAACTATTATTATTTACGGTTCTTTTTCTTGTTATAGCATATACTGGGTTTACCCAAGTTGTTCCAGAAAAAGGTTTGTCACAAATCACTTCAGGATATCTAAAAAAACAGATAGATTTTTTAGCCTCCGATTCGCTTAAAGGGAGAAATACACCTAGTCCAGAACTGGATATTGCTGCTAGTTACATTGCCAATGAATTTTCTAAATTAGGTATTAAAAAAGTTAATGGCTCATATTTTCAGGAGGTACCATTGTGTACAAAAAATTTAGATGTTGATGGGTGTGGATTGAGCATTAGAAGAGGGAGCAACAGCGTGAGTTTTAAACTGAAAACTGACTATACCCCTTTTGAAAACACTGCAGATGCTGAAATTTCTGGAAACATTGTTTTTGCAGGCTATGGCATTACTGCTCCTGAATATAATTACGACGATTACAAAGATTTAGATGTTAAGGGCAAAATAGTTTTGGTAATGAAGCATGAACCCCAAGAAAACGATACTTGTGATGTTTTTGAAGGGAAACGCGATACGCATCATTCAAGTATAGAGTCAAAACTTAAAAATGCAATGAGTAGAGGGGCTGTAGCCATCATGGTTGTTACGGACCCATTAAATCACGTTACGCTAAATCCTCAAGGATACTCGTGGCCAAGTTTATCAAAGTTTAAGGGTAGTATTACCCCACAAATAACGCTTTATACTCAGGAGGTATCTATACCTTGTATTCAGGTAGGGGAGAATGTTATCAACTTTTTGTTTGGTGGTGTCGATTCGTTAAAACGCATTCAAAACAATATTGATACAGAACTTAAGCCTTTTTCGTTCGAATTTTCGGAGGTTTCGAGTAATGTTAAGACTAAACTTGATATCAAGCACTTTACTGCTAAGAATGTAGTTGGGATAATCAAAGGTAGTGATTCAAAACTTAAGGATGAGGTTTTAGTTATTGGAGCGCATTACGACCATGTTGGATATAAGGAAAATTATAAACCCGGTGAGGATTATATTTTTAATGGTGCCGACGATAATGCATCGGGCACAGCGGGAGTTATGGCTTTGGCAAAGGCTTTTTCAGTGTCAAAGAAAACTAAGAGGAGTATGCTTTTCATCCTTTTTGCTGGGGAGGAAAAGGGATTATACGGTTCGGAGTACTATACTCAAAAACCTCTTATCCCTCTCACTAAAACTGTTGCTATGCTCAACCTTGATATGATAAGTAGAAATGGTGACTCGTTACAGATACTAGGTGAGAAATTTAACCCAGAACTCAACACAATTATTAAGGAGGAAAATAATTGTGTTGGATTAAATATTATCGATTCTGGTAACGAATTCTTTGGTGCTAGCGACCATGCAAACTTTTTCAAAAATAACATCTCATCAATTTTTTTCTTTACAGGTACGCATAGCGATTACCATACTGTAAGGGATAATCCCGATAAGGTTGACCACGCTAAAGCAGAAAAAATTACCAAACTTGTTTTTAGAACGGCATGGCGAATAGTTAACGAGAATAAATATTACACCATTAATAAACCCTAATAATTAACTAAACACTTCAAATCAATGAAAATTAACAATCTTAAATCGGTACTACTTTTAGCGCTTGTTGCATTTAGCGGGTTATCATTCTCTCAAGAGGCAGCATTATTGTACAATCTTGCAAAAGGTAAAGCTTTTGTGCAGAATACAAAACTTTCCAATACCATTACCCAAACTATGGGGCCTAATGAGATAAAGATTTTGATGGACATCAGCATTAACGCAGAGATATTCGTTGAGAATGTTGCCGAAAATGGCGACATTACGGTTATTGAGGTACTTAAGGATATGACGATGCGCAATGTAGCCATGGGCAGGGATACCACACTTAAGTTCGATAATATTAACGAGCGTAGCCGTGTTGCGTACACTAAGGAAGGTAAATTAATTTCAAGGACAGTTCTCGATACTGCATCAGTTCCTGGTTTGTCCGAGTCTTCAAAGCAAAACTGGATGTACTTACAGTTGCCTGGCAAAAAAGTTAAGGTTGGTGAAGTTTGGAATAACGTAAGCAATGAAACCAATGCGAAGTCGAGTGCAAATCCTTTCGAAACAATTACAAACTCCGACTTTAAATACACCTATGCAGGGAGTGAAGCTAAGGATGGCAAGCCATTCTCTAAAATTGAGTTTGAGGCAACCCTAAACGTAGAGGGAAAAGGCGAGCAAATGGGCATGCAGATGTTTGTTGAAGGAACCGGTAAAAACAAAGGGTTTGGATTGTTTGATTCGAGTAGTTCAATTGTTTCGTACATTGAGTTTGAAACAGGTATTGATATGTCCATATCCGTATCGGGTCAGCAAAACATGTCTATACCAATGTCGCAAAGTATGAAAACAGTTATAACTCTTCAGGAGAAGAAGTAGCAGTAGTTTAATACAGATAGCAAAAATTGCATTCGGCTCAGGTTCGCCTGGGCCGTTTTACATAAAAACAAAAACGTTACCTTTGCGCTAATAATACAACAAACTAGAGTAAATATGGCTAACGAACCCAAATGCCCAAAATGTAAGTCAGAAAACACCTATCAGGACATGAATCTATGGATTTGCCCCGATTGTTCCTATGAGTGGGACCCAGCAGAGTTAGAGGAAGAAATTCAGATGAACAAGGTTGTAGATTCTAACGGAAATATTTTAAACGATGGCGATTCGGTTACTGTTGTCAAAGACCTAAAAGTAAAAGGCTCCCCTTCGGGTATTAAAGCCGGAACGAAAGTGCGAAACATACGATTAGTAGATAGTAGCGATGGTCATAATATTTCCTGCAAAATTGATGGTATTGGTTCGATGTACCTTAAATCAGAATTTGTGAAAAAAGCATAAAGGATAAAATCAGATTAATTACCATTCACATGCATACGGTTTCTTTGCATCTTATGTTGTTAACTTAATGTCTGCAAAGGTGTCGCTACAATTGAGAGTATAAAAGAAAATGAAACACTCTCTTTACATCTGCTGCTTTTTAGTTTACTCCTTATTTTTAGATACATTAGCTTTGATTCTCAGGGTTGTTAGGGGTGTTTTGCCCATTTCTAAAATCAAATTACTATATTTGCACCCCGTATGAAGTTAAACATAATACATATTGGTGCATCTTTTCTTTTGATTTGTGCTACCCTTATTGGGGTTAATGCATTTGCACAGGAGGTTAAGAATTTGACTTTGGATTCCGATACCCTAAATAAAAAGGATAAAGACGCATTCTCGGATTTTAAAATTGACAAAGGCTCCAAAAGTGCCGATACCGTTGCTAAGGGTATCAACATTGTGGACATCCTGAATCCTGTCAATAAAACCAAGGTTTCTTATTCGTGGCGGTTGAACTCAAAAACTTTCGATTTAGAGGAGCAAATGGCTTTCGATACGGTTGTTTTCCTATCGCACTTGGTTGAGCCGAATCAAAAAAACTTTATCACGCAAACTTACCTTGGGAATTTAGGGGCACCTATACAAACCGACCACTTTTTTGAACGTAATTTTGATTATCCCTTCCTGTTTTCAAGAGGCTATAGCGTTTATCTGCACCAAACAATATCTGGTGAACAGTATAATGTTAAGAGTCCGCATACCGTTTTAGAGTACTCAACAGGAGGTAAGAAGAAGGAGGCCGACCAAATTCTGAAGGTTCTCCACACACAGAATGTTAATAGGTACTTAAATCTGGGCATCCATTACGATTACTACAATACAAAGGGAATGTATGAGAATCAGCTCACCCGGAATAATGTTGTATCGGTTTTTGGGAGTTACTACAAGGACAGAATTTCGGCACAGGCTACCTTTACATACACATACATAAGGAATAAGGAGAATGGAGGCTTGGAGGACGATAAGTTTATTCAGGATACCGTGCTTGAAGCATCGCTTGTACCATTCCGTTTAAACAATGCTAGTTCAGAGTATCGTCAACGTAGTTTTGCAGCTATTGCAGGGTACGATATCCTTGTGAAGAGAACAACTCTAAAATCTGTGGATGGCATTGACTCCACAGTAGTATCGCCACTTGTTACGTCGAAACTCATATTCGATGCGAATAGGTACACCAGGGTATATTCCGATGACGATACTGTTTACTATAAGAATTACTACATAAATAAGTATCAAACCCACGACTCTATATATCTATTAAATTACACAACAACAGCCCTGCTTGAATTAACGCAGATAGCAAAATATCCTGGTATTCCAGGTCTTAGGGTTTGGTTTACGAACACTTTTGGCAATTATTATCACTTTAAACCTACCGATTTTATTTTTGAACGAGAAAATTCCAAAATTAAAACCAACCACTTTGGCGTAGGTGTGTTCAGTAAATCGGCTTATCTAAACTATAGCGGTAGTTTAAGGTTTTACATCAACGGATATAGAGCTAACGATAAGGAACTATTCGGTCAACTTATGGTTTTACCATGGAAATCGATGGAGATGCCTTATGTAAAAGGAACTGTTTTGATTAGTGACAGGGAACCCGATATTTTCCTGAAAAATTATTATTCCAACAATTTTATGTGGAGCAATAGTTTTGAGAAGGAAAAACGGTTTATGATTGGCGGAATGATTGGTGCTGAAAAGTGGAGACTAGAGGCAGGCTATAATCTTATACGAATTGTTGATTATCTGTATTTCGACTCCGAAGGCCTCCCAACCCAGTCGGACAACGTAACAGCAACCTCGGCATATGTTAAGAAGACGTTTAAATTAGGCGGATTTTACTTTGTGAACAAGGTGTTGTGGCAAGCAAACACCAACGAGGATGTTTTGAGTTTACCTACTTTTTCGGTTTTTTCATCGTTATTTTACGAGCATGAGCTGGTTAAGAATGTTTTGACAGGGCAGTTTGGCGTTAGCGGATTTTATAGAACAAAGTTCTATGCCGATGCTTTTATGCCAGCAACTGCTCAGTTTATTAACCAGCGCGAGAAAAAAATTGGAGACTATCCTTTTGCCGATGTGTTTGCCAATTTTAGGTGGAAAAGGGCAACATTATTCTTCAAATACGAACACGTAAATCAGGGACTAATTGATAGTGAATATTTTACAGCACTCCACTATGCTGCAAACCGTAGAGTATTCAAATTTGGTCTTTCGTGGATATTCTATAACTAGTCATCAAAATTTACTTCTGTAACAAATCCTAATGGGCTATTTTTGTATTCGAATAAAATAATTAAACCAAGAAAATCTTTGATATGCAGACATTTATCACAAGTAGGATAAAGTGGGTGGTTTTTTTGGCTTCGCTTATAATGTTCTCTTGCATTAGTAACGACTCGGTAAGGCGACAAGCTGAGGTTCAGATGCGAGACTTGGCTAAGATTCTGGCCGATGGTAAACTTGTAGCAGTTACCGATTACAACTCTACAAGTTACTTCTTATATAAGGGCGAGCCTATGGGCTATCAGTACGATTTACTTCGCGATTTAGCATCCTATCTGGGTGTTAAGTTAGAGCTGATTGCCGAAAATGACATCGAAAAATCTTTCGAAATGCTCAAAAATGGTGAGGTTGATATAATTGCTAATAACCTAACCATAACCACCCAGCGCAAAAAGGAATTTAACTTTACAACACCCCATGGCGAAACACGCCAGGTACTTGTTCAGCGAGTTCCTTCCACTTCCGAGGAAAGTGAGAAACTTATAGTAAAGAGCCCGTTGGATTTATCGGGCAAGGTTATTTATGTTCAACGCAGCTCTGCTGCGGCACAACGACTTGCCAACTTATCTGAGGAGATAGGCGGTAATATTATGATAGTTGAACTGCCCGATTACGATGCTGAGCAGCTAATTGATTTGGTGGCTATGGGTGAGATAGACTATATGGTATGCGATGAGACTGTTGCGCAAATAAAAGCTAGTTCGCTTAGGAATGTTGATTATAGTATAGCTATTGGATTTCCCCAGCATACTGCATGGGCATTGCGGCAGTCGTCGCCCGATTTGCTTAATAAGGTAAACACATGGTTCGATGGCTACTTAAGCACTTCGCGCTATGCAATGATTAAAAGGAAGTACTACCAAAATCCCAATCATTTAAGGCGATTAAGTAACGACTACTATTTTGTTCATCAGGATAGGGTGTCGGAGTGGGACGAGTATTTTAAGAAAAATAGCCCAAAGATAAATTGGGATTGGCGCTTATTGGCATCATTGGTATATCAGGAATCTCGATTCCGCCATGATGTGGTTTCGCATAAAGGAGCTTCTGGCGTAATGCAATTTATGCCTCAAACAGCTGAGCACTGGGGCATTGATAGCACTGTTAGTGCAAAGGAGCAGATTGAGGTTGGAGTTAAGTACCTTAAGTGGCTCGACGATAAAATGGTTGAATACAACATATCACAGGAGGAGCGCGTTAAATTTGTTCTTGCAGCCTATAATGCTGGTATTGGCCATGTAATTGATGCGCGCAACTTGGCTAGGAAATACGGAAAAGACCCTAATGTTTGGGATGAGAATGTGGAGTACTTTATTCGCCACAAATCGGAATTTTTATCTGATACTGTGGTGCGATTTGGACGATTGCGGGGCGAGGAAACTTTTAGGTACGTTAGCGAAATAATTGACAGATACGAGCATTACAAGAATATTCTAAAGTAAATAAAAAAGCGCTGGTTTTACTGGCGCTTTTTTATTGAACCATTTATTATCTCCACAAATTCGGCCAAAATCATAGCCGTAGCACCCCAAACAAACTCCTTGGAAATGTTGAAGTAAGGAGCGGTAATTAATTTTTGGTGCGAGGGAATAACTTTAATACTCCTGTTTTTTGGATTTACGAGTTGATTAATAGGGGCAGAAATAATACGCTCAACTTCTTTAACGTCAGGTTTGAATAGGGGTTTAAAGTCTATTACTCCAACAAATGGGTGTACCATCATGTTGCTGACGGGAATGTAAAGTTGGGTAAGTTGTCCAATTATGCTGATGTCCGATGGGCTAACACCCACCTCCTCGAAGGTTTCCCTTAATGCGGTAGCCTGAATATCGGAATCGGCCTCATCGAATTTGCCTCCAGGGAAACTGACCTGTCCGCTATGCGGTCCGTCGTATACAGGGCGCTTAATTAGTAAAGTGTCAATACTGTTGCCGTTCGGAAAAAGCAAAATAAGTACAGCGCTTTGGCGTGTATTGGAGTTTGGAGCAGTATTTCCCATTAAATCCTCACGGATTGATGGCGACATGGTTTTTTGCGCATCAAATCCAGGCAAATCGTTCTGTAGTTCTCTTTTAAGAACGGCAACAAAATCTTCGAAAGTATTATTTGATATCATAATGCTATAATGAATTATCAAAAATAGCAATAATTGGCTTAAAAATTGATTGCTCAATAATTGTTGTGTAAATTGGCAATGTTATAAATTTGAATTTTGTGAGTTTGTTCAAAGTTTGCATATTTGATAATTGATTACTATTGGTATTTAAAACTATAATATATGAAGCGATTTCTACTCTTTTTATTTGTTTCAACCTTATTTTTTGGATTTGAGGGTTGTGCCTCGAAAAAGTACGCAAAGCGTGGCGATAAATACGAACAGGCAGGAATGTGGGAATCCGCAGCTGAGGCCTATATGCGCTCTTTAGCATCTAAGCGCGATAATATTGACGCTTTGGTGGGTTTAAAACGTACGGGGCAAAAAACTATCGACGAAAAAACCTTGAAAATGATGAAGGCCTATGAAACCGATGGTTTAAAGGAGACTGTTTATGGTTATTTAGACATTGTAAACTTTAAAAATAGGGCAAGTGCAGTTGGTGTGGAATTATCCGTTTCCGATAGGGCAACCGATTACTTTAACGATGCAAAGCCAAAGTATATTGAGAAGATTTACTCCGAGGCACAAGTATTACTCGATGCAGAGAAGTTTACACAATCTGAGTCGATATTGAAGGAGATTGAAACTATTGAGCCTGGTTATGGAAATGTTCAGGAAATGATGAAGGTGTCCAAGTGTGAGCCTCTTTACAGGCAGGGCAAAGAGTATATGAATTCAGGGTTTAACCGCAAGGCATATGCAAACTTCGAGAAAATAATCAAGGAACATAATGGTTACAAAGATTCAAAGGAGTTAAGGGAGGATGCTCTGCTAAAGGCATTAATCACTATAAAGATAGATGATTTTAAATATCAGGATGGCTCTCAGGAAATTACAGCAAGGGTTCAGGGTGCGGTAGTATCTAAGTTGAATTCTTTAAATAACCCATTTATTAAAGTTGTAGATACAGAGAGTACCCAGAAGATATTAGAGGAACAAAAGCGAAGCATTGAGGTTGGTTCGAATATTCAAATTGGTAAAATATTGGCTGCTAATGCGATGTTTTCAGCAACGGTTGTGGAGTTTAAGCAGTTTACAGGTAAAATCGAAAGAACTGAGAAACGGGGCTATTTAAAAGAGGTAACCATTACCAAGAATAAGGAAACAGGTCTGGAGGAGAAGAATGTTTCATACAAAAAAGTTATCTACTATACCTTTAGCGGTAAAAATGTTTCGGCTATTTCGCTTAAATATCAGTTAACCTCTGTTGAAACAGGTGCAGTTATGGTTTCGGATGTTACCCGTGAAGTGTTCGACGATGAGGTAAGTTATGCGACTTTTGATGGAAATACCGATAAGTTAGTGCCAGGCTATTGGGAACGAATAAGTAAAGATTCTGAAAAAGATTATGTTTCCGACACCCCTAACGAGGTTTCAAACTTAAGAAAATTGCTGAATGCAAAGCGCGATATTACCCCTGCGGCGCAGTTAACCGATAAGACTATTACCGAAATAGCTACAAAAGTAGCCCAGAAAGTAAACCGATATAATCCAGAACAGTAACATGCGTAACCAATTTTTAATTTTGTTAGCGGCTATAACGCTATGGGGCTGTGGAGGCTCAAAAAAAACTGCAGATATGCCTATTTCGCCCAGTTGGGTTCAGGCTCGTCCTGCTTCGCAGATGTACTATGTTGGGATTGGCTCTGCAAGGAAAACCAACGATGCCAATGGCTATATGCAAACTGCCAAGCAAAATGCATTGGCCGATTTGGCTAGCGATATCTCCATCAATATATCCTCAAATTCTGTGTTAAGTGCATTCGAATCGCAGCAACGTTTCTTTGAGGATTACTCATCAACCATAAAGGCCGATGCCCAAAAGGAACTTGAGGGTTACGAGGTGGTTGAAACCTGGGAGGATGCATCAACCTACTGGATTTATTTCAGGCTTTTGAAGGAAACTTACCGAAAAATTACCGACGATAAGAAGCAGAAAGCAGCAGCCAAAGCGCTCGATTTTTACGATAAGGCCTTGCAAAATATTGAAACTGGAGAGGTTCGGGTTGCGCTAGTACTTTTGGTAAAAGCGTTGGAGCCAATTAAGCCATATTTTGCTGAAACCATAATGGCAAACTACAACGGAAAGGATATTTTTCTTGGAAATGAGATAGTTCAATCTATATCAACAACACTCAATAAAATTGCCATAACTGGGCCACGAGAGTTGAAGGTTAAAACAGGAAAGGCACTTCAACAAAACGAATTGCGGTTCTTTGTAAATTATAATCAATCCACGCCGCAAAAAGGTATTCCACTTAAAGCCAGCTATACTGAAAAGCCCATAACCCAGAATAAATCCACAACAGAAACTAATGGTTATGCGGGATTTGGTATTGATGCGGTTCGCTCATCAAAACCAATCGAGAAGTTTAAGGTAAATTTGGACTTTGAGGCTATTGTTAGCGAAGCCACAACAGATTTCACTATCAGAAAAGTGCTTGCTCGCTTCAACGTTCCAACTTTTGAGGTAGATATAAATATTGTAAAACCAGTTTTTGCAATTCAATCCATTGAGAAGAATATTGGGAATTTAACTACGAGTAGTATACTAGCAGAGGCGGTTAAGCGTAAGTTGGTGGAATCGTCGATGCCAATTGTAGAAAAACCGAACGAAGCCGATTATGTTATAAGTATTGATGCTTCAACTGTTCAAATTTCGGAATCCAATGGTTACAAACAGGCGGCCTTAACAGCAACTGTCTCGGTTAAGAGTATAGATGGAATTGAGGTTTACCGTAAAACCTTGGATAGAGTTTTAGGCTCACACTTCGATATTGAAATGGCAGGCAGGAATGCTTACGCCGAAGCAACAAAACGAGTGGAAAATACCATTATGCGTGAAATTATTGAAGTTGTAGTTAAAGGGAAAAGTAGCTATTAGAATCAGTTATTTAAAATAATTCTTGATTTTAAGAATATCTGCTTTATATCATTATAATCCTTTGAAAAAATATATAGGTTTGCATAATTTTTAATTAGTCCCGCTATGAAAAAAATATTATTATCCTTAGCTGTAGTTGCATCAATTACTCTAAGTGCATTTGCTCAAACCAATGAAACAGTAAATGCCGATTTGCCCGAAATAACTTTTAAATCAACAGAGATTGATTATGGAGTAATATCTCAGAATTCAGAGGGAACACGCAATTTCGAATTTACAAACACAGGCAAAGTGCCATTGTTACTAACAAACGTTGCTGCATCGTGTGGATGTACTGTGGTGGAATGGGCTAAAGAGCCTATTAAACCAGGCGAAAAGGGTTCCTTAACAGTTAAGTACAATACCGCAATAGTTGGTCCTTTTAATAAAAGTATAAGGGTTTTCTCTAATGCCAAAAGTAGCCCAGTATTTTTAATTATTAAGGGTGATATTAAACCGTTACAGGACAGCACAAGTCAAAGTCAACAATAAATACAAACTTAGTTCAATGCCAAAAATATCAGAAAAAGGTGTGGCAATGCCAGCTTCACCAATCCGTAAGTTAGTGCCTTTTGCCGAGGAGGCAAAGAAAAAAGGTCGTAAGGTTTATCACCTTAACATTGGCCAGCCCGATATTCCCACTCCACAGGTTGCTATGGATGCAATCCACAAGTGCGACCTTAAAGTGGTTGAGTATAGCCACTCTGCTGGAATTGAGAGTTACCGTAAAGGTTTAGCCAATTACTATAAGGGTATTGGAATTGATATCACCCATAACGATATCATTATAACCAATGGAGGCTCTGAGGCTATTACCATTGGGTTTATGACGTGTTTAAACCCTGGCGACGAGGTTATTATTCCTGAGCCTTTCTATGCAAACTACAATAGTTTTGCTATGCAGGCAGGCGTTGTGGTTAAGCCAATTGTATCGTCAATTAAAAACGATTTTGCATTACCAGCTGTTTCTGAGTTCGAAAAGCTTATTACTCCAAAAACAAAGGGTATTGTAATTTGTAACCCCAATAACCCTACAGGTTATTTGTATTCCAAAGAGGAATTGGAACAACTTGCCTCTATTGTTAAGAAGTACGATTTATACCTATTCTCCGATGAGGTTTACCGTGAGTTCTGCTACGATGGTAACGAGCACTTTTCTGCAATGATGTTGCCAGGCTTGGAGAACAACGTTATTCTTATGGACTCTGTATCGAAGCGTTATAGCATGTGCGGTGTTCGTATAGGAGCATTAATCACTAAAAACAAAGAGGTTTACGCTGCTGCAATGAAGTTTGCACAGGCTCGCTTGTCTCCTCCTTCGTTCGGACAAATTGCTGCTGAAGCTGCTTTGAATACACCAAAAGAGTATTTCAAGGAAGTTTACGATGAGTATATTAAACGTAGAGACTTTATGGTTGCAGCGCTTAATAGAATGGATGGAGTTTACTGTCCAAAACCAAAAGGAGCCTTCTATACTGTTGTTAAACTTCCAATTGACGATAGCGATAAGTTTGCACAATGGTTGTTGGATAGTTTTGAGTACAATAACCAAACTGTAATGCTTGCCCCTGCAACTGGATTTTACTCAACAAAAGGACTTGGTAAGAACGAGGTGCGTATAGCTTACGTTTTGAATACCGATGATTTAAAGAATGCAATGGAGTGCCTTGAGGTTGCTTTAAAGCAATATCCTGGACGAACATTATAGTATTGATTGTATTATTGATGAGGGTGGACTATTTGTTCACCCTTATTTTTTTATAAAATCTTAACCACAAAAGGCATAGTCTCTCTTTTGTTAGTTTTCTATTATAGGCTTAATGTTTTATTATAACTCTGTCAGGGTTCAAAACCCTGACAGAGTTATCGTTTAATAGATATGCAACTATTAAATAGAGTCTATATCATTTAACTTATAAAAACTTGTATGAACTTCTGTGTCTTTTGTGGTTCAATGTTGGCTTAAGTTATTTATTGATATTCCTAAAAATAATTACCTTAGCATTACTTTTTGATTTTGGCGTAAAGTTTGAATAAGTGTTGGAATAATTTATTGTGCTATAGATGAGGTGTTTATTGTATGTTTTAGTAATTGTGGTTTGTCCTGTCTTTGCATTTTCGCAGGATGAAAGAGAAAAAGTGTTGGTGGGAGCGGAGCGTGTTGAGCTATATTTACCCAAAATTCAGAATAGGAATATTGCAATAGTTGCAAACCATACATCATTGGTGGGTGGAAAGCATTTGGTTGATACTCTTCTGTCGCTTAAAGTAAATATTAAAAGGATATTTTGCCCAGAGCATGGTTTCCGTGGAAATATAGAGGCAGGGGAGTTAATTAACAATCATACCGATACTAAAACAGGACTTCCAGTTGTTTCGCTTTACGGAGGAAACAAAAAGCCAAAATCCGAAAATCTACAGGATGTTGATGTTGTAATTTTCGATTTACAGGATGTTGGGGTTCGTTTTTACACTTATATCTCCACCATGCATTATGTTATGGAGGCGTGTGCCGAGAATAATATCCCTCTAATAGTGTTGGATAGGCCCAACCCCAATGGGTTTTACGTTGATGGACCAGTACTCGATTTGAAGAACACATCATTTGTTGGAATGCACCCTGTACCTCTTGTTCATGGGCTTACCGTAGGGGAGTTTGCACAAATGATTAACGGAGAAGAGTGGCTTGCGGGAAAGGTGAAATGCAAATTGGAAGTGATACCCTGTACAGGCTATACGCATAGCCACACATATGTACTGCCCGTTAAACCCTCTCCAAATTTACCCAATCAATTGTCGGTGTTGCTTTACCCTTCGCTCGGGTTCTTTGAAGGAACGGCTGTGAGCGTTGGCCGGGGAACCGATTTCCCTTTTCAGGTATTTGGGTATCCTAGTTATCCGCAAAAACAATTTAAATTTAAGCCTGCGCCCAAAAAGGGGGCAAGTGTAAATCCTCCGTACAAGGGAAAAACTTGTTATGGTGTCGATTTAAGGGACTTTTCAGTTGATTATTTTATTGGAAGAAAATCCATTAACCTAGAATGGCTTATTTACACTTATAGAACTTACCCAAATAAGGAAAAATTCTTTAACAATTTCTTTAGGAATTTGGCTGGTACGCCATTGCTTCGCAAGCAAATAGAGGACGGGCTGAGTGCTGAAGCAATTCGTGAGTTGTGGCAACCCGATTTGGAAAAGTATAAACAAGTCAGGAAAAACTATCTGCTTTATCCCGATTTTGAGTAATATTTACTTTACCTGCATTTTATGGCAAAAAAAAACAATTTCTATGTGGTTTGGGCTGGACATTCTCCAGGTATTTATGACGATTGGGGGAAATGTCAGGAGCAGATAAAGGGATTTGAGAATGCTAAATTTAAGGGTTTTCCAACAAAGTATGCTGCCGAAAAAGCATTTAGCATGGGCTATGGCAGGTATATGAAGTTGAATTCATCGCAAGGCGCTAGTTTGAGGATAGGAAGCACTGTGCTAAAGCCTGTATATCCATCATTGGCTGTTGATGCTGCATGGAATACCGCCACTGGCGATATGGAGTACCGGGGAGTTGATGCGCATAGCGGTAAAGAGATATTTAGGCAGGGGCCATTTTTTGATGGCACAAATAATATTGGAGAGTTTCTTGCAATAGTTCACGGATTGGCGTTTCTGCAAAAGCAAGGGAGCAAAATCCCCGTTTATACCGATTCTGTTACCGCAATTGCCTGGGTTCGCCGTAAGCAAGCCAACACTAAATTGGCATTAACGCCTCGTAATGCAATAATCTTTGAGTTAATTCAACGAGCCGAAACCTGGCTTAGTACAAATAAGTGGGATAACCCAATTTTAAAATGGGAAACACCCGTTTGGGGCGAAATTCCTGCCGACTTTGGTAGAAAGTAGTTTTCTGTAAAGTTAGTTGCAGTAGCAAATAATAATGACTTCGTAGATACCGCTAGCATCATCTTCGGTTTGTGTTGCCTCGGAATTTGGTAATGGCGACTTATAACGATTCGTGATTATCAGTTTATATGAATTGTGGAAATAGCCTGTTTGAATTTCGGTAATCAGTTCATTGTCAAGTTCAAACCCGATATTGGGTAGTTCATCAACCATTGGTTTAATGGTTTTTCCTAAAACGGAAAAATCTTCATTAACTTCAATTTGAATAAGCATATAGTTGGCCTTTATTCCGCCTTCAATAATTGTATCGGAAACTTCGGAGAATTCAACTTTTGAGATATCCTTTAGGGTCAGAAGCATTCTGGAGGCATCACATTTTTCAATATTTTTTCGGATGAAAGCCGAGTTTTGACCATTCTTTTGTATCAGGAATAAAGTGTCAGACGAAAACTGAACCTCACTAAAACAAATTGTGTCGTAAGGCCCTTCTATGATTAAGCATCCGTTATCAATTTTCCAGGTTCCAAGGTTTGCCCGTTGTCCAAACACTAGGTTAATGGTTTTAGTATCTTCCTCTATGTTAAAGGAAACTTCCTCAAAATCGAAACCCTCAATGGTTTCCCAAGTTCCCAAAAGTTGCTGTTCGTCAATTGCTTTGTTGTTTTGCTTGCAGGCCAGTAAGGTTGTAAGGAGAAGAATTGGAATTATTGCTGATGTTCTCATGGGTTGGGTGCGTTTAATTGTTGGGAATAAAATTACTGAAAATCAATATGCTTGTCAATTGGAAATAAAAAAAGATGCTACCCGAAAAGGATAGCATCTTGTATATTGACTTGTAAAAAACTATAAATCGAAGTTTCCTGTGTAAGAGTCAACATAAGAAGGTGCAACCCTTAGTCTTTTTGTTTTTGCCCAAGCTTTCATTTGGTCGCAAGCGTATTGGAAATCGGGTTCAGCGTAAATGTAACCCATAGAGTCAAAACCTTTCATTTGGTAGTATGTGAAAACGCCGTTTTTCATTGTAGCATCGCCATCGTAGGAGTAAACTGTTTTGTTTGAAGCAACTGCAATAACTCTGCCGCTTGCGTTAAGGTCGGTAGCCATGGCACCAATTTGGCAAGCATCAAAAGTAAACATCATTTTTGTGCTGGCTGCATTGGCAAATTTGGTTTTGAACCAAGTGCTGCTGATATAGTATAGGTCAGAGGTTACAATGTTTCCTTTGCTTCCGTGACCGGAGTAAACAAAAGCTATTTCGTTGCCAGCAACAGATTGGCTAGCTAAAGTATTGATGGCTGCTTCAATGTTTGCCTTGGTTGCATTAAGGTCAAGCAAAGCAGTTACAGAGTAGCCTTCGGCCTGCAAACGAGCTTTCCAGTCGGTTGCATCATCATCGCAGTACTGAAGGTCGTTCGAAGTTCCAGAATAATCTGAAATACCAACAACTAAAGCTATTTTTGAACCTTTTGCTGCGTTTTTGTCTAATTCTATAGGTAGAGCATCTTTGTCTGTAATTGTAAAATTAGCTATAACTTCTGCTGGTCTGTTATCAACAGTAGCAAAATCTGGACGTACACTAAACGTTTGTTCTTCTTGCTGAACTATTTCATCTTCCTTTGAGCAACTCTGAAAAATTACTCCCGCCATTAAAGCAACAAATGCTAGTTTTACCCATTTTTGTGTTCTCATAGTTTTTTTGTTTTTTTGGTTTGGTTAATAAAAATGTTAATGCTTCAAATTTCAACTATTCAGATATAAAAGTCAAGTCGAGCATTGATGTAAAGACGAAGCGCAAGCAAAAGCCTACAAACAACAACTTGCTCCGTATAAAATGCAAAAATAAACCCCGCTTTTTGAGCGGGGTTATTCCTTGTTTTATATGAGATACTACAAGTTGAAACTTCCAGAATAAGAGTCTTGGTACGAAGGAGCAACAGTTAAACCTCTAGAAGAAGCCCACGATTTCATTTGGGTAACAGCGTAGCTACAATCATTCTCAACGTAAATATAGCCCATATAGTCGAAGCCTCTCATTTGGTAGTAAGTGAAAACGCCATTTTGCATTGATGCATCACCATCGTATGAGTAAACGGTTGTGTTGGATGCTACTGCAACAATTCTTCCAGTTTTTGCTAAAGCGGTTTTCATGGCACCAATTTGGCAGGCATCAAATGTGAAGAACATTTTAGTGCTTTTTGCATTGGTGAAAACTGTTTTGAAGTAAGAACTGCTAATGTAGTATAAGTCAGTTGTAACAATGTTTCCACTACTTCCATGACCAGAGTAAACAAAGGTAATTTCGTTACCAGCAATTGCTTTGCTTGCAAGGGTTGCTAGAGCCGACTGAATTGCGCTCTTTGTTGCACTTCTGTCAAGTATTGTGGTTACTGTATAACCTTCGGTTTGTAAACGATTTCTCCAGTCTCTTGCATCATCATCGCAGTACTGTAGGTCGCTTGATGTGCCTGAGTAGTCGGAAATACCAATAACTAAAGCATACTTTGCACCCTTTGGAGTGTTTTCATCTAATTCAACAGGAGTTGCATCTTTTTCAGTAATCATAGATTTTGCAATCTCATCGGCAGGTCTGTTATCCAATGTGGCAAAATCGGGACGAACGCTCCATTGTGTTTCGTTTTCATTTTTTACAAGTTCATCGTCTTTCGAACATCCTTGAAAAATTACGCCAGCAAATAACGCTAAGAATGCTAGGCTAAGTAGTTTTTTTGTTTTCATTGTAAATAAAAGTTTAGGTTGGTTAATTAATTTATTAAAGCAAGCGCAATTTAATTAATGAGTTACGTTGATTTTAGACTTGTCGACAAAAAGAACTGAACTACACAAATACAACCGTTTGCTGGCAATTTTGTCGACGATTAGAGTACCACATTTTTACTAAACAAATCAATAGAAAACTTTTTCCTATTTTTACAGGTAAAATTGATTGATTGTGAGTTTTGAAAATTTCCTAGCTAAACGTTTCCTTAAGGGCTCTGATAGTGTAAGCCTATCAAAACCTTTTATCCGTATTACCATTGTATCTATTGCCCTTAGTGTGGCAATAATGATTGTGTCTATTGCCATTATAACAGGCTTTAAGCAGGAAATAAAATCGAAAGTGGTAGGGTTTGGCAGCCACATACAGATAACCAATTTCGATAGCAATCAATCCTTCGAAACAAATCCTATACCCTCCAATCTGGAGTGTATGAATGATGTTCGGAAGATTGAAGGGATTACTCATGTACAGGTTTTTGCTACCAAAGCGGGTATTATTAAAACAGAGACCGATATTC
>Ga0209717_1001726_pt1 | contig 22758 bp, 14 predicted proteins | sample AD_UKC048_MetaG_FD_184418 | JGI IMG/M metagenome (GOLD analysis project Ga0209717, IMG submission 184418) | Active sludge microbial communities of municipal wastewater-treating anaerobic digesters from USA - AD_UKC048_MetaG (SPAdes) (version 2) | ecosystem: Engineered > Bioreactor > Anaerobic >... | reverse complement strand
GTCCACTCTGACCGCCAATGCGCTGGCCGTGCAGACCGCCTACCGCGAGTACCAGCAGCGCGCCTTGGCACGCGACGGCCTGCGCCGCATGTACATCGGCACGCTGACCCTCGCGCTCGTGCTGGCGGTGTTCGGCGCCGTGCTGCTCGCCGCGCTGCTGGGCAATCAGCTCGCCAAGCCGCTGCTGGTGCTCGCGGAAGGTGTGGACCAGGTGGCTCGCGGCGACCTCAGTGCCAAGCCGGTGTTCGCCTCGCGCGACGAGCTCGGCGGCCTGACCCGATCGTTCGCCGACATGACCGAGCAGCTCTCGGAGGCCCGCTCGCTCGTGCAGCGCAGCGTGCGGCAGGTCGAGGGCGCACGCGCCAACCTGCAGACCATCCTCGACAACCTGACCGCCGGCGTGATCGTGTTCGACCGCGACGGCCGCATCGACACCGTCAACCCCGGCGCCACGCGCATCGTCAAGCTGCCGCTGTCGGCCTACCGCGGCCGCCGGCTCGACGAGGTGCCGGGCCTGGAGGTGTTCGCCAAGGGCGTGTGGCAGCGCTTCGAGCTGCACGCCAGCAGCCCCGAGGCCGGCGAGCGCGACCACTGGCAGGATTCCTTCGAGCTGCAGACGCAGGACTCGCAGGGCCGCGACCGCGATACGCTGACGCTGCTGGTGCGCGGCGCGGCCATGCCGCAGGGCGCACGGTTGATGGTGTTCGACGACATCACCGAGGTCGTCTCGGCACAGCGCACCGAAGCCTGGAGCGAAGTGGCGCGCCGACTCGCCCACGAGATCAAGAACCCGCTAACGCCCATCCAGCTGTCGGCGGAGCGGCTGCAGCACAAGCTCGAAGCCAAGCTCGAGGGGCCCGACCAGACCATGCTCGCGCGCTCGGTGGCCACCATCGTCAACCAGGTGCAGGCGATGAAGACCCTGGTCAACGAGTTCCGCGACTACGCGCGGCTACCCGCCGCGCAGCTCAAGCCGCTGGACCTGAACGCGCTGGTCGGCGAGGTGCTGGGCCTGTACGTCACCGCGCAGGAGTCCGGCCAGCTGTATGCCGAGCTCGGGCAGGGCCTGCCGATGATCATCGGCGACAGCACGCAGTTGAGGCAGGTCATCCACAACCTCGTGCAGAACGCGCTCGATTCGGTGGCCGACAAGACCGACGGCCGCGTGCTCGTGCGCACGGAGGCGGCTCGCAGCGAGCAAGGCGACCTGCGCGCCGTGCGCCTGCAGGTGATCGACAACGGCCACGGGTTCCCGGACAAGGTGCTCAAGCGGGCCTTCGAGCCCTACGTCACCACCAAGAGCAAGGGCACCGGACTGGGCCTGGCCGTCGTCAAGAAGATCGCCGACGAACACGGCGCGCGTGTGCGCATCGCGAACCTGGGGGTGGCGCGCGACGTCGCGACAGGCGACACTCCACCGCCGGCGGGCACCGCCGGCGCGACGGGGGCCCAAGTTTCGCTATCATTTTCCAAGTTCGCTCCGGCCGACGGCACCCCAGCCGTCGCGGTGGCCACCGTGAGCCGGACGCACTGACCATCCATGGCGATCATTCTTGTTGTTGACGACGAACTCGGAATCCGCGCGCTGCTGTCGGAAATCCTGACCGACGAGGGCCACACCGTCGAGGTGGCCGAGAACGCTGCCGAGGCGCGCTCATGTCGCGAGCGGCTGCGCCCCGACCTCGTTCTGCTGGACATCTGGATGCCCGACGTCGATGGCATCACATTGCTCAAGGAGTGGGGCGCCACCGGGCTGCTGACCATGCCGGTGATCATGATGAGCGGGCACGGCACCATCGACACCGCCGTCGAGGCCACCAAGTTCGGCGCGATGGCTTTCCTCGAGAAGCCGGTGACGCTGCAGAAGCTGCTGCGTGCCGTCGAGCAGGGCCTGGCCAAGCCGGTGGGCAACCACCGCGCGGCGGCCACGCCCTCGGCACACCACAACCATCACCTGCCCGACACCACGCTCACCGTCGAAGCGGCGATGACCGGCGGGGCCATGCTGCCCACCACGCCGCTGATGCTGGGCCCCCAGTCCGAGCAGAGTTTCGACCTGGACCGGCCGCTGCGCGAAGCGCGCGACGCGTTCGAGAAGAGCTATTTCGAGTTCCACCTGGCGCAAGAGAACGGCAGCATGACCCGCGTGGCCGAGAAGACCGGCCTGGAGCGCACCCACCTGTACCGCAAGCTCAAGCAGCTTGGCGTGGACCTGTCGCGCAACAAGCGGGGCGGGGTGCTCTGAGCCCGGGCGCCGTCTGGCGCTCGGCTATAATCTACGGTTCTTGGCCAAGTAGCTCAGTTGGTAGAGCAGCGGATTGAAAATCCGCGTGTCGGTGGTTCGATTCCGCCCTTGGCCACCAAGTTACTGTTCCCAGGGAATCCAAAGACGTCCCGGGAAGTCCCAAAAGCCCTAGAGAATCAACGCTCTAGGGCTTTTTTCATGTCCCGCCGAGTTCCTGCAGGTTGCTTGAAATCCGGCCGGTCGTGCAGTAACTTGGGCAGTAACTCGGCTGCGGATGCTGCGAAAAGCAGCAGTTACTGCAATGGCCCGTCATCTCATCCCTTCCGATGCCACCCTCAAGGCCGTGCGGCCGGGTGATCCGCGCAAGCGACTCAACGACGGTGACGGGCTCTACCTGCTGCTGTTCGTGAAGGGCGGCGCGCACGCCTGGCGCTTCGACTACAGCTATCACGGACGGCGCAAGACGATCTCGCTCGGCACGTATCCCGACACGTCGCTCGCGCTGGCGCGCCGCAAGGCGGATGAGGCGCGGCAGCTCGTCGCGGAGGACATCGACCCGAGCCAGAAGCGCAAGGCCGAGAAGGAGTCCTGGGCGCAGGAGCGGATCGCGGACGAGCGTGAAGCGCAGGGCCTGCCGCCGATAGACTCATTCGAAGCCGTCGCGCGCGAGTGGTATGCGGTCAAGAAGGACGGCTGGTCGCCGAGCTATGGCGAGCGGATCATCGCGCGCCTCGAGAACGACGTCTTCCCGTACATCGGCAAGGTTCCGGTCGCCGACGTGACCCCGCCTCTGCTGCTGGAGGTGATGCGCCGGATCGAGGCGCGAGGGGTGCTCGAGACCGCACACAGGGCGCTGCAGGATTGCAGCCAGGCGCTGCGCTACGCGGTTGCGACCGGAAAGGCACCGAGCAACCCCGCTCGTGATCTGAAGGGTGCACTGCGGCGGCCGATGGCCAAGCACTTCCCCGCCATCACCGAGCCCAAACGCCTGGGCGAGCTGCTGCGCGCGATCGACAGCTATGCGGCGACACCCGTGGTGCGCGCCGCGTTGAAGCTGGCGCCGATGGTCCTGCTGCGACCTGGGGAACTGCGCTTCGCGGAGTGGCCGGAGATCGACCTCGATGCGGCGATGTGGACCGTGCCGGCGATCCGCATGAAGCGGGAGCTGCGGCAGAAGCTCCATGGCGCGCCGCACCTGGTGCCGCTGCCTCGTCAGGCAGTGGAGGTGCTGCGTGAGCTGCATCCGCTCACCGGCCACGCGAAGATGGTTTTCCGCGGTGAGCGGCATCACGACCGCGCCATGAGCGAGAACACGATCAACGCCGCGCTGCGGGCGATGGGCTTCTCAGCCGATGAGGTGACCGGCCACGGCTTCCGTGCGACTGCCCGGACGATGCTGCAGGAGAACCTAGGCTTCGACCCGGACGTCATTGAGGCTCAACTCGCACACGCGGTGCGCGACCCGCTTGGCCGCGCCTACAACCGGACCGAGTTCCTGGAGCAGCGCCGAAAGATGCTGCAGGCGTGGGCGAACTACCTGGACAAGCTTCGGCAGGGTGCGCCCGTGGTCCGGTTGAGTCCCAAGGCATAGCGACAGATTTCTGTCGAAATCATGCGGCTCGGTGCGTGTCGTGAGCGACTAGATTGTTCAGAGTCACATCACCGAGGGATGCTGCATGCAGCACGTGCATCTCGCCACGGAAACCGTCCGACCCGCCATCCTCCGCCTGCCGGAGGTGATGCGTCTGACCGGGCTGGGTCGATCGACGATCTACCGGCTGCTCGCGGCAGGGCAGTTCCCGTCGCCGGTCCAGCTGTCGGTGCGTGCCGTGGGCTGGCGGCGAAGCGACGTTGACAACTGGACTGCAGAGCGACCGCAGGTTTCGCACTAGAGCAGTCCTGCCTCTCTGAGGAAGCGCTTGGCCTCGCTCCTCATTCCCGTCGAGATGCTTTCCCAGGTGTGAGCCGGGAAGTCCTTGGGCAGCCGTCGCTCCACTCGAGCGAGCGCGTCCTCGACGCTGGAGACGAGTTCGACCATCGCAGCCCACACCGCGTTCCCGCCGTGCCTGGCCGCCAGTTGCTGCCAGTGGCGTGCCTGGATCGTGTGGAACAGGTAGTGTGCGTTCTTCGAGCGCACGGCCATCGCCAGGCCCGCCTTGCGCGGCCTGAACTGGTTGGCGCCGTCGCCGTAGTAGGGCCACATCGACAGGACGTCGTACAGCGGTGTCATCCGATAGGCATCGCCTCGATCGAGATAGATCGAGAAGTTCTTGGCGTGGCCATCGGTGGCCGCCATCAGTGCGAACGCCAGCTGCGTGAGCAGGAAGAGCGTCGTGTCCTCACGGTCGGCACTGCCCTGCAGCAGCTGCAGGCACTTCTGCATGCCGGGGCCGCCGCCTTGCTCGTACTTCTGGTCCGGCCCGACGCCAAGCGCCTGGCAGAAGTCTTCCTGGGGCAGTCGTGCGATCCACTTGCCCTTGTCCATCCACTCGCGGTCGAAGCGCTCGACGATCAGCACGGTCTGGTCGCCGAAGGTCTCCAACGACGTCGAGGCAACGGGCAAGCCGAGCTCCGCGATGATCTGCGCGCACAGCCACTCGTTCTGAACCGAGTCCGATGCATCGACCCGCTTCGATCCGCCGATGAGACCCAGCGGGAGCTTGATGATGTGGGTAGTAGGCGTGGCGCCATGCGGTCGGCACCATCTGCCCTTCCACCGGGTGAGCGCGGTTTTCTCCTGCGCGCCGGCGATGGAGATCCGGAACAGGTCGTCGTCGTGGATCGAGCCGGGGTCAGTCTCCGACGGCACGGCCTGGAGCAGGTCGACGATCTGCGCCTCGGTCAGCGGGTCGCAATCGATTCGGTCCCACCCCTCCGGCGTGACGCCCTCGGGTAGGAGCTGCACGGCGCCGACGCAGTCCCGACCGATGGCTTCCAGCAGTTCGAAGATCTCGCTTGATCGGAGGCCGAAGCGCCTTCGCAGCCGCGAGCGGATCCGTTCGTTGTCCGGCAGCAGGTTGTCGAAGTAGTTGCGGACCTGCTGGCCCTGAATCTCCAGCGAGCCACTGATGAGCAGGGAGAGCGAGAGCGATCGCCGGCGGGGCGACTGCAGCCAGGACGGGTCGTAGCGGAAGGCGTGCGAGTTCCGGTCGACGCGCCAGGTACCAACCAGCTCGCCGTTCATCCAGGCGTTGAGCGACTGTGTCACCACGAGCCCTTCTTGGGCCGGGCCACGAGAGGTCGACGCGAGGCGGGCTCGACCTCAGGCGTTCTGGCTGGTGGCTTGGTCCTTGGCTTGGTGGCCTTTGGCTTCGCAGTCTTGGCAGCAGGGACGCGGGTGGCCACCGGCACGGCCGCTTCCTCCTGCAGGGTCAGGGAGACACCCAGCACGGCCAGCAGCTTCATCAGCTGCTCGAAGTTGACCAGGCCTGGATTCGCCTCGATCTCAGCGATCCGGGCCTGGCTGACACCGACGAGTGCGCCCAGTTGGGCTTGGGTCAGGCCATGCCGCTTCCGCAACGCCCGCAGATGCTGGCGGAGTTGATCAGGGAAGCGGACGGGGAAGGCAGCGACCATGGCACATCTTATAAGCCAAAGCCTGTACGTGCAACAAACAAGCTACAGCACGTTTCATCAACTTATCGGCCAAGGCCAATACCTTCACGCCATTGGCCGAAGGCTGTGAGGTGACGGCGAAGCCGCCGAGCCTCGAAGTTGAAACGATGCGTGACCGAACCACAACCCTCTCGGGATCTTGTGGGCGCCCGTGAGCGCATTCGAGACGTACCGGGACCGAAGGCCTCGCTGGCGCGAGCACTTGGAAGATGGCGAGCCCGCGCGCACGATCGACGCATGCGCTTGCCCTGGGACCGTTCCAAGCCGTCGCAGTTGGACCTGCTCGCTACGGAGCAGCCAGCTGTCCACTTCGATGCATCGCGACAGGCGCCGATGGCCGAGCCTGAAGCGCTGCCGCAGGAGGTGCCCTCCGTGCCCGTTACTGAATCATCTCGGCAGCCCACAGGCGAGCCGCTGTTCGTGCCGCTGTCCGCGCTCTGTGAGGATCCGGACAACCCGCGCACCGAGTTCCCGCCGGCCGAGCTGCAGGAGCTGGCCGAAGACATCCGCCTGCACGGCATCCTGCAGCCGATCGTCGTGCAGCCTGCGGATGCTGGCGGGCTCTACCGCATCCACTTCGGGGCCAAGCGGTTCCGCGCTGCAGGTCTTGCGGGGCTGGAGCAGGTGCCCGTCACGGTGAGGCCGACTGGCGCCGATCCGTATGCGCAGGTCGCCGAGAACCAGAAGCGCCACGGGCTGACGCCTGTGGACTTGGCGCGCTTCATCCGCGGGCGCGTCGACCTGGGCGAATCGAACGCAACCATCGCCAAGCGACTCGGCATGGACCTGACGACGGTGGCGCATTACCTGGCGCTGCTCGACCTGCCCGCGCCGTTGGCAGCCGCCTTGAAGTCCGGTCGATGTGCTGCACCAAGGACGCTTTACGAGCTGGCCAGGGTGCACGCCGATCGCCCCCAGGCCGTCGTCGATCTCCTGGAGGGCGACAACCCGATCACGCGGGAGGCAGTCGCCGCGCTGCGAAGGCCAGCGCGTGCGTCGAAGCCCGCTATGAAGCGGCCCGCAGCGCCGAAGAAGCCACTCGAAGCGCCAGCAGGTGTGCAGTCGGTCGCGCGAGCCGAGCGGCTATGTACCCAACTGGCGGCCGCCTGCTCGCAGCTGAGACGCGTCGGCCTCGATCAGCTACCCGCGGAGCAACTCGAGGCGCTCCGCGGTCGCCTCAGGCAGCTCGACGTGCTGCTCGCGCCCTAGAGCAGTTCGACGTCTGGCGGCAGATCACATGGCAAGAGACGGCCGCGACAGGGTGACCGTCGACCTGCGAGGCGCAGGGCCGCTGATTGAGCAACGCGCTGCTGCGCAGGGCCTCACCGTCGCCGCGCTCGTGCGCCGCGCGGTGGTCGCCATGGCCGAGTCACCCGAGGCAGAGGCTGCAGGGCCTGCCGGCGTCGATCGGACAGAAGATGGAGCGCTCGTGAAGGTGACGGTGAGATTGCCGTCTGCACACGCCCTCTTGCTGGCAAGCCGGTCACGACGAGCCGAAGTGTCGCAAGGGATCTACGTGGCTTCGCTGCTCGAAGGACGCGCCCTGCCGGCAGCATCGCCGGACCGCCAGCAAGCGATTGCTGCCCTGTCCCGCTCGACCGATCAGCTGGCCATGCTGGGTATGGATCTCAACGGCTTCATGCGGCTGCTGGGGCGGGTGCCCGATGACCGGCTCGAGCCCTATCGCGCCGGCGTCCGGTCGCTATCGACCCGCGTGCAGCAACACCTTGACCTGGCGTCGCAGTTGCTCATCGATCTTCAACAGGCGGCATCGGCGCGCCGCGCACCACGAGTGCCACGTGCGAGACGGCCATGACCGCTGCACAGATCGTCGACGGCGTACTGGTCCAGTGGGGCGAGCGCCTGTTCTACCCGTCGAACCGCATCGTCAAGACACCGCCCACGCCACGCCCCGACACGCTGACGCGCCGCAAGGCTGCGGTGATCCGCGGGCGCATCGTCGCCACTGTAGTCCGGCGAGCGCCACAGGTGATGGTCAAGGTGACGGGCGGCGGGCGCGGCATGAGCGCCATCGCAGCGCACTTCCGCTACATCAGCAAGAACGGCCGGCTGCAGATCGAGGACGACCGTGAGCTGACGTACCGCGGCAAGGAGTCGATGCTCGATCTGGTCGAGCAATGGCGCATTGGCGGCGCGCGGATTCCCGAAGAGAGCCACCGGCGCGAAGCCTTCAACATCATGCTATCGATGCCGCATGGCACCAACCCGTTAGCCGTGCAGCAGGCAGCGCGGGCATTCGCGAAGATCGAACTGGTCGGCCACCGGTACGTAATGGTGCTGCATGACCATCAGGCCAATCCGCACGTGCACCTGAGCGTCCGGGCCACGGGCATGGACGGGTCGAGGTTGAATCCTCGCAAGACCGACCTGCATCGGTGGCGCGAGAGTTTCGCCGAGCGACTCCGAGAACTGGGCATCGAGGCAGAAGCCAGCCGCCAGGCTACGCGCGGCGAGGGGCGTCGATCACAGGAGCTGTGGCAGCTGAAGGCGAAAGAAGACGGCAGGCTGTCGAACGAGGCGCCAGCGTCGAAAGCCGGCGATGCTTACGCCAAGAATCGCAGCAATGCTTTGGTGGCCTGGGCCAACATCTTTGATGCGCTGCGCAAGTCCGACCGTCCAGAGGACCAGGACTTGGCCGAACGCATCGCGGGCTTCGTGAAGGACTCAACTTACGGACGCCAGGTTCAACGAAACCGTCAGCGTGACGTCGTCCCGCGTGATCGCCAGCGCTCAATGCCGGAGCCACTGCCGATGCAGCGTGCGCGGCCAGATCGCGAAATGGATCGTTGATCCCCACCCCGCTCCCCGCTCCAAGGGCGGGGCCGTCCTCGCCGCCGGACGGGCTCGGGGGCCGGACGCTGGCGCCTCCGGCCCGCGAGCCAAGCGTATAGCACCCGCGACCGCGTCAAGTGTGCGCTGCGCCGGGCTGCGCCCGCCCTGGACACGGTCGCGGGTGCACCTTCATCCCTGTGCTGCAGCTGACCGATGAACGACAGCTCAGTCGGTGCGGAGCGCTAGTTGCGGGTCGAGCGCCATTTTTCTGTTCCGGGGCCGCCCAGGCAGATGAAGGGCGCTACAGACCGGACTCGGTCGCTCGGACTTTGGGATCGGGCGGGAGCGGCCTCCGAACCCGCCGTTCGCGCGCTCGAGCAAGCGGGCAATCAGGTGAGCAATCAGCGACACCTTCCGCGGGATCCCAACTCACGCGAGCGACAGAGGCTGCATGAGAACACTGCTGGCGCAGGCTTCCACAAGTCGACGATCCTGGAGGCAATGGGGGCCGCACCGGCTGCCGATCAAGTTGTCTAGGCTCGCTGAAACAGCGCCTTCCAAGGCCGCTCGCCTACGGTCCCGCTGCACCAGAGGATCGGCAAGCTGTTGTTGGGCGCAGCGTTGTGGAAGACGACAAGCGCACCTAGCCCGCCATGCCCCATTGGCGCCCTGGGACTCAGTTCACGACCGATCTGCTGGAGAACTTGTTCAGCGAAGCGGCGCTCTGCTTCGTCTGCAAAGATCCCGGCCCCCTCGTCGCACGCTCTTAGCTCGTCGCCGAGCAGGGTCGCCGCAACGACGTCAATGCCTGGGAACGCCTCACGCATCCTGTTAATAGCCTCCGGAAAGGCAAACATGACGTACACGGCGATGCGCCGTTCATCGACAAAGCGCTTCCAGATGGCCGGATCGATCTTCGCCTGAAACTTGGCCATACCTTCCGCGAGCGTTTGCCCTGTGCCAGCAAAGTCGTCGCCGATGACGAGGAGGGCATCCGCCTCCAAGTGCGCTCGCATCCATGCCTCCAACCCAATGGCGGGACCCAGCTTGCCAGGTCGAAGGATCTTCTGCAGCTCGCGTGCCGTGCTCCCGCCGCTCTTGTGTTCGGAATCGAAGTAGCCCAGCGCGAGATTGTCTCGACGCTCCTTGATGGCCTGCCACTTCCCCTCGCCGGTCGTACGGCGCTTCTCCTGGATCATCTGCTCCAGGACGTTGAGGGCCAGGGTCTTGGCGCCTTCATTGATGAACCCCTTGTCGGCAACTCGTCGCAGCAGCTGAAACGCCATCTCAATGCGACTGTCGTCGTCGAACTGCCGCAGCCAAGAGCGAATCTCAGCGACGTCCTTCTGCTTCCCGCAATAGACCAGACGAGGAGTGATAGCGAGCAGATCGTCCTCTGAGATCGGAAAGGCGCTCTGATCGGGTACCTCGAGTGCTTCCAGTCCAGAGCCCGCCTGATCCTGCGTCCGACGCAACCCCTCCTTGTAGTCGCTCCACTGTGGGAGCAGCTTTGCGACGGCACTTCCGCCGAGCCACTCTCGGAAGATGGGCAGGCTGATGACGCGAGCTGTCCCGCTGCCCACGACGCTCAAAACACCACGCCGGGTAAGTCGTTCACATGCCCTCCGCAGTACCGCGGCGGGTGCGCGGTCCTCCACAGCAATGGGCAGCGTCTCTTGGACTTCCGCAAGATCCTCGACCGCTTCATAGCGACCTCCAAGCACAGCTATGCAGGCCAGTGTGACGCAGTTCTCCGCGCTGTCGCGACGCTTCTCCTCTAGCTCCAGGACCGGGTTGTCCTCCCAGAGGTGTGAGAAGTTCGTTGGACCGAGGGCGCGCAGCAGCTGATCGCGGACAGCGTGCGTGTCGTTGTCATCCACGAAGGTGCGATGCTCCTGCAGGCAGCGTTCGAAGACCTGGTAGCAGAAGTTGTGGATGTAGAAGGGGTTGCCTGCCGTGAAGTCCGTGATGAAGTCCACAGCCTCGGTGGAGAACTCGATGACGTTAGCGACCGGTTCTGCGATCAAGGCTCGGCAGTCAGTGCGGCTATCGATGCGGTCCAGTTGGATGTTTCGCCACTTGTTCAGGTCCGCTTGATGGCGGCTGTAGATTGCCTCCATCCGCTCACTACCAACAAAGAAGAAGGTCAGGCCGACTTCGGAGATCGAGCGCAAAGACTTGACGAACTGCTTGCCTCGCTCTCCCGTGTAGAACGCGGCATCGAGGTCATCGAACTCATCGATGATCACCAAGTACTTGTGCTGTCCCTTCGAAGCCATCAACTGTTCCATGAAGGGGATCAAGCGACTCAAGCTGGCACCGAACTCGGCCTCGGCCGGAACCTGCACGGCAGCCTGCGCCTTTTCGACCAGGCGTTGTGCTATCAAATGCGCAAGTTGCCCCTCGTGAAGCGACGCGACCTCGCCCATGCGCAGGAGAACGCAAGTGACGTCGTCTCTTTGAGAGAGCTCGGCGGCCAGGACCTGGAGTAACGAAGTCTTCCCGATGCGCTTCTGACCCCAGACGAAGTGCGATGCACCGGCCATGGCAGCAAGCCGCAGCTTGGTCAGCAATGATGCGCGCCCGTACAGTCGCTCGGCCTGCCGTATTGGATTGAGGCTGTATGGTGGGTTGTTGAGCAGGGCCTTCCAGTCGGGTTCAGTCACCTGCTGTGAGACATGCAGGCAGTCGGCGCTTGCCACGATCCTTCCCGAGTTGGACTGACACGACCACTCGATAGGGATGTCCAGCTCTGTGCTTGAAGCGCCCAAGCGCAGGCGTAGACGCACGACTTGTTCGCCGTCTGGAGGGACATCGAAAGGGCCTGCCGGTTCGATCACTACAAGGTCGGCGCCGTTGGTCTTGCCTGTCTGCCTTAACGAGATGTCATTCGCGTGCCCTTGGCCTCGGTTGACCAAGGAGAACGCCAAAGCGATGTCTGTGTTCGTCGAGCTCAGGTCGGCCTTGGTCCTTGGATTTCGGAGCGCCAGGACGGGTGCCACCGCAACTTCACCACGGGACGTGGCCTCTTCGATCAGCGCCCCAAGGTGCTCGAAGATTGGCTTCACCAGTTCTGTCCAAATCTGACTCCGCTGTCGCGGATCAGACGGGCTTGGTCGCTGCTTGCGCATGCTCTCGACAAACTCGGGAGCTCTCCGAAGGACTTCGACGGCTTCGCTACGCTCGTAGGCACTGAAGAGCTTCCTGAACGACGGGCCGATTAGGATGTCGAGGTCACGAAGAAACTGCCTCTCGGCCGGCACAACCAGCGGTTGCAATCTGTGCGCGTACTTCAGGACTTCAACAGCCGCGGTGCTAGCCGTTGCCGGGGTTGTGCGCACGAAGCGCTCAATTGCCGATCTGACCTCGGCCACCGCGTGATCCAAGGTGGCGACAGCTGCACGGCACATGTCAACGGGCGACTTCCGCTCAACGTCGTAGATTGCTCGGACCTCATCCCGAATCCGAAACGCAAAGTCGCTGACTCCGTCCGGCAAGGCAGCTTCAAGATCGTCAAGCCGGCCCAGCGCGTTCACAAAGGCGGTCGCCAGATTTGAGGCGGTGAACGTCTCCTTGCGGCCAGCAAGGTCCTCCAGGGACTGGATATCGGCGGCCACGCCGCGCGTGCTCGCCCAAGCGCTTGTCACTTTGACAAGAAGTTCTTCTGCTGCTTCCGGACTCGCGTCGGACAGGTCCTGAGCCAGCAAGGCACCGACCGAGTAGAGGTCACCTCGATCGCTAGCCGCTGCCACTTCGGCTTCCAGTGCCGCACGCTCCGCTTCCGCGCGGGAGGTTCCTGTGCCTTCCTCGGCATCGATCGCGACGCCATGATTCCATAGAGAGAAGAAGTCTTGCAATCGCTGCTTCACGCGTACTGTTAGTTCCTTATTCCAGCGCTGCTGCAGGTTGAACGGCAGATAGGTGGTTGGCAGGCCTTGCTCCTGCCATCGCTGCGCGCTCACCAGCGCTTGTCCTTGCAGATACCCCTTGTTCGCTTCGACAAAGCTAAGCCGCCATTCCGCCAGCTCGACCACCGTCAGCGTCGGCATACGCAAGGCGCCTTCATCCTCGACCTGGGCTATACGAGCTCGTCCTGCGACTGCGTCCCAGATGTAGGGACGGCCGCTGCTGTAGTCCATGATGGCCATCCACAAGTCCTTGCGCACACGACCGGCTTCCCCCTGCAGCGGTACGGAGGGACCTACCGTCGATTGAACAGGCCCAGTGTCAGATGAGTTATTGGGTGCAGCCGACGGTCGAGCAGGGCCCGCCTCCGCGGAGTCACTCCCCGAAGCCCACTCGACTGCCGGGCGATTCGGCTCGCCTACGATGCGCAGATCAGGGTGGAGCAGTGAGGCGAACGCCCGCAGGTCCTTCGCGCCGAAGTCCTGTGGTCGAAACCTATGGTCCGTCATCTGCAGGAGGCGATTGTTCAGCACAGCCAGAGTCATCTGGCGGGCCTCAGACCCCGTCTTGCGTCGAGCCTGCAAGAAGGCGGCCTCGACGAGCTCGAGGGCCTGTTCTCTTGTTCTCATCAGCGGCTCCCTCCTAGGCGTTGCCAGTCATTCTGGCGCAGCACAGTGCCGAACTGCGCTACGGCACACACGGGTTTCTAGGTGGACGGTGGGAGCCGGGGTGATCACCGCTTCTGGGCCGCCAACAAACCAGGCTAAGCTGCAAGGAGGTGACGGGAAACTTCATCGAACACCAAGCACTGCTCCCGCGTTGCCGGGAAGGCGGTAAGGGAAGGGCCCTCGCCACTGGCTCGCCCCAGGGCGTTGGAGGCCCGCCACGTCCGCTGTGAGGCGAGTCTGCCTCCTGCGCCGCCCTCACAGAAACATGTAGCGGGGCCTGCCCTGGTGATCTTAAGATTCGCCTGGCGCCTCAACATGACTCGAGGGCCAGCAAAATGGCCCAGCCACCGACCTCCCTTCCTCGCCGCCGCCTCGCTAGCCAGTTGCAGAGGCTCGCCTCGAACCCGCCTGTGGCATGGCGCGAGGTCGGGCTGAATGCTCGGCCAAACCTTCATGGCTTGCTGCGTTATCCGGCGATGATGGTTCCGAAGATGCAGGGCGACATCATCGACGTGGTCCTAGAGTCTGCTGGCCACGACTGCCGCGTGCTCGATCCCTTCGTTGGCTCTGGTACCACGATGACCGAGGCGGTCATTCGAGGCTTGGACTTCACGGGCATCGATATCAACCCGCTGGCTGCGCTCGTTTGCGAGGCCAAGGCCGCGATCGATGCGGGCGCGGACGTTGACGATGCAGCGCAAACTGTCATTCACTACCTGCGGACCGACATCCGTGAAAGTATTGATGTCGAGTTCCACAATCGCTCGAAGTGGTTCAGCGATGAAAGCGCGCTGCACCTGTCTCGACTGCGGCGTGGCATTCAAGAGGTGTCGGACTTCGCCGCTCGAAAAGTGCTTTGGACCGCATTTGCTGAAACGGTCCGAAAGACTTCGAACTCCAGAACCAGCACCTACAAGTTGCACATTCGCAAGGAGGCGGACCTAGTAGAAGGTGACCGTGTCATCTCGATCTTCGAGGATGTGCTGCGCCAGACGCTGCATCGTGTCGCGGAGTATCGGCAGGGTCAAGTCAGCTTTCGCAAGCGCAAGCCGAGCGTTCAGATCATCTGCAGCGATGCGCGTACAGCCAAGATCGTCAAGAGCGGCAAGCCTCACGACATCCTTGTGACCTCGCCTCCTTATGGTGACAATCAGACGACCATTCCCTACGGCCAGTTCTCGTACCTGACGCTTCAGTGGATTCCAGAGGAGGATCTGCCGAATGGTTGGTCAAATGAACACCTGGCCAACACGCACGCGCTGGACAGTGCCAGTCTCGGTGGGTCGAATATGGACGCGCTTGACAAAGAGGAGGCCATGAAGCTGGCGTCACCGGCATTCGCCGCATACGTGCAAGCAGCGATGGGCGCTGGCAAGGCCACGTCTGTCCGGAAGGTCGCGACCTTCAGCTACGACTTCCTTGAGGCGCTGAGCCATATTCGCTCCCAGTCGCGCAACACCGCGCACTGGATTGTCACCACAGGCAACCGCACCGCTGCCGGCATGCGTGTGCCGTTTGACCACATCTGCCGTGACGTCGTCGAGTTCCTCGGCGGCACTCCGATTGCATCCCTGCGGCGCGAGTTGCCGAACAAGCGCATGCCTTCCAGAAATTCGATGGGTGAGATGATCACAGCAGAGACTACCCTGGTTGCCGAGTTCACCCGATGAGCGACGACAGTGCGTCGCTGAAGGTCAGCCCCCATGTCCTCGTCCAGCTCGGTAGCGAGCTCGTCACCGACGTCGAGCAAGCCCTGCTGGAGTGTGTCAAGAACTCGTACGACGCCGATTCGATAGGTTGCCGCATCGATATCCAGACCAGAGAGTCGGGCGTGATAACCGAGACCGGGACTGCGGGAAGGTTTCTGAACTTCACCGAGCCGACCGACGCAGTGCAGGTGGCGATCTTCGACGCGGAGGGCAAACGGCTCGATGGCCACCCCGCAGCGAACACCAAAGTCGACCCGGAGACATCCGTCGAGCGTCAGCTTCACTACACAGGCAAGTTGACCATTGAAGACAACGGTGACGGCATCAGCCCAGGCAAGATTGCGTCGTCATGGCTGGTGATCAGTGGGTCGGCTAAGCGAGCCGATGGCACCGGGCCCAAGAAGACGACTGTCAAGGGCCGCACGCCGCTGGGGGACAAGGGGCTGGGACGCCTGGGCACGATGAAGCTGGGCGACATTCTGGAGGTCGAATCCGCCACTGGCGCGGACAAGCCGCTTGCTGTGGCGCGGTTCCGATGGCAGGACTGCCACAGCGCCGCGACAGTGGACCAAGTGCCCGTGTTTACCGAGTTCAGAGACAACGTAGCGCGCTTCAAAGGCACGCGGGTAAACGTATTTGGATTGCATGACCTGCCTGATTGGCGCCGTAAGGGGCGGGTGCAGGAGCTCGCAAGGAGCTTCGCCAAGCTCGTATCTCCGTTCGAGACGACCTCGACTTTCCCCGTGAGTGTCACGCTCGACAATCATGAACAGTCCTTGGGGTCTGTCACCGACCAGGTGCTGAGCCAGGCCATCGCGAAATTCAGCTTCGATTGGGGGCTCGACGCAGAGAAGAAGCCACAGTTGGTGGCGCGGGCTCAATTTATGACCCGGCTCTTCACTACCGCCCGCAGCAGGGCACAACGTGAAAAGGCGGATCTGGCCTTCAACAGCGACGGAGGCGTCGGTTTCAGGACGTTCCTCGACTCCTTCAGCCAGACGAAAGGCTACGAGAAGCTTCAACCGAAGTCGGCCGGTAGCTACATCGAGTTCGTTCGACGATTCCCTTGGACGGACATGATGCTAGATACAGGTCTCGCGATCGAAGATCCAGGCAAGTTCAGCGGCGCGTTCTACTTCTTTCACCTCGACGTACGCGACGCCCCCGGCGATGAGGCAGCGACGGGGTTGGCAGTCACTCGAGAGATCATCAAGGACATGGCCGGCATTTCCATCCTTCGAGATGGTTTCCGCGTCCGCTCGCAGGGCGACTGGTTGAATCTGTCCACCGGAATGACATCGGGCAGCATCTACAACATGCGAGTCAACAACACGATCGGCTACTTCGCCCTGACCGGGGCCGCCAACTATCGGCTCGTGGAGAAGTCCGACCGCGAAGGCTTCGTTGAGAACGCGGCTTACCGCGGCTTCTTCTCCATCGCGACTAAATGCCGCCAGTTCGCGAACGACTCGTTGGAGGCGGTCCGTCGTGGCCTGGATGCGTACTACAAACAGCTAAACGAAGCGCGCCGGTCGCTGCCGGCCACCGACCCTGCCCAGGTCGTCGAAGAGTCGCTGGCAGCTTCGGAAAGGGCGCAAGCTGCCGCTAGGCGAGCCAGTGACGCGTTCACGTCTGAATTGGAGCAACTTGAGGCGCGAGTCGCCGCCGGCGCGGCTACCGGATCTGAGACGGCACGCCAAGCACTCAACATCGCCCGCAAGGCCGCCACCGCGGTGGCGGCCGCGCAGGCCAGTCTTCCGCAGCGCGCGAGCCTTCAGGCTGCGTTCGAGCAGATCAAGGTTGAGCGAGAAGCAGCACAGGAACAGCTGCTCGCGCTGTACGAAAGTGCCGCGGTCGGCTTGAGCGCCCGCGGCCTGGCTCACGAGTTGCGCACACACATCGGCGACATCCGTCAGCGCATGACGGCGTTGACGCGGGCGTCGAAGAACGGCGCAGTCGACGAGCAGGTTCTGTCGGGGCACGTGCGCGCCATGCGTGACTCCTGCTCAGCCATCCTCAGCGCCGCCTCGCTCATCGATCCGATGCTGCCAAGGTCTCGTATGCTCAAAGAGACCTTCGATGTGAGCGATTTCATCGCGGAGTACCTCGAGCATCGTCGTCACGAGTTGCTACGAGAAGGGGTGAACGTCCTCGTGACTCCACAGAGCGCGCCGCTTGTCGTGCGCATGAACAAGTCCCGGTTGCTTCAAGTAGTGGACAACCTGGTTCGCAACAGCATGTACTGGCTGCACCGCGGTCACCTCACGAAAACGGTGGCTCGACCGAAAGAGATTTCGATTGAGATCGGGAACGGGACCTTGTCAGTGGCCGACTCGGGGCCTGGCGTCGATCCCCACTACGAAGACTCGCTCTTCGAGATCTTTGTGTCGGGAAAGCCCAAGGACAGTGACGGGCAGGGCCTGGGGCTCTTCATCGTGAAGCAGCTCCTAGCCGCCGACGGTTGTGACATTCAGCTCAGTGGCGATCGAAACCCAGAAGGACACCGGTATCGATTCACGGTCGATCTCGGCACAGTGCGCACATAGGCAGGGAGACATATGAACCTCGACGACGCTTTGGCGGCACTGGGTGCCAATCGGGTGATCTGGATCGACGACAAGTTCAACAAGAGCTCGACGCAACTGACCGACCTGTTGTTAGGCAGCCCGGAAATCGCAAAGCAGTGCGGCAACGCCGCTGTCATCGATTTGGTTGAGAAGGCCGCGTTTGATGAAACAGGCAGCAGAGAGTCGCTCCAGCAACTGATCCACGACATGCCCCCCACCGAGAGGGACAAACTTGCCCAGGGCTTCTTCAATAGCGAAACAGACGCCAAGGAAATGGCAGCCGAGGAGTTGCGAGACAGCGTGGTCGAGAGCGTCTGCAAACTGCTATCCATCAAACTGGAAGATCGCTGGACCTTCGAGGCGGCGCTCGCCAAGGTCGAGGCCGTCTGCAAGGCGAATGACGAGAAGGTCAGCTACATCATCGATCTCAACCAAGCCGGCGGCGATGAGAAGCAAGGCCTCGCGATCCTGAAGGTGCTGCATCAGTACAACTCCAAGGGCACGGCCTTCTTGCTAACCCATTCCGCAACGACCAGCGGCGAGGCGATCAAGGAAGCGGAACTTCAAGGCGACCTGCGTGGCAATCCGCAACAAGCCAACATTCCGGTGTGTGTGATCTCGAAAGCTCGCCTGACTGATGCCACTGACGAAGTCGACTTGGCAGCGGCGCTGCGGATTGCGATCAAGCGAGCAGGTTTGCGCAGAAGTGTTCACGAGGTCCTATACAAGCTTAAGCCAGATGTGGCGACGGCTTTTGACGAGGCCGCTAAGATGTTGCTGGAGATTCCTCCCGAGCAACTCGACGAATTCGTCGTTGAACGGGGTTACCAAGAAGGCCTCTCGGAACTGCACGTTGTTGAGCGTGCGATCACCGCGCACGTCTCCCAGAAAGTACGGGAAATGTTCGCCCGCGATCCAGGGGTCCTGCAGTCGACCGCCCGCCTTCGCTCACTGCGAGCCGTCACGCTGAAGGAAGGCGCTGCGACACCGGTGCACGAGCACCTCGATGGCTTCCGGCGCCTGGAGGTTTGGGAGTCGGACGAGCTCATCAACAAGTCGTTCACGCCATTGGCATGCGGAGACATCTTCCAAACCGACGAGCAGGAGTCGAAGTCCGGCACCGCCAATAGGCTCTTCCTACTTCTCGGGCAACCATGCGACATCTCGCTCCGAGGTGAGCAGGACCGCGACCAAGAGCACGCGATGCTCATTCCACTCAAGAAGCGCGAGATCAAGGCAGGCGCGTCGGGCGACGACAAACTCAAGCTTCGGCCACTGCCGTTCAAGATTGACGGCGCGCATTGGGCCTGTGATTTCCGCTCTACCAGCGCGGTGCGCCTGAGCATTTTGGACTTGGCGTCCTTGCGCGAGGACGGGCGCGTGCGATACGACGCGGAACAGCCGACCGATGTGCCGCTGCTGGCCGCGCTGCATGGCGTCATCGAGCACCGTGTCAAGGCCGCGAAGGAAGTGCTGGCAGGAATGAGCGAACCGTCATGCGCTCTCCAGCTGTGCTTCCGCTCGACTGCGCCATTCAGTGCCATCCATAACGGCAAGCTGGTAGGCAAAGAGACCAAGACGATCGATGGCAAGTCAGTCAAGCTGCCTCAGCGCGTGACATGGTCACTGCGCCGCGTCGGGCGCATCCGAATGCCCTACGCCGCGGCGCTGCTGCGCGACTTTCTTGCAATCCAAGGTCGTGACGCCTTCGACCTCGACTTCACAAAGGAGGTGCAGGCACCTGCGCCTACCTGTGCTCCAGCCGCTGCAGCGATAAGCAACTAGGCCGCATCCAGAAGTACGTGGTGCTTGCTCTGCGGTAGATCAGGCGACAAGGAGACAGGGGGTTGCTTGCCAATGGCAGGGGTCCATGCGTTAGGGCGATCCGACTGTGGACGCAGCCGTTTGAGGCCGATTGCGCTCAGGCGCCAACCTAGAAGCACTAGTGTGCGCGTCACAAAGTCAGCGGCTGGGCCTTGCGCGCAACGCAGGCACTGGTTGAATCTGGTACGCAAGACCGCTATCGCTATCGCTATAGCTCGGTCGCTCACAGCCTGAGTAACGGCGGCCAATGAGTCACCTTTTGCCGTCCGGCAGGGTCAAATCTACAAGAGGCCCGAGGGGTCGGACTGTCCGACCAATGCTCTGTAGTGGTCGCTGAAGATTCGCAAGCGTGCAAGACCATCGATCTGTAGTTTGAGTGCAGGATAGGCTGGCCGCCAGCAATTGGCTGCCAGGGCGCGCCCAGCGCGACGGCAGCCACCCTCGCCGAGCGCATCACTGGATGTGCCGGTTCTGCTTCGCTATGCTGAGGCACAACCCAGACGCTTCATGGATCCAGCCCATAGCCCTATCGTTGCCTATCGCCGCTACGGCTACGGGCAGTCGCTTTCGACATTCCTCGCGACGCCGACCGAATCGATCATCGGTGCGCTCACTCAGCGATCTGCCTTCAACGTCGATCAGAGCCAGGTCGGGGCATGGGTGGGTACGGTAGACGCGCTCCGCGCCTCGCTGGCTTCCTGGGGCGGCGAAGGCCACGTCTTCCTGGAGTTCGACGTGCCGCGCCTCGGCCGCCGCATTGACGCAGTGCTGGTACTGCGACACGTGGTATTCGTCGTCGAATTCAAGGTCGGTGCGCAAGCGTTCCTCGCGCAGGACCTTGACCAAGTGGTCGACTACGCGCTGGACCTCAAGCACTTCCACGAGACGAGCCATCTGGTCCCGATGGCGCCCGTGCTGGTTGCCACGGCCGCACCGGCGGGCATGGTTGAAGCGTCTCTGGACGCCGCTGTGCCTCACCTTCTGCACCCACTGCGCTGCACACCCGACAACTTGATGCGGGCCATCGAGCTGGCGCTCGCACTTACCGACGGGCCGCTGGTCGACCCGCTGGTCTGGGTGCGCGGGCGCTACCGCCCGACGCCGACCATCGTTGAAGCCGCGATGGCGCTCTACGCGCGCCACTCCGTTGCTGACATCTCCCGCAGCGACGCCGCGAATCTGGGCCAGACCTCGCAGTTCGTCAATGACGTGATCGCCCGCGCGTGCGAGCAGCGCCACAAGGCGATTTGCTTCGTGACCGGAGTCCCCGGTGCCGGCAAGACCTTGGTGGGGCTCGACGTTGCAACGCAGAGCACCAACGCTGAGGACCGGTTGCACGCCGTCTATCTGTCGGGCAACGGCCCGCTGGTGCAGGTACTGCAGGAAGCACTGGCGCGGGACCGCGTAAGGCGAGAGGCTGAAGAGGGCCGGCGACTTGGCATTGGCGAGGCGCGGCGGCAGGTCAAGAGCTTCATTCAGAGCGTGCATCACTTCCGCGACGATGGTCTCGCCGACCCGGACCCGCCAGACGATCACGTCGCCATCTTCGACGAGGCCCAGCGCGCGTGGAACCGCGAGCAGACCGCGACCTTCATGCAGCGCAAGCGCGGCCAGGCGGGCTTTGACCTTTCCGAGCCAGAGTTCCTGATCTCTTGTCTCAATCGCCACATCGACTGGGCCGTTGTGGTGTGCCTTGTCGGAAGCGGACAGGAGATCAACACCGGCGAGGCTGGTATTGCCGAATGGCTGGGCTCGGTTGAGCGCCGCTTCCCCGACTGGAAGGTCTACCTGTCGCCCCGGCTGGGCGAAGGTGATCCGCAGGTCGCCATGCTCAAGGCAGCGGTTGAACTGCGTGGCCAGCTCATCGAGGCTCCCGCATTGCACCTGGCGACCTCAGTGCGTTCATTCCGATCCGAGCGCTACTCGGAGTTCGTGAACCGCCTGCTCGACCTTGATACAGAGGGCGCCCGCGCACTCCTGCCTGAGGCCACTGCCCGCTTTCCGCTGCGGGTCACGCGCGAACTCACCAAGGCGAAGGCCTGGTTGCGGGCCCAGGCCCGCGGCAGCGAGCGCTATGGCATCGTCGCCTCGTCCCAGGCACAGCGCCTGCGACCACACGCGATTGACGTGCGGGTCAAGGTGGACCCCGTGCACTGGTTCCTCTCCGGCAAGGAGGACACACGCTCCTCCTACTATCTCGAAGACGTCGCGACTGAGTTCCAGGTGCAGGGCCTTGAACTGGACTGGACCTGTGTCGTCTGGGACGGCGACCTGCGCTATCGCTCAGAGGGCTGGAGCCACCACAGCTTTGTTGGCGATCGTTGGAATCAGATCCACAAGCCAGAGAGGCGGTCCTACCTACTCAACGCATACCGCGTCTTGCTGACGCGCGCTCGCCAAGGCACAGTGATCGTTGTGCCGCAGGGAGATGACGAGGATCCGACGCGGGCTCCAGCGTTCTACGATCCGGTCTTCCGGTTCCTTCGCGAGATCGGCGTACCGGTGCTTAGCGATGCTGCGAACTGAGCGCCGAAGGCCGCTGCCGCTCGTCTTGTGTCTTCCGTGACACAACAGTGCTTCGCTACGGAATCGAGCGCAGCGTCAGGCTAACGGTGCCGTGACGATCGCCTTGAGGTGCTCACGTAGTGCCTTTCGACCCGCGCTGTTCGTCGAGCGCCAGGCGGCAAGCGCCAGTTCGAGGAACGCCGCCTCGGTGGCCGACGGCGCGGCATCCTTGCGAAGCTCGTCGAGCCAGCCTCCGGGCTTGCCACAAGCCGACTCGATCTGCCGCGCCAGCTTGTCGCCAATCGGGCGCGAAGACTTGATCTGGCTCCACATGCTCGGCGAGATCTGCAGCGTTGCCGCGAAGGCCTGTTCGAGCCCCTTGGGCGCTGCGCCCGAAGCCAGTGCCTTCTCAGCGTAGTCCTGGAACAGGGCCAGCGCGTTCTGTCGTCTCGTGAGGGTGATGTTCGACACGGGTGTGTACGCGATGCAACGAAGTCGGACGCCATTCTCGCAGGGGGTTGACGAGTCGGGTAAAGAGTCTTTACAGTCCGCTCCCATCGAGAAACCGGCTCTCCGGAGCCACAGCCAGAACTACAGGACATCACCGTGAAATTGCACAACGTCATTCGGACCCACCGACCCCTGCAGGGGCTGGTCGCGTTCGTCCCGTTGTTCGCAGCGGTGGCGATGCACGGGGCCAATCCGACGGGCTATTGCCTTGATCGGAGCGAGGGTCCGTTGAATCCGGGAGAAGGGAGCGCCTAGCCGCGCGCCTTCCAAGCTCTGTTCGCAGAGGCCCGGAATCCGAAAGGTTCCGGGCCTTTTTCTTTGTCTCTTCACAAGGCTTGCGCGCTGGCGCGGGCCTGGCGATCGATGGATCGCCACCACCGGCGACGGTGGATGCTCTAACAAGTTGCCGCAAGACG
>Ga0209717_1001723_pt1 | contig 22785 bp, 20 predicted proteins | sample AD_UKC048_MetaG_FD_184418 | JGI IMG/M metagenome (GOLD analysis project Ga0209717, IMG submission 184418) | Active sludge microbial communities of municipal wastewater-treating anaerobic digesters from USA - AD_UKC048_MetaG (SPAdes) (version 2) | ecosystem: Engineered > Bioreactor > Anaerobic >... | reverse complement strand
CGGAGCCGAACATGGATGAGCCCCGCTTCAAGAAGCGCACGCTGTTCCTGGCGCTGTATCTCGTGTTCGCCATCCTGCCGGTGTACTGGATGGTCAACATGTCGTTCAAGACGAACGAGGAGATCCTGTCGACCTTCAGCCTTTTCCCGCAGCACTTCACGATCGATCACTACCGAACGATCTTCACCGATGTCAGCTGGTATTCGGGCTACATCAATTCGCTGATCTACGTCGCCATCAACACGGTGATCTCCTTGCTGGTCGCGCTGCCGGCGGCCTATGCGTTTTCGCGCTACAGCTTCCTTGGCGACAAGCATGTGTTCTTCTGGCTGCTGACCAACCGCATGACCCCGCCGGCTGTCTTCCTGCTGCCGTTCTTCCAGCTGTACACGACGCTCGGACTGATGGACACGCACATCGCGGTGGCGCTCGCGCACCTGCTGTTCAACGTGCCGCTGGCGGTGTGGATCCTCGAAGGCTTCATGAGCGGCGTGCCGCGCGAGATCGACGAGACCGCCTACATCGACGGCTACTCCTTCCCGCGATTCTTCCTGACCATCTACATCCCGCTGATCAAGGCCGGGGTCGGCGTGGCGGCGTTCTTCTGCTTCATGTTCAGCTGGGTCGAGCTGCTGATGGCGCGCACGCTGACCAGCGTCAATGCCAAGCCGATCGTCGCGGTGATGACGCGCACGGTCAGCGCTTCGGGAATGGACTGGGGCGTGCTGGCGGCTGCAGGCGTGTTGACCATCGTTCCCGGCGCCATCGTCATCTGGTTCGTGCGCCATTACATCGCCAAGGGGTTTGCGATGGGTCGGGTGTGAGCGCCCGGGCGCTCAGCCACCTCCCCGCGCGAAGCACCTCCGACAACGAAAGGAAAGACCCATGTTCGATTGGATGGCCTGGACGCTCCCGGTCGCTGTCTTCTTCATCTGCATCGTGCTCATGCTGGCCACCATGACGGTGTGGGAGCTGCGCTCGCCGACGCTGTCGCGAAAGGGCTTCCTGCCGATCGAGACGACCCGCGGCGATCGCCTGTTCATCGGCCTGCTCAGCGCCGCCTACGTGAACCTGGCTTTCGTGGCGGTGAGCGAAAAGATGATCGTCTGGTTCAGCCTGGCGGCCGAGCCGTCGATCTGGTTCAGCTTCATCGCCTCGATGCTGCTGCTGGTTCTGATCATGCGAAAAGGCTGAGGCCGCCGTCTCGACCTCCGGGCTCCGCAAGGGGCCGTTTTCTTGACAAGGCACCCGGGTTTCTTCCCTGCCGGCGTGTCGCGAGTGACCGTGGGAAGCGTCTGAGGAGACAAACATGAAACTGACCATGAAAGCCGTCGCGTTCGCCGCCATGGCAATGACACTGGGCCATGGCGCCTGGGCTGGAGAGCCTGAAGCCAAGAAGTGGGTCGACAGCGAATTCCAGCCGTCCACGCTGAACAAGGACCAGCAGCTGGCCGAGATGAAGTGGTTCATCGACGCCGCGAAGAAGCTGCAGGCCAAGGGCGTCAAGGAGATCTCGGTCGTGTCCGAGACCATCACCACCCACGAGTACGAATCGAAGACGCTGGCCAAGGCCTTCGAGGAGATCACCGGCATCAAGGTCAAGCACGACATCATCCAGGAGGGTGACGTCGTCGAGAAGCTGCAGACCTCGATGCAGTCAGGCAAGTCGATCTACGACGGCTGGATCTCGGACTCCGACCTGATCGGCACGCATTACCGCTACGGCAAGATCATGAATCTGACCGATTACATGGCGGGCAAGGGCAAGGAGTACACCAACCCCGGTCTGGACCTGAAGGACTTCATCGGCACCAGCTTCACCACCGCGCCCGACGGCAAGCTCTACCAGCTGCCCGACCAGCAGTTCGCCAACCTGTACTGGTTCCGGGCCGACCTGTTCGCACGCGCCGACCTGAAGGAGAAGTTCAAGGCGAAGTACGGCTACGACCTGGGCGTGCCGCTGAACTGGAGCGCCTACGAGGACATCGCCGCGTTCTTCACCGAGGACGTCAAGACCATCGACGGCAAGCCGGTCTACGGCCACATGGACTACGGCAAGAAGGACCCGTCGCTCGGCTGGCGCTTCACCGACGCCTGGCTGTCGATGGCCGGCACCGCCGACATCGGCATCCCGAACGGCCTGCCGGTCGACGAATGGGGCATCCGCGTCGCGGCCGACAAGTGCACGCCGGTCGGTGCCTCGGTCTCGCGCGGTGGGGCCACCAACTCGCCGGCCGCCGTCTACGCGCTCACCAAGTACGTCGACTGGATGAAGAAGTACGCGCCGAAGGACGCCTCCGGCATGACCTTCGGCGAGGCGGGTCCGGTGCCGGCGCAGGGCCAGATCGCGCAGCAGATCTTCTGGTACACCGCCTTCACCGCGGACATGATCAAGCCGGGCCTGCCGGTCGTGAACGCCGACGGCACACCGAAGTGGCGCATGGCACCGGGCCCGAACGGCCCGTACTGGAAGCAGGGCATGCAGAACGGTACCAGGACGTCGGTTCCTGGACCTTCTTCGCCGACCATGACGCCGACAAGACCGCTGCAGCGTGGCTGTACGCGCAGTTCATCACCTCGAAGACGGTGTCGGCGAAGAAGAGCGTGGTCGGCCTGACCTTCATCCGCGACAGCGACATCCGGCACGACTACTTCACCAAGAACGCAGCCAAGTACGGCGGTCTGATCGAGTTCTATCGCAGCCCGGCGCGGGTGGCCTGGACGCCGACCGGCACCAACGTCCCCGACTATCCGAAGCTCGCGCAACTGTGGTGGAAGAACGTGGCCGTCGCCGTCACCGGCGAGAAGACGCCGCAGGCCGCGATGGACAACCTGGCCGAAGAGATGGATCAGGTGATGGCCCGCCTCGAGCGAGCCGGCATGGCCCATTGCCCGCCGAAGCTGAACCCGAAGGGCGACCCGGCCAAGTACCTGAGCGACAAGGGCGCACCGTGGGCCAAGCTGGCCAACGAGAAGCCGAAGGGCCAGACCATTGGCTACGACACGCTGCTGAGCGCGTGGAAGGCCGGCAAGGTTCGTTGAGCCTGCCGCGCGGCGCCGACCCTAGGCGGCCGTGAAGGCTCGGGCGCCGTCCCCCGTCAATGCGACGGCGGGCGGCGCCACGAGCAGCAGCTCGCCGCCCAGCGCATCGATCAGCTCGGGGATCAGCTGCACCAGCTCGCCGGTGGCGATGGCGGCGTCCGCATCGAAGGCGTCGTCCCGGCTGTCGCGGCTGGGGCGGCCCTCGAACACCACGTCGAGGAAGTCGATCTTCTTGATCTGCCCGGTCTCGGTCAGCACGAACGACACGCGGCCCTGCCAGGTCAGCGCCAGCCGGGTCGGCCGCTTGCCGCTGGCGATGTGCCCGCGCACCTCGTCGATGTCGAGCGGATGGCGCGCGTAGCGCACCACCGATTTCATTTCGTCTTCCGATTTCAGTTCGCACTCGCGGTCGACCGAAAAGGAGGCGGGTGGCTCGCCCGTCAGCAGCCAGTCCGACATCGCGACCGACGCCGACTCGGTGGTCTGCAGCTGCGTCAGCGTCAGGCCGTCGAGCGACTTGATCAGTTGCGTGACCACCTCGCCGGCCCGCGCCGGGCTGCTGGCGTCGATCATCAGCAACCGCTGTTTCGCATCGATCCATACCTTCAGCGTCGAGCGCTTCGTGAAGGCCATCGGCAGCAGTTCGAGCACCGCCTGTTCCTTCAGCTCCTTCGTCTGCTTCTTGCCCGGTTTGCGGCCGGTGCTGTGCTCGACCTGCTGCGCCATCTCGTCGGTGCGGCGCTTCACCACCGCAGAGGGCAACGCCTTGCGCTCGATCATCAGCGTCATCAGCCATTGCCCGCCCACCGATTCGACCAGCGGGCCGTGCTCGGTGCCCCGGGGCGCGACCCAGCCGGCCGACTGCGGCTGCGTGGCGCCGCATTCCGCGAAACGGGCGGCCGCCAGGCCGTCCTCGATCTGCTCCAGCGTGGCCGACCACTCGGGGCCCACGCGATACACCGTCAGGTTCTTGAACAAGCGAAAGGTCTTTCCATGTGAATGCGCTGCGGCGTCCGCTGCTCGCGGTCTGCCGGGGAGGCGGGATTGTCCACGGCGAGACGGCCCGGCTTGCACCGGCGAGGCTGCGTATGATCCGCCCGCCTCTCCGCGACTCGGTCGCCCTCCGTCAGGACTCCATGGAATCTCTCTTCGTCTCGACCGGTGTCGTCGCACTCGCTGAAATCGGCGACAAGACCCAGTTGCTCGCCTTCATCCTGGCCGCGCGCTTCAAGAAGCCGCTGCCCATCATCCTGGGCATCCTGTGCGCGACGGTCGTCAACCACGGTCTGGCCGGCGCGCTGGGCGCCTGGATCACCACGACGATCAGCCCCGAGATGCTGCGCTGGATCCTGGGGGCCTCGTTCATCGGCATGGCGATCTGGACGCTGATTCCCGACAAGATCGAGGAAGAGGAAACCCAGATCGCCAGCAAGCTCGGCGTGTTCGGTGCCACGCTGGTCACGTTCTTTCTTGCCGAGATGGGAGACAAGACACAGATCGCGACCGTCGCGATGGCGGCGCATTACCCGAACCCGGTGCTGGTGGTGATCGGCACGACGCTGGGCATGCTGCTGGCCGACGTGCCGGCGGTGTTCGTCGGCGACAAGCTCGCCAGCAAGATCCCGATGAAGCTGGTGCACTCGATTGCCGCGGCCATCTTCGCGGCGCTGGGCGTGGCGACCCTGCTCGGGGCCGGCTCGAAGCTCGGTTTCTGATCGCCGCGGCGATCGGGCAGCGGGTGATTGCCCTGCCTGAAAGAGGGCTTGCGATGTTCTAGAGTCGCGGCTGCTTCCCGGCTGTCAGGGCGATGCCGGGCTGCCCGACCGACCCGCCCGCAGACACTGGAGACCTCGATGAACGACAAACTGAAGCAGGCCGCCGACACGGTCCTCGCCAACACCGTGGGCTGCGCCGGCGGTGCGCCCGGTGTGGTCGCGATGGTGACCGATCGCAAGACCAATGTGTACGAAGGCGCCGCCGGCCGGCGCTCGCTGGGCGGCGATGCACCGATGACGACCGACTCGGTGATGGCGATCTTCTCGACCAGCAAGGCGATCACCGGCACGACGCTGATGCAGCTCGTCGAAGAGGGCCAGGTCCGCCTCGACGATCCGGTCAGGAAGTACGTGCCCGAGATCGCCGAGATCCAGGTGCTCGAGGGCTTCGACGCCGCCGGCCAGCCGAAGCTGCGCGCGCCCAAGCGCGACATCACCATCAACCACCTGATGCTGCACACCGCCGGCTTCAGCTACGAGTTCTTCAGCGCCGACGACCTGAAGCTGCGCGGCGCCAAGGGCATTCCGTCGGTCGTGTCGAGCACCTTCGCGTCGGTGAAGACCTGCCTGCTGTGGGACCCGGGTGAGAAGTGGGGCTACGGCGTCAACATCGACTGGGTCGGCAAGGTCGTCGAAGCGGTGCGCGGCAAGCGCCTGGGCGACGTGATGCAGGAACGCGTCTTCGCGCCGCTCGGCATGAATGACACGAGCTTCGTGATGACGCCGTCGATGCAGTCGCGCCGCGCTGTCATCCACGACCGCGCGATGGACGGCAAGCTGACCCCGCTGCCCGACCTGGTGCTGCCGCAGCCGCCCGAGATGGACATGGGCGGCCACGGGCTGTACTCGACCGTCGGCGATTACATGAAGTTCATTCGCATGATCCTCAACGACGGGGCCGGGCCGAACGGCCGCGTGCTCAAGACGGAAACCGTCGACCAGATGTCGCGCAATGGCCTTGGCGCGCTGAAGTCGGGCGGCTGGACCACGTCGATCCCGTCGCTGTCCAATACCGGCGAGTTCTTCCCCGGACTGCCGAAGTCATGGGGCTACACCTTCATGATCAACGACGAGGCGACACCGTCGGGCCGCCCGGCCGGTTCGCTGATGTGGGCGGGTCTCGCCAACCTGTTCTACTGGATCGACCGCGAGAGCGGCATCGGTGGCTTCTGGGGCTCGCAGATCCTGCCGTTCCAGGACGTGTCCTCGTACCCGGGCTTCGTCGATTTCGAGACGGCGGTCTACCGCCATCTGAAGCGCTGAGGCGTTTCAGGTTCTGCGGGCGCGTCGCTGGAGCGGGGCGCCCGCCTTCATCGAACTACCTCACCGTCGTTGTGTATCTCAGACTGTTCGGTTTGCTGATGTCGAACGAAAACACCTTGTTGTCGTTGGAGGCGATGAAAAATCCCCAACCCACGACGCTTCTGGCGGCAACCCCGGCCCCAAAGCTCTGTGGCCCGGGCGCGAGAATACCGTCGGGTTCGACTCCATCAGCGTAGGTGTCCGCATAGTCGGCCGTGCCGGGCAATGGGCCGAGTGCGGTGGCTTGGCGCGTCCTGGTGTCGTAGACCGTGAGCGTCGCGGCATAGAAGTCCTGCGCATTGTTGGCGGCAAAGAAGAAGCGTTCGGCATGGACACTGCGTCCGAAGTTCACGGTGTTCGTGTCCTCGTGCGCACCGACTCCGTAGCCTTGGTCGGCTGTGTAGAGCGTGTTGTTGTCTTCGTCGATGAACTGAAGCACGCGCCGCTCGCCGGCTGGCAGTAGCGAGAACGAGTTCTGGTCCTCCAGTTCCAGCATGTGCACCCCCGCAGCGCCTGGGTGGATGGTGGGCGTGATGCCGATGGGATAGGCCGTTTTCTGAACCGAGCCATCGGTCTTGCTGATACGGATCAAGTTTCTGTGCGTCGCCCTCGGCCCACCTCCGGCCATTCCAGGGATGGTGAGCGATATGGCGTAAAGCGCGTTGCTGCCCAACCGCAGTTCGCTGATCGAGTCCGTTCCACTGACAAGCACCGATGCGACCGGGCTGGATCGCGTGATCTTCAGGACTTTCCAGACATCGGAGCGCGTGCTCGGATCAAACGAAGAGGCGCCCAGGTAGTACGCGTCGTCGTCGAAGATGAATGTCCCCCGGTAGAAGGGGCCGAAGCCGGCGGTGACGGCCGGGTTCAGTGGCGTCTCGATGAGCGTGCTCCCCGAAGGAAAGTCGAGCACGCTCAGCCCGCCCGGGCGCTGAACGAGTGCCTGGCGATCGGTGCTGGCAAGCACGATTTGCGTGTCGGTGGTGCCGGGCGGGCTCAGCGGGATGGTGGTGCCGTCGGCCCACAGCACCACGCGGTCGCGATACAGCCAGGCACGGGGTGCCAGCGTGGCTGTATCGCGCAGGACGCCGACTGGGATCGGGTCGGCCGGGGTCGTGCTCAAGACGGTGGAAACCAGCTCGCCGCTGGCGGAAAACCGCAACTCCAGCAGGCCTTCATACACGTCGTCTGGGTTGTCCGATTCATTGAAGCAGTTGATGCCCCCTCGGCTCCTGCGCGGCACGATGAGGCGTGAGTTCAGCGGATTCGTGTAATCGTTTCCCACCACACCCAGGTTGTTGCATGACTCGGCCAGGCCCGACGAGGGAGGCTTCGACACGGGCGCCGCCCCATGGGCTTCCAGCGACACGCTTCGCACACTCTGGCCTGCGTCGTAGACGATCGTGTGGGCCCGCACGTCCGTGACCTGCTGCGTGCTGGCGTTCACGGTTCCGCTGGACACGATCAGCCACCAGCGTGGGCCGTCGCTGCTCTGTGTGATTGCATATTCGGTGTCCGGCTGGCTCGGGTGAATCAGTGACAGCCGATCACCGCCAGCTCCCGGCTTGACGATCCAGCCATAGGTGCCGGAGGTCGGGTAGATCGACCTCTCTTGATCACTCCCCCCCCCGCAACTCGACAGTCCGATCAGCGTGGAAAGCAGGGCCGCGAGGCAGAGGGTGCGTGGCAGGTTCATCGATTCTCCGAACAGGTTTGCTTTGTTTGATGATCGCTGATCAGCAGGTGGGTGCCGATCCGGCCTACCCTGCCAACGCCTCGTCCAGCACCTCCACCCAGTGCTTCACCGGCGTTGGCGTGCCGGTCTGCAGGTGCTGGATGCAGCCGACGTTGGCCGACACGATGACCTGCGCCTCGACCTCGGCGAGGTTGGCCAGCTTGCGGTCGCGCAACTGATGCGCCAGCGTTGGCTGCAGCACCGAGTAGGTGCCGGCCGAGCCGCAGCACAGGTGGCTCTCGTTCGCTGACAGCCGAACGTCGAAGCCCAGCGCGCCCAGGTGCGTCTCGACGCCGCCGCGCAGTTGCTGCGCATGCTGCAGCGTGCAGGGCGGGTGGAAGGCGAGCCGTGCGGTCGGCTTGCGATGGATGCGTGGCTTCAGCAGCGGCACCAGATCGGGCAGCAACTCGCTCAGGTCGCGCGTCAGCTCGCTGATGCGCTTCGCCTTGTCTGCGTAGGCCTCGTCGTGAGCGAGCGCGTGGCCGTAGTCCTTGACGGTCGCGCCGCAGCCCGAGGCGTTCATCACGATGGCCTCGATCTTGTTCGAGATCACGCTGGGCCACCACGCATCGATGTTGCGGCGCATGTCGGCGAGTCCGCCCGCCTGATCGCCGAGGTGGCTGCGGATCGCGCCGCAGCAGCCGGCTTCCTCGGCCACCATCGTCTGGATGCCGGCGGCGTCCAGCACCCGGGCGGTGGCGCTGTTGATGTTGGGCAGCATCGCCGGCTGCACGCAACCCATCAGCATCAGCACCTTGCGCGCGTGTTCGCGCTTGGGCCAGCGGTGCGCGAGGGCCCGTTCGCGCGGGCCGGGCGTTGCAGCCACCTTGCCCTTGAGGGCTGCGGGCAGCAGGGGCCGCGCGAACTGGCCCAGCTTCAGTGCGGTGTCGAACAGCGGCGAGGTCAGCCCTTCCTTCAACAGCCAGCGCACCGCCTTCTCGCCGCGAGGGCGTTCCACCTTCCCATCGACGATGCGCCGGCCGATCTCGACCAGGTTGCCGTACTGCACGCCGGACGGGCAGGTGGTCTCGCAGTTGCGGCAGGTCAGGCAGCGGTCGAGGTGCTGTTGCGTCTTGCGCGTGGGCTCGGCGCCTTCGAGCACCTGCTTGATCAGGTAGATGCGACCGCGCGGACCGTCGAGCTCGTCGCCGAGCAACTGGTAGGTCGGGCAGGTGGCGGTGCAGAAGCCGCAGTGCACGCACTTGCGCAGGATCGCCTCGGCGGAGTCGCCGTCGGGCGTGCCTTTGAATTCGGGGGCGAGATTGGTTTGCATGGATGGATACGGAGTGTCTCAGGCCGGCAGCAGCCGCAACAGCAAAGGGATGAACCAGGGCAGCAGCAGCGAGGCCAGCAGCACCTGCAGGCCCAGTGCCAACCCGGCATAGGCGCCCGAGTCGGGATGCACCTGCAGAGCACGCGCCGCCCCGATGCCGTGGGCCGCGGTGCCGATCGCGAAGCCGCGCACACTGTGGGCTGTGATGCCCAGCGCGTCGAACAGGTACTTGGCGCTGAGCGCGCCGACCAGCCCGGTCAGCACCGCGAACACCGCCGCCAGCGCGGGGATGCCGCCGAGTTGTTCGGCGATGCCCATCGCGACCGGCGCGGTCACCGACTTGGGCGCCAGCGACCGCAGCAACTCGGCCGGCAGATCGAGCGACCAGCCGATCGCTACCGCGCTGCCGGCCGCCGCCAGCCCGCCTGCGAGTGCTGCGACGGTGACCGCGAGTGCGCGCTCGCGCAGCTCCGAGCGGCGCTGCCAAAGCGGCCAGGCCAGCGCGACCACGGCCGGGCCGAGCAGGAAGTGGATGAACTGCGCGCCCGAGAAGTACGTCGGGTAGGGCGTGCCGCTGAGCGTCAGCAGCAGTGCCAGCGCGATCACCGTCCACAGCACGGGATTGGCCCACGGCGCCTGGCCAAGACGGCTGTAGACGCCCTGGGCGATCACGTAGATCACCAGGGTCGCGGTCAGCCCGAACAGCGGCGTGGCCGACAGGTAGACCCAGAGTTCGACGAAGTTCGGCATCGTGCGCGCGGTCGGCGGGTCAGCGCGGAGCGGCCGGGTCGGGCTTCGGCAGGCCCGTTGAAGTGGCCTTTGGCAACAGGGCGCGCAGCACCAGTGCCGTCACGGCGAGGCCGATCCAGGTCGACAGCAGCAGCGCGACCGCCAGCCGCGCGCCGTACTGCGAGACCAGGGCCATGTGCGTCATCACGCCGACGCCCACCGGCACGAACAGCAGCGACAGGTGCGCCAGCAGCACGTCCGCAATGGCGCCGACCGGGCCTCGCACCGGCTCCCAGCCGAGTGCCAGCATGAGGATCAGCATGCCGATCACCGGGCCGGGCAGACCGATCGGCGCGGCGCGTGCCAGCAATTCGCCGGCCGACTGGCAGGCCAGCAGCCAGGCCAGGCCCTGGAGCGGCGCGGCGGTCGATGTCACGGACGGTGGTCGGCTCGCTGCATCACAACCCGGGGTACAGCCGTCCCGGATTGAACAGCCCGTGCGGATCGAACGAGCGCTTCAGTTCGCGGTGTATGCGGTCCAGTGGCGAGCTCAGCGGTGCGAACACACCGGCAGCCTTGTCGAGACTGCGCAGCAGCGTCGCGTGGCCGCCGGCGCGTCCGGCGATCTCGCGCAGGTGGGCGGCGGTCTCCGGGCTCGCGTCCGGCGTCACGCACCAGCGCTGCCCCCCGGCCCACTCGATCAGCGGTGTTCCGGGCAGGTCCAGCATGGGCGCGGTCTGCGGTACCGACAGGCGCCACAGCGCTCCACCGGACTGCACCGCGGCCTGGGCGCCCATGAAGAACTCGTCCTGATGGTCGCGAAGCCCCGCCCAGAACGGATCGGCCAGGTCCGGGCCAATCACTTCGCCACCGAGCGCCAGGAACTGCGATGTGGCCGTCTGCACCGCTGCAGCAGCACCACGAAGCCGCACGACAAGCATGCCGTTCCAGAGTGCGCTGGCATTCAGCGGCAGCGGCTGGCAGCCCCATTGATGCAGTTGCGCCAGTGCGTGCGCTGCTTCCATGTCGAAACGCAGCGTGGTGGTGGCCGGCGCGACCGGCAGCACCTTGATCGACACCTCGAGGATCACGCCCAGCGTGCCGAGCGAGCCGACCAGCAGACGCGACACGTCGTAGCCGGCGACGTTCTTGATCACCTGGCCGCCGAAGCTCAGCACCTCGCCCCGGCCGTTGAGCAGCGTGGCGCCGAGCACGTAGTCGCGCACCGCGCCGACCGCCGCGCGCGACGGGCCCGACAGGCCGGCCGCGATCATGCCGCCCACGGTGCCGCCCTGGGCCGTGGCCTCGGGGGTGTCGCCTGCAAAGTGCGGCGGCTCGAAAGGCAGGCACTGCCCCTTCTCGGCCAGCGCCGCTTCCAGTTCGGACAGCGGCGTGCCGCAGCGCGCGGTCACCACCAGTTCGGTCGGCGCATAGCTCGAGATGCCGCTCAGCTCGGTCGTGTCGAGCAGTTCGCCCTGCGGCAGTTCTCCGTAGAAGTCCTTGGTGCCGCTGCCGCGAATGCGCAGCGGCGTGCCGCAGTCGCGTGCCGACCGCACGCGTTCGATCAGGCGCGTGAGCGCAGGGCTTTCGTCTTCGTTTTCGATCAAGGCAGGCTCGCTCAGAAGCGGGGCAGGTCGGGAAATGGCAGCAGCCCCTTGCGGACGTGCATCTTTCCGTACTCGGCGCAACGGTGCAGCGTCGGGATCACCTTGCCGGGGTTCAGCAGTTCGGTCGGGTCGAAGGCGCGCTTGACGGCCAGCATCTGCTCGCGCTCGGCCGGCGTGAACTGCACGCACATCGAGCTGAGTTTCTCGATGCCGACGCCGTGCTCGCCGGTCACCGTGCCTCCGAGGCGCACGCTGGTCTCGAGGATGTCGGCGCCGAACAGCTCGCAGCGGTGCAGCTGGTCGGGGTCGTTGGCGTCGAACAGGATCAGCGGGTGCAGGTTGCCGTCGCCGGCGTGGAACACGTTGCAGCAGCGCAGGCCGTAGGTCACCTCCATCTCGGCAATGCGCACCAGGATCTCGGCGAGCTTGTTGCGCGGGATGGTCGAGTCCATGCACATGTAGTCGGGGCTGATGCGACCGCTGGCCGGAAACGCGTTCATGCGGCCGCTCCAGAACTTCAGCCGTTCGGCTTCGTCGCGGCTGATGTCGAAGCGTGTCGCGCCGGCGTCCTCGAGCACCGCGACCATGCGGCCGATCTCTTCCTCGACCTCTTCTGGCGTGCCGTCGCTTTCGCAGATCAGGATCGCTGCGGCGTCGAGGTCGTAGCCGGCGTGCACGTAGTCCTCGACCGCGGCGGTCATCGGCTTGTCCATCATCTCCAGGCCGGCCGGGATGATGCCGGCACCGATCAAGGCCGCGACCGCGTGGCCCGCCTTGCGCACGTCGTCGAAGCTGGCCAGGATCGCGCGCGCCAGCAGCGGCTTGGGCACCAGCTTGACCGTCACCTCGACAGTGACCGCGAGCATGCCCTCGGAGCCGATCACGATCGACAGCAGGTCGAGCCCCGCGGCGTCGAGCGCCTCGGAGCCGAACTCGACCGCCTCGCCTTCGATGGTGTAACCGCGCACGCGCAGCACGTTGTGGATCGTCAGACCGTACTTCAGGCAGTGCATGCCGCCGGAGTTCTCGGCCACGTTGCCGCCGATCGTGCAGGCGATCTTGCTGCTGGGGTCGGGCGCGTAGTACAGGCCGTGGCGCGCGGCCGCCTCGCTGATCGCGGCATTGCGCACGCCGCTCTGCACGACGGCGGTGCGGCTGACCGGATCGACCCTCACGATCCGGTTGAACTTGGCGAGGCTCAGCGTCACGCCCAGCGCGTGCGGCGTGGCCCCTCCGCTCAGGCCGGTGCCGGCACCGCGGGCGACCACCGGCACGCCCAGGCGGTGGCAGGCCGCGAGCACGGCGGCCAGCTGCGCCTCGGTCTCGGGCAGCGCGACCGCCAGCGGCAACTCGCGGTAGGCGGTCAGACCGTCGCACTCGTAGGGCACGGTGTCCTCGCGTTGCCAGAGCAGCGCATGCGCCGGCAGCAACGGGGTCAGGGCACCCACCACCAGGGCCTGACGCTGCCGACGGTCGACCGGAACATCGGGCTGCGGCGCGGGCGACAACTCGGCTGCCGTGGAAGGAGCATTCATCGTTTCACTCCGCAGGGCGCTGGCCGGCGGTGAAGACAGTCAGCACGCCGGTGTAGCCGTAGACATGGCGGTGCGCGATCTCGCCGTTGGCGAAGAAGCCGACCAGCGGCACGTCGCCGAGCGCATGCCGGACGATCGCCAGCTCGGCCGACGGCGCACCGAAATGTGGTCCGCCGCGGCCCGAACAGCTGACGTAGACCGCGCCGGCGATCTGCCGAGCCGGGTGCGGCGCGCTGTCCAGGTCGCTGCCATGCAGCGCCAGTGCGGTCTCGAGCGGCAGGTCCTCGGGCTCGAGCTCTTCGCGGATCTCGGCGCAGATGCGCACGAGGTCGCGTCGCGCGGCTTCGGTGTTGCGCTGACAGAAGGCCAGCTGCATGCCGGGTTCGACCATGTCCGCGACTGCCACGGCGTTGCGCCCTGGATCGATGCCAACCAGATGCCGCACGCGCGTCTCGACGCCGAAGCTGCGGCCGTGCGCAGACACCCTTCCCGGATCGCTCAGGCCCACCAGCGTGCCGCGCAGGCGAGGCAGGGCCTCGCGGGGGTCCTGCGCATCGACCTTCAGGTCGCGCAGCAGCACGGTGAGCGCCGGCTCGTCGTCGAGCGACACGACCACATTGCGCTCGGCCTGGCTGATGCGTCGCACCGCCCCGATCGGCTGGCAGCCCTGCGTGACACGCGATATCAGCGGCACGTGATCATCGAAGGCCACGCCCGACAGGCCACCCTCGAACACGCCGTCGGCGATGTGGACGCTGCGCCCGCGGCCCGATGCCAGTCCGCCGAACAGGTAGCCGTTGCGCGTCTGGTCGGCCAGCTCCGAGATCAGCTCGGAGACGTCGTGACCGGAGGGATCGGCGTGCACCTGAGCGGTCGCGGCCGCGAAGCCGGCCTGACCCGACAACGGCCGCACGCCGGAGAAGACGCGGAAGTGCTCCGGCGCGATGTCGCCCAGCATCAGGGCGAGCGCAGGCTCGTCAAAGTATTCGACCCCGTTCGCCGCGATCCCGACGCCGACCGAGCCGACCCAGGCCACCCCTGGCCACTGCTCGCGCAGCGCTTCGAGGGCATGTTCCGCCACCGCGGCGAAATGGTCCGTCAGGTAGACCCAGCCCAGCGTCGGCGTGTCGATGTGATCGGGCTGCGCCCGCTGTGCCTCGAGTTGTGCTGTCGCCAGCGACAACGCCATGCGCCAGTCGGGATGCGTGGCGTGGGCGTGCAGGAAGAGTCTCATCGCCCGCTGCGGGGAGTCGTCTTGCGGGAGGCCGTGCTCGCCTTGCGGCCGCCTGAAGTCTTGGCGGCGGCTTTTCGCGGTTGCGCCGGGGCCGTCGCTTTCGGGCGGCTCTTGCCTGCCGCGGGCGCAGGAGTTGTTGCGGGGGCCGCGGCCAGCCCGGCGGCACCCTCCTTCAGCGCGTTGGCGGCCAGTTCGCTGAACTGCTGCGTCAATGCTCCCCACCACTGCATCGGGTCGACGGCCGGCTTGGGCGTGCCTGCGTCGGCCGCGGCCGACGCATCACTGCCGGCCTGGGCTGGCGCCTCGGTGGGCGGGATTTCGTCCGGCGGTGCCGCAGGCTCTGCAGCCGGCCGCGCATCGGCAGGCGCCGCGGCGTCGGGTGCACCCCGGGCTGCCGCCATTCCCGGCATGCGGATCGTCAGTGAATCGCGCAGGTCGCTCATCTGCACGTTCATCGTCTGCAGGGTCGCCAGCGTCATCTTCTGGACTTCGAGCGCCTGGATCGTCGCGCCCAGCATGCGGGCGTTCTGCTCGAGCCAGAACTGGATCGTGCGCAGCTCCTGGATGCGCTTGTCGAGTTCCTCGGGATTCAATGTCGGCGCGACCCACTGGCCGATGCCGGGAATCGCCGACCCGGCGTTCTTCACCAGACCCTGGAGAAACTCGAAACCGGGAGCGAACGAGGTGAAAGAGGGGATGTCGGTCATGGTGTGTCTCCTGAACGCGAAGCCGATCCATTGTGCCCGTCGAGGCCGCGCACGTTGCGGTGTCCGGGAGCAGCCCTGCTGTCGGCTTGCGGGCGCTCAACGGGGGCACAGATCGATGCGCAGCACGCCCGCCTCCTGCGTCCAGCGCAGGCGACCGAGCACGTCCATGCCGAGCAGCGGGCGCTCACCCAATCCCGGCAGTGCCGTGATGCGCAGGCGTTCGGCGACCACGCCGCCATCCAGCGTCACGTTGCCGCTGACCACCTGTCCCGAGACCACGCCTGCCGCGGTGTTCGACTGCACGCGACCCAGTGCGTCGAGTTGCAGCTCCTGCGCCAGTGCGGCCGAGATCGCTGTCGAGGTGGCCCCGGTGTCGATCAGGAAGTCGACCTCGCGGCCGTTGATGCGCCCCGGCCAGTGGTAGTGCCCATCGGGTCCGCGGGCGATTTCGATCATGCCGCCGTCGCTGCGGAAGCGCGTCTGCTGCTGCGCGTGCAGCCACCACTGGATGCCGAGGAACACCCCCAGACCCAGCAGCAGCCACAGCGTGACCACCTTGAAGGTGGGCGGCAGATCCTGGCTCATGGACGCGACTTCATCGGAACAGGAAGCATGGGGTATGCGCGAATGTCCTTGCGGTGAGCTGTCGGGGGCTGGGCCTCGGCCCCTCCTGAATGGGGTGTGCTGTAAGCCGGGATCGAACCATCGTCGTATTCTCGGCTCCCTCCTTCTTGTTGACTGCTGCGCAAGACCATGCGTTCCGACAACCCGCCGAACACGCCCAGCGGTCGCCCGCCCGCCACCGTGCTGGCCTCGCTGACCCTGATGGCGCTGGCACTGCACGGCTGCCTGCTCGACGCTGTTCCGGTCGAGGCCGCCGAACTGAGCTCGCCTGTCGCACGGACCGCGCCGGCGGTCCAGGTGCGCTCGCTGGTGTCTCCGCCGATCGAGCCGGGCGCGCAGGCTGCACTGCAGCCCGCAGCTGGCCCCATGCCGCCTGTCCTGGTGGATCCGTTCGTGCCGCTTGCGCCCTCGCGTCTGGCGGAGATCGAGCCTGCCCGCGAAGCCCCGCCCGAGCCACCGACCGCCGGCGCGCCCGAGGCGGTCCTGTCCAGTGAGCTTTCCCCGTCTGCGCCGGCGATGGAGGCCGCGCCGTTGGCGTCGAGGCCCGAGGCCCGCGCCCCGGCTCCGGCAGCCAGCGAGCCGGCGGTGCTGCGCCAGCCCGAGCAGCCTGTGCCGGTGTACCGAACGCGGATTCCCCCGGCGATGACGATCGAGTACGACATCAGCCGAGGGTCCATTTCCGGAACCGGCCAGCTGACGTGGCTTCCCGAGGGGGGCAGCTACGAAGCGCGTCTGCAGGCCAGCGTGATCGGGTACACGCTGCTCAGCCAGATCAGCCAGGGCGGGTTCGACAAGGCCGGACTGGCCCCCCTGCGCTTCACCGACCAGCGGGCCCGCAAGGCCGCGCGCGCCGCCAACTTCCAGCGCGATGCCGGCAAGATCACGTTCTCCGGCCCGGCAGACGAGTTCGCGCTGCCAGCGGGCGTGCAGGATCGTTTGAGCTGGATGATCCAGCTGCCCTCCGTGCTGTCGGCGGAGCCCAAGCGGGCGGTGACGGGCGGGGAAGTCGTGCTCTACGTGGTCGGCGCGCGCGCCGACGTGGCTGTCTGGACTTTGCGCTGCATCGGTGCCGAGACCGTCCAGACGGCCGGCGGTCCGGTGCGCACCGTCAAGTTCATGCGTGCGCCGCGCGGTGCGAAGGACACGCAGGCCGAGGTCTGGCTCGATCCGACCCGACATTTCCTGCCGGTGCGCGCTCGTCTGGGGCAGGGCAGCGACGACCCGGACGCGTTCGAGCTGGTGCTGCGCGAGCTGAAGCCCGGCCCCTGAGCCGAGGGGTTGACCACACCGAGCGAGCCGGTGAACGCTTGAAACAAGCCTTGTCAGGCGCATGTAGGGATGGACCGGCCTGAAAGGGCAGGAACGCTTCCTGCGTGTGTGGCACAGCCCTGCAGGAATCGACCCAACCCAAGGAGTTTCCCGATGCACATGCTCTACAACTCGGACAGTTTTGTCGTGATGCAGTTCGAAGTGCCCGCCGAAGCCGGGGCGCCCGAGGCGGCCCACACCCTGATGCGAGGGGGCTACGAGATCGTCGACAAGTTCGCGTGCAAGGAAATCTTCATCGAAGGGGCCATGGCCGAGAGCTTCAGGGAAGGGGTCGATGCGCTGATCGACACGCGTCCGGCCGGACCCACCGAAGACGAGATGGATGCCTACATCGAGCGCTACTCGTCGCTGATGCAGCACCCGGTCGTGCTGCACTGACAAGGTACCTCCCCCTCGGCTCCGGGGCTTGATGCCGGAGTCGGCCGAGGGCAAGATCGCTTCGATCGGTGCATCCCGGGCGCCGTGCTCCAGGGGTGTTCATGGTTCACAGTCTCGATGAGGTGCGGGTGGTGTTGTCGCCAGGCCTCGGCGATGCGCCGGTGCTCGACCGCATGTGCTCGCAGTTCGTGCTGACGCTGACCATGCGGCACGTCGGGCGCTTCAACCCGCGGCGCGACTGGAACAGCCTGCTGTCGTTGACCGGGCGGCACCTGGTCTGGCCGGTGTCGGTGCTGTCGCGGCTGCGCGACTTCCTGGCGGCGCGCTGCCGTGGCAACGAGTTGTGGCGCGGACACGAGGCCCTGAGCGACGAGGTCTTCATCGAGCGGCACGGCAACTGGCGCGGGCCGTACGAGGAAGTGACCCTGTTCTTCTACGTCGATGAATACATCAAGGACGCTCCGAAGGACCTGCTGGCGGTGCTTGGCGCGACCGCCGACTGGCTGGAGCGCAGCCTGAAGAAGGAATCGACGCTCGTCGAGAAGAACATCGATGCGCTGGCCGGGCTGCTGCAGCTGAACCCCGCCGAGCGCGCGCTGCTGCTCTACGGCACGCTGGCGCGTTATCAGCGCGACCTGCGCGGACTGCTGGTCGAGTTCAAGGTGTCGAGCGCCCAGGAGGCCCATGCGGCCATCGCCAGCGTGGCCGGCGTCAACGAGGCCGATGTCGCCGATGCATTGCGCGCGGGCTCGCGGCTCGAACGCATCGGCATGGTCGAGAACCTGATCTCCGAACACAACATCACCGATCTCGCCGACCTGATGAAGGTCAGCGAGCAACTGCCTCCGGTGCTGATGCGGAAGTACGAGGGACCGTCGGATCTGATGGCGGTTTTCACGCGCCCGGTGCGTCGCAGCGAGCTGCTGCCCTCCGACTTCCATTACGTCAGCGAGGACCGCGACGTGCTGACGGCGTTGCTGAGTCATGCCGTCGGGCGCCGGGAGCACGGGGTCAACGTGCTGCTCTATGGCCCGCCGGGCACCGGCAAGACCGAGCTGGCCAAGGTCGCTGCGCAGGCGGCGGGGCTGGAGTTGTACGAAGTCGAGTACGCCGATCGTGATGGCAACAGCCTGAACGGCCGGGACCGCTACCGCTCGCTGCAGATCAGCCAGGTGTTCCTGAAGGCCAGCGCCAGCGTGGCGCTGCTGTTCGATGAGGTCGAGGACGTGTTTCCGCCCATTTCCACCGACGCCGCGCAGCTGATGGCGCGGATCGACACCGGTGATGGCGCGCCGAGCGGCAGCGTCAGCGGCAAGGCCTGGGTCAACCAGATCCTGGAGACCAACCCGGTGCCGGTGATCTGGGTGACCAACCGCATCGAGCAGATCGATCCGGCATTCCGGCGCCGCTTCCAGTACCACCTCGAGCTGAAGAGCCCGCCGCCCGGAGCGCGCGAGGCGCTTGTCACGCGTGCCCTGGCGGGCGTGCCTGTCTCTGCAGGCTTCGTGGCCCGCCTGGCCGAACGACGTGGTCTGACACCGGCGCAGGTGCGTACGGCCGTCAAGTTCGCCCGGCTGGCGACCCCGGCCGACGCACTGCTGGACGCAGTCTCGGCCGAGCCCGGTACCCACAGCGTGGCCTTCGAGGCGCTGATCGAGCGACAGATCGGCAACGCCGACAAGGCGCTCGGTGCAGACGTGCAGGGGCGTGCGCCGCGCAGCGTGGTCACCTCCTACGACCTTGGCCTGGTGAACACGGAGTCGCGCTTCGAGGTGCCGAAGATCGTCGAGGCGCTGCGTCGCAAGGCCTGCGGCACGCTGTGCTTCCACGGCCCGCCCGGCACCGGCAAGACCGCGTTGGCAGAGCACATCGCGCAGCAGATGCAGCGCCCGCTGCTGGTCCGGCAGGCGTCGGACATCATGAGCAAGTTCGTTGGCGAGACCGAACAGAACATGGCGCGCATGTTCGAGGAGGCGCAGCTCGAGCAGGCGGTGCTGCTCCTCGACGAGGCCGACAGCTTCCTGCGCAGCCGGCGGATGGCGGAGCGCAACTACGAGATCAGCGAAGTCAACGAGATGCTGCAGGGCATGGAGCGCTTTGCCGGCGTCTTCATCTGCACCACCAACCTGTTCGGCGAGCTCGATGAGGCGGCACTGCGCCGCTTCACATTCAAGGTTCGCTTCAAGCCGCTGACTGCCGAGCAGCGCGAGCGAATGTTCGTCGCCGAGGCGCTCGGTGGTGACCCCGCGCGGCTCACCGCCGAGCAGCAGGCGAGGCTGCTCGAGCTCGAATCGCTCGCGCCCGGCGACTACGCTTCGGTCAAGCGCCAGATCGACGTGCTGGGAGAAGCCTTCGAGCCCGACGAGTTCCTGTCGCAACTGGAAGCGGAGCACCGCGTCAAGCCCGAGGTGCGTCAGCAGCGCCACATCGGGTTCATGCACTGACTTTTTCTATGCTGCGGGGCGGCTGCGCCCTCAAGTGACGTCCGACGGGCGCCGATAGCACCGCATGATCGAACTGTTCGTGCAGTCGCTGTTCGCGCTGGACTGGAAGCTGGCATTCCTGGCGGCATTCGTCTGCCTGGACCTGGCCCGGCGTCTCGAGTCGAAGCTCGACCTCGCGGGTTGGGGCTGGCTGCTGGGCGCGTCGCTGGCACTGGCTACCGGCCTCTGGTCGGCCCAGGTGATCGGCATCGAGCGACTCCAGCTTCCGTATGCCATCGAATACCGCCCGGGACCGGCCTTTGGCGTCTGGCTCGGCGCCGGAGCCATCAGCGCGCTGGGTCTGGCCTTGGCGTGCCGGCGGTCGTCCGGCCTGTCTGTCACGCTGATCGGTGCCTTGCTGCTTGCCGCGGGCATCGTTGCCATTCAGATGTGCTTCGTCGAGGCACTGTGGCTGCAGCCCGGCCCGGCCTGGCGGCTCCCGGGCCTGGGCATGGCGCTGGTGGCGGCGAGCGCGGGCTGCGCGGCGGCGCTGTGGCTCTTCGCAGAGATTCGCGTTCGGGCCAGGGAGGGGGCGCTGGCCTGGCAGGCCGCCTCTGCACTCGTCCTGGGCCTCTCGATCGTCATTTCCCAGGGTGTCGTGATGGGCGCGGCGGGGCTCGAGAGTCCGCACGTGTCGGTGGTCACGCAGGACTTCCTTTCGGAAGACACCATGGCTGTTCTGGTGAAGGTGGTTTCGGCCGCGCTGCTGTCGATGTTGCTGGTGCTGTCGCAGATCGAGGCGCACCTGCGTGCGTCCCTGCAGAGAGCGAAGGGCGAGCTGCGCCAGCAATCGCTGCGCGATCCATTGACCGAGCTGCCCAACCGCCAGATCTTCGAGGGCACGCTGGCGCAGGCCGCGCGCCAGGCGGATGCCGACCAGGGACAGCTGGCGCTGATGCTGATCAACCTCGATGGATTCAAGCCGATCAACGAGTCTCTGGGTCATCGTGTGGGCGATCGTGTCCTGCGCGAGATCGCCGCGCGACTGCGCAGTCTGGCGCGGGTGCACATGGTCGCGCGATTGGGCGCCGACGAATTCCTGCTGCTGATGCCAGACAACCCGACCACCGAACAGGTGTCCGATCTGGCGGCGCGGGTGCTGGGCTCGCTGAGCCTGCCCTGCCCGATCGATGGACGCGAAACCACGGTGACCGCGTCGATCGGCATCGTGATGTACCCCGAGCATGGCGCGGTCTCGACCCTGGTGGCTCATGCAGACGCGGCGATGCGATTTGCCAAGTCCAGCGGGGGTGCGACCTACTGCTTCTTCGAGGCGCGCATGGTGAGCGGCCTGCGCGAGCAGACCGAGTTGCTGCGCGACCTGCGCCGGGCACTGGCCCAGGGCGAGCTCGAGCTGTTCTATCAGCCCAAGATCCACGCGCCGACGGGCGAGATCACCGGCGCCGAGGCGCTGATGCGCTGGCAGCATCCGCGGCTCGGCATGATCAGCCCGGGCGTCTTCATTCCGATCGCCGAGCGCTTCGGGTTGATCGGCTCGCTCGGCAACTGGCTGATCGACGAGGTGTGCCGGCAGATCCGCGTCTGGCGGGACGGCGGGCTGCGCATGAGAGTCGCGATCAACCTGTCGGTGCACCAGCTGCGCCAGCCCGATCTGGTCGAGCGCATCGCACGCGCATTGCGCGAGCACGACGTCAATCCGGGCCTGCTGACCTGCGAGATCACCGAGTCGGTGGCGATGCAGGACGCCGAGGGCACGATCAAGTTCTTCGGGCAGCTGGCGCAGCTGGGTGTCAGCATCTCGATCGACGATTTCGGAACGGGTCATTCGAGCCTGGCCTACCTGCGCAAGCTGCCGGCCAGCGAACTGAAGATCGACCGCAGCTTCGTGCTCGACCTGGAGACCAGCGAGGACGCCCGCAAGGTGGCCTCGGCGGTGGTCAACCTCGCCAAGGCGCTGAACCTGAAGGTGGTGGCCGAAGGGGTCGAGACCGAGGGCCAGAACCGCATCCTGCGCGAGTTCGGGTGCGACCAGCTGCAGGGCTACCTGTTCGCCAAGCCGATGTCCGCGAAGTCGCTCGCCTTGTGGGCGATGGATGACGTCGGGCCGCGATCGATCAGTTTCCGTTCGTCCCTGTTCCTCGAAACCCAGCCTGCCGAACTGGTCTGAGGGCCGCGGTCGCGTCGATTCGCAGGGCGGTTCCTAGAATCGGGGCATGAAAACCCAGCCCTACACCCGCGGCGCCCAGTTGCCCGACCTGCTGCGACAGCGCATCGTCATCCTCGACGGCGCCATGGGCACGATGATCCAGCGCTACAAGCTTGGCGAAGCCGATTACCGCGGCGAGCGCTTCAAGGACCATCCCAGGGATCTGAAGGGCAACAACGAGTTGCTGCTTTTCACGCGGCCGGACGTGATCTCCGAGATCCACGACCAGTACCTCGCGGCCGGCTCGGACATCATCGAGACCAACACCTTCGGCGCCACGCGCATCGCCCAGGACGACTACGGCCTCGCGTCGGTGGCGCGCGAGATGAACGTGGTGGGCGCCAGGCTGGCGCGCGAGGCCTGCGATCGCTACAGCACCGCCGACAAGCCCCGCTTCGCCGCCGGCGCGCTGGGTCCGACGCCGCGCACCGCGAGCATCAGCCCCGATGTCAACGACCCGGCCGCGCGCAACGTCAGCTTCGACGAGCTGAAGGACTCGTACCTCGAGCAGGCGGCGGGCCTGCTGGAAGGCGGCTGCGACCTGTTCCTCGTCGAGACCATCTTCGACACCCTGAATGCCAAGGCCGCCATCTTCGCGCTGGACGAGCTGATGGAGTCGACCGGTGAACGGCTGCCGGTCATCATCTCCGGCACGGTCACCGACGCGTCGGGGCGCATCCTGTCGGGACAGACGGTCACCGCGTTCTGGCACAGCGTGCGCCACGCACGGCCGCTGGCGATCGGACTGAACTGCGCGCTCGGTGCGACGCTGATGCGTCCCTACATCGAGGAGCTGTCCAAGGTCGCTGGAGACACGTTCATCAGCTGCTACCCGAACGCCGGTCTGCCGAACCCGATGAGCGAC
>Ga0209717_1001720_pt1 | contig 22796 bp, 24 predicted proteins | sample AD_UKC048_MetaG_FD_184418 | JGI IMG/M metagenome (GOLD analysis project Ga0209717, IMG submission 184418) | Active sludge microbial communities of municipal wastewater-treating anaerobic digesters from USA - AD_UKC048_MetaG (SPAdes) (version 2) | ecosystem: Engineered > Bioreactor > Anaerobic >... | reverse complement strand
CGACAATTTGTGTAATCGGTTTTAGGCCAGCATATTCGATGGTAGTTTCGGAAACCTGCACAATTACTGGTGCACCCATTTTTACTGCGGCACGCACCACACCTAAAGTGGTTTCTAAATTAAAAACATTAAAAGCACCAACTGCATAACTGCCTTTTTGGGCTTGTCTAATTAAATCTTTAATGTGAACTAGCATGTTTTATATTATTATTTTTTTAATTAAAGGCACAAATTTTTCCATTGTTAAACTCGCCCCACCCACCAACGCACCACACACCATATCAATCTCTAAAAACCTTTTAATATTTTCTGCGTCAACCGAACCGCCATAAATAAATTTTATTTTTTCTTTTAAAATTTCATCACCACATATATCTCTAACTAGTTGTCTAATTAATTGAAGCATTTCATTAACATCTTGGGGAGTGGCTGGTGGTGCTGGACTAATTGCCCAAACTGGTTCATAAGTCAAAAAAATTTTTCGTTCACCTGATAAATCTACATCTTCTAATGCCTTGGTTAATTGTCTAATGATAGTTACCTCGGCTTTCTTTTCCATTCTTTCTTCAAGTGTCTCGCCCAGACACACGATTGGCGTTAAACCATGTTCTAAAACCATCTTTATTTTTCTATTCACATTATCATCATTCTCCCCACAATATTTTCGCCTTTCCGAATGACCAATTATAATATATTCGACACCTAAATCTTTTAGTTGCGTTGATGTAACCTCACCAGTATATTGACCAGATTCATGGTAAAAAACGTTTTGTGCACCCAATTTGATATTTGAATCACCAATTACCTCGTGCACAGCAGCCAGAGCTGTAAAAGAGGGACACAAAACTAATTCCAAACCTTGTTCAACTAAACTAAACTTTTCTCGTTTTAAACTTAATGCTAATCCGGCCGCTTCTTGGTTAGAAAGCTGCATTTTCCAGTTTGCAATAATATATATTTTATTTTTCATATTATAATTTTATATCAAAACAGTAATAAAGAAAAGTCAACCTGCTTAATAATTATTTTCCACCCACCAATACAATGCTTTAGTATCTTGAAAACGTGCAGTTTCATTTTCTGCACCCAAAATTACACTAATAATACTTCTGGTTTTAACTTGTCCTTGAGTTATTAAACAATAACCAGCTTCTTCTGTATAGCCAGTTTTACCACCCTCCACGTCAAAAAAAGAACTATTCAACAATAAATTAGTGTTGTTAATAATGCGTTGACCACCCGAAGTCATAAAAACATATTTTTGTGTACTTATAGCTTTTTTTATCTCTTCCTTTTTTAAAGCTTCCTTAAATAACAACACCAAATCTTGAGCAGTGGAAACATTTTTTTCTGATAATCCAGTTGGTTCAGCAAAAAAAGTATTGCGCATACCTAAAATATGCGCTTTATCATTCATTCTGGCTACAAATTCGTCTTGCGAAACGCCCGTCGCCCTGGCTAAACCCAAGGTAGCATCATTTAATGAACCAACCAATGAAGCATAAAACAAATCTTTTAAGATTAAAGTATCGGCAGTGCTGCCTTGAACGCTACTTAAATTTTCTCCTTTTAAATTTATTGTTAAATTAAGTGGTTGGTTAAAATCTTTATTAAAATCTAAAAAAACTAACGCGGACATTAATTTAGAAATACTAGCTATCGGGTGTTGCACGGTGCTGTTTTTATCATAAAATGTCATGCCGCTGGTTACATCAATTGCTAAAGCACTCTGGGCTGAAATTATCAAATCAATGTTTTGGTAATTATTTTTTTCTATAACCGCTTGGTTTTTCACAACAGAAATATTTTCACCCACAACTACCTCTTCTTTGTTTAAAATCGGCAGATTAAAGATTTGGCTGGCAGACAAAATGATAAATATTATTTTAGCCAACATAATTAATATGCTTTAGCCAAATAGACCAAATCAGAAGTTTTTGCTTGGCAGACTATACAGTGACCAGGCTTTTTTTTAGTCGCATAAACTCTGGTTGTGGCTTTGGTGTCGTTTTTAATTTGTTCTTCACACTGGGGATTACCACACCAATTCACTATGGCAAAAAAATTACGCACACCACTATCTTTTTTATAATTCTCATAATTTTGGTATGTCTCCACATGCGTTTTGATAAATTGGCTGCTATTTTTAAATAAATTATTTTGGATATCTTTTAATAAAAATTTAATTTTATTCTTGATTTCATTAAATTCTATTTTTATTTTTTCTCCTGTATCGCGACGCACCAAAACCGCCACTTGTTCAGCTTCATCTCTTGGTCCGACTTCCAAACGTACTGGTACTCCTTTTAGTTCCCACTGATTAAATTTCCAACCTGGTGATTTGGTATCATCCCAATCAGTTTTAATTTTTAAATTTTTTAATTGCTTTTCTATTTTATTAATATATTGTGTCACTTTTTCTTTTTCAGTTTCATTTTTCCAAATTGGTATAATCACAATTTCTATGGGCGCAATTTTGGGTGGCAACACCAAACCTTTATCATCACCATGTGCCATAATAATTCCACCAATCATACGTGTTGAAACACCCCAGCTAGTTGGCCAAGGAACCTGTTTTACTCCATCTTTATCTAAAAAATTTATATCAAAAGTTTCAGCAAAATTTTGACCCAAACTATGTGAAGTGCCCATTTGTAAAGCTTTACCATCTTTCATTATACCTTCAATTGATTTGGTGTATTCTGCTCCAGCAAATTTTTCTGCATTAGATTTTAAACCCCCAATCACCGCTATAGCCAAATGATCATTTACAAAATCTTGATACATTTTTAAAGCCTCATCTACCATTCTATTAGCCTCTTCTCTGGTAGCATGTAAAGTATGCCCTTCTTGCCACAAAAACTCGTTAGTACGTAAAAATAACCGCGTACGCATTTCCCAACGCACCACATTTGCCCACTGATTGACTTTTAAGGGCAGATCCCTGTAAGAAGCCACCCATTTAGCAAAAGTATGATACATAATGGTTTCTGAGGTCGGACGGATAGCTAACCGCTCTTCTAGTTTTTTACCACCCGCTTCGGTCACCCAAGCCACCTCTGGAGCAAAACCAGCTATATGCTGGGCTTCTTTTTTAAAATAACTTTCTGGAATAAATAAAGGCATGTAAACATTTTCCACGCCCAAAGCTTTTATTCTATCATTTAACACTTTTTGAATATTTTCCCACAATGTATAACCATAGGGTTTAATGACCATACAACCTTTAACATCCGAGTATTCTGCCAGATCAGCTGCCAACACCACTTCGTTATACCAAGCAGAAAAATCTTCTTTTTGTGATGTAATTTGCGCCATAGATTTAAAGATTAAAAATTTTATTGATCAAAACCCCACCCCAGCGTGCCACATCACGATAAGTTACCATGACTATCAAAACAAGCAAACAAACATAACCGACAGTATGAATAATATTTTCAATTTTTCTATCTATTCCACGCCCACGAATTTTTTCAATTATTACAAAAACTATCCGCCCACCGTCTAAAGCTGGGAAAGGTAAAATATTTATAATACCCAGATTAATGGACAATAAAGCCACAAACTGCAAGACATAAATCCAACCCAACTGAGTAACTTGACCAGTCATCATTAAAATACCAACTGGTCCAGAAAGATCAGCCGATACTTGTCCGGTGGTAAAAATATTTTTTATTAACTCAAAAAATGCCCAACAAATAGCGCCAATTAGACTAAATGTATTAGTCAAACCCTGCCAGATGGCTCCCCAAAGACCATAAGAAATTGTGGCTGTATGCACCAGACCAACACCCATAACAGCTTTGCCATTAGAGCTCTCTAAAACTGTTGGTACTACTTCTAAGTTTAAAAAATCGTCACTTCTTTTTACCCTGACATTAACTATTAGATTATTTTTTTGAGCAGTATAATCTTGTATTGCTTTAACTTCTTGCACATCTTTATCATCCAACGCTAAAATTACGTCGCCTATTTTTATACCAGCTGTTTCGGCCGGAGAGTTAACATTAATCGACACGACCTGTATAGCACTATTTTTTATTTCTTTTAAATGTTGCGTTTGCTTATCGTCTAGGGCTGTGGGGAGTCCAATGTAAAAACCAATGGAAAATAAAACCACACATAATAAAAAATTTCCTAGTACACCAGCAGTTAATACAGCCGCTTTTTGCCAGGGTTTTTTAGTTATAAAACTGTCTTTATCGCTTTCATAGCTACCATCTTCACCTTTAATTTTAACAAAACCACCAATAGGAATTTTATTTAGAGAATAAACCGTGTGTGGTGCTGCTTCGGCTGCAAATTTAGCACCCCACACCCATTTTATTTTGTTTTCTTCATTTTTATAAAAACCAACCAGACGCGGTGGAAAACCAAAACCAAATTCTTCTACCTTGACTCCCAAAATTCTAGCCACAAAAAAATGACCCGCTTCATGCACCAAAACTACCAAACCCAAAACCAAAAAAAATATAATAATTGTTAAAAGCATAAAAATATTTTAACCAAGCTACAGCATTATTTCTTTTTCTTTTTTTTCGCCTAATTCTCCGACCTTGTCTGTATAATCTCTAGTAGTTTTATCAAGATCTTCTAATAATTTAAAACGTTCATCTTCAGAAATTTCTTTATTTTTTTCCGCCTGTGTAATTTCTTCTTTTATTTCATCACGTAAGCCACGCAAAGAAACACGTGCTTTTTCCATCTTTTCATGCAATAACTTAATAACTTGTTTTCTGGTTTCCTCAGTCATAGACGGCATAATCAGACGTAAAAAATTTCCTTCATTGCTGATTGATAAACCAATTGAAGCTGTTTCTATTGCTTTTTCAACACTTTTGATAATATTTTTATCCCATGGTTCCACTAACAACTGGCGAGCTTCCGGAGAATTAACGCTCGCCACCTGAGTTAGGGGCATTTTGACTCCATAGACTTCCACCTTGATATTTTCAATTAAGGCCGGCGTTATACGATTGGTACGCAAGGCTGCTAACTCATGACTGGCATACTCCAGGGCTTTTTCAAATAATACTTTTTTGTCGTTTATATTCATATTTTTTAAATAAAGAAAAATGGTTTTGAATTAGTTTTTATTACACCCATATAAATTATATTCGGTGTATCATTATCTACAATTAAATAACAGGGCATTCTAGTGCTGGGTACCTTAGCGTTCAGCCAAGTTTTACCGCCATCAAAAGAACGATAAAAAGTGTTAGCTGTGGCATAATAAATATGCTGACTATTTTTTGGATTAACCGCAAAACTATTAATCTGTACTGAACCAGGCGGAGTTAATAGTTGAATGGCTTGCCAAGTTTGGCCGCTATCAATACTATTTATAATACCAAAATCGGAGACCAAAAACAAACCATCTTTAACTCCTGGATCAAAGCTTAGTACCCGATAGGTTAAAGTTCCACTACCAATTTTTTCATATTGTTCTTTAAGATTAATCCAGGTTTTTCCAGCATCAGCTGAACGAAATATGCCATTACTTAAAGAAGCAATATATATAATATCTGGATTATCGTGATTAATTAATATTTTTCTCAAATTACTTTTTAAATTAGCCACCAAATTCCAACTTTCACCGGCATCATTACTAATTAAAATATCTCCTGTCGAAGTACTGGCAATTACATTTTTACTATTTTTGGGATTAACCGCCACTTGTGTAATTAATGATTCAATTCTTGATTCCAAATAAATCACTCGCCAGTTGCGACCCAAATCAATGGTTTTATAAATTTTATTAGCCACCGCGATATAAAGAATACCTTTACTGTTATTTTCTAAAGCTAACGAACTTACTAAACCGGCATTAAAAACTTGTCGCCATTCTTCACCCCCATTTTCTGAGACGAATAAACCATTTTCCCGTGAAGACAAATAAATTAATGTGTGATCCTGTTGGTCAAAAATTATTTCTTTAGTGTTGATATTATCTAAAGAAAGTTTTGTTTTACCATTCTGTCCAGCTGAATTTTTTTGTTCCCAGTGTTCACCATAATCATAGGATTTAAAAATACCACCATCTGTTGTTGTTCCACTTAAACTAAAAGTACAACCAGAAAAAAATAAACTTGCCATGATAAATAAAAACAGAAAACTTTTTTTCATAATATTTTAAGCTAATAAAAAATTTTCTAAAATCAATTTTACATTAACGTTTTTTGCTAGATGGCTTTTGGCAATTTCAATGTGAGTGTTAATTTTTAACAATTTTTCCAGACTAAAATAATTTGCCAAACGTTCCAATTCATGGCCAGCTTTACTGTTAATAATTTTATCAGATTGCTCCAATTTTAGCAATAATATATCACGGAACAACATCTGCCAAAAATCAAGTAATGGTAAGATAATTTCTACTTGATCAATAAGTTTTTTTTCTGACAATAAACTATTTATTAAAGCGATTTTTTCATATTTCTTGCTGGCAAAAATTTTAAAAAAATAATTTATACTCACCAAATATTTACTCCAAACTTCAGGATTATTAATAAAACCCAATGCGCGTCCTGGCCGACCATTGGCTAAATTGGCCACATGCAAAACCAAATCACGATCTAAATTTTTAGTCATTAAAAAATCATAGATATCTTTTTTTGCCACTGGTAAAAACTTAATTTTTTGGGTTCGCGAAATAATGGTAGCTGGCAAAGAATTAAGTTTTTCAGCAATCAAAATAATAACTGTCTTACCTAGTGGTTCTTCCAGGGTTTTTAATAAACCATTCGCAGCACCCATAGAAAGCTCATGTGCACCATCCACCACGGCTACTTTATAAGAATTAAAAAAAGAACGATTGGCTAAAGAATTTTTAAGTTCACGAATTTGGCCCACACCAATATTTTTATCCGTACTAGCTTTTGTAATCCAATAAAAATCAGGATGAGTTTTTTTATCAAATTCCAAACAACTCTCACACTTTTCACAAGGAGTGTTGTTGTTTATATTATCTTTAGTGCTTTTTTTTTCATAACACAAAATTGCTTTGGCAAATTGTCGTGCCACTTCCCTTTTCCCAAGTTGTTTTTGGCCGTAAAATAAAAAGGCATGCGCCAAACGTCCATTTAAAAGCGTATTTTCCAAATAACTAGTAATTTTTTGATGTCCAATTATTTGCCAATTCATATCTTAATTTTAGCATTAATAATCCTAAAAATCTATTGTTTATCAAAAATCAAATAACCGTCCTGTTAGGCGGTTATCTGTCAAGTTTTATCTTTTCTATTTTTTGTTTTTTCCACTTCCAAAAAAACCTTAACCAAGATTTTATGTGTATCCATGTCAATTTGTTACCCAAATCCCTGATCCAGACACCACTGTTGGTTTCGTGTGCATAATAATGCAACATTTTTGAACTTGGCACATACCAAACCTCATAGCCTATTTGCCAAATACGCCGACACAAATCAGTATCTTCCAAATACATAAAAAAACCTTCATCAAAACCACCCAACTTACGCAGCAATTCAGCCCGCACCATCATGGCGCTGCCACGAGCCCAATCAATTGGTTCTGTTGTGTTAAAAGATGTTCCAGCCATAGTATATTCAGCAATAACTCTTGAACTTATGTTTTTCAGACCAGTGCGAATCAAAGCTGGTAAATAAAATTTTGGGAAATGATAACGTGAAAATTGATGCTTTTGATTAGGATAGAAAAGTTGTGGCGCCACGCAACCGATCATTGGCTTGTGATCCAAAAAAGACACCAACTCATCAATGGAATTTTCTAACACCACCACATCAGGATTCAAAATTAAAATATATTCGCCCAAAGCTTTTTGTAATCCCAAATTATTACCAGCACCCATACCTTTGTTTTTTTCGGCCACAATAAATTTCAGTTTATCACTTTGTCTTAAAGCCAAAAAATATTCATTTACTATTTTGTCAATCCCATCATGCGAAGCATTATCCACTACAATAATTTCGTACGCTAAAGCCAAATGCAAATTTTCAATGTTTTTAATACACTGCTTAACTAGATTTTTTGTTTTATAATTGACAATAATAATGGATAATTTCATAATTTTACTTATTTTTTTGTTAACCATTTACGTAAATTTTCTCCATTCTCAGCATATTGACTCAAAAAAGCCTTTCTTTTGTGTATCATTTTTGGTAAGAGTTTAACAACATAGTATAGCGCTTTTAAATTTCGAGTGTCAAAAAAGCATAAATAAACAAATTTTCTTAATTCATACCAGGCAATACAAAAAAAATCTTTAAAAAAATTTCCAGTCGTTTCATTTTTAATTAAACAAAAAAGATGGTTTTTGTATGATTGAAAGCGGATCAAACGATTTTTGTTTCGATAAGATTTTGCCACCTGCCAATTACTATATTTTTTTTCTATTTTTTTTACAGTCCTAAAATGATATGCCACAGCCTCAGTTACTAAAATATTTTTATATCCAGCCAAAAGCAAACGATAACTTAAATCCACATCTTCTTTGTAGGCAAAAAAATCTTCATCAAAATACTCATTATTTAAAGCCACGTTGTCCAAGGCTTGTCGACGATATAAAACCGCACAGGCCGAAAAACCAAAAACTTCTCTTAGGTTATCATATTGTCCGTTATCAACTTCGCCTTCACCAATATTACTCACGCGTCGGTTACGAAAAATTTTTAAACCGCAACTATCAAAAATATTTGTTTTTTCTAAATCTGGTAAACCCGTATTTAAGTTATCCAAAAACTGCGCACGTAAAAGCTTGCCAGCTACTGCGCCAATTTCGTCATCAATTTGAATAACATCTAAAAGTTTTTCCAAACAATCCTCTTCCAAAACAACATCAGCATTCACAATGAAAACGTAATCAGTGTTACTCATTTTAATGGCTTGGTTATAACTTTTGGAAAAACCCAAATTTTGTGTGTTGCGTAAAACATGTATTTCTGGATAATTTTTCTGCGTATAGGCAACTGATTGATCAAAAGAACCCGAATCCACCATATTAATAGAAATCGCCACATTATAATCTTCTTTTGTTAAAATTGTCTGTTTAAAAATAGATTCAAAAAGACCTGGCAAAAATTTTTCCGAATTCCAGCTTACCAAACAGATGGATAAAGTTATTTTGTTTAAATTTGATTTATTCATATTTTTGGAAGGCTATTGCACCGGCTATAATAATAAATCCAATACCCAGTGGATGATTTAAATATGGACTAAAAATATTTACGCACAGTAAAGCTATGAGTGCCGCAGCAAATCCAAATTGTAACGGGTAATTTTTAGTATTTTGAAATTGAAAATTTACCAAACGTTTCAAAATCTCGCATATAAAAAATAAATAAATACCTAAGCCAATTAATCCAAACTTCAAAATCATATCCAAATAACCCCACTCAAAGGCATAGGTGGTCACCTCCCCGCTATTTCCAGCTGTAATCGGCACAATTCTTGGATCAACAGAATAATACGTTACGGTGGTACCAAAACCAGAACCCCAAAACAAATGTCTACTCATGGCAGTTACAAGTGGTTTTAATTGATTCATACGTGAAGAGCTGGCGGCCTCACCCTGAGTTACCCTAGCACCAAAAAGCACACCAAAATTCAAATTCTCAATTTTGGGCGGTAATTTTATTATCATCAAAATTATGCCCAAACTAACTATGACCACCAAAATCAATTGACACTTTTTTCTTAAAATTATGCCAACTGAATCGCGGATTATTAATAAACTTAGCACAAAAAAAGCTAACAGTCCAGCCACAAGGCCCACCCAAAAGCTACGTGAAAAAGAAAGACAAATAGTGGCTAATAAAATTGCCAGGAAAGCATAATAACCAATTTTATTTTTTTTATTAATTTTAGAATTTAAAAATAAAAAAATAAAAAAAGCCAAAAGAACATAAATTTGGGATTGCATAAAGATACGATAAAATCCACCACCCATAGCCGTAATTTCTCCCACCCCACTATCACGAATCCATTTGTAAATTTCGGGCAATGCCCAGGCTGATTGATGAACAAAAATATAAAACAAAAGAAAAGTTTTTAAAGAAATAACCACGACTGCTGCGGATAAAATTGAAATAACATTTTTAACACTTTCATGTTTATTTGTATTCTGATTAGAAAAGACTGCCACGCAGGGTAAAATCATTAAAAAATACAACCAGTTGTTAAAATCTAAAAAAACATCACCAAAATTATTGTTATGAATTATTCCGTTTACAAAAGCCCAAAACAACATTACTCCCAACAGTGCCAACGATTTTATCGTCCAACTTTTTTTTATCATCATTAAAATTTGAACGCTGGGATTCCGTTGGCCTTCACTGTGCTCTACCTCGGCATGATGCATAAAAAAAGTATATAACCAGACTGCCATTACCACCAAAAAAATCCCCATCCTGATCGATAAAATCGTATCGCCTAAGTGTAAAGAAAATAAATATCCTTTTGATCCAATAAACAATTCAATAAATAAAATATATAGCCCATACTCTAATTTTTTTAAAGATAAAATTAGCGTGACTAAAACAATAACCGCAAAAAAAGCCGCGTTGACTATATAATTTGTCCAACCCACATATGATAAAACTTCTGCTAATATTAGCAGAAAAAAACTATATTTAAAATATTTTTTATCAATTAAATCCAACATATTTTATGTGTCTTTACTCTTGCCCGCCTTCTTTCTAATTCCGACTGCCACGTCTATCCAAGTTAATAATAAATTTATCGGCTGCACCAGCCATAACAAAAATAACTGCCAAAAGGGTTTATGTTTTTTGAAATAATGATACAAACTATGGTTAAAATTAATTTGTTTGCGTAAAGCTGGCCATTGTCCAAAACTTTGCTCTTTGTGATGATAAATTTGCCAGCTCGCATAAAAAAATATTTTATAACCGACATTTTTTGTCCTTTGGCAAAAATCAACCTCTTCAAAAATTGCCCAGAATTTTTCATCCAATAGTCCAACTTTTTCTACCACCTCTCTTTTGATTAACATCGCCGCGCCCATAACTTGATCCACTTCCCTATTTTCATTATGCTCAAAATCTAACATAAAATATTCGCGCGTAGCTTTTATTCTATTTGGAAAAAAATTATAAAACTTTAACTGAATAAATAACTGATCCAAAAAATTTGGAAATCTACGACACGAACGTTGTAAACTATCATCAGTATTTAAAAGTTTAGGCCCCAAAATACCGATTTCGGGATTATTTTCCATAAATTCAAGCGCTTTTTTTATTTTATCATCCACAAATTCTGTATCAGGATTGAGTAAGAGAATATAAGACCCCCTCTTTATCTCCCCCTTAGTAAGGGGGAGAACTGGTATTTCTAAACTCTCCGCCTTATCAGGAGCTAGAGCAGATGTCTTTAAGCTCCCCTCCTTACTAAGGAGGGGGTAGGGGGAGGTCTCCCAAAGCATCTTCAGTGCTTGATTATTGGCTTTAGCAAAACCAACATTTTCTTTATTTACAATAATATTTAAATTATCTAATGTGTTTTCTGTCTTATATTTTTCTAAAATTTTAACTGTGTCATCAGCGGAATTGTTATCAACCACAAAAATTTCTAAATCAATATTTTTGATAAAAGCAAAAATTGACTCCACACATTTTTGAGTCAATTTTTGAATATTCCAGGAAACAATGATAATTGAAAGTTTCATAAAAAATTATTGTCCTGTGCAAGCAGGAATACTCACATGAAAATGGTCTCCCTCTAATAGAAAAAAACCACCCGAATCATTAACTAATCTTTGGAAAGGATCAATGTGCGACCAAAGACTGTAACGAAAATCAAGCGCATATGAACCATTGGTTGCGCCATGACCATAATGACAAGAATTTCGCATATGATAACAACAATTAGTTGTATTAGGTGACACACATTGGGTTGGATAAGAATCACGACAATAACTTAATCCATGATCATCGCTAACTGAAGTAATGATAATATCATTTATAGTTAAAGGTAAATAATTGGTTGGATTACTATCAAAAGTACTTCTCATACGCATTAAAAAAATAACTAGGGCTGGTGATGCATCTTGAGATTGTAGGGGATTAATATTAGCTGTTGCAAAACCAGCTAAATTTCCACCACAAGTGGGCGCACTGCCAGCTTCCCAAGGTGATTTACAAGCACCAGCTGGAATTGGTGGTGTGGGCGGAACATAATCCACCAAAGTGTTCTCGCCCATTTTTACACACTGTAACTGGTTCCATGGCTGTGTAAAAATTGTAGCCACGCTTTTTCCACTAGCACTTCCATCTCCAAAAGAATAAATTATAAAATTAACCCCCGTCCAGGCAAAATAAACAATACCAATACCAATCAATGAACCAAAAATCATTTTTTTACCAGTTGCAATACGACCAGGCACACCCTGACTGGTCAACAACATCACACCGGCAATCACAAAAAACAATAAGGCCACCGCACCAGAGATTTCTAAAACAGCATTCACAATTTTGGTTATCAGTTGCACTGCATCGCACAAATCACAATTATTTTTAGCAAAACAATCCAAATACAAAATATTAGCCCGCACCATCATGGGCGTCCCCATTAGAAACAAAGCAAAAAGTAGGCTAACAATTTTCTTCATACCTTAATTATAATTTCAAATTGCTAAAATGTCTAATGGTTTGTCAACTCCAATTTAAAATGTTATGATAAGCATATAATTCTTGTCCCCTATGCTAAAAATATACAACACCTTAGGTCGAGAAAAACAAGATTTTAAACCCTTAAAAGATGGGCAAGTTTTGATATATCATTGCGGACCAACGGTTTATTGGACCCAACATATTGGTAATATGCGTGGCATGCTCATGGCAGATTTAATTCATCGCACTTTTGAATATTTAGACTATCAAATAAAATTTGTCAGAAACTACACTGATGTGGGACATCTAACTTCTGACTCTGACACTGGTGAAGACAAAATGGAAAAAGCCGCCCAACGTGATCAACTTGGTCCAAAGGAGGTGGCTGATAAGTATATCAAAATTTTTGAAGACGACACTCATGATTTAAATATCAAAGAACCAGATTTTAAACCCAGAGCCACACAAATGATTCCTGAAATTATTGAAATGGTCAAAACACTGGTGGATAAAGGTTATGCTTATGAAACCGATCTGGCAGTTTATTTTGATGTGACTAAGGTAAAAAATTATACGAAACTTTCTGGACAAAAAATGGAAGCCAATATCAAAAATGCTGGCAAAGGTGATGTATTGGATAATGATAAAAAAAATTCAGCTGATTTTGCTATATGGTTTTTTAAAACTGGCGCGCATAAAAACGCTTTGCAGTTTTGGCCCTCCCCCTTTAATTCTAAGTTAGTTGAAAACGGTGAGGGTTTTCCTGGCTGGCACATTGAGTGTTCAGCGATGGCAAAAAAATTTTTAGGTGAAACTATCGATATTCATATGGGCGGCATTGAACATATTCCAGTCCATCACACTAATGAAATTGCTCAAAGTGAAGCAGCTAATGGCGTAAAATTTGTCAATTATTGGCTGCACAACGAACACTTAATAGTCAATAATAAAAAAATGTCCAAGTCTGAAGGTACTGGTTACGCTTTGTCTGAAATAAAAGAAAAAGGGTTTTCCCCGTTGGATTTGCGCTACTTCTTTTTGCAGGCGCATTACCGCTCTAAACAAAATTTCACTTGGGAAGCACTTCAAGCAGCCCAAAATGGACTAAGCAATCTAACTGAGCAAATTTCAAGTTTAGGTGAAGATAAAGGAGTAATTAATCAAAATTTTAAAAATAATTTTGTAGAAAAAATCAGTGATGATTTTAATATCCCTGGTGCTTTAGCCGTAGTTCAAGAATTATTAAAATCAGACTTATTAAACACTGACAAACTGGCCACGATTTTGGATTTTGATCAAATTTTGGGATTGGGTTTGAACAAAATTAAAAAAGAATTTAAAGAGATTCCCGAAGAAATAAAAAAACTGGCCACTGAAAGCGAGCAAGCCAGAAAAAATGGCGATTACCAAAAAGCTGATCAACTCCGCGTCCTTGCTGCAGAAAAAGGCTTTCCTTTTGTAAACACATCTGAAGGGGTAAAGTTTTTATAAAAAAATAACCCGAGTACAAACTTCCTCGGGTTAGGTTGAACTAACAAAATATCTTTTTAAAAAATAAAAGTATTTTTTTTGCCCAACCAACTCTTATAGCTCTTACAGCAGGTGAACCACCATCCTCCGTCTCCCAATGTTCATAGGAAATTCCATTTTCATCGATTGTGGTAAGCCCACCCCCAGCGGTCATCATTTGACCACCGGTGCCATCCATAAATTTATCACTAGACATTGCAGCAGCCTCCTTCTTGAAAAAATCAAGTTTTTCTGTATTCTTAGATTAATATGAAAACGATAAAAAGTCAAAGCTTAACTCAAAAACCCATTCTGGCCCTGGCCCCCATGGCTGGCTACACTGATTCTGCTTTTAGACTTGTCTGCCTTGAAAATGGAGCTGATTTGGTCTATACAGAAATGATTAGTTCTGAAGGCTTGGCGCGTCAGAGCAAAAAAACTCTGCATTTGTTGAAATTTTTACCAGCCGAAAAAAATATAGTCGTACAATTATTTGGTAAAAATCCAGAGGCTTTTGCGAAGGCAGTTCATTTATTATGTAATAACAAATATTTTAATTCGTCATCCCGAGCAAAGCGATGGGATCCCATCGTCCCACATTCGCTTTGCTCATTGGGTCTCGGGATAACAAACAAAATCGTTGGCATTGATATCAACCTTGGTTGTCCGGCAAAAAAAGTTTTTAAAACTGGGGCTGGCGCGGCCTTAATGGATAATAAATATTTGGCTCGTGAAATTATTAGCACAGTTTTAAAAAATACCACCTTACCGGTTTCTATCAAAATTCGTTCACAGGTAAAAAATACTACTGCCGAAGAATTTATAAATTTTGTTAAAGATTTAGACTTTAAAACCGTTATGATCCATGGCCGAACTCTAAATCAAGGTATGAGTGGAGCAATTGATTTTGAAATGATAAAAAAAGTAAAAAATTTATTGCTCAATAAAGTAGTATTAGGAAACGGCGATATTGATTCATTAGAAAAAGTACAAGAAATGTTAGAAAAAACCAAAGTCGATGGTGTTGGTATTGGTCGCGGCAGTTTTGGTAAACCCTGGATTTTTAATGAAATTAAAAAAAACAAACCATTAACCATCTCGGCAAAAAATAAAATTTTGACCAACACCATCCTACATCACGCCAAGTTATTCTTACAACAAAATGAAAATTTAATTCCTCTGCGCAAACATTTAATCTGGTATTTTAAAGCACAAAAAAATGCCTCTGAGGTGAGACAAGCCATCATAAAAGTTGAAACACTGGCTGATTTAAAATCAATTTTAGGGCTGTAAAATATCTTCCACTCGTCCATTAATTGAAATTATTACTTCTTTGACAGTGGAAAATTGTTTTAAAGTTTCCGTAATTTGCGCTCGAATCGCAGCCACAGCGCAGGAGCCACCCATTCCCTGCTCTAACTCGGGGCTAAAGTCAACCTTAGCTATTCCATTTTCTATAGCAATGCTTTGCAATTTTACATCAGTATTAATATTGCTGGTAAAACCAATTTCACTTTCAGCAACAGTTGGTCCTTTTAAAAGTTCTTCTATGGCCACCCGCGCCACTGCTTCGGTTTTGGCGATTTCCCTTTCCACTGCAATCACCTTATTACAATCATAATCAGTTGCCACATCAACTTCTGCATTCTGAAAATAAACTTTTATTTTCATTTTCTCCAAAACCACTGCCCCGACTTCCAGATAAACCGGCACTTTTAAACTATCAGCATTTTCTGGCAAACCCGATGGATTATCTTTTTCTAAAACCAGACTTCCTTTTTGTGCTTCTGTAACAGAAAAATTTAATTCGGCTTTAAACGGCACAAAATTTTCTGTCATCCAATCTCCCTGCGCCACTGCTACCCCAGAAGCCAAAAGATTATTTTTTTCATCATAAAGTTTAATTGGAAAACTGGCTTCAAAAAACCAATTACCCCTAGCTTCACCCATAATTACTAGGGGGCTTTTTATTTTTTCATTTGGCCGTGGGCTTGAAATTTTGATTAAATCTGTTTTTTCCAGTTCATTACCAATTTCCTCGCTGAATGTTTGACCACCCGGCACAGTACATCGTCTGGGATAACTTTCCAACACCGGATACACAGCTGCGCACTCTTCAAAATTTGTGATTTTAATTTCGGTTCCCTCACACAGAGTATTAGGCATTGGATCGCTGGGTGCGCCATGTTTTATCCATTGTCCATTTTGACATAACCAAGTGTCTTCTTTGGTTAACAAACGCGCTGACAATAAAAAGATAGCCAATACAACGATAAAAATAACTAGAATAATTTTTAATGTTTTTGACATAAAAAAATATTTTAAACACCGATCAAATATTTCTCTTCGATAGGAATGATAATCTCGGCTATTTCAATAGCCTCTTGATACCATCTTTCTATCGTTTCATGATTATAAGCTGTAATGCCCTGAACTGTTAATTTATGCATTCCATCGTCTTGAGAAAACCCTTCTCTAGAAGACATAATTCTAATTTTAAACAATTCTCTAGCCAATAAAATTACTTCTTCTCTTTTCATATAGTGCAATAATTAATATGATTATTTTTATCACTCAATATTTATGAGCTCCATCTTTCTTAATACTATAATAATACCAAATTTTGATGATTTTATAAATTAATCATTTATTATTAATTCAAGGCTTAATGTGTTAAACTTAAAGTGTCCATTAATAAAAAGAGATCATAGTCGTAATCGCAAAGTTAAAAATAAATTTAATAATTATTAAAATAAAATTTATGGGAATTTTTCTTTGGATTATATTCGGTGGCTTAGTTGGCTGGATCGCTTCAATTATAATGCGAACCAATGCACAGCAAGGTATCATAACAAATGTGATTGTTGGCGTCATTGGTGCTTTCTTGGGCGGTTGGATTATGAGTATTCTAAATAAAAGCGGCGTGGGTGGTTTTAACTTATATAGTTTTCTGGTGGCTTTGCTCGGGGCAGTGGTCCTTATTTGGATAGTCAAAGCTCTGCGGCATTAATTTAGCGAGGACAAAATAACCTCCACCAAAAAACATGTTTAGAAAAATCGGCTTCAACCCAAAAGGTTGAAGCTTTTTTATTTTGTTAATATTATTTTATGTACAATCTGAATAAAAAAATGTTCGAAAAACTACAAAATAAAAACCAGCTTACGCTGATTTTTATTTTCTCCCAACCTCGGTCTAGAACTACCAGATCGGGGTCTTTTGGGGATTCTTTGGACGACTTACACTACATTAAATAACAGGAACGGGTCGGGGTAAAATGCGACAAATACGACAGTTTAAAAACAATAACATATATTATTTTTTAAACCAAAACTCTCGGCAACAAAGGATTGATACGAGTAATTATTTCATAGGCACTTATATTGATAGCTTCAGCCAAATCGTAAACTGTAATTTCTTTATTGCATGACCTACCAATTATTACAACTTCTTCCCCGACATTTACATTATTAATATGTGAAATATCAACAATACTCATATTCATGGCAATTTTACCCAACAATTTGGTCTTTTCTCCATTAATTAAAAAGTAACCATTCTTCGCATATCTTCTATCAAGACCATCATAAAAACCCACACCAACCACAGCTATCCTCGTATTTTTCTTAAACTTTGTATAATTCATATATCCAATACTCTCCCCTTCTTTTACATCCCGTATTCTAATAACTCTAGTTTTCCAACAAATAATTGGTTTAATAGACAAATTAGATCGCTTGCTCTTAACTAAAGATATTAAATCGCGTCCACCCCATAATCCATACGCTATAATACCAACCCTGACCATATCTAAGTGTGTCTTTTTAAATAATACAGTAGCCAATGAAGATGCACTATGTATATACCTTAATTTAATGCCATAACTTTCAATTATCTTTTTAGCTGCTTTTAAAGAATTAAGAGGCTTTTCATACATCGCAACATTGCGTTCATTAATTAATTTAGCAAAGTGTGTACAAAGCCCCTCAACCTCAATATTTTTTATAGCTACCAACTCATCCATAACATCTTTTAAATCAGTAATATCAAAACCCAATCTATTTAAGCCACTATCAATTTTAATATGAACCTTTATTTTTCTATTTGAAAAATTCTGTTTAGATATAACATCTAACAATTCTCTGGTATAAAACAAAATGCTATAATCTTTATCAACAACTTTTTTAAACTCGCTTTCGGCCACATAACCTAAAATCAAAATTGGCTTCTTGGAAAATTTTCTAACCATATCCGCTTCACTAACAGAATCAACACCATACCAACCTACCATACTATCAGCTTCACGCACCATCTCTTTAATACCAGTACCATAAGCATTAGACTTAACAACCACCATTAAATTAACCTTGCTACCAATTTTTTTTCTTATGTTGGAAAGGTTATATCTAATGTTATCACCTGAAATTTCTACCCATGTTTTATATTGTTTTTTCATTTTTTTAAAATAAAGGCGTCAACCTGTTAGGATAAATAGATTTTCTATATCTTAAAACTAATATATTATATTCTTGAAAATCTCTCGTAGCATTAATTAGTTTTCTAAAATTATAAAGCTTATGATACATGACATCATAAACGCTTTTATCTTTTATCTTATGAATATCACAAGCTCTGGAGATAACTGATTTACAATAATAATCAATTTCCTTGTCAGTTTCTTGCTGTAATAAGTTTCTCTCTTCATAAACAATTTCCAGCTTATTATACATGTCAATAACACCTTTATAATCAAAATTAGAAAACGCAGAAAGTGGTATACCAATAGTTTTACTAACCTCATTAATTAATTTCGTCGGCATCTTTTTAATCATATAGTAAGGTGTGGCCAAAATATAACCATTATTACTAAGCATATTAACACACCGCTCCATCATATCCTCAGGTTTCCCAAAAAACTTTAAATTACCACCAACCATAATATGAGTAAATTTTTTACTAGGAGCATATTCATACCCATTTTTAACCATATATTTAATATCACAACCACTAGCGTGTTTTTCCTTATTATATTTAGCCATATCAATCGAATTAACGGAAACATCAATACCAACACCGGCGGCACCTGTTTGTAAAACCAATTCACGTAAAGAAAAACCAGTAGAACAACCCACTTCCAAAACAACTGATTTTTTATCCATATTAGAAAACTTAGCTAATTTAGATATTGTTGAGTAAGAGCCTGGAGGTGTATTCCACTGATTTATAAAGCCTACAAAATCAGCATAAGATAAATTATTAATATTCTCCACCAATCCGATTTTTTTATTCTTCATATTTTTACTTTGAATGAAATAACTTTACACATTTATCACGCATAAAATTACCTTTTAATTCAACTTTAGGATAACCTTTCAAAAAAACTTCTTTGGCTCGTATATTCACTGTCCTCCAACGCCATTTTTCACTACCATGTTGTTTAGCAAAATTCTCCATATCCTTCATGTTTGCCCCGTAGACAACACCTTGCAACCTAACCCAGACACATGCTGTGGCACACATAGGACACGGTTCATGAGTTGTATACAAAATAACACCCTCAAGAAATTTGCCTTTTCTTCTTCTTAAAGCCTTTCTAATTACCTCAAGCTCTGCATGCTGAGTAGGGTCACCTGCTGTTCTGGTGATATTGGGTGATCTAGTAATAATTTTGTCATCCTTAACCAACACTGCACCAATAGCATAGTTTCCTGTTTTTTTAGCTTTATATGCCTCTTCAATAGCAGCCAACATAAACTTTTTTTGAGGTTTAGTCATATTAGTCAATTTTTATATCAGGTATTTTAGAAGCAATCTTGTCAACAACTTCCTGATAAACTTCTTCTGGCTCTTTTGAGGAATCAACGGTTTCGATTAAATCTTGTATCTCATCTGGTAAATGCAATTTTGCTTCACGATATAATTTATATTTATTCTCAATATTATTCTTTTTAAATTCATAATCTGGGTTATCTTCTTTTAATCTAGCCAGCAATACGTCTTTGGGTGCAATTAATTCTAAAATAAGATCCGGTAAAACCATATCTGTTGTTATTTGTTTTCTATCTTGTATATTTTCAGGATATAATTCCTCAGCACTAAACTTTTCTCCTGGTTTAGGATTTTTTTGTAAAGTTTTTAAAATAGAATTTGAAATCAAAGATCTATCTACCAGCAATACACCAAAAGGCTCCAGGGTCTCTTTAATTTTATTTTTTAAAATTCTATCTCTCCAAACCAACATCTCTCTAGCCAGTCTATAACTCGCCTCATTCCACATTTCATAATCATCAATATTATTTCTCAGCATTTCACTCATTTTTGTCCAATAATCAGACTCGGGATTACCCTCAACATCACCCTTGCCATCCCTATAACCTTCGCCCCTAATAGAAACACAAGGAATACCCAACTCATCCAACTTGTTTTTAATAAGCTCAATTTGAGTACTTTTCCCGACCCTGTTTAAACCCTCAAAAGCAATGGTATAAATATTTTTTTCTTTAAACATACTATTTATTTTCTATTGATTCTTTGCAGACAGTTAACGCTTTTTTATCATCATCAAACTTTAATTGTTCTAAAGCTTGATCAAATGATAACCATTTATATTCAGTGTGTTCCTCATTAATTACAACTTCTTGACCTGGTTCAACTTCTGCTGAAAATACTAAAACTGTCATAATAGTATCTTTATAATCAAAACTAAATCTATGTAACTCCGGTCCCCAAACCAAAACATCTTTTATTTGAGTTTCTTCAAACAACTCCCGTATTTGGCACTCTTTTACATTTTCGTGTGTTTCTAGGGTGCCGTTGACTGTTGTCCAAAAACCACCCCTGTCTTCAGTTCTTTTCAACATCAAAAAGAGTAGTGAGTAATCGACAATTTTATAAACTACGGTTTGAATAATAATTGGTAATTTATTCGCCATATATTTTATTTAAATGTTTAATTTTATTTTTAATTAAAGGATCTGACTTTTTATAACCTTTAGCAGCAGATAAATATATTGAACTTAATAATTGTGTAGATAAACTATGATATAAAAGATTAGAAATTTGTTTTGACGGCTTTATTTCCTCGACAATGGCTTTATAAAAATCAGCAATACAACGCCTTCTGGCATCTTCCTGATGGCCTCTTGAATAACCTAAATCTTTTATACTTTTCAAATCACCTATACTAATCTTCTCATACGCTTTGTGGCCTTTTAAAATCTTGTTATTTCTAAATATATGTATATCATAGTGATATTCGCCCCCTACTCCATACAAAGGTAATTTACTCTTTCTTATTTCAGCAGATTGAAAAGAATTAATCATAATTGATTGAAACGCTCCTTGTTCAATCACGTATGACTCTTGTCTGATTCTGCCGTTACCTTTATACAAATCTCTGCCAGCAGAATCATACCACCCCCGGCAACTAAAGCTATGATGAAGTGTGTTACAACAAATATTTGTTATAATCTTATCCTTCTTACGAAGAGATAAATTAATATGTGCATCAACCTCACCGGCACTCTGACATGCATTTTTTACGTTTAGATTAAATTTATTCTTTTTAATTTCAGAAAAAATATTTAAAAAATCATCTTCATTAAACTGCTCTAAAACATCACTCGGTCTGACAAATTGAGCAAAAACAGAATAATTATCCCAATATTTATTCTTTTTTAAAGATGACAGAGCAAGCCATAAAGCTATGTCTAAACTATGATATCCAGAATGGGACATTTTACCATACCCCTGGTTATATGGATGATAGGTCTGGGACACAAACTCATGAGGAAAGGTCCACTGACCATCAGAATGAAATGTTTGAATAAAAGTTACCGGACAATTAGTAATTTTTGTAATTTCCTTTATTTTATCTCTAACTTTTTGAAAGCCATAATGATACCTGCGCTGAGCCTGCAAACTAAAAGCAAGATTTTTCTTTCTACCTTTTCTTTCATACAAATGAACTATTTTCTCATAATCCTTATACAATTTCAAAGCCTTATTTTCATCAATCGATACATCAACTTCTGTTGTAATAGGTTTATCTAATAAGACATGCAAAGATTTTTTAATTGCCCAATAAGTATATTTAAAATGAGCCAAAGGTTCTGTAGATATTATAACCGCTTCTATTTTATGTTCTTTAATAATCTTATTCAACATTTTTTCTTCATTTCTTGTCAACTTATCAGATATTGAAGTTTCGTTTGTAAAATAACAAAAAACAGGAGACTTAAAATTCGTCTCTATTAAGTCAACTACCCTATCTTTACTTGAAAATAAATCTAAACATGCTATTAGTTTACAAGACTTATTATTCTTTAAATAAGGTATATAAATACGCTTGGCGTGGTAACCGACACCAATCAGTAAAGTTCTTACCTCTCTTTTATTCATAATATTAACTATATTATAACACGAAACAATTTTTTTTCAATGTAGTTTATTATCTATTTTAATTTTTCCATATTTCAACTCAAATGTAAAGAAAAACCAACACAAAAACCACCTCTTTCAAGATGGTTTTTGTATATAATTCTATCTAATCCAGCGACGTGTGTCGGTCGCTTTCACAAAATTCATTGGCTCGGGGACAGGGATTCGAACCCCGATTCACGGCTTCAAAGGCCGCTGTCCTACCATTAGACGATCCCCGAATAAATTTTTACATTACAAAAGGCCGC